>WNGH01010654.1_pt1 | contig 9984 bp, 10 predicted proteins | sample 5400631 | NCBI WGS metagenome assembly WNGH01 (sample SAMN13153373, study PRJNA577476) | soil metagenome | isolation source: 115 cm soil or saprolite under Garry oak tree replicate 1 | place: USA:California | collected 2016-06-15 | reverse complement strand
CGAAGGACCCGATCATCGCAGCCACGATGACCCGCGGCTGGTACGGCTACATCCTCTTCGCGGCTGCGCTGATCGGAACGTTCCTGACGGGGCTCTATGCCTTCCGCCTCTTCCTGATCGTGTTCCCCGGCGAGCCGTCGCCGTTCGTGCGCGAGCACCTGATGCGCGGCTCACACGCGGCCGGGATGGAGGGGGCGCACGCCTCCGACCATGATCACGACGCCCACGAGCACTTGGGCGAAGGGCCGTTCTCGATGACCGCGCCCGTGCTCGTGCTCGCCGTGCTCTCGATCATCGGCGGCTGGATCCAGTGGGCCCCGCTCTGGCATCCGATCTCGAACTGGCTCGACCCGGTGGCCCCGCCGCTCGCGGTTCCGACCGACACACAGGAGGCGCTCGCGAGCCTGTTTGCCGTCCTGCTGGGGCTGGCCGGAATCGGCGTCGCCTGGCTGATCTACGGCGCCCGACAGCCTACGGCTCCTAGGATCACGTCACGGGTCCCTCTTTGGAGCCGCAGCCTTCTTGAGCACAAGTTCTACTTCGACGAGGCGTACGACTTCGCGTTCTACCGGCCCAGCGTCGCGCTGGCGAAGGCGCTCGGCCGCTGGATCGAAGGGCCGATCATCGGCGGGTCGGTCAGGGAGCTCGTCGCGGGCATCCGCGACGCAGCGGTCGGCACGAGCCGCCTGCAGACGGGACTCGTCCGCTCCTACGCGCTCGCGATCGCCGCGAGCCTGGCCGTGATCACGATCGTCTTCGTGGCGGTGCGCTGACGTGGGCTGGCTGACGACCGCGCTGATCCTGCTGCCGCTCGGTGGTGCGCTGCTCGTCTGGGTCTTCCCCTGGGACGGGTTCACGGCGGGCTCGATCGCACTGCTCGTCGCCCTTGGCGAGGTCGGGATCTGGATCGAGGCGCTGGTCCGGTTCCACTTCGACCGCGGCGGCCTGCAGCTTGACCAGCGGACGAACTGGTTCAGCGACCTGCACGTCTCCTATCACGTCGGCATGTACGGCTTCTCGCTCTGGCTCGTCGGCCTGACGGTCGTCGTCCAGGCGGCGGCGATCATCTACGCGTTCTGGGCCGGCCGCACGGGCGCCCGCGCGTACTTCGGGCTGATGCTGCTGCTGACGGCGGCGATCGTCGGCGTCTTCACCGCCCAGGACCTGCTGCTCTTCTACGTCTTCTGGGAGGCCATGCTGCTGCCGCTGTACGTCCTGATCGGCGTGTGGGGTGGCCCGGGGCGGCTCGGCGCGACGATCAAGTTCGTCATCTACACGATGGCCGGCTCGCTGCTGATGCTCGCCGCCGTGATCGTGCTCGGGCTCTCGCAGGGAACGTTCGACCTGACCGCGAGCTGGCAGAGCTCGAGCGACTGGTTGTTCCTGGGATTCGTGGCCGCCTTCGCGGTCAAAGCGCCGCTCTTCCCGTTGCACGCCTGGCTGCCGGACGCCTACCGCGAGTCGCCGCCGGAAGTCTCGGCCGTGTTGAGCGGAGTCGTCTCGAAGGCGGCGATCTACGGCTTCATCCGGATCGCAATCACGAAGTTCCCGGAACCGACGAAGGACTTCCGGACGGTGATCCTGGTGCTGGCGGCGGTGGGTCTCATCTATGGGTCTTTGTTGGCGTTCCGCGCGCCCGACGTGCGCGGCGTGATCGCGTACTCGTCGCTGGCTCAGATCGGATTGATCACGTTCGGCGTCTTCGCGGTCAACGACCTGGGGCTGAACGGCGCCGTGCTGCAGATGGTCAACCATGGCCTGATCACCGCCTCGCTGTTCCTGCTCGCCGGCGGAATCGAGCGGCGTGCGACGACCGGCGAGTTCTCGCGGCTCGGTGGCTTCGCGCGAGGACGGCCGATTCTCGCGACCGTCCTGATGACGACCGGGATCATCGGGCTGGCGGTGCCCGGCTCGTCCGCGTTCGCGGGCGAGTTCGAGATCCTGGCCGGCGTCTTCACCCGCGGCTGGGGGTACTCGGTCGTCGGCGCGGTCGCGATCGTGCTCGCGGCCATGTACATGCTGCGGCTGATCTCGGCGGTTCTGCACCGCGAACCGGGGCCTGCGGTCACGCCTGACGCGCTGGATCTGAGGCCGGCCGAGCTGGGCGCGATCGTGCCGCTGCTCGCCTGCTTGCTCGCGCTGTCTGTTTGGCCGGCGGCGATCACGGAGCGGTCGTTCACCAACGACCGCGCGCGGACGGACGTGAGCACGCAATTCGAGGCGTCGCCGTGATCCCCCGCCCGCACGTCGACTGGTTCGCGCTCGCGCCCGAGCTGATGTTGCTCGGCGCCATGGGCTTCGCGCTGATGGGCGCTGTGCTGCTACCACGCGAGAACCGCCGCGACTTCGGCGCGCTCGCGGCGGCCCTCGGCTTCGCCGGCGCGTTCGTCTACGCGATCGTCATCTACGTCCACACGCCGGAGGTGCAAAGCGTGATCGCCGACTCGGTCCGCCGCGACCGCTTGGGCGCGCTCGCGCAAGTGATCATTGCGGGCGCGGGCCTGCTGACGGTCGGCGTCGCGTACGCCGACCGGATGCGCGACGAGCACATCGCCGAGTTCTACGCCCTCCTGGCCGCGGCGGGCGCCGGCATGTGCTTCCTCGTCACGGCGAACAACCTGATGACGCTCTTCCTGGGGCTGGAGTGGTTCTCGATCTCGCTCTACATCCTTTGCGCGATCGACCGCGAACGGGAGAGCTCGCTCGAGGCAGGGCTCAAGTACCTGATCATCGGCAGCTTCGGCTCGGCCGTGCTCCTGTTCGGGTCGGCGCTCGTCTACGGAGCCACCGGGGAGCTCGCCTTCAACCGGATCTCGGACGCGATCGGCGCCCAGCACCTGACCGGCGACGCGCTGCTCGTCGCAGGCCTGGCGATGATCATCGTCGGCCTCGGCTTCAAGGCCTCGGCGGCGCCCTTCCACATGTGGACGCCGGACGTCTACGAGGGGGCGCCGACGCCGGTGACGGGCTTCATGGCCGCCGCGACAAAGACGGCGGCGCTCGTCCTGACTCTGCGGGTGTTGCGCGAGGCTTTCCCGCAGGAGGCCCACCTCTGGACGATCGCGATCGCGGCGATCGCCTGCGCGTCGCTTGCGGTCGGCAACCTTGCTGCGCTCGTCCAGCGAAGCCTCAAGCGGATGCTCGCCTACTCGTCGATCGCGCAGGCCGGCTTCATGCTGATCCCGATCGCCTCGGACAACGCGATCGGCGGCCGGGCGCTCCTCTACTACCTGATTCCGTACTCCGTGATGTCCGTCGGGGCCTTCGCGGTCATCACCGCACGAGAGCGGGAGCTGGCGGCGCCGGTGACGCTCGACAACCTCGCCGGGATGGGCTGGGAGCGACCGCTGCTCGGCGTCGCGATGTGCACGTTCATGTTCGGCTTCGCCGGCCTGCCGCCGACGGGCGGCTTCGTTGGCAAGTTCTACGCCTTCTCGGCGGCGTTCCGGCACGGCTGGACGTGGCTCGTGATCGTCGGCGTGGTCGCGACCGCGGTCAGCCTTTACTACTACCTGGCCGTCGTACGGGCGATGTACATGCGGCCGACCGCAGAGCTGCAACTGGCGCCGACTCCGGTCCCAGCCGGCGCGATTGCAGCGGGCGGCTCGCCGCCGCGCGACGCAATGCTGCAGGCGACAGTCCTGCTGGCCATGGGCGGAACGATCGCCTCGTTCGTCGCCGTGCAGCCGCTGATCCATGTCGCAAAACAGGCCGCAAGCTCGCTGCCCTTCTAGGGACTGTCCCCGCAGGGGACTGTCCCTGTAAAGCTCACGACCCTAGAACCGGTTCAGGGAAAGACCCCTATCGGGGACTGTCCCTAAGCTCGGCCGCGAGCGCAGCAACGGCCTGCAGGCAGAAGACCACGACACAGGCGATCAGCGCCGAGCGGGCCACGGCCGGCACGGAGGGGTCGCCAACCGATGGGGCCCGCGCGGCGGTCGCGACGAGCAGGAACGCGAGCACGAACGCCCAGGCGAAGGCGTGGGTCGGCTCTGCTTTGCCGTCCAGCCGGTCGGCGACGCTGCGAAGACCGGCAATGGCCGTTAGGGGCACGGCAAGCAGAAGGGCGTTGAAGGCCAGCGTGTGAGCTCCGAAGTGATCGGCGAGCGCGGCACCGAGGACGAGGGCGATCGGAGACAGTCGACCGAAGATGCTGGCGGATTCGGCGGACGGAACAGGTCTCCTGCGTTACGCTCGCGGAGTCAACGAGGAGGAGGGTGAATGCCGGACGTTTCCGTTACCTGGCTCGGTCACGCGGCCTTTCGAATCGACAGTCCGAACGGCAAGCGGATCTACGTCGACCCGTGGCTCGACAACCCGAAATGCCCAGAAAACGAGCAGAAGCCGGAGCGGGCCGACATCGTCGCCGTCACCCATGGCCACTCCGATCACGTCGGCAGCGCGGTCGAGATCACGAAGGAGTTCTCGCCGGAGATCGTCGCGCTCGTCGAGCTGAAGGGCTGGCTGGGCAACCAGGGCGCGGACGTCGGTGAGGTACCGGGGCCCAACAAGGGCGGCACCGTCGAGATCGACGGGATCAAGTTCACCATCGTGAATGCGTTCCACTCCGGCTCGGCTCCCGACGGGAGCTACGGCGGCGAGCCGGCCGGGATCGTGATCACCTTCGAGAACGGCACGGCGATCTACTTCGCGGGCGACACCTGCGTCTTCGGGGACATGCAGCTGATCGGCCGGATCTACGGCCCCGACGTCGCGGTGCTGCCGATCGGCGGTCACTTCACGATGGATCCGCGCGAGGCCGGAGTCGCGCTCGAGCTGCTGGGGACGAAGCGGTGCATCCCGTGCCACTACGGCACCTTCCCGCTGCTCAAGGGCACGCCGGAAGAGCTGAAGCAGCAAGCGCCGTCGGACGTCGAGATCCTCTCGCTCGAACCTGGGGAGACGATCACGGTTTGAGAGAACGCTGGTTCGGAGCCACCGGCAAGCGGGTTCCAGAGCTCGCCGTCGAGGGAGACCCGCTCGTTCCGCTCGCTGAGGCGCTCGTGCTCGACGACGTCTCCGACGACGCCAAGCTGCGCGAGGCGCACGCGGCGGGGACGCCCGTCGTCGTGCGCGCCGGCTCGGCCGAGCAGATCGTGGCCGCGCTGAGGCGGCCGGAAGTGGCGAGCGTCCTCGTGCCCGAGAGCCACGCCGAGCTGCTTCAGCTCGACCTTCGGGAGCTGACCTATGGCTAGGACGATCGCGACCTACTCGATCGCCGCCTGCGACCTCGACTCGGGCCAGTGGGGCGTCGCGACGCAGTCGAAGTTCCTCGCCGTCGGCTCGGTCGTCCCCTGGGCCGAGCCTCACGTCGGAGCGATCGCGACCCAGGCTTACGCTAACCCGCGTTACGGGACCGAAGGCCTCAGCCTCCTGCGCGAGGGACTCTCCGCCGAGGAGGTCGTCGGGCGGCTGACGGCTGCAGACGAGGGACGGGACCAGCGCCAGCTCGGCGTCGTCGACCGTGAGGGCCGCAGCGCGAGCTTCACCGGCGCCGAGTGCCTCGAGTGGGCGGGCGGCAGAACGGGTCCCTGCTACGCGGCGCAGGGCAACATCCTCGTTTCGGCGGCGACGGTAGACGCGATCGCCGAGACGTTCGAGTCCTCGAAGGGCACGCTGGCCGAGCGCCTGCTGGACTGCCTCGACGCGGCCCAGGCAGCCGGCGGCGACCGGCGCGGCCAGCAGTCGGCTGCGCTGCTCGTCGTCGAGCAGGACGGCGGCTACGCGAAGCTTTCGGACACGATCGTTGAGCTCCGGGTCGAGGATCACGAGCTGCCGCTCGAAGAGCTTCGCCGCCTCTACCGGCTGCACGAAGCGCTCTTCGGCGAGACGCCGCGCGACGAATGGCTGACGGTCGACGACGCGCTCGCGAACGAACTCCGTGACCGACTGGCGAAGCTCGGCTACGACGGCGAGCTCGAGGATGCCCTCAACAAGTGGGCCGGCAACGCTAACCTCGAAGAGCGCGTGGACGGAGCCGCAGAGATCGATCCGATCGTCCTGGAAGAGCTGCGGGAGCTTTCGTGAGCACGCTACGCGTCCAGTTTGGCTGGAGACCTCTAGTCGGAATCCGGTCCGAGGTGCAACGAAACGCTCACGAGGTTGCCTGATGAGCTCTGGCTACGAGGTCGCGCACATCGACGAGCTCGAGGAGCTGCCGATCAACAACGGCGAGTTCGTCTGGCGGCCGGTACGGCGCCGCTTCGGGATCACGGCCTTCGGCACGAACGCCTACACGGGGAACGCCGGTCAACGCGTGATCGAGGAGCATTTCGAGCGCGAGAACCACCAGGAGATGTACGTCGTCCTCCGTGGCCGGGCGACGTTCATGCTGGACGACGACGAGATCGATGCCCCGGCAGGGACGATCGTGTTCGTCCGACCCAACACGAGGCGGGGAGCGATTGCAGCCGAGGACGATACTGCCGTGCTCGCCGTCGGCGCCAAGCCGGGAGTCGTCTTCGAGCCCTCGCTCTGGGAGGACGTGTTCGCCGCCAATGCGTACGCCGACAAGGGGGAGCTCGACAAGGCGCGGGGACTCTTCACAACCTTGCTCGAGCAGCATCCAGATGCGTGGCAAGGCCACTTCAACGCCGCCTGCCTCGAAGCGCGCGTCGGCGACAAGGAGCGAGCGCTCAAGCACTTGGAACGCGCGGTCGAGCTCGAGCCGGAGAAAGCGCGCGAGTTCGCCAGGACCGACTCGGACTTCGACTCGATTCGCGAAGACGGGCGCTTCTCAGCTCTGGTCGCCGGGGAGCCGGACTCCGGCGGCTAGCTCGCGCAGCGCCGGCACCGGATCGCCCTCCGGCCGAGCCAGAAGCAGCACCGCGCCGTAACCCTCGGCGCCTGTCAGTGAGTCGACGAGGAGCTGCAGCCCCAGCGCGAGCGCGAACGCCTTGTGGGCCTGCTCGCCGCCGAAGGGGACGAGCTCCTCCGGCGTAGCGGCGCCGGTCAGCACATCGCCGTAGGTGACGGCGCCCATCGAGACATCGGCGACGATCGGTTCGCCGTCGGAGCTCGGGATCGCGATCGCAAGCGGGTTCGTCCCGGCGAGCTTCGGCCCGCCCGCGGGAGAGCCGAGGCGAGCCGGCGAGGTTGCGGTCAGCGCCGCGACGAAGCCGCCCTCGGCGAGCTTGCGGACCCAATAGCCGAGCATCCCAGTCGGGAAGCAGTGCGCAGCGACGATCACGCGCGCCCGCTCCGGAGGGTCCGCGAGCTGCGCCTCGACAATCGCCGCGAGCGTCAGGTAGCCGAGCGCCCCGCGACCATCCCAGCGCTCGAAGCCGCCCTCGGCGATCTCCACCTCGGGCCTCGCGGACGGGTCGAGATCCGGCAGCGTCGCCAGCCAGTCGACGCGCGAGAGCCCGTGGCCGGTCCGGCCGCGCCGCTCGGCGTCGACGAAATGGTCGGCGAGCGTCTGCGCGTCTTCGCCCGAGAAGCCGAGCGCACGGAGCTTGCCGGGAACGTCGGTCAGGAGAGAACCGGGAGCGACTTCACAAAGCCGACGCCCTGCTCCCGGCGCGTCTCCGCGATCGCGTCCGCGACCTCGGAGATCGCCACGGCGGCCGGTGTGCCGGGATTCGCGATCACCAGCGGCTCGCCCGCGTCGCCGGCCTCGCGCAGGCTCGGATCGAGCGGAATCGAGCCAAGCAGCGGGACGTGCAGGTCATCGGCGAGCTCCTGCCCGCCGCCAGAGCCGAAGACCTCGCCGCTCATGTTCTCGACCACGCCGAGCAGGCGCATGTTCGTCTTCTGCGCCATCAGTGCCGCCCGGGCGGCGATCTCTTGTGCGAGCGGCTGCGGCGTCGTCACGATCACGGCCTCGGCGCGAGGCAGGAGCTGGCCGAGCGAGATCGAGACGTCGCCGGTCCCCGGCGGCATGTCGACGACGAGCGTGTCGAGCTCGCCCCAGTGGACGTCCGAAAGGAACTGCTCGAGCGCGCGGTGCAGCATCGGCCCGCGCCACATCACCGGCGAGTTGTCCTCGAGGAAGAAGCCGATCGACATCAGCTTCAGGTCGTCCTTGACCGGCGGCACGATCATCCGCTCGACGACGACCGGGCGCTGGCGGATACCGAGCAGGTGCGGGATCGAGTGGCCGTAGACGTCCGCATCGAGGACCCCGACGCGCTGGCCGAGGGCGCTGAACGCGGCTGCGAGATTGACCGTCAGCGACGACTTGCCGACGCCGCCCTTGCCGCTCGCGACCGCGATCACGCGCGTGGAGCGGTCGAGCGAAATCCCCTTCGTGCGCTCGGTGACACCGCCGCGGAGCTTGGTCGTCAGCGCGGCCTTCTCCTCCGGCGACATGACGTCGAAGTCGAGCGAGACGCGCTCGACGCCGTCAACCGGCGCCAGGACTTCGGCGACCTGCTGCTCGAAGCTCGAGCGCAGGGGGCAGCCGGCGACGGTCAGCGCGATCGTGACCGCGACGTCGCCGCCCTTGATCCGGACGTCTCGGACCATGTCGAGCTCGGTGACCGGACGGCGCAGCTCGGGGTCGATGACCTGCTCGAGCGCTTTCAGGATCTCGTCGCGCGAAGGCTCCATCGGGACGAGCCTAGCTAAACGCCCAAGGCTAAACGCCCAAGCGCCGCTTCAACCACAGCGCGTTCTTGATCGCGAAGCCCTCCCAGTCGTTGTTGAAGTAGGCGTAGACGTCGTGCTCGCGGCGCCATTCCTCGATCCGCTGAGCCCACTCTTCCAGCTCCGTCTCTGAGTAATTCCCCCGGCGGCCACGGGACCCCGCGTGAAAGCGGATGTATGTCCAGTCGGCGGTCAGCTCGTGCGTCTGGAACGGCCGTCGCGGGTCGTCGCCGATCACGAGCGCGACGCCGTGAGAGCGCAGCAGCACATAGACCTGAGGTGCGAACCAGCTCTCGTGCCGGAACTCGAAGCAGTGGCGCCCGGGCGGGAGCTTCGCGAGCGCGCCGGCGAGACGCTCGTCGTCTCGCCGGAAGTTGGCCGGCAGCTGCCATAACACAGGCCCTAGCTTGGGCGAGCGCGCCAGCGGCTCGATCCGCTCGTAGAACCTCCGCACGCCGGCGTCCAGGTCGAGCAGGCGCTTGAGGTGGGTGATGTAGCGGCTCATCTTGACCGCGAACAGGAATCCCGGCGGGCTCGTGCGGACCCAGTTTGCGACCACGTCGCGCTTCGGCAGCCGGTAGAAGGTCGCGTTCACCTCGACCGTCTCGAAGTGGCGCGCGTAGTAGTCGAGCCAGAGCCGCGGCGGGCAGCGCGGTGGATAGAAGACGCCGTTCCGCCAGTGCTCGTAGTTCCAGCCCGAACAGCCGACTCGGACAGGCTTCAACTCAGCGCCGCGAACAGCTTCCGGCACAGCTCCGGTGTGCCCGCAGCGACGACCCGTGAACGCCCTGCAGTGTCGAGCGGCGCCCGGCCGAACGGCGGCGCCTCGGGCAGGTCGATCGCAAGCCCGCACTCGCGCACGAGCAACTGTGCAGCGGCGATGTCGACCGACCGCGCGCCCTTGAGCGAGCAAACCGCGTCCACACGTCCGGCCGCGAGGTGGCAGAGCGAGATCGCAAGCGAGCCCATGATCCGCAGCCGGTAGGCGAGCCCCACCATCTGCGCCGCCTTCTCCGCGACCGACGACGTCAAGGTCGCTTCGAACGACAGGATCTCGATCTCGTCCTTCGGGCGCACGTCCCCTAGCCGCGCAGCGCCGAGGAATGCCCCCCCGCCGCGCTCCGCCGTCCACTCCTCGCCGCTGCCGAAGTCGTAGACGTAGCCGAAGTGGACGTCATCCATGGTCGCGCCGTCGGCGACGGCGAGCGAGAGCGCGAAGAACGGGATCCCACGCTTGGCGTTCAGCGACCCGTCGATCGGGTCGACCACGACGTGCGTCGCGCCGCCGGAGCCGAACGTGCGCTCGCCCAGCTCTTCTGAGATCAGCGTGAAGTCGGCACCAGTGGTCTCGAGCCGGCGAACGATCGCATCCTCTGCCGCCGCGTCGATCGCGACCGT
>WNGH01008067.1_pt1 | contig 9984 bp, 7 predicted proteins | sample 5400631 | NCBI WGS metagenome assembly WNGH01 (sample SAMN13153373, study PRJNA577476) | soil metagenome | isolation source: 115 cm soil or saprolite under Garry oak tree replicate 1 | place: USA:California | collected 2016-06-15 | reverse complement strand
TGCGGAATCTTGAGGCCCGGCTGTTCGGTGAAGCGGACGACCTTGCCGGGAAAAATCCCCAGCCCGGCCGCGCAGCTATTAAATTCCTCGCTCTTCTCGAACAGCGCCTGGTAGCCGACGCAGATGCCGAGAAAGGGCCGGCTGGATTCGATAAAGCGTTTGACGCCGTCGAGCAGTCCCTGTCCGTCCATCGCCTTGATGCAATCGTCGAAGGCGCCGACGCCGGGCAGCACGGCCGCGCACGCGTCCTTCAGGCCATCGGGGGAAGTGGTCACGCGCACGTCCGCGCCGACTTTCTGGAGGGCCTTCTGCACGCTGCGCAAGTTGCCCGAACCGTAATCAAGCAAAGCAATCATAAACCACGTTAGTTATGAGAATCTCTCTCTCATTGGCCAGTCAAGCTTCGCCAGCTTTTACCGGCGCCAGCTCGCGCTCGGTCTGCAATCGGAGCTGGCCGCAGGCGGCATCAATGTCGTGGCCCTTTTCGCGGCGCAGGGTCGCGGTGACCTTTTGCTTTTCCAACGCGGCGAGAAAAGCTTCCTGGCGCGCTTCGTCGGGGCGCGCCCAATCCAGCCCCTCGACCTGGTTGTAGGGAATCAGGTTGATCTTCGCGTGGAGGCGCCGTGCCAGTTGGGCAAGCGATTTGGTTTCCGCGATGGCGTCGTTCACGCCGGCGATCAAAATATATTCGAAGGTGATCAGGCCTCCCTTCTTGGCCTGATAATACTCGCAGGCCGCGATCAGCTCGCGGAGCGGATACTTGCGGTTGACCGGCATAAGCCGGTTGCGCGTCTCGTCGGTGGCCCCATGGAGCGAGATGGCCAGGCGGAATTGCAGCGGCTCGCCAGCCAGTTTGCGGATCTGCGGCGCGAGGCCGCTGGTGGAGATGGTGATCTTGCGCGCCCCAATCCCGCCGCCCCACGCGGCATTCAGGATTTTAAGGGCTTTGAGCAGGTTATCGTAATTGGCCAGCGGCTCGCCCATCCCCATGATGACAATATTGTTGATGAGTCGAGCAGCGCCGCCTGGGACCGTGGCTCCGCTCTCCACGGTGGACACAAGCCCAGTGGCATCGCTGTCCACTTCTTGCCTGGCTGGCGGAAAATCTCGGCCATGCTGGAAAGCGTCCCTGCCCTGTCCGCTTTCGTCGGCGATGGTGGCCAGCGGGGCCGCAATGAATTCCTGAGAAAGCGGATCACCGGCGGTTGAGTGGGGCGTTTCGGGGGGCCGGTTCGCGTTCCATCGCTCCACCGCCACGACCTGCTCGACAATTTCCTCCACGCGCAGGTTGCGCTTCCAGCCGTCCAGGCCGCTGGCGCAGAATTTACAGCCATAGGCGCAGCCGACCTGCGTGGAAACGCAAAGCGTGTGACGATCAGCGGGCTCGCCGTAGAGCGAGGGATTGGCGGGAAGGAGCACGCTTTCGATGAGTGAGCGATCAGCCAGACGCCAAAGAAACTTCCTGGTCGCGTCGCGCGAGCCGCGCTGGCAAACCAGTTCGAGCGGCTGCAGCGAAAAATTCTGGCGGAGCAGCTCGCGCAGCGTCTTGGGCAGGTTGGTCATCGCGTCCCATTCGGTCACGCGATGGACGTAGAGCCATTCCAGCAATTGGCCGAGGCGGTACGCCGGCTGACTCCAGGTTTGGAACCTGGCTTCGAGCTCTTCCCGGGTTTGCGATTTGATGTCCGCGATCACTTCGGCAGATAATACTTAGTCGTGTATTCCTGGACCATCCGCCAGGTGTTGAACTGCGGCACCAGCGTCACCATCGCGCGGCGGATTTTTTGGATCCACTGGCGCGGGATGCCGGCAGCGTCGCGGTTGAAGAAGCAGGGAATGACTTCCTCGGTCAGCGTGCGGAACAGGTTGGCGCTGTCGCGCTGGTCCTGTTCCTCGATCGAGGCGGGATGGGAATCGTCGCCGATGGCAAAGCCGTTGGCGCCGTCGTAGCCTTCCCGCCACCAGCCGTCGAGGATGCTCAGGTTCAGGCAGCCGTGGCAGCCGGCCTTTTGTCCGCTGGTGCCGCTGGCTTCGAGGGGGCGGCGCGGGTTGTTGAGCCAAACGTCACAGCCCGAGACCATGGAGCGGGCGACATGGACGTCGTAATTCTCGATAAAGACCAGATGACCCTTCAATTCGCTGTATTTGCTGAGGTGAATGATATGTTGAATGTAGCGTTTGCCCTCGTCGTCGCGGGGGTGGGCTTTGCCCGCGAAAATGAATTGGAGCGGGCGGTCCTGGTTCTGCACGAGCTTCACGATCTGGTCGAACGGCTGGAAGATCAGCGGGGCGCGTTTGTAGGTGGCAAACCGCCGCGCAAAGCCGATGGTGAGCGCGTCGGGATTGAGCAGTTGGTCGAAGGCGATGAAGTCGCCCTGGGTGAGGCGCTGGCCCTGGATGAGCAACCGGCGGCGGGCGAACTCGATGAGCTCGCGGCGCAGACGGTAGCGCAGCGCCCAGATTTCTTCGTCGGAAATGAATTCGGGATCGGCCATTTTGTTCCAAAACTCCGGCGAGTTGACTTTGTTTTCCCAGGCGTTGGCCGGTTTGGTCATCCAGAAACTGGTGGTGTCGCCGGCCAGCGGCAGCTTGGCGGGAGTCGAGCTTAAGGCGAGCTTGCGGCGCCAGAAACGCCGCACCGGTCCCTTCATCCATCCCAGCAGATGAACGCCGTTGGTGATGTGGCCGATGGGGACTTGATCGACCGGCCGGTCGGGAAACAGGCCCTGCCACATCTGGCGGCTGACCCGGCCGTGCAATTCGCTGACGCCATTGGCCGCCCGCGCGGCCCGGAGGGCGAGCACCGTCATGCAGAACGACTCCTGCTCGTTGTCCGGATTGACCCGCCCCAACGCCATTAAATCCTTGGGGGTCAGCTTGAGTTGCGCCCGGATTTTATTCAGCGCGTAGTCCATCAAGCTAGGGCTAAAGCGGTCGTGCCCGACTTCCACGGGAGTGTGCGTGGTGAAGATGCATTGCTTCCTGGTCTCGGCCAGGGCGTCGGCGAATTTTTTCCCGGCGGCCCGCTTTTCGCGGATGAGTTCCAGCGCGAGAAACGCGGCGTGGCCTTCGTTCATGTGGAACACCGAGGGCTTGACGCCCAGGGCGCGGAGCAGGCGGACGCCGCCGATGCCGAGCAGAATTTCCTGCATGATGCGGGTGGTGCTGTCGCCGCCATAGACGCGGAGGGTCAGGTCGCGATCGTGCTGCTCGTTTTGGGGCAGGTTGGTGTCCAGGAGGTAAGCCGGGCAGCGGCCGACGTTGACGCGCCAGGCTTTGAAATAGACCTGGTTCATCCCGATGTCCACCTGGCCGATGACCGGTTCGCCGTTCGGGGCGAGCAGCGGCTCGATGGGGAGGTTTTTCGGGTTCAACAGGGTGTAGTAGTCCACCTGCCAATTGTCGTGGTTGATCATCTGCTGGAAATAGCCTTCGCGGTAGAAGAGGCTGACGCCGACGAAGCCCAGCCCGAGATCGCTGGCGGACTTGGCGTGGTCGCCGGCCAATATGCCGAGGCCGCCGGCGGCAATCGGCAAGGTTTCGTGGAATCCGAATTCGGCGGTAAAATAGGCGACCGGACTCTCGATCAAGGCGGGCGCGTGCTCGCGGCACCAGGTGTTCGGCTCTTTGAGGTATTCGTCAAAAGTTTTGAGCACGATGCGGACCCGAGCCGCGAAGTCCGGATCCTGGAGGCGGACGCGCAATTCGTAATCGGAGACCTCGTGCAGGACCGCCACGGCGTTGTGGTAAAGATTCTGCCAGCCGCGCGGGGAAAGCTCCTGGAAAATCTCCTGCGACTCCTGGTTCCAAGTCCACCACAGATTTCGCGCCAACCGATTCAGGCCGGCGATCAATTCGGTGAGTTCGTTTGATGAGAGCGGTGGTTTCTTGGTCATAGTCGTCACGGGACGTGAAATTGCTTTCGCTTTGGCCGCGCGCAGGCGAAAATTAGCACACGAACCAATCCTCGCAAATAAAATCGGCTCGCCCGCGCGGGCGCCGGGGTGCGGAAACGCGCTCGGAGCGGCTTGGGGTGAGCCGGCGCGCTTCGGGGTCCCCGGCGGGACGCCGGCTGGGAGCGATGTTGTGCGGGATGCTGGTCTGTGCGGGCACGCCGGCGGCCGAGCCAACTGCGGCGCCCCCTGCCTGGCCGACGAACGCGCCGCTGGAGCCGGTCGGTCCCGGCATTTTCAAACTGGGCAAGGTGCGCCTGGACAAACGGGAGCGGACCATCTCGTTTCCCGCCACGGTGAACCAAACGAGCGGCGCGATCGAATACCTGATCGTCACTTCGTACGGCAAGACTCACGAAAGCTTGCTGCGCACCGACACGGAGCCGTACCACATCCACCTGGCCGTGCTCCTGCTGGGCGCCAAAGGCGCCGGCACCAACTCCTTCCCCGCCGAGAGCGCCCAGCCGCTGCCGGGAGACAAAATTGCGATTGAGCTGAGCTGGGACGCCAACGGAGCCGAGCGGCGCCATCGGGCGGAGGAGTTCGTGCTCAACCTGCAAACGCGATCCACGATGAGCCGTGGCGCTTGGATCTATAACGGTTCCGCCGTCGCTCAGAACAAGTTCCTGGCGCAGGAAATAGGTTCGATTGCTTCGGTGATGGAGGATCCCGACGCGCTGATCAACAACCCGCGCCCGGGCCGCGAGAACGACAAAATCTGGCAGGTCAGCCCGGACGGTTTGCCGCCGCTGAATTCGGAGTTGCGGGTTACGATCAAACTCTTGGAGGAGCGCTGAGTTCAACCCAAATGTTTGGAATGTGCGGAAGGGATGCACCAAAGGGTGAACTCAGCGAGTTGGTGTTCAGGGGCGTGGATTGCGCACCGGTCCAGCCGATGAGTTGAGTTCATCGGCAGTTCGCAAGCGCATTGGTGTTTCGGGCGCTACCTTCCCCCTCACCCCGGCCCTCCCCCGGGGAGAGGGAGAATCGCCCGCCGCTCTGTGGCGAATCGAACGCGCTGGGTCGTGCGAGTGTCTCGGCCAGGAATCGCGGAGCGCACGGAACCAGCGGGAGCGATGTCCGACTTAAGAAAGACGCGGGATGCCAGTTCCCTCTCCCTGCGGGAGGGCCAGGGTGAGGGGGAACGAGGCGCCGCCAACCAAAACGGCCGGACCAATTTTGCGGCACACTCGCAGTCAGATTCCGTCGGCGCGACGCCGACGGGTGCGACCGAGACGGTCGCGCTCCCCTTTCCTTGGCTGAGGATTCGGGCTGAGCTCAACCAATCGGAAAGGTGGCACGGGGCCGGCAGAGGCGGGGAGGGGGCGGATATCTGCCGGTATTCGGGCGGGAGTTTCGGGGAGGAGTTGCCCTGGCGAATTTTGCGAGTACGATGGGGCGAGATGATTGATGGCAGGAAACCGTTCGGGCGAGCGCCGGCCGCGAGTTGGCGGTGGCGATTCGCATGGGTCTTCGCGTTCGTGGCGCTGGGGGGATTGGGCTGGGCCGCGCGCGCGGCGGAGGCATCCAAAAGCCCGGCGTTGATCACCGACCAATCCGTCCGCAATGAAGTTCAACACGCCATTGATCGTGGACTGGCCTGGCTGCAGGCGAACCAGAACTCGAACGGCTGGTGGTCCACGCCCGACCAGCCGGCCGTCACGGCTTTGGCGCTGATGGCCTGCCAGGGTGAACCGACCGGGCGTTTCCGCGACGCCGAGGCGCTGTGGCTAAAGCGCGGATACGCCTTTGTCCTGGGCTGCGCGAACCCCGACGGCGGCATCTGCCGGACCAATCTACCCACTTACAATACCTCGCTCTGCATGATGGCGCTGCTCGCGGCGAACCAGGCGGAATACGAACCGGTGCTTCGCCGGGCGCGGCGCTTCTTGATCGGCTTGCAAAACGACTTCGATGAAAATGGCAAACTCGACAATCCGTTCGATGGCGGCATCGGTTACGGCAGCCATTACCAGCACTCGGACATGGGGAACACGTTGCAGGCGCTCGAGGCGCTCTACTACAGCCGGCACCTGGCGGAGGACAAGAATTACGCCGAGGCCCGCGACCTGAATTGGCAGGCCGCGATCCATTTCATCCAGAACTGCCAAAACCTGCCCGCTTACAACCGCCAGTCGTGGGCGTCGGATGATCCGAAACACAAAGGCGGCTTTGTGTACTATCCCGGCAATAGCATGGCGGGCAGCGAAACCAACGCGGCGACCGGCCGGGTCGCGCTGCGATCCTATGGCAGCATCAGCTACGCGGGGATGCTCAGTTACATCTATGCCAATCTTAAACGCGGCGACCCGCGCGTGTTGGCCGTCTTCGACTGGCTCCGGCAGAACTACACGCTGGAGGAAAATCCCGGCATGGGGCCGGCCGGTTTGTATTACTACTTCCACACGATGACCAAGGCGTTAACGATCTATGCGGTGAACGAACTGGAGCTGAAGGACGGCCGGAAGATCGATTGGCGAAAGGAACTGGGCTTGCACCTCATCGACCTCCAGCAGCGCGACGGTTCGTGGTTTAACACCAGCGGGCGATGGTGGGAGAAGGATCCGGCCCTGGTGACCGCTTACGCCGTGCTTTCCCTCGAGTTGATTTGCCGCGGGCTATGACAGCCTCGCGGCGGTGGCTGCTCGACTCCGTCGGGTGCTCTGCGCGGCCCCGCCCGCGAAGGTCCGAATTTCAGGGTTGAAATTCGGCGAATCCCTCGTCAATGATCCCGGCACAAACCAGCGCGAAAGGAATGAACTTATGCTAACACGTCGTGAAGCCATCATTAAAACCGCGGCCGCCGGGGCCGTTTGCGCCACCGTCGCCGCCCTGCCCGCGCTGAGCGCCGAACCGGCCGCGCCCGAGGGGCCGTTCACGCTACCGCCGCTCCCTTATCCGTTTGACGCGCTGGAGCCGCACATCGACGCCAAAACGATGGAGATCCACCACGGCAAGCATCACGCCACTTATGTGGCTAATCTGAACAAAGCCGTTGCCGGCCACTCGGACCTGGCGAAAGAATCGGTCGAGGAATTGCTGCGCGATCTGGCCGCGCTGCCCGAAAGCATCCGCACCGCTGTGCGCAACAGCGGCGGCGGCCACGCCAACCATTCATTGTACTGGCAAACCATGAAAAAGGATGGCGGCGGCGAACCGAAAGGCGAGCTGGCGAAAGCCATCAACAAACAGTATAGCGGTTTTATGGTGCTTCAAGAGGCGCTTACCACCACCGCCACCAAAGTCTTTGGCAGCGGCTGGGCCTGGCTGGCTTTAGAGGGCAAACAGTTGAAAGTCGAATCCACGCCCAACCAGGACAGCCTGCTGCTTCGTGGCTGGCAGCCGCTGCTCGGCATTGACGTGTGGGAACACGCTTACTATCTCAAACATCAGAATCGGCGGGCGGACTACCTCGCGGCATTTTTCAAAGTGATCCACTGGGATTTCGTGGAGCAGCGTTACGAGAAGCTGATGGCCTGAGAGTGCGTGTCGGAGGGGTCCCGCCATGAACCGTTCACGTGTCACCGCTTGCGGTCTGGCGCAAGTTTTTCGTCGCGCGCCGCTTGAATGTGGCGCCGGCGCGTGCGCGTCGCGGTCGGGCCGGCCCAGCAGGGGCGGAGGGACATTAGCCAGGGACGAAGTCCCTGGACGACTGGAGGCAAAACGGTGTCGCGTCCTGAAAGGACGACGGAATCCGGGTCGTCTGGCGCAACGCGCTCCTCCGGCGTTCTCCACACGATACGTGAGACGCTCTCGGCAACGAGATAGGGTTTCTGTATGCGACCAGCTATATCAATAACTACGGGCGCAGCCCTTCTCCTGTTCAGCCTGTACCTCGCGCCATCGCTCGTACCGGCTGGCGCCGCGGAAAGCCCTGCCGACCCTGCAAGAGCCAAGGCCGCACCCGCCAACCCCGAGGCAGCGTGGGCTGAAATTCTGCAACTGCGCGGGGCGTTGGATCGCGAACTTGGCCACCGCCCGTTTGCGTTGAAGGAGGGTGGATTGAGCGCCGCGGCCAAGCGGATCGCGGCGATCGCAGACCAGCTCGAGCGAACGAGTGATGCTTTCATTGAGCATTTCCAGCAACACTCCAACGTGGTCGAAGCCATGCGCCAGGGAGCTTTCGGAACGGGAGTCAACGGCGCGGTCGGCGACACCGGACGGCTGAATGCCGCCATTGAGGGCATGACACGTTGTAACATTGACTCCTTGTTGCGCAGAGAACGTCCAGAATTTCCAGTGCTCGCCGCGCGCGCCTCTGAACTTCAATCCGCTGGTGAACGGGGACTGATTGAAGGATTGCTGGCCGGCCAGCCTTTCTGCGGCACCAACCAGCAGGTATTTGGTTCCATGCTGCGATTGACAAGCCGCGCGCGGAGCGATCTTGGGACAAAACTCGCCAGGCAACTCCTTACGGTATCGAACGCTCCTGGTTTCGTCAGCTTCGGTGCAAAGGCGGTTCTCAATCGGCGTTGGCGGGTTGGCAGTGCGCCCCAGCTCAAATTTACTGCCATCGACGGGCGCGAGGTCGATCTGCAGGCGCTGCGCGGCAAAGTGGTCCTGATCAGTTTCTGGGCGACCGATTGCACTCCCTGTGTTGGGGAGCTGCCGGAACTGAAGGCGCTTTACGAAAAGTTGAAACCTCAGGGATTTGAGATCGTTGGGGTCAGTCTGGACGGCAACACAGAGAGCCTGCTCAGGATGATCAAAGAGAAAAACATTCCCTGGCCAAACCACTTCGACGGTATGAGATTTGAAAGCCCGCTCGCGGCCGAATTCGGGGTGTGGGCAATTCCTGATAACTGGCTGCTCGACAGGGATGGCATGGTCTGCGAAGTGAAGGCCGACGTTTACCACGACTTGGAGGAGAAAGTCTCGGAGCTACTTTCCAGAAGGCCTTGAGATGATTGCCGCGCGAGGGAGCGTCGCAGCGTCATTACACACCAGAGCGCGTTGGAAGGATTTCCCCCTCCTGACGTTCGCTCGTGCTGCGGCTGGTCCTTCGCACACAGCCGTGCTCCATTTCCACTCCTGCGCCACACCCGCGAAGGGCCGAATTTCACGGTTGAGTCGGTCGCAACGCCTTCGGGGTTGTGATTTCATTCGACCGATTCCCCAAGGTAGCTCGTGCCTCGCAACCTTGGGCTGGAGGACGCAATCCCTTTGGGATTGTCCGGAGCGCGGCTGTGGCAAAGCCCAGCCGCAGCACGTCTGAATTTGCGCGACTTGACGTAATCCGGGCAGCTCCGCGCGCCTGTTTGCTCGATGTCGAGGCGCCCTTGCCGCTATGGGGTCCAGACCTTCATGCCCGGAACGGCGGCTTCCATCTCCTCAGGGGTCACCTCACGCAGCTTCTGAAAGAAGCTCCACGTGTGACCCTGCGGGTCGATGACCCGGTAGGCGCGGTCGCCGTGGAACTGATCTTCCGGCTCCTGAACGATCGTTCCCCCGGCGGCACGAGCGCGTTCGCAGTGAGCGTCGATTCCGTCCTCGAGCCGGACGCTGATGGTCTGGGTGTTCGCGCCGCCGACCGAGCTGGGAGCCTTCACATTTTCCCATTCACTCCCGATATGGATCTGCCCGTTGCCAAAGCTCATTTCCGCATACACCACGTTGCCATCGCTGTCCGTTGCCAGCATCGTAGTCCTGAAGCCGAAGGCCTTCTCAAGCCACTCGACCGCACCGCGGCGGTCCTTGTAGGCAACGCGCGATTGGAATGTCGGCTTCGGTGCGCTCGCAGTCATGATTCCTAAGTCCGGCGGATGGAGAGTTGCTTTTTCACGGTGGCGGCAGAATAGGCACGAAGGCGGGGTGGTGGAAGGGAAAAGAAACGTAATCGTTGGAACCCCAACGGCAGCAAGGCGGACGGTCCCAGACACCGAAAGACGGAACCCCGTGTGCCCATCGCGGCCCACCGGATTTCGGCGTAGAACGAGGCTGCGGGGCTGGGCGGACTTTCCGTTCGCAGCGTCATCGAAGGGAGAAGCGCGTTCGACTGGTTGCGCGCGTTCTCGGGTTGACTCGTGCCGCG
>WNGH01014825.1_pt1 | contig 9987 bp, 9 predicted proteins | sample 5400631 | NCBI WGS metagenome assembly WNGH01 (sample SAMN13153373, study PRJNA577476) | soil metagenome | isolation source: 115 cm soil or saprolite under Garry oak tree replicate 1 | place: USA:California | collected 2016-06-15 | reverse complement strand
GCCGGGGGCGAGCCATTCGAGCATGCGGCGAATCATGGCCACGGGATCCGGCACATGCTCGAGCACGTGGAAGGCCGTGACCACGTCGAAGCGCCCGCGCGCGAAGGGCGCGGTCAGGGCATCGCCGATGTGGAGCTCGTCGGTGAATCGCTTGGCCTTGGCGGCCGCGGCGTCATCGACCTCGACGCCCGCGACCTGCCACCCGAGCGCCTTGGCGGCGCCCAGCGCGCCCCCGGAGCCGCAGCCCACGTCGAGATAGCGGCCCCCGCCCCGCCAGGGAGGGCAGTCCCAGCTGATCCTCCGCCGGAGCGCCCACGCTCGGAGACGCGTGAGCAGGCCGACGGACGGATCGCGGAAGTGAGAGTAGCCGAGCGCGCTCGCCAGGGCCCAGCGCGCCGCCCTGATCCGACCGGGCGAGCCCTTGAAGGGAATACGCGGTGACGGCTCCTGGTGACGCGGATAGTGGTCGGGATAGCATTCGGCGAGATGCGCGTCGTCCACGCGTGGCTTCTGGTAGAGGAAGCGGCAGCGGCGACAGCGCGCCACCGTATAGAGCCCGGGGACGGCGAATGCGCGATCGGGCGTGGTCCAGAGAGGGTCGGCCTCCCGGGAGCCGCAGAGGAAGCACGGGGCGTCGACGGTCGGAAGCCCCACGGGCGCGACTACTTCTTGGAGATCAGCCAATGCCCCACAGCCAGGTGCGGCAGCCCCGAGCGCTCGAAGGTGTCCACGGCATCCCCGGCGCTGCACACCACAGGCTCGCCGTGCAGGTTGAAGGAGGTGTTGAGCACGGCGCCGATCCCCGTGCGCCGCTCGAACTCCGCGATCACCGCGTGGTACTCGGGGTTCCACGTCCGCTCCAGGATCTGCGGCCGGGCGGTGCCGTCCTGGGGATGCACGGCGGCTACCAGGGCCTCGCGCGCCTCCGGTCGCGTCGGCATGGCCAGCATCATGTACGGCGAGGCAAGCCCCTTGGGGTTCACGAGATAATCGGCGGCCCGCTCGGCCAGGATGGTCGGGGCGAAGGGCATCCAGAAGTCGCGATTCTTGATCATCCGGTTGATGAGCGGCACCACCCGGTGGTCCGACGGGTTGGCGAGAATGGATCGGTTGCCCAGCGCGCGCGCTCCGAACTCCATCCGGCCCGCGCAGCGCGCCACCACGCCGTCCGAGACGAGCAGCTCCGCGATCTTCTCCTCGATCCTGTCCTGGAAGGCGATCTTGTAGCGCCCCTCGAGCCCGCGCGCTCGGATCACCGCCTCCGCGTCCTCGTCCGTGACGCGATTGCCGAGATAGGCGGGTCCGAAGGGCTCGACCCGTCCCGTCACCCCTCGCTTCGCGCACTCCTGAAGATAGGCGAGATAGGCCGCGCCCACGGCATTCGACTCGTCGCCACAAGAGGGGAAGGCGAAGAGCTCCTCGACCCACTCCTCCTGGCCGAGGAGCATGTTGGCCTTGACGTTCATGAAGCAGCCGCCGCCGAGGGCCACGCGCCCGCCCCCGTAGCGCTGGTGCATGAGCCGCCCCCAGCGGAGGATGATGTCTTCGAGGAGCCGCTGGGCACCTCCCGCCACCGCGTCGAAGCGCAGGCCCAGCGTCGTCTCGAGGAGGAGCGGGTACCGCTCGCCGGACGCTTGCCAGCGGAAGAGCGCGGGGCGACCGTCTTCCAGATCGAAGACACGGCGAAGCGCCGCCTCCGCGCGCTGGGCGTGCTTCTCGGACGCGTAGGGCGCCATGCCCATGACCTTGTACTCGTGCTCGCCGAACTTCATGCCGAGGCCGAGCGTCACGAACGAATAGAAGGCCCCCAGCGATCCGGGCGCGGACGGGGCCGCCTCGTGCCGCGTCAGCTCGACTCCCCTCCCCGTCGAGGCGGTGGCGCAGAGGCCGTCGCCGGAATTGTCGTTGGTGAGGACCAGCGCGTCCTTGCCCGCGAAGCCCGAGCCGTAGTAGGCCGCGGCCGCGTGGCAGGTGTGGTGATCGAGGCAGACGATCCGGTCCTTCGGGATGCCGAGGTGATCGGTGACGAAGCCGAGCCGCTCGCCCTGGGAAATGCCGAACTTTCCCCGGGAGGGATCCGCGAGGCCAAGCTTCGCGCCCAGCTTGCGCGCGCGCCGGCCCAGCGCTCGCCAGGGCGAGGGCAAGGACACGCCGTAGTACTCCCGCGCGTAGACCTCGTCGTGGAGCACGCGGTTGAGCCACTCGCGCGAGGCCGCGCGGGCGCCCGCGAGGGCCACGACGTCGACGTCCGCGGGCGTGAGGCCGCACTCCTCGAGAAGGGCGTCGATGGCCAGGCGCGGGTAGCCGGCGTCGTTCTTCAGCCGGGTGAAGCGCTCTTCGGAGGCGCAGCCCACGACGCGGCCGTCCCGAAGGACGGCCGCCGTGGCGCAGTGTGTTTCGTTGATGCCGAGGACGATCATGTCCCCGGCATTATAACCTTCCGCTCCTCTTACGCCGTCTTGCTGAGAGACTTGACGATCTCGCGGCAGAAGGCGGGGATGTCGTCGGGCCTGCGCGAGGTGATGAGGTTGCCGTCCACCACCACCTCCTCGTCCACCCACTGGGCGCCCGCATTGACCATGTCGTCCTTGATCGAGAAGAAGGAGGTGGCCTTCTTGCCCTTGACGATGCCCGCGCTGGCGAGCATCCCTGCTGGGAGGCCTCGCGCACCAGCTTCACCATGCTCTCGTGGCGGCGCATCATGTCGGGCGCATAGCCGCCGGGCACGACCACCGCGTCGAACTCGACGGCGCTGACCTGATCGGCCTGCGCGTCGACGTTGACGGGATAGCCGGTCTTGGAGTGGTAGGACTTGGCGCCGCCCGCCCCCACCACCTTGACCTCCGCGCCCTCTTCCTTCAGCCGGTAGTACGGGACCCAGAGCTCCATCTCCTGGTAGTTGTTCTCGGCGAGAATGGCGACTCGCTTGCCTTTGAGTGACATGGATGCCTCCCTGAGATCGTTGAGCTACAGTTTGGGCGTCGCCGTCTTGAGCACGAGCGACAGCCGTTCGGACTCGCGGCGCACGACGAGCGACAGCGGCCGCTCGAGCGACGCCGCGAGCAGGGCCTCGCGGGCGGCCTGGAGCGTCAGGACCGGACGCCCGTTGACCTCCACGAGGGTGTCGCCGACCTGAAGGCCGGCCTTCTCGGCCGGGCTCTTGGCCAGGATGGCGGCCACGGTGGGCGGGCTGGTCAGTCGAGAGGTGCTCTCCTCGACTTGGCCCTCGGGATCTCGCACGAGAAAGCCGAACTCGGCGGCCACGCGGTCCGCCGCGACGGCATCCGGCATGGCCCCGACCCGCACGCTGAGGCGCCGGCGACCTTCCTCGCGACGGAGAATGGTCAGCCCGACCGTGTCGCCCGAGGTGGTGTGGGCGATGAGCCGCTGCAAGGTACGCGTGTCCACCACGGGCCGGTCGCGGAAGCCCACGATCAGGTCTCCCGGCTGGAGCCCCGAGCCCTCGGCCGGCGTTTCCTTCATCACCTCGACGACGTAGACGCCGAAGCCCTCGCGGAGTCCGTACTTCTTGGAGATCTCGTCCATCTCCTGCTCCGACAGGTCCCGGATGCGTATGCCAAGCCAGCCCCAGGGCGAGTCGGCGGCAGCGGCCGGCGCCAGCAGCATTATGAGGAGGAGGAGGGCGGCGAGACGCTTGATCATCGATCACCCGTGAGCTGGGTGTAGAGGTCGTCGAGGGCCGTCGCGAGCATCCCGAGCCGTTGCTCGATGTCGAGCTCCTCGAGCAGCCGCTGGCGCACGGCAGGGTCGGGCACCACTGCGGAGGCGACCTGGTCGCAGAGCATGCCCGCCGCCACGTCTCGGAGCGCCGCCTCCATCTCGGCGGTCGGCCGCTTCACGGCCTTGAGAATGCCCAGGCACCGTCCCGTCACTCGCGCCACCAGCTCCGCCACGGCCGGACTCTCGGCGCCCGTCTCTTCGAGCGGCGTCGCGGCGACCACGCGGTAGAGGGTGTCGGCAGGAATCTCCCTATCGATGCGCACGCGCGCCTCGCCCTTGAGGAGAATGTTGTAGCGGCCGTTGGCCAGCCGATCCCAGCGCAGGATGCGGCCGACCCCGGCGACAGCGTAGACGGGCGGCTTGCCCTCGTAGGAGTCCTCGAAGCCCGGCTTGAGGCCGACCACGGCCATGCGCTTGTCGCGCGCGAGACAGTCCGTGACCATGGCGCGATAGCGCCCCTCGAAGATGTGCAGGGGAAGCATGGTGTGCGGAAAGAACGTCAGATCGGGCAGCGGAAAGATCGGAACGAAGATCTGGCCCACCGGACCCTGTGCCTCACCCGATGGTGGGGAGCTTGAGGGCCGACAGGCTGTCGAGCCGCTCGACCACGCCCTCGGCGAGGCCGCGGAACGCCCTGGCCTGGGCCGAGTCCGGCTGGCCGACCGCGATGGGCACGCCCTCGTCGCCGCCCTTGCGCGTGTCCATCTCGAGGGGGATGCGCGCGAGAAGGGGAACGTCGAACTCTCCCGCGACCTTCTCGCCGCCGCCCTCGCCGAAGATGGCGTACCTCGCGCCCGTGTCGGGGGCCACGAAGTAGCTCATGTTCTCCACGATGCCCAGGATGGGCACGTTGAGCTTCCTGAACATGGCGAGCGCCTTGCGCACGTCGAGCAGGGCCACGTCCTGGGGCGTGGTGACCATGACCACGCCGCCGAGGGGAATGACCTGGGAGAGGGAGAGCTGAGCGTCCCCCGTGCCCGGCGGCATGTCGAAAACGAGATAGTCGAGAGGGCCCCAGAGCACGTCGCGAAGGAATTGCTGCACGGCCGAGTGGATCATCGGGCCGCGCCACACGAGAGCCTCCCGCTCGGCCACGAGGAGGCCGATGGACATGATCTTGATGCCGTGGGCCTCCACGGGAATGATCCGATTCTCGAACATCCCCGGACGCCCTCTTGCCCCCATCATGAGCGGCACGTCCGGGCCGTAGATGTCCACGTCCACGAGGCCGACCTCGTGCCCGCGCTGCTTGAGGGCGAGGGCGAGGTTGACGGCGACCGTCGATTTGCCCACGCCGCCCTTGCCCGATGACACGGCCACCGTGTGCTTGACCTCGGGAATGAATTCTCCTCCCGGGGCTCCGGGCTTGTGCATCTCTGGCATGACGGTGTGGGTCTCCTCTGGGTGGGTCGGCTATTTCTGCCCGCAGTATAGGGTCCGCGACTCGAAGCCGTCAAGGAAGCTCGGCGCTCGAGTGCCGGCCAAAGTGCCGGAGAACTTGAAAAAATTGACCGGAACTGGTACAAAGATCGCGTGATTGGAGCGGATGAGTTCCGGCGTGTCCTCGGTCACTTCTGCTCGGGCGTGACTATCATCACCACGGTGGATGCCGACGGCCGCCCCACCGGTCTCACGGCCAGCGCCTTCACCTCGGTATCCCTCAACCCGCCCTTGATTCTCGTGTGCGTCGCCCATGACGCGCAGAGCTATCGAGCCCTCGCCGACGGCACACGCTTCGCCGTCAACATCCTCGCCCACGACCAGGAATCGATCTCGACCCGCTTCGCGACCAAGCCCGTCGCGCATGCCGCGGAGAAGTTCGAGGGCGTGGGCTATCGCATGGGCTCGCTCGGCGTGCCCGTCCTCAAGGATTCTCTCGCCGAGCTCGAGTGCACGATCGTCCACGCCTATCCCGCCGGAGATCACACGATCTTCGTGGGCCGCGTCGAGGCGGCCGACGCTCGAGGCGATGGCGGCCTCCACCCGCTGCTCTACTATCGCGGCAAGTACCGCCACGTCCACCACTAGGAGGCGTTTTTCATGACCATCCCGCTCTCACGTCCACCCGTCGATGACGAGGTCAAGGCTGCCGTCATCGCCGCCGTCGAGTCCGGCCAGTACATCCTGGGCCCGGAGTGCAAGGCGTTCGAGAGGGAGTTCGCCGCCTACAACGGCGCCAAGCACGCGGTGCTCACCACGAACGCCACCGCCGCGCTGTGGATGGTGATCAAGGCCTTCGGGGCCAAGGCCGGCGACGAGGTCCTCGTGCCCTCGCACACCGCCTTCCCCACCGTCGAGGCCATCTGCTTCGCCGGGGTGACACCGGTCTTCGTGGACATCGACGAGACGTACACGGTGGACGTGAAGGATGCCGCGGCCAAGGTGACGCCGCGCACCGTCGGCTTCATCCCCGTTCACCTCTACGGGCATCCCGCCAATCTCCCCGCCGTCCAGGAGCTGTGCGCCAAGCACAAGCTCTGGCTCCTGGAAGACTGCGCCCAGGCCCATGGCTCCACCTGGCAGGGCAAGAAGGTGGGCAGCTTCGGGCGGGCGGGGGCCTTCTCCTTCTACCCGTCCAAGAACCTGACCGTCATGGGCGACGGCGGTCTCCTCGTGACGGACGACGACGAGGTGGCCGCCCGCTGTCGGCGTCTCCGCGACCACGGCAGGCAGAGCAAGGACATCCACGTCGAGATCGGGTTCAACCTGCGCTTCAACGACATCCAGGCCGCGGTGGGGCGCGTGTTCCTGCGCCGGCTCGACGCCATGAACGACCACCGGCGCAAGCTGGCCGCCCGCTACACGGCGGGGCTCGCCGGTCTGCCCCTGGTCTTGCCCGCCGAGACGCGCGGGGCCCGTCACGTCTACCATCTCTACGTCGTGCGCACCCCGCAGCGCGACCAGCTCGCCGCCTTCCTCAAGGACAAGGGCGTGGCCACGGGCATCCACTACCCGGTGGCCTGTCACCGTCAGCCCGCGGTGGAGCATCTCAAGCCGCCCCCGCTCGAGCACACGGACCGCATCGTCAAGGAGATCCTGACCCTGCCCATCTCGGCCGGCCACACGGAAGCCGAGATCGACGAAGTCGTCGCGGGGGTCAAGGCATTCTTCAGGAAGTGAGCGAGTCGCTCCGCATCCTCCAGCTCTATCCGAAGAGCGACTACTTCACGGGAGCGGCCGTGCAGCTCCTCGAGCTGGCCCGCGGACTGCAGGAGCGCGGGCACCACGTCGTCGTCACCACACGGCCCGGCGAGGGCTGGGTGGAGAAGTGCGCGGAAGCCCGTCTCCCTTACCATTCCCTGCCCATGCGCTCCGAGGTCGACGTCAAGTCCATCCCCGGCCTCGTGCGCATCATCCGCAAGCACCGGATCCAGGTCGTGCACGCGCAGAAGGGCAAGGCGCGCACCCTCGCCCTCATGGCGGGGCTGTTCACGAAGATCCCCGTCCTCATCCTGAACCGCGGCGTCAGCTTCCCTCTCGACCCCTTCAACAGGCTCGGCTACACCACGAGGCGCGTGACGGCGGTGGTGGCGGTGTCGGAGTCGATCAAGCGGGGGCTCGTGGCTCAGGGCGTCCCCGCGGAGAAGATCCACGTCATCTACTCGGGGACGGACATGCGACGCTTTCACCCAGGCGTGGACCGCCTCCGCGTGCGTGGTGAGCTCGCGCTCGGCCCCGAGCACTACCTGATCACGCAGATCGGCATCCGGAGCTGGAAGGGCAATGACGATACCCTCGACGCCATGAAGACGGTGGCGGCGCGGGCGCCGCATGCCCGCCTGCTCTTCGTGGGCGCCAACGAGGCCAAGGCCAGGATCATCATGGAGAAGGCGGCGGCACGGGGGCTCGCCGAGAAGGTGCTCGTGTTCCTCTACCGTGAGGACATTCCCGAGATCCTGGCCGCGAGCGATGTCTGCGTGGACGCCTCCTATGCCGGCCTCGGCATCACGGGCACGCTCCGCGAGGCCCTGGCCGTGGAGACGCCCGTCATCGGAACCGACCTCGAGGGCAATCCCGAGCTCATCACCGACGAGCACACGGGCTACCTCTTTCCCCCGCGCGACATCGCGGCCCTCGCCCGCGTCATCCTCCGCATGATCGAGGACCCCGAGAAGGCCAAGGCCATGGCCCGCATGGGCGCCAAGCGCGTCGAGGCGGAGTTCTCCGTGACGGCCAAGATCGACCGCACCGAGGCGCTCTACCGCCGCTTGCTCGCCGCCAAGCGTCCCCACTGATGGCTTCGAAGCCCAGGTATCGCCTGCTCCTGAGGCTCTGGCCATACCTCAGGCCCTACTGGCCGTGGCTGGTCGCGGGCGGCGCCATGGCGCTGGCCGTCTCGTCCGCGGAAGGCTTCATCGCCTGGCTGGTCAAGCCGGCCATGGACGACATCTTCCTCAAGCGCGACCTGTTCATGCTCAAGGTCCTCCCCCTCATCCTCCTCGGCGCCTACCTCGTCAAGGGCTTTGCCCGCTACGGGCAGTCCTACCTCATGGCCGCCGTCGGAGAGCGCGTGATCGCGCGGATCAGGCGAGAGCTCTATAGCCATATCCAGGGCATGTCGCTCTCCTTCTACGCCCAGGTGCACTCTGCCGAGCTGATGACCCGGGTGGTCAACGACGTCAATCGCCTTGCCCGCCTGTCGTCGACCGTTCTCGTCATGGCCGTGCGTCAGATGGGGACCGTCCTCGCCCTCCTCACCGTCATGTTCATGCGGGAGTGGGTGCTCGCCCTCATCGCGGTAACCATCTTTCCCGCGGTGGGCGTGCTGTTCCGCACGCTCGGGCGCAAGCTCTACAAGATCGGCAAGCGCTCGCAGGAGAAGATAAGCGAGCTGAACGTCGTGCTCCAGGAGGCGTTCACGGGGAACAAGATCGTCAAGGCCTTCGGGCGCGAGCGGCTCCAGCAGGAGCGGTTCGACGGGGTCAATGACCGCCTCATGCGGCTCGCCCTCAAGGACCACCGCGTGGACGAGCTGGCCGAGCCCCTCATGGAGATCCTGGGGGCCATCGGCATCATGGGCGCCATCTGGTACGGCGGCTACCGGGTGATCAGCGGGGCGCTTACCCCCGGCGAGTTCTTCTCGTTCACGACCGCGGTCATCCTCCTCTACGGCCCCGTGCGACAGCTCGGGCGCATGATGAACACGATCCAGCAGTCGATCTCGTCCGTGGAGCGCGTCTTCGACATCCTGGATACCCCACCCACCATCAGCGACAAGGCGGGCGCGGTCACCCTCCAGGACTTCCGCGACCGGATCGGCTTCGAAGCCGTGTCCTTCCGGTATCCGGAATCAGAGGACGACGTCCTCCGCGACATCACCCTGACCGTGAGGAAGGGAGAGATGGTCGCCTTCGTCGGCATGTCCGGGGCGGGCAAGACGACCCTCATGGATCTGGTGCCGCGCTTTCACGACGTCAAGTCCGGCCGGATCACGCTGGACGGGCGGGACGTTCGCGACGTCTCCGTCGCCTCCCTGCGCGCCCTCATGGGCATCGTCACCCAGGAGACCTTTCTCTTCGCCGACACCATCGCCTACAACATCGGCTACGGCCGGCCGGGAGCGACCCAGGCGCAGATCGAGCACGCCGCGCGCCTGGCCCAGGCCCACGACTTCATCGCCGCGCTCCCCGAAGGCTACGGGACGCCCGTGGGTGAGCGGGGCGTCAAGCTCTCGGGCGGCCAGCGTCAGCGCATCGCCATCGCGCGGGCCTTCCTCAAGGACCCCCCCGTCCTCATCCTGGACGAGGCAACCTCGGACCTGGATGCGGAGAGCGAGTTTCTCGTGCAGCAGGCGCTCGGCGAGCTGATGAAGAACCGCACGGTGCTCGTGATCGCGCACCGTCTGGCCACGGTGAAGCATGCGGACCGCGTGGTCGTCGTCCACGACGGCCGTCTGGCGGAGGTGGGCACCCACGACCAGCTGATGACGCGCGAGGACGGCATCTACCGCCGCCTCGCCCAGCTGCAATCCCTCGACGCACTTTCTACCAACTAGCCTCCCGCTGATACGCCGAGCGGGGCCGGGGGCACTTCCCCCGCGGACCACACTGACTCGCAACCCGCTATGAGCTCCCTTAAGGGGCCACGAGACCACGGTTCTTCGCTTCGGCAGTGCGCAGAAGATATGGGTCCACGGGGGAAGTGCCCCCGGCCCCTCCCGCCCAACGACGAGACGAAAGAAGAGCTACTCGCGGAACTTGTTGACGATGGGGAGGCGCCAGTCTTTGCCGAAGGCGCGGGGGGTGA
>WNGH01012313.1_pt1 | contig 9988 bp, 9 predicted proteins | sample 5400631 | NCBI WGS metagenome assembly WNGH01 (sample SAMN13153373, study PRJNA577476) | soil metagenome | isolation source: 115 cm soil or saprolite under Garry oak tree replicate 1 | place: USA:California | collected 2016-06-15 | reverse complement strand
AACGCAGCAAAGCCGAAAGCGAGGCCGGCGAACGGCATCACCTTGGCAAGGCCGCCGAGATCGTCGAACAGCAATGTGCCGGTGCGATGGCGAATTTGACCGGCGACGGCAAAGAGTAACGCGATCGAAAGGCCATGAGCAAAAATGAGTGCGGCGGCGCCAATTGTTCCGAGAATGTTGGCACTCGCGATGCCGAGAAAAATGTAGCCCATGTGCATCACACTTGAGTAACCGAGCATCCAATCAAGCTGCTTCTGCGCGATCGTGACGAGACCGATGAAGACAATATTGCCGAGCAAAAGAATCGCGACCAGATACATCCAGTAATGCGCGCCGTCCGGCAGCATTGGAATTGCTAAACGCAGCAAACCGTAAAGGCCGAATTTTTTTAAGACACCCGCGTGCAACATCGCCGCGGGCGCGGGCGCTGATGCGTAAGCTTCGGGCGCCCAGGAATGAAACGGAAAGAGCGAGATGAGAACACCGAAGCCGATCAACAACAAGAGATAAATGTGGCGTTGCGTCGGAGCCGCAATCGCGTGCGCAACCGCGGCCGCTTGCAATTCTCGAATGTCGAAAGTTCGCGCTGTCGTTGGAAGACTTTGGTAAAGCAAAATCAATCCGATCAGTAAAACGAAACTGCCGAGTGTAAGATAAATTGTGATTTTCCACGCGGCGGCGCTGCGATTGCCGGTCCCCCAGATTCCGATGAGAAGAAATGTCGGGATCAATGCGAGCTCGTGAAAGGCGTAAAAGAAAAATAAATCGATTGATGCGAAAGCGCCGATCGCGCCGCCAGAAATGAAAAGCAGGCAAGCGTAGAACGCGCGTTCGTTGTCGTCGATCTTACCACTGAACCAAACCGCGGCGACAGTGACAATCGTGGCGAGCAAAAGCATGAGCAGACTCAAACCATCGATGCCGAACGCGAAATGAATTCGCCAGTCCGCGGAAACAAGAAACGAGCTGACAAACTGAAAACCGGCTGCGACTCGATCGAATCGGCTGAGAACAACCAGTGTGACAAACAGATTTGAAATTGCTGCGACGAGCGCAGTCAGCCGCGCGGGCGCGCCGACGATGATTGCGATCGCGGCGATGATCGGGCAGAGAACGAGAAAGAGAAGCATCAGCGGAAAATAGTGAAGTAAATGAGCGCCACGATTCCTAACCCGAACAGAAATGCGTAGGCCTGAAGATTGCCGACCTGGAACAATCGTAACAGCGCGCCGAGGCCGAATGTGCCGCCACTTGCGCCGCGGACGGCGCCGGCGTCAATAATCCACCGATCAAAGAAAGCCGCGACGCGCGCCAACAGTTCCTGAGTCGCCCCGATCATCCACTCGTAAAATTCGTCGATGTAAAAGCGGCGTCGCACAAGATCGACATGCAATGGATCGCGCTCACGATTGCGGTAAAGCCAAACGGCGATGCCAACGCCCAAAATCAGTGCAACCAGCGCCAGCGCCGGTACGGTGGAAATAGTTTCTTTTTCATGCGGCACGACGAGAAAATTTTGCGCGACGCTCTCCAACCCGGCGATGAGTGCGAATAGGGCCAGAACGAGTAGCGGAATAATCATTACCAGCGGCGATTCTTTGCCGGTGCGGGCGGCATCGCCGCGCGGTTTTCCAAAAAAGACGGCGATCACCGCGCGCGAAACATAAAACGCCGTGAGAAATGCGGTCGTTAGGCCGATGACAAAGATCGACATGTTGCGTTCGTAGGCGAGGGCGAGGATCGCGTCTTTGCTAAAAAATCCGCTAAAGGGTGGACAACCGATCAGCGCGAGCGCGCCGACCGCGAAGGTGGCGAATGTAATTTTCAGTTTTTGGGCGAGGCCACCCATTCTCCAAATGTTCTGTTCGTGGTGAAGGCTGACGATGACTGATCCGGCTGCGAGAAAGAGGACCATTACCGCGCCGAGCAATGCGGTGATGGTTCCGATCCAGGCGATGACAAGAAGCGCGGTTTGCGACGCCTGAATGAGAAACGCAACGCGGACGAGAAGGTAAACGCCCGCCGCGACCATTGTTGCGGCATGGATCAATGCCGAAACCGGCGTTGGGCCTTCCATCGCGTCCGGCAACCAGACGTGGAGCGGGAACTGCGCAGATTTGCCAACCGCGCCGCAAAAAATCAAGAGCGCGGCAATTGTGAGGTAGCCGGGGTTGCTCGTGATTTTGGAAAGATGCGCAACGATGTCGTCAAACACGACCGAACCGGTCGCCATCCAAACCATCAGGATTCCGATCATGAACCCGAAATCACCGACGCGCGTTGTCAGAAACGCTTTTTTCGCGGCATCGGCAGCGGAATCGCGCTCGAACCAATGGCCGATGAGGACATAGGAAGTGAAGCCGACCAGTTCCCAGAAGATGAACATCATCACGAAATTGCTCGCGAGCACGATCCCGAGCATGGCGAACATGAAGAGCGAGAGCGCGGCGAAGTAACGCGACTTGCCGTCGTCGTCTCGCATGTAGCCTAACGAGTAGATGTGGATGAGCGACCCGACTCCGGAAACGACCAGGAGCATCAATCTGCTCAGGTCGTCGAGAATAAAAGCAAACGGAACATTGAAGACACCGCGGATGTCGATCCACGTTAAATCCGCGGCTGAGATGTCGTCTTTTCCAAAAATCAGACAGCTACAAACGAAACTTCCGAGAACGGCCGCGACCGAGATTGCACTGCTGATATTTTTCCAGCGACGCGTGAACAAAGAAATCACCCCCGCCGAAGTCAGCGGCAGAAGCAAAACTAACCACGGAAGCAAGCTGTTGATGGTGAAGGTCAAAATTTTAAACTGGTGATGTCTTCAACATGCGTTGTTTGCCGCAAGCGAAAGAGCGCTACTACAATGGCAAGTCCGACCGCGACCTCGGCCGCGGCCACGGTGATGACGAAGAAAACAAAAACCTGTGCGTTGTAATTTGGGGCGCCGCTTGGATCGACATGAAAGCGCGAGAACGCGACCAGCGACAGATTGGCGGCGTTCAACATCAACTCCAGGGCCATCAAAATGATGATGACGTTGCGTCGCACCATCACGCCGGCGAACCCGATCGTGAACAAAATGCCGCTGACAATGAGGTAATCGCCCAGCGTAACCATGTTAGCGGCTTTCGCGCCGGCTCAGCATCACGGCGCCGATGGTTGCTACTAAAATGACTACGCCGATGATTTGGAAAGGCAGATTGTAATTGTCGAAAAGCAAGAGACCGATTCGGTGGACATCGTCCGTTGTCGATCTTGCCAGCGGTGGAAAGGTTTGCTTCGCGACGCTAAGCCTGCCGACCACAGCGAAAATTTGGACCATTAGGGCAAGCGCAACCGCCAAACCGCCGCCGGACGCGACCCAGTTAATTTTTCTCAACTGTTCAGCCCGCAAATCAAGCAGCATGATAATGAAAAGAAACAGCACCATGATCGCTCCCGCGTAGACGAGGACTTGGATGATGCCGATGAAGTAGGCGTCGAGCGACATGAACAGCGCAGCCAGCGCCAAAAACGAAACAACCAGACTGAGCGCGCTCGCGACTGGATTGCGGTTGATGATGACGGCCGCGCCGAACACGAGCATCAGCAAAGCAAAAATCCAAAACAGGAATGCTGACATATCACGATGTCGATCTTGCGATTACTTTTGCTCGTTCCATTTCAAAACGACTCCGTGCATCACGCCGCCGATCTCGAGCAGTTTGTCTTTGTGATGCATCATCTCTTCGCGCGTGAAGCCGGTAATGGCGTAATCTTTCCGCAAATAAATCGCCTGCTCCGGACAAACCTCTTCACACATGCCGCAGAAAATGCAGCGCACCATGTCAATATCGAATTCCTCGGGATATTTCTCCACTTTGGCGAAACGATCGTTCTTTGAAATTTCGCCGGGAATAATTTTGATCGCACGCGGCGGACAAATGAATTCACAAAGCTGACAGGCGACACAGCGAACGCGACCGTCGGTGTCGCGCACGAGCGCGGGCGCGCCGCGGTAATGCTCGGGCAAGTTGGAGTCCCACTTCTCCTCCGGGTATTCCATCGTCACTTTCGTCCGGCGAAAAATCATGTTTTTGAAATGCTTGATCGTGATCAGCAAGCCGGCCGCGATCGTGGGCAAAAACATTCGCTCGCGCCAATTCAGATTCGGTCGTGGAACGGTGATCGCCATGATCAGAAGCCCGAACGACGAATGACGAATGACGAATGAATGACCGAGCACAAACGCGACGTGGCCTCATTGCGACAAAGTGTTCTTCGCGCTTCGTCATTAGGATTTCCTTCGGGCTTCGTCATTAGGGTTTCGTCATTCATTGGGGAGATACGCGAGAATGATCGCGACTATAAAAATATTGACGAGCGCGATTTCAAAAAAGAAAAGCCAGCCCAGACGCATGAGTTGGTCCCAGCGAAAGCGCGGCAATGTCCAGCGCACCCACATGAACAAAAAGATTAGTGCGGCAACTTTAGCGAAGAAGACCGCGATGTTGATCAAACCAAAAATCCAACCGTGCGAGCCATCAGGAATTCCTGGAAAATGCCAACCACCAAGGAACAGCGTCGTAATGATTCCCGAGCCAGTGATCATGGCGATGTATTCCCCGAGAAAAAATAAACCGAACTTCATTGACGCATATTCGGTGTGGTAACCGCCGGCAAGCTCCTGTTCGGCTTCGGGCAAATCGAATGGGAGCCGGTTCGTTTCCGCGAGGACGGCTATCATGAAGACGAGGAAGGAAATGAACATCGGAATAGCGAGCAGCCATTTTCCGAGATTCGTCCAGTCGCCGGCAAATGGCGCGATCAACCAGCCGTGTTCGATTTGATATTGCACAACACTCGTTAGGCGGAGATTTCCAACGAGCAGGAAAATTGGAATGACCGCGAGGCCGAGCGAAAGCTCATAGGAAATCATTTGGGAACTGGAACGCACGCCGCCGAGAAACGGATACTTGGAATTGGACGCCCACCCGCCGAGAACGATTCCATAGACACCGAGTGAGGCGATGGCGAATACAAATAAAATCCCGACGTTGATATCGGCGATGACCATCGGCACGCCGAACAACGTGCTGCCAAATGGAACGACCGCGATAGTGATGACCGCTGGGACCATTGCAAGACATGGCGCGAGCCAGTAGTAAAGTTTGTTTACGTGCGCCGGCGTGAATTGCTCTTTCAGCAAAAATTTTCCAGCGTCCGCAATTGGTTGCAGTAGACCGGCAGGACCGACGCGATTTGGTCCGAGTCGGTCCTGAATCAAGGCGCTGACGCGACGCTCCGCGTAGACTGCGTAATTCATTAGTCCAAGCACGAGCACGAGAAGGCAGACGATTTTAAGCAACGACGTGCCGATAAAAAAATAATCCATTGTCGATCTTGTATTAGCGCCCGGGCGGCCGCTTCTTCTCCGCTTCTTCGATGTCCTCGGCTTTCGGATCGACCGGTGGTCGAGGCGATTTGCTTTTCTCAATCACATCCACGCCGAGGTCACCGATTTTACTTAGATTAAAGCCGGCGAACGGCGGGATCTCTGCGCTCATTTGCCGAAACACATCTTCGATCGTGTAAATGCCGTTGCTGCCGCCAAGGGCCTGGAGCAGATCGCGTAAAATCTCCCAATCGTCGCGTGCATTTCCGGGAGGGCGCACCGCGCGATTCAATCGTTGCAGGTGCCCGTCGCCGTTGATCATCGAGCCGCGTTTTTCGGCAAACCCCGAAGCGGGCAGGAGAACAGTCGCGTGTTCGTTGGCGGCGTTCGACAAAATGTCCATCGCAACAAACGCCGGCATATTCGTTAGTTGTTCGGCCGAAATTCCGAGCTTGATTGGATTTTCACTGAGCGCGAGGAGCACTCTGATTTCCCCGGATTTGGCTGCTTTGGCGATCGCAGAAAGTTTTGCACCTGGTTTTTCGTCCAGTCTCAGAATCAAGCGGGCGCCGGTCGCATTCGGGTTTTGGTCTTTGCTCAGCAAAATGTCGTCGCCCTCGCCGAAGCGCGGCACGATGTCGATGTAACGGACGCCAAGCAGCTCCGCGATTTTACGTGTGAGCCAAAGTTCTTCGTTGGTCATTCGGCCAGACGCGATGATCGCGATGTTTGCGCCGCTGAATTCCCTAAGCTGCAGGGCAGCGTGCGCGATCGCCTTCTTCCAATCAACCGGCAATAGTTCCTTGCCATCAAGAATCTGCGGCTCGAGTATGCGGTTCTCCGCTTCGAGATATTTGAAGTTCAATCGACCGTAATCACACATCCAGCACGAATTGACGTGATCGTTCTCGCGCGGCGTTTGTCGATAAACGATGTCCTCGCGCGTGCCGATGAGGGTGTTGCAGCCGGTGGCGCAACTGGTGCAAATGCTTTTCGTTTCTTTTAGAAACCAGACGCGCATTTTGAAACGGAAATCGGTGGAAGTAAGTGCGCCGACCGGACAAAGATCGACCGTGTTCAGTGAGTAATTGTTCTCGAGACGCTTGCCCGGATGCGCGGTGAGGACCGTGTGACTGCCGCGGTCAACAAAACCGAGCACATCGTCCTTGGCAATCTCGTTGCAAAAACGAACGCAACGCGAACAAAGAATGCAGCGCTCGTCATCGAGCGTAACACGCGGGCCAAGCTGCACCGCTTTTGGCTTTTTCACTTTGTTTTCGAGAAAACGCGAGCCAGCCGCGCCATATTCCACACTGAATTCCTGAAGCTCGCATTCGCCGGCTTGATCGCAGATCGGACAGTCGAGCGGATGATTGATGAGGAGAAATTCCATCACGCCTTTGCGGCATTCCTCGACCAGCGGAGAACTTGTGCGCACGCCCATCCCTTCGGCGACGTCCTGCGCGCAACAGATTTGTGGGCGCGCCATCCAATTGATGATCGGTTTCCCGTCGGCGCCGAGCTCGGGTTTGCGATCGGGACCGATTCGCGGCATGCCCATTTCGATCAAACACATGCGGCAATTACCAGGCGAGCTGAGTTTTTTGTGATAGCAGTAGCGCGGCACGTAAGCACCGGCCTGAGCGCAGGCTTCGATGACGCGCGTGCCTTTCGGAAATTGATGCCACACGCCGTCGATCTGGACGTTGAACATCAGCGTGGTTGAATCAGGCATATCTAAGGAGAGCAGGAAGACATTTACGAATCAGGAACGCAGAAAAACAGGAAATTCATTGATGCAAATCCACGCCGGAGTCAGCTGGCGCACGCTCACGGCAGAACCGCTTGATCGTCAAAGGAGCCGTCGCAAAATTAAGAAGCAAACCATCTTGGACATTCGTCGCTTTCAGATAACTTCGGCCGACCGCGAAGTGAACATCCTGCAGTTCACTAATAGCTTTTAGTTCGACGATGATCTTTCCTTCGACGAGAAAATCGAGACGATGTTCGCCGATCTGATGATCGCGATAGAATAGCGGCACCGGGTGCTGCCGAATAAATTGGATTCCGCTCAAAGCAAATTCAACTGCGAGCGCCTCTTCGTAGATCGATTCAAGAAAGCCAGGGCCTAACTCGCGATGCACTCGGATTGCAGCGGCAATAACCTGTTCGGTAATTTCTGAGTGCCTTAGAATTCTTCCTACTTTCCTGCTTTCCTCATTCATTTTGTTAGATTACCGCGTCAGCACCGGCTTTTTCCCAGCCGGGATCGTGGGCGAGGGGACTGGTTGGAATTTGTTCGCGCTCGGTCAATTCCTCCGGGGTGCATTCCGGTGGAAGCGGCGGTGGAAAGGATTTGCGAGCGTGAGCGGCAAATTCCTCTGGAAATTTTTCGACGAAACTCTGGGTCGGCCAGGCACAAGCCTCGCCGAAGGCGCAAATAGTTCGCCCGGCGATATTGTCGCCAATTGTCTTAAGAGTAGGCGGATCTTCCGTAACTCCGCCGCCGTTCAGCATGCGCTCAGTAATTTTTTTCATCCAAAGCGCACCTTCCCGGCAAGGCGTGCATTGCCCGCACGATTCGTGGGCATAAAATTCGTTGATGTTGTTGAGCGCCCAAACCATATCGCGTGAATCGTCGAGCACGATCACGCCACCCGATCCGGCCATCGATCCCGCCGCCGCGAGGGAATCAAAATCCATCGGCAGTTCGTCGATCGACATCTCGACCTCAATTGTCGCTCCATCCGGCTGTTTCTGTTTGATTTTGAAGCGCTCATCTGCGCGCAAAACCTTGGCCGAGCTGCCTCCCGGAATTACGGCTTTTAATTGTCGGCCCCATTTCAGTCCGCCCGCCATTTGGTAAATCAATTGCCCCATTGTCACTTTGCCGACTTCGATCTCGAAATAGCCGGGTCGCTCGACGTCGCCGCTCACGCAAACGATGCGTGTGCCGGTATTGTTCGATCGGCCAAGCTGCGCGTACTTCGCGCCGCCCATGGCGATGATGTGTTTCACCGCGCAAAGGGTCTCGACGTTGTTCACGATCGTCGGGCACATATAAAGCCCGAGCACGGCGGGAAAGTAGGGCGGCTTGATCCGGGGATACGCGCGCTTGCCTTCAAGCGATTCGATCAGGCCGGTTTCTTCGCCGCAAATATACGCGCCCGCCCCCCGATGAATGTAAACATCGACATCGAACCCGGAGCCGAGAATGTTTTTGCCGAGAAAGTTGTGCTCGCGCGCTTCTTCGATGGCGCCCTCCAGGATCTTCGCCCCTTCCGGAAACTCGCCTCTTATATATGTGTACGCCGTCCGGGCGTTGAGGGCGAAACAGGAGATAGCGATCCCTTCCAGCAACTGGTGCGGGTCCTCATGGATGATGTAGCGGTCCTTAAACGTCCCCGGCTCCGATTCGTCCGCGTTGCAAATTAGATAGACCGGCTTCCTCTCGTCAGGCTTGATGAAACTCCATTTCACGCCACAGGGAAATCCGGCGCCGCCACGTCCCCGCAAACCCGATGTCTTCACTTCGTTCACGATGTCGACGCGCGACATTTTGACGGCTTTACGCAAATCTTCATAACCGCCGTCATCCAAATAGGTCTTAATGTCGGTTTTCCAATTTTTGCGCCCGATGTTTTTGAAAATGATCCGGTGCTCGAGCGGATGCGGCTCCGGCCGATTCACGATTCTCGATTCACGATTCACGATAAGATCGACAACTGAACTTGGGTCGACATTCTGGCGCAGCTCGTCATTGATCATGCAAACCGGCGCCGTGCCACAGCTCGCCAAACATTCGACAAACTCGATGCTGTAATTTCCATCAGGGCTCATCGAAATCGGCGTGTGTCCCGCGCCTGCGGGATCGATCTTTCGCTGAATGCCGGTGGCCGCGCACAGGTTTTCCATCACCTGATAACCTCCAGCCATCGCGCAACTGAGCGTGCGGCAAACGCGGATGTGCGTTTTCCCTGCGCGCTTCTCTCGCAACATCGGATAAAACGTGACCAGCTCGAGAATGTTGATCGGCTGAAGTCCAAGCTTGGTTGCAATCCAGGTCACCGCTTCATCGTTAATGAAATCGAAATGTTCCTGCCAAAGATGCAGCAATGGCAGCGCCGCGCTTCGTTTTTTATCGGCCGGATAATGGCCGATAGCTTCATCCATTTTTCGCTCCAACTCGGCGGGAACGCGTGTGCTCGTCGAGTCCACGGGCGAAAGGATTAGTCAGTTAACGTGCTCTGCTTTTCTGTGACCTTGTCGTCTTTGAAAACGATCGTCACCGTGTCCTGGCCCTGCCGGTAAACGTAAGTCGTCTTTTTCATGATGACGAAATCCTTGTTGTCGAGTTCGGTCGGCGGTCCAAGAATCGATTCCACCTGTTTCTTCGACATTCCCTCGGCCACTTCGTCGACGTTGCCTTTGGTGATGCGCCTGCCGACGCACGAAAGCTCAAGCACGAGTAAGAGCTCGAGCACGAATCGAGAAATAAATCGTAAAATCGGCATATTCATCTGTCGCATTCGCCCATGACAAAGTCCAGACTTCCGAGCACAGCGGGAACGTCGCTCACCATGCAGCCCGGAAGTAATTCCGGCAATATGCTCA
>WNGH01008056.1_pt1 | contig 9988 bp, 9 predicted proteins | sample 5400631 | NCBI WGS metagenome assembly WNGH01 (sample SAMN13153373, study PRJNA577476) | soil metagenome | isolation source: 115 cm soil or saprolite under Garry oak tree replicate 1 | place: USA:California | collected 2016-06-15 | reverse complement strand
CAAGCCTATATCAAGGATCTTCAGCGGGTTCTTCCAGACGCCAACGTCCGCCCGATTCGCCAATTCACCGAAACGCAAGCCAAGATTTACAACCGGATCAGCGGGTTGCTGACGGCAACGGTGGCGATCGTGTTGCTGCTTTCGGGGCTGTGTGTGATGGCGGCGATGACCAACGTGGCGATGGAAAGAAAGATGGATGTTGGCTTGATGAAGGCCATCGGCGGCTCGATGCGCCGCGTGCTGCGGCTATTTCTGGCGGAGGCGGCGTTGCTAGGCCTGGCGGGTGGCTTGATTGGGGCGGCGGCGGGCATTTTTTTGTCAATTGGTTTGGGCAAAGCGGTTTTTGGCGTGGCGGCGCGGCCGCGACTGATTGTGTATCCTGTGGCGGTGGCGTTGACCGTCATCGTCGCAATTCTTAGCGCATTCCCACTGCGGCGGCTGGCCAGCATCCGCCCGGCATCGGTTTTTCGAGGTGAAGCGTGAGTGCCGTTGTTCAAGCTCCACCGCTAACTGCGGCGAAGCAAGTGGTCATTGAAAATCTGATCAAACAGTACGGCACGCTCAGCGCGCTTGGCGGTGTTAGCTTTGGTGTTAACACTGGCGAATGGGTTGCGCTGATGGGCCCCTCTGGCTCAGGGAAAACCACGCTCATCAATATTCTCGGCGGGCTGGATACGTTGACCTCTGGAAGCGTGGTCGTGGACGGCGTCGACCTTGCGAAACTTCGCGAGAACGAGCTGGTCCGTTACCGCGCGGAAAAAGTCGGCTTTGTTTTTCAGCAATTTCATCTCGTGCCCTATCTCACGGCGCTGGAAAACGTAATGCTCGCGCAGTATTTCCACAGCGTCACGGACGAGAAGCAAGCCGAAGAAGCGCTGAAACGTGTTGGCCTCGGCGACCGCCTGACGCATCTCCCCGCGCAACTCTCCGGCGGCGAACAGCAGCGGGTGGCTATTGCGCGTGCGCTGATTAATCAACCGAAATTGATCCTCGCTGACGAGCCCACGGGAAATCTCGATGAGGCCAACGAAGCCATAGTGATGAAAATTTTCCACGAACTGCACGACGCCGGCCACACGATTCTGATGGTTACACATGACCCAGACATCGCGCGGCAGGCCGACCGCCGTATCGAATTGGCTCACGGCCACCTGCATTTTGACACGGCGCAGCATGGTCCGGGCCATCCTCTCGCGTGTCCTTTGGCCGACACGGCGGACTGCTGCACACCCGTCTCCACTGACGATGAGATCCGCTTCGATCATCTCCTGGAACAAATCTGGACTTGTGGCGAGGAAGGGAAGCCGGCGGAGGCCGAGCGCCTGCACGCGACAGGCTCTGCGGGGAAGCTTCCTGTGGTATCGGAGGAGCCCGCTGCGCGAGTTTTATCGCGCATGTCCGATCTGCGTCTAGTGCAAATGCAAAACGGAGAAGTGCAGCTCACGCCGGTGGGCAGCCAGCGCGCGCGCGACATCGTGCGCCGTCACCGCCTGGCCGAGCGCCTCTTCAAAGACACTTTTTCCATCGACGATTCCGAGGCACACACGCAAGCCTGCAAGTTCGAGCACATCATCAGTCCGGAGCTCGACCAGCGCATCTGCACGTTCCTCGGGCACCCCAAGACTTGCCCACACGGAAATCCCATTCCGCCTGGCGACTGTTGCGACGGCAAGTCCAAGGGCTGATCGCGCACCCAAACCATGCCGACTCCTCTCGACCCGCGAAAAAAACCAACGAGCATCAAGATTCATATTTCCAACGGGTCGGGCGTGGATGTCACTTGGGCCGACGGCCACGCCAGTCACTACGAATTTGCCTATTTGCGCGAGGAATGCCCCTGCGCGACCTGCAACGACGTGCGAGAAAAGAAAGCATCGCTGGGCGCCGCGGCTTCTGCTTTTGCTTCATCTCCTGCGCTGCCCATGTTCAAGCCCAAGCCTCGCGCACAGGCCGCCACGCAAATAGGCAGTTACGCCATTCAGATCAGCTTCACCGACGGCCATTCCACCGGCATCTACAGCTACGACCATCTCCGCAATATCTGCCCCTGCGCCGAGTGCGCCAAGATCTTTCGCGCGTCTGGCTAGATATTTTTGACGATTTGCGTCGGTGACAAGCTAGACTTAGCCGCTCAAAAATGCGACGATTTCAACCTACGAGTTAACGATACCCATACATGAGCAGCACTTCCAATAGCCCTGCTGCCGCAGGCAGCCGTGGCAACGGTATTCCGCGCGTTCTCGTCGCCACCACAGCCCTCCTGACTTTCATTTCGTTCTGGCGGGCGGCGGCCATCGTGTTGAACGACCTCGCCTCCTCGGCGTATTACGCCGGCGGCGAAGCGGAAGGCTACATCGGCAAGACCGCGCCGTGGTTCATCCTGGCCATCATGGTGTTTTCCTACGCCGTGCGCGCGGTTTACGTGGAAAGCTGCAGCATGTTTGTGCGTGGCGGCGTATATCGAGCCGTGAAGATGTCCCTTGGCGGGACGCTCGCGAAATTCAGCGTTTCCGCGCTCATGTTTGACTACATCCTTACGGGGCCGATCAGCGGCGTCGCGGCGGGCCAGTACCTGGCGGGATTGATCAACGAGCTTCTACAGTATTTTCACGTGAGCGGCCCGGTTTCTCCGGGAACAATCAGTTTCATCGCCGCCGGCTTTGCCGTCGTCGTCACGCTGTATTTCTGGTGGGAAAACACCAAGGGCGTTGCGGAGTCCAGCGAAAAAGCGCTGCACATCATGAAGCTGGTCACCGTGATGGTGGTGATGCTCATCGCCTGGTGCGTCTACACGGTCGCGGTGCGCCATTCCGCGCTGCCTCCGTGGCCACACCCGCGCAACCTCAGGTTGAGCACCAGCGCCCTGGGCTGGCTCGCGCACAGCAGCCTTCCTCACATGTTTGGAATCATCGCCATCTTCATCGCCCTCGGCCACTCCGTCCTGGCGATGAGCGGCGAGGAATCGCTTGCACAGGTCTATCGCGAAATCGAAAGCCCCAAGCTCCCCAACCTGAAAAAGGCCGGCGCGGTCATTTTTATCTATAGTCTAGTTTTTACCTCTTTGGTCTCCTTCTTCGCGGTGATGATCATTCCCGATGGCGTCCGCCAGCAGTTCCTGGAAAACCTGATCGGCGGACTGGCCATGAATCTCCAAGGTCCATTGTTCGCCCGGCTGATATTCCATGGCTTTGTCGTCGTGGTAGGCACCTTGATTCTTGCAGGCGCGGTGAACACCGCCATCGTAGGCTCGAACGGCGTGCTGAACCGTGTTTCTGAAGACGGCGTGCTCAGCTCATGGTTTCGGCAGCCGCACAAGAAGTTCGGTACGAGCTATCGCATCATCAATATCGTTGTGGCGCTACAAGTCGTTACCATTATCATCAGCCGCGGTGACGTCACCTTTCTGGCCAACCTCTACGCGTTTGGCGTGATCTGGAGCTTCGCGATGAACGGCCTCGCCGTTCTCGTTCTCCGTTACACCAACCCCGGTCAGCGGGAATTCCAGGTTCCGCTGAATTTCACCGTCCGTGGCGTCCAGATTCCCGTGGGACTTGCGCTGATCACCTCGATGCTGTTCTTGATCGCCGTCGTAAACCTGTTCACCAAGCCCATCGCCACCATGGCGGGGGGTACGTTTTCGGTTCTGCTTTACATCGTGTTCACGATTTCGGAACGCCGCGGCAGGCATGGCGGCGCGGCCCACGTCGAGATGGACCAGTTCAATCTCGAGTTGGAATCGGAATTGACTCCTGAAGCCGTGGGTGCGCGCCCCGGCAACATTCTTGTCCCTATAAGCAACCACTACGCCCTCTATCATCTCGGAAACGTTCTGGATCGCATCAAGCCTGGGCGTCGCGATGTTGTCGTGCTCCACGTCCGGCTCTTGCGCCGATCGGCTTCGGGCGAAAACGAATTCGAGGCCGATCAGCTTTTCGGCAGCATCGAACAGCAACTGTTCTCCCAGGCGCTTTCCATGGCCGAAAAGCGAGGCAAGTCGATCCGGCTCGCCGTGGTCGCCGCAAACGATTTGTGGGATGGCATCCTTCGTGCCGGTGCTTCGCTCCGTTCCAGCACGATTGTTGCGGGGCGTTCGACGAAGGAATCAAACGAGGAGCAAGCGCGGCAAATCGGCGAAGCCTGGGAAAAACTCGGCGATCAGAAGCCGCAATTCAACCTGGAAATTCATTTACCCAACGGAGACAAGCTTTACAAAGTCCTCGGCCCGCATGCACCCAATCTGACCGCCAACGAGGTCAATCTCCTGCACCGGATGTGGCTGCGTTTCAGCGACGCCGTGGCGCCGCTGGAAATGCACCATCACGACGTCGTGCATTTCGCGCTGGAAGAAGTACAAAAAGAGGTAGAGGAAGGGCACGAAGACGACGTGGTCAACCGCCTGCGCGCGCACCTTGAAGAGATCCAAAAAAAGAAGGCTCCGAAGCTCTGAAGCTAGCCAGTTTTTTGTTCTTAGTTCTTAGTTTTGTGTATTACTTTGCGTGTTGAATATCTGTCTCCGCCGCCGCAGTCCTTCCTCGACGGAACTAAACACCAATCACCGCCTCGATTCGCTTCCTCATGCGAGCTGCGTCGTGCAATGTCCGCAGCGCTTCGCGGCAAGGGGAATCGCCATCGCGCACTGCGGGCAATCTTTGGTCGTGAGCGCGGCGGGGGCTTCCGGCTTTTTCGTGAGGCGATTCATTTGTTGGACTACCAAGAAAACCACGAACGCAACAATCAGAAAATTGATCACGTTATTGATAAAGATCCCGTAGTTTAGCGTCGGCTGTGGCGGGATCGCATGCCTGGCCGCGTCAATCGAAGCATAGTGCGTGGAGCTCAGGTTGATGAACAATGCCGAAAAATCGACGTGACCGAGCAGCCGCCCGATCGGCGGCATGATCACGTCTTCCACCAGCGACGAGACGATCTTTCCGAAGGCCGCACCGATAATCACGCCGACCGCCAAATCCACGACATTGCCACGCATGGCGAACTCTTTGAATTCCTTCAGCATGGACCTTCTCCTTTATTTCTCGATAGAGATTCTTGACAGCGCCGCGGCTGATTCCCAAATTTAATTAGGCTGCCTGTTCCGCGGATTATAGTCGAAGCGGGAGTGAAAGAAAGACGAGAAGGCGGTTGGGCTCGAAGTCTTTGACGCGTTGCCGTGCAATGCTGTGTCTTACCGCGGCCGTAAAACCAGGTACGAGGCAATCATCCCGCGCAGGACAAGAAGTCCACCGCCGGCTGCGAGCATTGGACTAACCCAGAGGAACGGCACGCGCGTCATCGCCAACATGAGTACGCCCAGAAGTGCGAGCGACAACCCGCGCGTCCAGTTCTCCCAGCGTAACCACCACTGGCCCGGTTTGTACAGCGCCCGCAAGCCCCACAAGATCAGGGCCCCGCTGAGAATCAGCCACGGCGTGCTGTGGCGATCCACGTAAATGCGCCGCGCCAATCCCAGCCAGATCACTAGCGAGCCGAGCAAGACGAAGATGAATTCGACCATAAATCGGAATAGTCGCTCGGGCGTGAGCATTGCAATGGCCGCCGCTTAAGCAGCGCGTTCGATGCGAAGTTTCTGGATGGACACCGGCGTTTTGGGGCGGTCGCTGGAATCCCGCGGCACATTCGAGATCTTGTCCGCCACGTCCTGCCCTTCGACGACCTCGCCGAAAATAGTGTGGCGGTTGTCCAGCCACGGCGTCGCCGCCACTGTAAGAAAGAATTGGCTGCCGTTAGTCCCCGGCCCGGAATTGGCCATGGAGAGTTTTCCGGCCTTCGAATGTGCCAGCGAAGGATGAAACTCGTCCGCAAACTTGTAGCCCGGCCCGCCCATTCCGGTGCCCTGCGGGCAGCCACCCTGAATCATGAACTTGGGAATCACGCGATGAAAAATCAGCCCGTCGTAGAAAGGCCGTTTTTCCTTCTGGCCGGTCTTTTCATTGGTGAATTCTTTCGTGCCTTCGGCGAGCCCGACGAAATTCGCAACCGTCTTGGGCGCCTCTTTCTCAAGCAAGCGCACCACAATGTTCCCCTGTGACGTTTCAAAAATAGCGTAGGTTCCCGGCGGCCGGCTCATGCGATCTCCTTGTGTAGCGCATCATCGTACACGAGCCCGCGTGTTACGCGCCACTTGGCCTCTAGGCAGGCCTCGGCAAAGCGCGTTGTTTCTGCTTGGCTTTTCACCAGCCCTTTTGCTTGCGAAGCTCCGTAATATGCGCGGCGTGATGTTTCCCGTGCCATTCGTAGAGGAACAGCAGCCAGTCAACGGTGCGCTCGCCCTGTTCGGGGTGGACGAGCGTTCTTGCGAAATGTTCGGGCTTCAACGAGCGCCACAGCTGGTCCCAGCGTGTATGCACCGAATCCAGTAGAGTCTGCGAGACTCCAATGGGCGTCGATTTCGAATCGGCTAGTTCTGCCCAGGCCGCTTCGTTGTACGGCTTGATCGTCGGTTTTTCCTCGGTGAGCGCCAGCTTCAATCGCACGTAGGCGTTCAAGTGGCTGTCCGGAACATGATGTACGAGCTGTCGCAACGTCCAGCCGCCTTCGCGATACGGCGTATCGAGCTGCGCGTCGTTCAAACCTTTGACCGCCGCGCGCATTTTCGACGGCGTCGCCGCGATCTCCTCAATCGCCTGCTGCCTCCGCGCGGGCGACACTTGCGCGGGCATGGCAAAATCTCCGATCGGGTAGCGCGGATCCATCGTGGTTTCTCCTGGGACAAACTGTTCTTTCCTCAAACTATAGCGGCAGCCCTTCGGATGGGTCAACGCTGCACTCCGCAAAAAGCTTCTCCAATTTGGCCGCCCATATTCCAAATCGCGAGAGCGGGAATGCTACAATACCGGGCTGCCTTGTATCCGGCCGCCGCAATGTTGAATCTAATCAGTGGAGAAAAATAGCATGCATAACGTCGTGATCATCGGCAGCGGCTGCGCCGGTCTAACTGCGGCGATCTACGCTGCTCGCGCGAACTTGAGGCCGCTCGTTCTGGACGGACATGAGCCCGGTGGCCAGCTTTCCCTCACCACGCACGTTGAGAATTTCCCCGGCTTCCCGGACGGCATCATGGGCCCGGAACTCATCGAAAATATGCGCAAGCAAGCGAAAAAGTTCGGTGCGGAGTTCAAAGCCGGAGCCGTAAATGAGGTTGACGTAAGCAGGCGCCCGTTCAGAATCACCGCTGGGAAAGATGCCTACGAAACGAAATCTCTGATCGTCGCCGCGGGCGCATCCGCGCGGCTGCTAGGACTGAAGGGCGAAAAAGAATTGATCGGCCACGGTGTTTCCACGTGCGCCACGTGCGATGGTTATTTCTTCCGTGGCAAACCCATTGCCGTCGTCGGCGGCGGCGATTCAGCGATGGAAGAGGCCAATTTTCTGTCGCGTTACGCAAGTGAAGTTTATGTCATTCACCGCCGGAACGAATTCCGCGCCTCCAAGATCATGATTGACCGTGCTAAGGCCAACGAAAAAATCGAATTTGTCACCCCCTTCACAATCGAAGAAATTCTCGCCCCGCAGGGTTCCGTGGAAGGAGTGCGGCTACACAATTTAGAGACCAAGGAGACGCGCCAAATTCCCCTCGCCGGCGTATTCGTGGCCATCGGTCACGATCCGAACACCACCGTCTTCAAGGGCAAGCTGGAGATGGATGCGAACGGCTATCTGCTCGCCAAACACGGCAGCCTCACCGCGATTCCCGGCGTGTTCGTTGCCGGCGACGTGCAGGACCACCGTTACCGCCAGGCGGTCACGGCCGCTGGCTCCGGTTGCATGGCTGCTATTGATGCCGAAAAGTTTCTGGAAGAGCACAAAGACTAGTTTCGCCCTGCCTACGCTGCCATAATAATTCCCGCATGCTCCGGTCGACGCTGCTCAAGCTCTCCGAAAGCAAAAGCTTCGCCAATTGGGTCACTACCAATGGCACCACGCGCCGCATGGCCCGGCGATTCGTCGCGGGCGAGACGCTCGATGAAGCCATCGCCGCCGCCCGCCAGTGTAATGACGCGGGGATGCTCGCCAGCCTCGATTATCTTGGCGAAAATGTTTCCACCACGTCGGACGCGCAACATTCCCGCGATGCTTATCTTGAGGTTTTTGAACGCATCGCCCAGGAACGGCTTCCCGCCAACGTTTCCGGTAAGCTCACGCAACTGGGCCTCGATATCAACGTTGAATTCTGTGAAGGCCTGGTTCTTTCCATTGCGGAGCGCGCCGTGGGCTTCGATAATTTTCTGCGCATCGACATGGAAGGATCTCCGTATACGCAGCGCACGATCGATCTCGTCAAGCGCGTTCGCAGGCGCAATCCCGCCGTCGGCGCGGTCATTCAATCCTATCTGTACCGCAGTGAAACCGACGTCACCGATCTATTGTCGTATGGCTGCCGCATCCGACTCTGCAAAGGCGCGTACAAGGAATCAGAGGAAGTGGCGTTTCCGCGCAAAGCGGATGTCGACGGCAATTTCGTGCGGCTGATGGAGGTGCTTTTATCCAGCGGCTTCTATCACGGGATCGCCACGCACGACCCGCGCATGATCGCGGCCACCATCCGGCATGCTGCTGCGAAGCAGATTTCCAGGGACGATTTCGAATTTCAAATGTTGTACGGAGTGCGCACCGACCTCCAGCGCCGGCTCGTCAAGGATGGCTACCGGGTTCGCATCTACATTCCTTATGGCAAGGACTGGTTCCCTTACTTCATGCGCCGTCTCGCCGAGCGTCCCGCAAACGTTGCCTTTCTGATGCGTAATTTCCTCCGCAAGTAAGATCCGTTCTCCATCATCATGCCTCTGATGACGTGCGCTTGAGTTGCGTATCTTGCGTCGTCGTCGATAGGAATTGTCCGTCTGCTGTTCGCCGATGCGGGATCACGCGAATGCCATGCTTGGGACGCAGCGTAACCGACGCGAAGAGTTCGATGGGAAACTTCGACACGACTTCGAGATGATATTTCTGCTGGATCATGGCCAGCAGCAGCGTCGCCTCCATCATCGCGAAGGATGCACCCACACAGACGCGCGGACCTCCGCCGAAGGGGAAATACGCGAAACGCGGAATTTTGCCGGAACGGACTGGATCTTCCCTCCAGCGCTCGGGGTCGAATCGTTCCGGGTCAGGGAAAAAGCGCGGATCGCGTTGTGTGCGCCACTGCAGAATGAAGACATTTGAACCCGCCGGTACCCGGTATCCTCCAAGCTCGCATTCTTCCACAGCTTTTCGCCCGATGCCCCATACGGCCGGATAGAGACGCATGGCTTCCTTGAGCACCATTTCTGTATAACGTAACCGGGGAAGATCTTCCGGTGTCGGCAGGCGGTCCCCGAGAACCGCGCGCAGTTCTTCGGCGAGCTTCGTCTCGACGTGCAGGTTTTGTGCAATCAGGCAGCAGGCCCAGGAGAGCGCAATAGCCGTGGTTTCGTGGCCGGCGAGAAAGAGGGTCATCACCTCGTCGCGAAGTTGCGCGTCGCTCATGGGGTTACCATCCGCGTCGCGCGCCCGAAGCAGCATCTCCAGAAGGTCTTCGCGCGGCTGATTGGAAGACCGCCGCTCCCGGATGATGTTGCCGATGATCCGGTTCAATTCTCGGATGGCCCACCATTCCCGTGGCGCGAAAAATACTGGAATCTCGAAAGAGAACAGGAGGGCCAGGCTCGCGTTGGCAACGAATTTTCCCGTCACTACTTCCATTGCCCTGCCGACCCGCTTAGCCGCGTCACTGACTTCCGCGCTATACAAACATTGTGCAACGATCTCCAAGGTCACCTGCATCAAGTCGTCATGAATGTTTCGCTCGTCTCCGTCCTTCCACGAATCCAACATGTGGCTTGTGGCGCGGGCCATTACCGCCGCATAAGCTTGTACGCTTTGGCGGTGAAACGCCGGTTGGATGAGGCTGCGCTGACGCTTCCAGAAGTCTCCCTCGCTTGTCAGCAAGCCCCGGCCGAGGACGCGCGCCAGGGCCCGGTAGTCTGCGGAC
>WNGH01008050.1_pt1 | contig 9990 bp, 8 predicted proteins | sample 5400631 | NCBI WGS metagenome assembly WNGH01 (sample SAMN13153373, study PRJNA577476) | soil metagenome | isolation source: 115 cm soil or saprolite under Garry oak tree replicate 1 | place: USA:California | collected 2016-06-15 | reverse complement strand
CGAAGATTGCTCTTTCGCCCCCGCGGTAACACTGGAGGGCCACGGCTGTCCAAAGCCCTCGACGGGTATGTAGCAGCCAATCTATGTCTGTAAACATCTTATAAAGCAAATAGTTAGGTTAATGTGACATTGTCAAATTAGTAAGTGAGGTTTTTTTGATACAGCCGGTAGCGCTTGTAGACGCATGCTCCTAGCTCTTCAAGGGCGCGAACCATCAGGTGGTTATCCTCCAGAACCCAGCTGCCTTCCCCCCGCAGAATCCCCAATTGGCCGGCGCGTTTCCAGCCCTCAACAAAGAGCATCAAGTCAATTCCCAGGCGGCGATAGCGTTTTTTGACCCCCATGATGGCGACGCGCACCGTATCAATGCGCCGTCGCTGGTACCAGAAGCGCAAGAGCCCCCACGGTGTGAGGTGGCCGCGCAGGTGTTGGAGGATTTGATTGAGATCGGGGATGCCCACGTAGCAGCCTACAGCCTCGCCGTCGACCTCTGCCAGGAGGGCCAGCTCAGGGCGCACCGCCAACCGTAAATCCTGCGCCAGGTGCTGGGCTTCAGCGTCAGTGATGGGCACGAAGCCCCAGTTATCACTCCAGGCGTCGTTATAAATGGCGGTGATGCGCATGACTTCAGCACGAAAGTCTCGCATGTTAATCGGACGAATGGTGACGCGCCGACGCGTTTGTAGGCGGTCCACCAGTTGCTGGATGCGTAACGACGGCCAGGGGTGATAGTGCCGATAGAAGGCCAAAAGGTCCTTACACTTCGCAAAACCGTTGGCCTCGATAAAGTCAGCGTAATAGGGAGGATTATACGCCGACTGGAACACGGGCGCAGCGCCAAAGCCTTCCACGAGCAGCCCACAGTCCAGCTCGTTCATCGACAGATTGACCGGCCCGCGCAGAAAGGTCGCGCCACGCTCACGTACCCACGCTTCAGCAGCGCTCAGCAGGGCAGCGGCCGCACGGTCCGCCTCGGGCAGACATTCGAATAAGCCAAAAACCCCCGCGTGCTCATGATAGAAACTGTCGTGCGCCTCATTCAGCACTGCCGCGATCCTGCCTACCGTCTCGCCGCCCTCGTGGGCGAGGAAGAGTTGCACGTGCGCGTGCTGGAAAAAGGGATTTTTGCGCGCGTTGAGAAAGGCTTTGCGCTCCAGGATGAGCGGCGGGACCCAGAGATGATCACCCCGATAGACGCGCCACGGCAACTTAATAAATGCCTTGGTATCGTGCGGCGCTAAGGGGACAATGCTTATGGACGCTGCAGGGCACGGTGACATAGCCTCCCCCAAGACAGCATCTGCAAGCCAGGCCCAGCAGGATCACGGAATGACATGCAAGGCACGTCCAACCTCCTCAAACGCCTCGAGCACGCGATCAATCTGCGCTGGCGTGTGCGTGGCAATGACGCTGGTGCGCAGCAGCGACGAGCCTGGAGCCACGGCCTGACGTACGGCCGCATTGGTGAAGATGCCACGGTCAAACAGCGCCCGCCAGAAGCGGAAAGTCAAAATGTCCTCTCCTAGGATGACCGGAATGATTGGGGTCTCGCTGCGACCCGTGTGAAAACCGAGTTCCTGCAAGCCATTGCGTAAGTGCGTGGCGTTGCGCCACAGCTGGGTGCGGCGCTCCGGCTCTTGCTCGATGATATCCAGCGCCGCAATGACGGCAGCGACAGTCGCTGGCGCCATACTCGCGCTGAAGATCAGCGGACGGGAATGGTGCTTAATGTAATCGATCACCTCAAAATCCGTGGTAATGAATCCACCCATGGAGGCAAACGACTTGCTGAACGTCCCCATATTGATGTGCACGGCGTGCTCCAGCCCAAAGTGTTCGCCCGTGCCCCGGCCCTTTTCACCGAGTACGCCAATCGAATGCGCATCATCCACCATCAACACCGCGTCATACGTCTGGCACAGTTTGGCAATCTCAGGCAGCTTGGCAATGCTCCCCTCCATGCTGAACACCCCATCAACGACGACCATCTTGCCCTTGTCCGACCCCAGGCGATGCAAGATCCGCTCGAGGTCCTCCATGTCGTTGTGGCGAAATTTGAGCGTTTTCCCGAATGACAGGCGACAGCCATCGATAATACTGGCGTGGTCGAGCCGATCGGTCAGCACAAAATCCCCCTTGCCGACCAGGGCCGAAATCGTCCCCACATTGGTCTGATACCCGGTACTAAAGAGCAAAGCGGCTTCGCGTCCCATGAATTTCGCCAGGCGCTCTTCGGCCTCCACATGCAGCGACAGAGTGCCGTTGAGGTACCGCGAGCCCGTACAGCCCGTGCCGTATTTCTTCACGGCATTGATCACCGCCTCTTTGACCTTGAGATGATTGGTCAAACCGAGGTAGTTATTCGAGCCGATCATGATCATCCTGCGGCCATCAACGATGGCTTCTGCGCCTTGCTCCGATTCGACCACTTTGAAATAGGGATACCATCCCATCTCACGGGTGACCGCTGCCTCAGTGAAATTACGGCATTTCTCAAGGAGTTTCATGTATGCTCCGTGTACAAGTGCGACGTATCACCCCTCCCAGGCCACCAGAGAGTCCCGCACCGCCTGCTGACCTCCTCGCAAGCGCGGCGCAGGCTCCGACAGTCTATGCTGGTATCCGCCGTCCGTACTTGCCGGGAGGTATGATAGGCATTAGGATTTCCCTTGTCAATGTCTTTTAACGCTCTGAGATACAAGGGGTACTGCGTACTACAATTGGCCCCGCCAGCATGGCGGGGTGCTGCGCATGACTAATTGGCTATCCACACCCCCGCCAAACTGGCGGGGGTAATGAGCCCTACGCAGTAGCCGTGCGCAGCACTATGGTGGAGTGGCCGTTGTGTTGCTTTTGCGCTTCCCCCAGTGGCGTCCGCACAGCCAGACCAGGAGCGTCACCACCAGGAGCGTGGCGATAGCCCGCTCAACATGCCGGAACCAGGCGGCGATGCCCTCCAGATGATCCGCAAAGAAATAGCCCACGGCGCCGAGTGCTGGCACAAAAATGAGGCTCGCCAGGGTATCGATGAGGACGAAACGCCACAGCGGCATTTGCATCGTCCCAGCAATGAGAAAGGCCGGGGCACGCAAGCCAGGGACAAAACGGGCCAGAAACACCGTGGTGCTACCATGGCGTGCAAAGAATGGCCGGCCGCGTTCGAGCTTCTGTGCAAACCAGGCCGTAAAGCGTGGTGAGCGGGTGAGGCGACTCCGCACCCCATGTCCCATACCAAACAAAAACATATCCCCGATCACGACCCCAAGCAAATTTACGAGCAGCATGAGGAGCGGATCGAGGACCTTAGAGGCCCATAAGACACCTCCAGTGAGCAGGACGAGTTCCTCGGCCATAGGAAAGCCCAGCCCGCAGAGGAGCAAGAGCACAAAGAGGAGCACATACATCACATGGGCCGAGTACCCATTGAGAAACTCAAGCATGCGTGTTGTCCATGCCTAGCGTTATCGTTACGCCTCACGTCAGAACTCGGGCGGCAAAGAGATCGAGCATGCGTGGGGCGTCGACTGCCAACGCTACCTCGAGCTGTGGCATGTCATTCGACCAGTACGCTGCGGGACGCCGATCGGCAACCGTCATACCGATCGTATGTAGTCCACGCGTCTCCACGCAGACCGGGAGGGAGGTGAGTGTGACGAGTGACGGATCGATGGTGACGGCGACGGCAAGCGGGTCGTGCATCACCATACTCTGTTCCTGACTGTGCAGCGGCTGCTGTGTCAGGTGATGCGTGACCTGGGCCAGGCCGGCCTCAGATCCCTGGCGGGCGTGCCGTAGGAAAGCGCGTGTCAAACGCACCTGGCGCGTCACATCCAGGGGCACCAGGGTGATCGGCAGCCCGGCACGGAAGACCACGTCAGCCGCGTGTGGATCGACAAAGATATTGAATTCCGCCACCGGACTGACGTTCCCTGGCACGCCAATCGCCCCCCCCATAATGACCAGGCGGCCTAGCTGTTGCATCGTCGTAGGGGAGAGTTGGATCGCACGCGCGACGTTCGTCAGAGGTCCCAGAGCAATGACGGTCAGGTCACGACCATGGTGTTGCACCAACTGGAGCAACCGCTGCACAGCCTGTCGGCGCGCTGTCGGTTGCTCTGGGGCAGGATAATACGGGCTGCCGTCAGCATGGCGCAGGGCGGTCACGCCTCCCAGGCCATCGTCACCATGAAAGGCCGTGGCGGTATGGAGTGGACGGCGCAGTGGGCGTCCGGCACCCTGGGCGAGCACCGGCCAGGCTGGTGGGGCAAGCCAGGCGAGCACACGACGTGCATTCGCCGTCGCCGTGTGCACCGGGACGTTCCCGGCCACGGTCGTGATCAGCTCGACACGCAACTCCGGTGAGCGCAGGGCCAGCATCAACGCCAGAGCATCATCGATCCCTGGATCGGTGTCAATCGCTATGGGACGTGGGGTAGGGGTCAGATGTGCCCGGCACGGTCGTGCGGCTGCCGTCATGGGCAGTGCTCCCCAGAGCCCATGTTAGGCCTTGCAGGCTGCGGCATGGCTGGCTGCAGCCTGATAGGATGCATCGAGCAGCTCGATGGGATGCACGACTGGAATGTGTAAATTCGCCTGCTGGACCCCGGTGCGCAGTTGCATCATACAGCCAGGGTTGCCAGTGGCGATCACGTCAGGTTGTGCCGCGGCGATGTGCTCCATTTTGCGTGCCAGGATGCGTAGTGATACCTCATGCTGAGTAATATTATAAATGCCCGCGGCACCGCAGCAGAAATCGGCATCGGTGAGCGGCACCAGTTGCAAGTCCGGGATGCACTGTAACAGCTCGCGCGGTTGTTGCCGAATACGCTGGGCGTGTAGCAGATGACAGGGGTCGTCATAGGCGACGCGCTGTGGCACCGGACCGAGAGGACCACGCAGTGGTTCCTGCGCCAGGCACTCGGAGATGTCCTGCACTTTGGCACTGAAGCGCTGTGCCCGGGCCGCGAACTCCGGGTCTTCGGCTAACAACTCGCCGTAGCTTTTGAGCTGCGCTCCACATCCGGCCGCGTTGTTGACAATGGCATCCACATCCTGCTGCTCAAAAACCGCGATATTCCGCCGTGCCAGTTGTCTGGCCTGCTCACGCTCGCCAGCGTGCATATGCAACGCCCCACAGCACACCTGCTGCGCTGGTATCCAGAGCGTGCACCCATTGGCTTGCAGCACCCGGGCACTGGCATGATGCACTTCTGTGAAGAGCAGGTTCATGATGCAGCCAGAGAAAAACCCGACACGCCGTGTCACCGGGGGCGTACCGGGCAGCGTGGCCGGGACACTACGGGTAAAAGGCCGTGGCAACACCTCCGGGAGCATCGCCTCCATACGTTTGAGTAGCCCTGGGAACAGATCGAGGAGGTCGAGCCGCCGCACCAGAGCTTGCACGCCTAAGCGCTGGTACCAACGCAGCCCAGCAAAGAGCAGCTCCAGACGTCGGGGATGCGGAAAAAGTTCCTGAAAGACGAACCGGCGCAGTAGGCGCTCGGGCCAGGGACGCGGAATATGGCGCTCGATCTGACCGCGGGCCTTTTCCATCAGGTCACCAAACTGTACGTGCGACGGGCAGGCGGTCTCGCACGCCCGGCAGTCAAGGCACAGGTACATGTGCTCGATGAACTTGGGAGTCATCGTCAGGCGCCCTTCATCTACTGCTTTGATCAGGTAGATGCGCCCACGCGGCGAATCCATCTCGGTGCCCAGGGTGCGATAGGTGGGACATTTATCGAGACAGAGGCCGCAATGAATACAGGCCGTAATCTTCCCCCGTGGCGGCCGCTCGAGCTGATCAAAACCGGGCAGAGGTGTTGACGGTGTCACCAGTTATAACCCTCCTATAAAACGCCCCGGATTGAGCCTGTGTTGCGGATCAAAGGACACCTTGATAGCACGCATCAAAGCAAAATCATCACCCGGAGGTCCCCAGACCTGACAGTGCTGCTTGACGGCGACCGGTGCCCGTTCAATGACCCGACGGCCCTGCCAGCGCGCCACACACCCATCCAGGGCCAGGAGGTGCGCGAGCAGCCGCTCCACGTCAGGACCAGCAGGGTTGTGTACTGGGATGCTAACATAGATGATACCGCTCCCAGCATGGGCGATGATCGACCAGGCAGGTTCAGCCTGGGCGGCAATCTCCTGCACCTCCTGGCAGAAGGCCGGCAGAGCCGACATGAGCAGGCTCGCTTTCACCACCATGGCCTCTGGAGAGGGACCTGTGCTTGACTCACCCCGGGTCAACGCACCTAGCCCCGACCAGAAACGCTCTTGCTCGGTATCCTTCCAGGTGTGGAGCCTCAGAGGACGTGTCAGCGGTAAGCGCTGGAGCGCCTCGATGAGGCGTTGCTCCTGACTCTGGGTCATCGCTGGGGTCCCTTCCACCCGGGCAATGAGCATGTACGCGGTATCTGCGAGAGTGAGGCCAGTGTGAGCTGCGAGCGCCTCACAGGCTGCGGCATTTAACAGTTCCAGGCTATTGAGACGCAAAGGCAGTTGCACGATCGTTTGCAACATGGGGCGGAGATCAGTGTGGTGCGCACACCCAACGCCTAGCGTTGCCTCACCTGGCGGCAGCGGATGGAGTTTGCACGTGAGTTCAATAATAATGGCCAGCGTCCCCAGAGAGCCGACATACAGCTTATTCAAGTCGTAGCCAGTGACGTTTTTGACCACTCGCCCACCCGCCTTAGTGCGCCTGCCATCGCTCGTCATGACCGTTAGACCCAGGAGCACGTCGCGGGCCGTACCGTATAGCAAACGGCGTGGCCCACTGACATTTGTCGCCACCATACCTCCGATGGTCGTCGTGGTTGTGACTGGAGGATCGAGGGCGAGAAACTGGCCACTGCCGCTCAGGATGTGCTGCAGCTCGGCGAAACGCACCCCAGCCTGCACGGTGGTGGTCAAGTCCGCTGGTTCGTAAGCCAACTGCCGCTGCAGGCGCTGCACGCTGAGCACGAGATCCACCCGAGCTGGCGTTTGCCCTATAAAAGTGTGACTACCACCGCCACGCGGGAAGACGGTGGCCTGGTATTCCGCGGCGAGACGCAACACGTCAGCCATTTGGGCTGCGTCGGCGGGAAACACCACCATGGCAGGGGGAACCCCATCAATGGCATACTCTGCCACCGTGGTATTAGTGCGCAGATGGGCATTCCCGACCACAGATTCCAACGCTGTAGCGAGCCCTTCAAGGGTGGACATGCGCGCCTTCCATGGCCGCGGTCACGGCCTCCCGCACGGCGGGTGTGACGGTATCATCTGTCGTCACCGCCCCACACCGACAACGCCCACGCAGAGGGATGATTTTACCGGGATTGCAGAGCTGCCGAGGGTTAAACACCTGCCGTAGACGATACATCACCTCGAGGTCGTCATCCGTGAACAGCCAGGGCATGCAGTTCTTCTTTTCCAGCCCAATACCGTGCTCACCGCTGAGCACGCCGCCAAGATCGACGCAGGTGCGCAGGATGGCTTCCCCCGCCTGTAACACCCGCTTGACCTCTTCCGCATCGCGCTCGTCGTACAGCACCAGCGGGTGCAAATTGCCGTCACCAGCGTGGAAGACATTGGCAATGCGCAAACCGTAGGTGGCACTGATCTGTTGCAGGCGGCGCAGGGCCTCGGGCAGGCGTGTGCGCGGGATCACCCCATCGTGCGTATAGTAATTTGGACTCAGGCGCCCCACCGCACCAAATGCCTCTTTGCGCCCCTTCCAGAGCAGGGCGCGCTCCGCCTCGTCGCGCGCGATGCGCACGCCCTGACAGCCGTGCTGCTGGCAGATGGTCGCGATACGGGCGGCATCCTCTGCCATGCCGTCAGCAATACCGTCGAGTTCAATCAACAGTAGTGCCCCGGCGTCCAGGGGCAGACCCGCCTGGATAGCGGCTTCCACAGCCTGTATGGCCAGGTTATCCATCATCTCCAGCGCCGCGGGGATGATGCCAGCGCCGATGATCCCACTCACGGCGTTACTCGCCGCATCGACTGAGGCAAAAAACGCCACAATAGTCTTCCAGGCCTGCGGCTTCCGGAGGAGGCGCACGGTGACTTGCGTGACAATGCCAAACGTGCCTTCCGAGCCTACGAAGAGCCCGGTCAGGTCATAGCCCGGGGTATCCAGCGTGGGGCCTCCCACGTGCACCACCGCACCGTCGGGAAGGACCACCTCCAGACCCAGGACGTGGTTCGTGGTGACCCCGTACTTCAACGTATGCGGTCCACCAGAGTTTTCGGCGACATTGCCGCCAATCGTGCACGCCCCCTGACTCGAAGGGTCTGGAGCATAATAATACCCAGTATCGGCCACGGCCAGCGACAGGTGCAGATTTACCAGACCAGGTTGCACCACAGCCCGCTGGTTCACGTAGTCGATTTCGAGAATCTTGTTCATGCGACACATCTCGATGATGAAGCCGCCGTCGAGGGCCAGGGCTCCCCCACTCAAGCCCGTCCCGGCGCCACGGGCTACAAACGGCAGGCCATACTTGCTGGCTAGTTTGACGATGGCCACGACCTGCTCCGTGGTCGTAGGGAAGGCCACCGCACTGGGCGCAGCCTTGTCCAGTGTATGCCCATCGCATTCATAGACCAGCATCTCTTCAGGCGCCGAGAGGACCGGCAGAGGTGCCACTATGGCCGCTAGTTCTTGTAGAATGTGTTTCTCCATAGGCTTCCACCTGCCTCTGCTCCCTCTCCCTCTGGGCGAGGGTTGTATCACCGGGTGAGGGTCCTTTGTAGCAAGGCTGTGGACCCCCTCACCACAATAAACTTCATAGTCTACTAGCTCAATCAGTGGCGCTGATTATCGCCGAGGGATGCCACGAGGTCAAGGGGCAGTGGCGCCACGGCAGTGAGGGACTCTCTCTCCGGCGTGCATTTCTCGTAATTGATGAGCGGAGTTGACTCTGCTAGGGGCCAGGAAGGCGTCACCCAAAGCCTGTGCATCTTGCACCTGATGCCCACTGAGCACCTGCACGATGCGCTCGCCGTCCAGCAGATAAAACCGAAACTTTTTGGCATCACGCCATTGGCCGCGCCAGCGGGCACACTTGACGCGCTGGCGTTTGCGGCCGGCCCGACGCCCACGGGCGCGCTCTGGGCGCATCGGGACAAAGGCCCCATCGATAGCCAACACCATCGTCCTCTGTGCACTACACCTTGTAACCTCTCATCAATGTGTGATCTTCGTCCATCCTTTGCCTCACACGCCCTCGAGCGCACGGCACCAACGAAGAGGATTTTATCCGTCGTGCAGGCAGACCCCTCTTCTTCATGAGCGCTGCGCGCATGACGGATAAAAGCCAGTTGGACTGAGTCGCTCCGGAGAAGTCCGCGTGACAGTGCCCGGGAAGACGCTGAGAGGGGCTATGGCACGGTTCTTGCTATTTATGGGGATTCTATCTGTCTACCCCTGCCAGCGTAGGAACCCCACGCGAGCTCTGTGCAGCACACCGTTGCCAGCAACCCAGCATACCTGTCTCAGCGCCGCATGTCAACCGCTGCGTCGCACACGCCACCTGCAGCCATGGCTCCACGGCCACCCCTGCACGCCGGGGTTGAACGAAGCGCTTCGCGCAGTGTCTTACCCTCCCTGCGTCAACGTCAGTCCTGAAAGAGTTGCAATATCACCGCAGGGGACTCTACCTCCTGTCTCCCTCAACTCATCACCTCTCACAGACAGGAGGTAGAGCCATGACCCCACTGCGCCAACGCATGATCGAGGACCTTCAGCTCCGCGGCCTGTCCGAGCGGACCCAGGAGATGTCTGTCCGGGCGGTGCGCCAACTGGCCGCACATTACCACACGTCACCCGCCCGGATCACGGAGGAAGAACTGCGGGACTCCTTCCTCTATATCAAGCATGTCAAGCACTCCTCGCGGAGCGCGAGCACCATTGCGCTCTGCGGCATCACGTTCTTCTATGAGCACACCCTCAAGCGGGCATGGTCCACCCTGACCTTTGTGCGCGCCCCA
>WNGH01014774.1_pt1 | contig 9992 bp, 15 predicted proteins | sample 5400631 | NCBI WGS metagenome assembly WNGH01 (sample SAMN13153373, study PRJNA577476) | soil metagenome | isolation source: 115 cm soil or saprolite under Garry oak tree replicate 1 | place: USA:California | collected 2016-06-15 | reverse complement strand
GCTGCCTGCACTGCGGCGAGACCCAGCCCCGCCGGGCGGTGTACAAGGCCGCCGACGGCTGCTGGTACTGCGACGACGGCGCCGACTGCCAGGCCCGCGCCGACGCGGCGCAGGCGGCCGTCGCCGCCGGGCACGCCGAGGATCTCGCCCGGTACGCGGTCACCCCCGCGTCGGGCCCGGCCCGCCCGGCGCTGCATCCCGTCGTCGGGGAGTTCCTCGCCGCCGGCGGCCGTTACGTCGTCCGGGTCCAGTTCTCCGGCGAGAACTACGTGTGGTGGCTCGGGCCTGACGGCCAGTACACCCTCCTGGTGAACAACGCCCACCGCGGCCGCGCCGACCAGGCTGAACGGCTCGCCGACTGCATCCAGCTATGGAACCCCGGCTCGACCGCGCTGGCGGTGATGGGCTGATGGCAGGCACCGCGACCGGCCGCTGGGTCGTCATCGTCGACCGCAGCCGCTACGAGCGCGGCCGGAACTGCGCCTATTGCGGCACCCACTATAACAACGGCGCGTGCACCCCGGTCGCCTGCATGTTGTGCGGGACGGTGCAGTGCATGGGGAACGGTTCGGGGAACGGCTGCTGCCGTCTTTGTTCCCACGGGTACTTGCCCGGCTGGTCCCGCACCACCCGGCAGGCGACCTGCGGGTACGCCCGCTGCGGGCTGCCCGCCGTCGCGTGGGTCCGCCGCGGCAAGACCGGCTGCTTCGGTCACGCGATGAGACAGCTGGCCGAGCAGGTCGCCGAGCAGGTCGCCTGGCGGGACGCCGGGGGCTCCCACATGATTCGGTGGGCGTGGCGGGACTACGGCGTCCTCGTCGGCAACCGCGCCTAGCCCCGTGAATACCCGAAGCCCCAGACGCGTCACGATCGCGGCGCCGGCCTGGTCGCTTAACGAGCTGCGCGACATCGTGCGGTCCCGCGTCGCCCAGGGCTGGCTGACCTGCGACCAGGCCGCCCGCGACCTTGGCCTCCGCCCCCCGGCTACGGCGAGGCCGGGCAGCTGCGGTTCTACCGGGACAGCTACGACCTCGAGCTGGCCGAAGCCGGCCACCAGATGCGGTGGCGCCGCCACCGCGGCGTGTGGCACTGCACCTGCACCTGCACCCGCTGCGGCGGCCAGGCGTCCGTGTCACTGTACCGGCGGTTCGGCCGGATCAGGTTCCCCGACCCGCGCCGGCTCACCGCTGACGACCGCAGCAACTACACCCGCTGCACCCCCGGCTGAAGGAGCACCACCATGACGAAACCAAGACCGCCCTGCAGCACGCCCGCCCCCCGGGCAGGCAGCCAGCGTGATCGCCCAGGCATACCAGACCTGGCTGGCCGCGCTGCCCGGCATGGCCATCGCGGTCTTGGTTGCCGGGTCGCGGCGGGCCGTGCGGAGCGGGTGCGCCGAGTGCGGGTACCGGGGAAGCGTCCGCCGCCGCGAGGGTCGTGCGTACCTGGTCCGCAGGGCAGCGCCGCCGCTGCTGGTACTGCCGCGACCCGTTCGCCTGCCAGGACCGCATCGAAGCCCGGCACCATCTCGAACCACAGGGGAGTCACGGTGACCACGACCGCGCGCAGGTACGCCTGCGGGTACTGCGGTGCCAGCCTGCCGCGCCGTCAGATGCACCCGGACGGCGCCACGAAGAACGCCACCTGGTACTGCAACGACCCGCGGGCCTGCCAGCAGCGCGCCGAAGCCCGCGCCCAGGCGGAACGGGGGTCACGCTGATGGCCCGGCCGGGCGCCCGCACGATCGTGTGGGCCGGCGAGCGGATGCGCCTGCTGATCGAGGGCCGGCCGAACGGCCAGTCCGGCGGCGGTGTCGTCGTGGCGCCGGTGCGTCCGGGTACCGGGCAGGTGGTTCCGGCGCGGCGGCAGGCGCCGCCGGTGGAAGAGGAGGAGCCGGTCGAGGTGGAGAAATAACCCTGAAACAGACATAGCGGAAGAAATCAGACAGGAGGTACCAGGGTGAACGCGAGTAACGAGGGTCGCCCCGACGGCTACTACGTCGAGGTCACCACAGCCGCCGGCGGTACGGCCATCCATCCGGGCGGCGAATGGGTCCACGTCACCAGGCGCGGGACCTTGCAGGTCCGCAAGGGGCCGTTCCGCAGGCTGGCCAGGTACCCGGCGGGAACGTGGCGGGGTCACATGTGCCACGGGGCGGTGTTCCGGTACCCCTCCTGACCAGGTGTTATCAGAGTTACTTGACAGTTATCGGCGTTACAGGAGGGAACTTGTGAGGCACGCGATAACAGACGAAACGGACACGACGTGAGACGCGAGATAACGACAGGGGCGGACGGCCTGCCACGGCTGGGAACTACCGGGCCGTTCAGGTCCGGCACCGGGCTCGACCGCGAGGCGCCCCTGGTGCACGGCGGTCCCCGGTCAGCCGCCGGGAGGCACGAGACGCGCCGGCTGCTGAATCCAGACGCGGAGTAACACAGGAAGGAGAGCGGTGAGTACGAGGGTTGCGATGACCAAGCTGCTGATCCAGTGGGGGATCTGGAAGCAGTGCACCTGCGAGGGCGGCGGCCGGGACATCAGGCTCTGGGGCCACCTGGAGGCCTGCCCGCACATCCAGAAGGTGTGGCGCCGATGAGGCAGGGACTGCTGACCTCCGCCGCGGTGGTACTGCCCATCGTCGCGCGGCGGTGCAGATCCTGGCTGGTATCGCCGCCGGGCTCCTCGCGGGGCTGGCAGTCACCAGGCAACCGCGCCGGTGCGCCGAATGCGGCCAGGCCGGGTGGACCCGGCTGTCCCGGGCCGCGTACCGGCGCGGCGCCGTCCCGGACCTGGTCCGGGTCGACGGTGACCGGCGCTGGTACTGCCGGGATCCGCTCGCCTGCGCCGAGCGGGTCGAGGGCATCCGGTGACCCGGCCGTCCTCCCGGCGGGACATGAGCGCAGGCCTAGGCGAGCTCACCCTCACTGAGAACCAGATCATCGTGCTCACCTCACTGGCCGGGACGTTCGGGCGCCGGCCGCCGTACCTCGAGCGGCCGTACCCAGGCAGCGGCTGGGTGTGGGGCAGCCATTCCAGCACGATCCGTCTCCTGGAGCCGCTGGCCAGCCGGGGACTGGTCAGTGGGAGCCGCGGCGTGTACCGGCTGACCGCCGCCGGCCACGCGACCGTAGCCGGCCTGGTGCCGGGCTATGAGGATCAGCGACGCGAACGCCGGAGGCTCCGGTGGCCCTGATGAGGCAAGGACCCAGAGAGGCCGGACATGAACCGTGATCGTGATGAGTGGTACGCGGGCGATGAGGCCTGCGCTGACCTCCCCGAAGGCACCTTCGAGGGTGTCATCCTCGGCTTCAACCCCAGCGGCCTGTCCGCCCTCATCCGCCTGTCCGCCGCGCCCAGCGGCTACCGGGAAGGTTCCGAGGTCCCGATTCCCGTCCGGTTCCTTTACCTCACCCGCGCTAACCGGAACACCCCGCGGCAGCAGGGCGGGAGAAGGTAATCATGCAGACACCGGAGCACACCGTCGGCACCCTGACGTTCATGGCGCTGCCCGCCTGCCTGGCCTCATATGGCATCCCCCCAGAGCTGGCCCAGTGGGCGGAATGGCTGGTGACCGCCTACACCGGCGACGCGTGGACCGAGATCCAGGCCGGGTGGATCGCCGACGTCCCTCCTGGCCGGCGGGCCGGGCAGCGGGGCCGCGGCCCGTTCATGGTCTACATCGGCGGTGCCGTCAACGCCGGCCCGCCACTGACCTACGTGTCTCACGCCCGCTCCTCAAGGCAGGGTCTCCGGCTGGCCGCCGAGGCCTACACCGCCTGGCTAGCCAGGCAGAACCAGCCAAGGCGGCGGACGGCGGCCCGGCGGTGAACCCACGTCCGGGTGTCAGCGGGTTCGTGGCCTGGCGCCAGTGGACAGCTGCCATGGCCGCCGCGAGAGCGGCGGCACCGCCGCCGCCGAGCCCCGCGCACGTCTCGCAGGTCCTGGCCCGCAAGTATCCGCGGGCCAGCCGCAGCGAGTACGACGGCGCGTCCGGGTTCGTCGTGTCCGGCCCGGTCCGCACCGACGCGGGCCGGCTGGTCGTCACGGTCGGCTACCACGACTGGGACCGGCCAGGCGACTACTCCGACCGGTGGCGGGCGCACATGGCCCGGGTGACCAGGGCGGCGTTCGCCCGGTACGCCCGGCACCTGCGCCGCCACGGCTACGGCACAGCGCCGTGGCTGCGGTACGACGGCGTGCAGCTCGGCGTGTTCGTCACCCGCAAGACCCCCCGCACAACCGCCTGAAGGAGGAAAACCATGTCCCGCTACAAAGCCGACCCGGCCATCGCGAAAGAGCGCAGGACGCTCGCGGCCCTGGCGAAGAGGCTGCCCGGTGAGCCGCCGACCGCGCCAGGCCCCGGCCGGCGAGCAGGGCCACCCGGCACACCAGGCGGCCGTCCCGATCGTCCTGATCATCCGGACGGTCACGTTCGCCGTGGAGGTGCCCTCCAGCTCCCATGCCGTCGCCCGGTACTACGAGGGCGGGCCGGTCGGCAGGGCGTTGCTGCCTGCCGCGCTGCTCGGCCGCGACCCCGCCGCGATCGTCGCGTCGCAGTGGCATCTGCAATGGCCGGACGGCGGCCCCCGCCTCCTCCTCACCGTGGACATCCGGTGAGCCGCCGGCCTGCGGCGGACGTGGTCGCCGCGTTCATGGCCCGCCAGGAACTGCCGGACCCCGGCGACCTGGTGACCTTCCGGGTGCGGGTGCAGCCGACCCTGCGGCTCGCCGACCCCGCCCGCCGGCTCGACGGCGAATGGGCCGGCGTCATCACCTGGCGGCGCGGTGACATGTTCGGCCTGGCCGAGGCGCCCGGCGGCGCGGGAACCGTCAGCCCCGATGCCGGATTGTGCCGCCGGGGATTCCCGGCGGCCCTCGCGGCGGGCCATCGTTCCTGGCAGATGAGGACTCCCGTGCGCCCGGGGCGCGTCCGTCAGGCCGGGACGCAGACGCGCCATCACAGCCGCCGCCGGCTGGCCGCGGCGCGCTCCGCGACGCCGGCCCGTCCGCCCGGCCGGCCGATCCGCCCCATCAGCCCGGTTCACCGGCCGGTTTCCCCCGGCCGGCGTCTGACCCTGGCCGCGGCGGGCGGCCCGCTGCCGGCCGTGCGCAGTAGCGCGCAACTCGCCCGGCCGGAGATGTGCCCGGGCCTGGCCGGCGGGCGGGCCTGCGCGGTGCCTGCCGGCGGCCCGGCCCTGACGGTCCCGCTGCTGGACGGCCACGCCATGCCCCGGCCGGGCTGAGCGCGGGACCCGGGCGGGCGCCCGGCCTGCCTGGCCATGCGCCCGCCCTCCCGCTTCGCAGCTGGCTCTCCGGTCATGACACCACATCACCCCCGGGGGAGCCGGGCCGGTCTACCCCGGAAGGAGACCAACCCCAAGGATGGCACGAGCAGCTGACATCACCGCCGGCCGGTGCGGTGCACCCTGCGCCGGGCGCTGGTGCATCCTGCGGGCCGGGCACAAGCTCGGCCAGGGATGGACCCACCGGGCCACCCCCCGTACGCGCGTGGAGGCAGCCGCCGCGCGGGCTTTCGCCGAGATGGCCGGAGCCGGGGAACCGCCGCCGCATCACCCGCAGGCGCTGTGCGCACACCAAGACCCGGACCTGTTCTTCCCTGACAAGCCCGGCTCGGCGGGCGAACAGCGGGCCAAGGAAATCTGCGGCCGGTGCCCGATCCGCGCGCGGTGCCTGCAGTGGGCGCTGATCCGCCGGGTCCGCCACGGCGTCTGGGGCGGCGCCGGCGAGGCCGAGCGTGCCGCCATGCTTAAAGGCCGGCCCGCCAGGCCGGGCGGCGCGGCGGGCCCGGCCGGTGAACCCAGCCCCGTCGCACCCGCGGCGGCCCGGGCGGGGGTCAATGGCCGCCGCGGTCGTATCACGAACCCCGGCGACCGCCTTCACGGCACCACGGCCAGGTACGCCAGCGGCCCGGATGAGCACGACATGCCCGGCCAGGGCTGCCGCTGCAGGAAATGCATGGATGCCCACAACACGGCCCGTAATCGCCGCGTTCGCCTGCGGGCATCCGGCCGCTGGGAACCCTTCGTCGACGCCGGGCCCGTCCGGGAGCACGCGAGGGCTCTGCAGGCCTTCGGCATCGGCTGGCGCCGCCTGTCCGAGCTGTCGGGGGTTTCTCCCGGATCGGTACAGCGGCTCCTGTTCGCCAAGCGCGGAAAGCCGCCATCCCGGCAGGTCCGGCCGGAAACCCGCGACCGGATCCTTGCGGTCAGGCCCGTGCTGGAGAACCTGGACGACACGGTCCTCGTCGACCCGGCCGAGTACCGCGAGCAACTGCACGCCCTGATTGCCGCGGGCTGGTCACCACGCTTGCTCGCCGAGCGCATCGGCATGGACCGGGGGGCCTTCTACCGGGCCATCGGCAGCCAGAGGTGGATAGCCGCGTCGACTGCCAAGGCCGTCAAGAAGGCATACCGCGAACTGCGAGGCCAGCAGCCTCCCCAGGGCACGCCGGCCGAGCAGAAAGCCGTCCAGGCCGCCCGCAGCCTCGCCGGGCAGCGCGGCTGGACACCTGTCAGGACGGCGGGCAAGACGGCAGCCGCCGGGCCGGAACAGGGCGGCGGGCGGCCGCGGAAACAGCCGGCGGAAGCTGCGTAGCCGATGGCAGCCAGCAGGGCAGCCGGCCGCGACGGCGCCGCCTCGCATCGCGAGCTCGCGATGCAGGTGCCAGAAGCGGCTGGAGTTGGCCGCGTGAGTCCCGCCGAAACCTCCGCGGCCATATCGGACGACGGGGGGCGCGGCCTGACGATGCTCGGTTTGTATCCCATCCCAGCCGCCGACTGGGTTTAACGAAGGAGAACCGCAATGGGACGGATCACCAAAGTCGAGTACGTTCACCACACATTCTCCCCCTGGCACGGATGCGCGAAAAAATCTTCGGGCTGCCGTTTCTGCTTTGCCGCCGATAGCGCTCGCCGCTGGGGCCAAGCGGACTTGTGGCGCCGTCACGGACCCCGCCGGATCGTGTCCGAGCATCAGTGGGGCGAGCCCGTCAGATGGAACGAGGAAGCGCGCCAGGAAGGGGCCCGTCACCGGGTGCTGAACGGCACCATGTGCGACGTGTTCGAAGACCACCCCGCCGTCACCGGCACCCGGGCTCGCCTGTTCACCGTCATTGAGGCCACCCCGTGGCTGCTGTGGTTCCCGTTCACGAAACGGCCCGAGAATGTCCCCGGCATGGTCCCGTGGAGTGATGACTGGCCTGAGAACGTAGGCCTCACTGCTTCAGTGGAAAACCAGGAAGCAGCTGACGAGCGCATCCCTCTCCTCAACGCCACCAGCGCCCGGCTCCTGTGCCTGTCCGTTGAGCCACTGATAGGCCGGATCGACTTCAGCCGCCATGACTTGTCCCGGATCGGCTGGGCGATCATCGGCGGTGAGTCCGGCGCGCACGCCCGCCCTATGCACCCCCAGTGGGCACGCGACGCCTACCAGCAGCTCACCGAAGCCCGGATACCCGTCTGGTATAAGCAGTGGGGCACCTGGGGACCCGCTGAGTGGGCTGTCACCCGCCACCCCAGCGAACCACTGGCCGATTACAAGACCCGCGCCGGCAAGACCGCTGCGACCCACCTGTACTCCATCAACGCCGACCAGGACTGTCACCGGCGCATCGAGGCCCCGCCGGCGTGGAACAGGGACTCCGCCAGCCCGCCTCCGACGCACCTAGCCCCGCTACGTCGCTGGGGCAAGGGGAAAGCCGGCCATCTTCTCGACGGCGCGGAAATCCAGGAACTCCCCGAGGCTGCGTACCGGATCCCCGAAGGACGCGCGGCGTGAGACCGCTGGCAACTCCCGGACCGGGTCACAGCAGGTTGGCCTTGAGGCAAGGTGCTCGCGGGAAATCTGCTTTCCCATCCATGAGGCCGCTGGCCCGGCTGGTCCACCATCCGGGCCTGCGGCCCCGGGGCGGCGCGGGAACATGGGTGCACCGGCTGGCCGCCGAGATCATCTACGACGCGGCGCTGGCCGCCCGCCGGCGGCATGCCCGGTTACCGGCCCGCCGCGGTGCCGATCCGGGACGTCACCTGGCCCGCCCGGCCAGCGCACGTGATCGGCGAGGGGCTGGTCATCCGGGAGACAGGCGCCGCGCTGCTGGATCCGCCGACCGCGGCCTTCGACCGGCTCAAGGTGTGCTCAACCCGAGCACCGCCGACGCGATGGAGGACGACCAGAGACTATCCGCCGCTGCTGCTGGTTCGCGCGTGCTGGGGGAGCGGGCGGGATCATCGTGGCCAAATGTTCGCCTACCGGGCCACCCGGCCCGCTGACCTGGCCTGGTGCCCGGACCCGGTGGGCGAGCTCAACGACGAGTTCACGCCAAGGCGGTCACCGGGGCCGGCCATGGTGATCGCAGCCTGGGGCACCTACGGGACACCGCACGGCCGCGCCGCCCATCTCACCCGGATGCTCACCGCCGCGGGCATCCCCGCCTGGTGCCTGGGCACCACCAGGAGCGGCCAGCCGGTCCGCCCGCTCTACCGGCCAGCCGACGCTGACCTCGTCTCGTGCCAAGGGCCGACCGCGTTAGAAGGCCCGCCGGGCAACACGACCCGGCCCGCAATCCGGTGTCCCGGCCGGATGCGCGGCTACCGCAGGGAAGCGGGCTCTCCTGCCTCCGTGCCCGGACGGGCGAGTGCCCCTTTTTTTGCCGCTTCGGTCCCGCTTCGGCCCCGCATCGGGGATGGCGGTGCGGCCGCCATCCGGGCGGGTTCTGGACTGCTGCCCGCCGCTCAACTGGAAGGCCACCGCCGGATTCTGCTGCCGGGGATTCCCGGCATCCCCTGCGGCGGGTCATCGTTCCTGGCACAGGGTTTCCGCTTGTCCGTGATGTAACCGTCAGGCAGATGGTGGCTTGCCCTCGGCCAGGCGCCTACGCCCGCACAGCGCACCCGGCAGCCCGGACTACCGAGAGCAGAGGCCATCATGCAGCCATCCGAATCTCCCTTGCCTTCCATGTTCCTGAACCCGAAGACCACGCCGTTCCCGGACGAATACGGGGTGTGGAACGTTTTCAGCGCCGGGGATGTCCGCTGGGTGCTTAAGCACGGCTCCCGCGACCCCTCGTCATGGCTCGGGCCTGGAGAGCGCAACCCGGTGGCCGACTTCCTGTGGCTCACCGAGGATTTCACTCCAGGCGAAGGGCCAGGCCGGCATGCGGTGCTCCGCGACGTGGCCGCAGGCTGGTTCAGCACCCGCGCCGCGCGGGCAATGGGCCCGGTCATCCGGGACATCACCGCTGACCTGCTCGAGCATGTCATCACGGACGGTGACGGGGCGGAAGGGCGGTTCAACCTGGCCGAGTTCGCCTACGCCGCCCCGCTGCGCGTGGTCTGCAGCCTGGTCGGCATGCCGCTCGGGGACGAGCAGTGGCTGCGCTGCAAGCAGCGTGAGGTCAACCGCGCAAGCTACGCCAGCATCCCGCCCCAGCCCGAGGTAAGGAGTTACTTCCTGGACCTGGCGAAGACCCACCAGGGGAAGTCCGGTGACCTGTTCACGGTGCTGGTGGCAGCACGCGAGGACGGGACGATCACCGAAGGGGAGCTGGCCGGGTACCTGTACGGGCTGACCATGGCAGCGACCGACACCACCGGCACGCACCTGGCCAACATCTTCGCCATCGCGGCCGAGAAGAACCTCCTTGGCGTGCTGCGGGAGATTACGGGCGACCCGGCCAGGCTGTACCGGGCGGTGAATGAGTTCCTGCGGTTCATGGTCCCTTTCCCCGCCAAGCTGCTGAGCCTGCCGGACGGGGCGGTCCTGAGCGGCCAGGAGATTCCCGCCGGGACCGTGGCACGCGTGTGGTTGTCTGCGGCCTGCCGTGACATCGAGGTGAACGGCGGCATTGAGCAGGCCAGCCCGCACGAACTGAGTCTCGGCCGGTGGCCCAACAGGCACGTGGCCCTGGGCGCTGGCGCGCACTACTGCATGGGCGCGGACCTGCAGGCGCAGGAGGCAATGACCATGGCGACGCT
>WNGH01008909.1_pt1 | contig 9992 bp, 13 predicted proteins | sample 5400631 | NCBI WGS metagenome assembly WNGH01 (sample SAMN13153373, study PRJNA577476) | soil metagenome | isolation source: 115 cm soil or saprolite under Garry oak tree replicate 1 | place: USA:California | collected 2016-06-15 | reverse complement strand
TGATATTGATGCCGCCGACGAAGGCGACGTGGCCGTCCGCGCAGGCGAGCTTGCGGTGCATCCGGCGCAGGCGGTTGCGGCTCGGCAGCATCGCGGCAGGCCGCCTGAACACCAAAATCTGCGCCCCCGCAGTCTCGAGGGCGCGCCGAAAGCGCCCGGCAAAATCGCGCGCGCCGAAACCGTCGATGAGCAGATGGACGCGCACGCCGCGCGAGGCTGCCCGGGCGAGCGCGTCGGCTACCTGGCTACCGGTCTCGTCGTCGGCGAAGATGTAGGTTTCCAGAAAGACTTCCTCGCGCGCCGCGTCGATGGCCTTGACCAGCGCCGGAAAGTACCGCTCTCCGTTTTTCAGCAGCGTCAGGCGGTTGCCGCCGACAAACCGCACCGCGTCAGCTCCGTCTCAGCTCGGCGCTGACCGCGAGGTGGTCGGAGAGCATCGACCAGGGCTTGCCGCCGTGCACGCGCGACTCGGCGACGTCGAAGCCGCGCACGTAAATGCGGTCCAGCCGGAGGAGCGGCAGCAGGCTCGGGTAGGTGCGCGGCGCCCGCCCCGAATTTGCAGTCGACACCTCCGCCATGCCCAGCCGCCGCTGCAGGATCGCGCTGGCGCGGTGGCGCCAGTCGTTGAAATCGCCCGCGACGATGATCGGCATGTCGTGCGAGGCGATCTCTTTCAGCCGCCCGGAAATGGCTTCGAGCTGCCGGTTGCGGCCGCGCTGGTGCAGGGAAAGGTGGACGCAGACGCAGTGCAGGTTGCGCCGCCATCCCGGAACCGCAACCACGCAGTGCAGCAGGCCGCGGCGCTCGAAGCGATGATCGGAAACGTCGTGATTCTCGAAGGACACGAACGGGAAACGCGACAGAATGGCGTTGCCGTGGTGGCCGTGGTCATAGATCGCGTTGCGGCCGTATACGTGCTGCCACTCCTCGCCGGCGAGGAATTCGTGCTGCCCTCCCGGCGGACAGCTCTCGAAGCGCAGCTTGTGGCGCTGATTGAGTCCTTGCACCTCCTGCAGGAACACGATGTCGGCGTCGAGCGCACGCAACCCATCGCGCAGCTCGTGGATCACCATGCGGCGATTGAAGTGCGACAGCCCCTTGTGAATGTTCAGGGTGGCGACGCGCAGTCGGCGCACCCGGGTCACGGCGCCCGCTCCGCGAGATCGAGCTCGAAGCGCCGTTCGATGAGATCGGCGTCGTCGAAATGCCGCCGCCCGACAAATGCCGTGGCGTGCCGGCCCCACTGCCGCATCGCGCCCGCCGAGCGGATCCCCATCGGCCAGAACAGCAGGCGCTCGGCGCGCTCGGTGCCGGCGACGATGCCGTCCGGGCCGAAGGCGCTGCGCCGTCCGCCCTCGGGCTGCGCAAGCGAGCGCAGCGTGTCGTACTCCTGGAACACGTAGCGGGCGACGCTGTCTCCGCCCCGCACCAGGCTGACGCGCTCTATGTAGTGCGTGCGCGAAGCGAGCCTCACCACCGGGCGCTCGTCCTCGGCGACGCGCGTCAGCGTCTGCGGCACGAACGCCCATTCTTCCAGCGCGTCGGGCGCGGGGCGCGGGCGGGCGCGCGGCGTCGGGAAGAACTGGTGGTAGCAGCCGCAGGGATGAATCGAGTCATAGACCAGCGGCTCGCCGTCCGGCGCCAGCGTCACGCGCCATACCAAGCCGTCGAGCCGCCCGGCGAGCAGATCGCCTTCGACAGAGGGCGGCCGCTCCGAAAACCAGATGGTGTAGACGAGCTGCAGCAGGATCTGATCCCGGTATCGCGTAAACGCCCGCAATACATACACCGCCGCTGCGGCCGAGTCGACCTCCGGAACCGGGCTGCCGCGCTTCCAGCGCAGCTGCCCGAAGCGATCGTAGTCCCCCGTGACCGCGACCTCGAAGCTGGGCGCATACAGCGCCGCGATCCCGGCAAGCTCGCGCTCCGAAAGCAGCGGCTGCCCGAGCGGGTCGAGCTCGGCGCGTCCCAGGATCCCGGCGGCGGCGGCGCGCGTCATCGGTTGCGACAAGGGCCGCGGCGGCGCGTAGCGCACCAGAGCCGCTTCGGCCGGCGCCTGGAGTTCGCCGCCGAAGGCGGCGCGGGATTCTGCCTCCCAGCGCCGCACAGCGTCGGAGAAAACGATGCGGCTCAGGGGATACAGGCCCAGGACCCGGCTTGCGAGCGAGTAATCGTCGGGCACGCGGGCGGATTCGAGAATGCCGGCGCGCGCCTCGGGCTTCGCCAGATCGATCTCGCGCAGCAGCCTGCCGCACTCGCGGGTGCGCAGCAGCGCGGCGCCGCGAGCAAAGTCCCCTCTCATTTCAGGGAGGGACGCGAATTCCCGCGGCGCCAGATTCTCGATCTCGTGACGCCGCGACTCGAGATCCAGCTCGAGCAGCCGCTCCGCGAAGGCCTGCAGCGCGGGCTCGCGCGCCGCGGCGCGCCCGCGCAGCGAGGCAAGCGGCCGGTCGACGCGAAAATAGGGAAACCCCGGCAGCCGCGCGTACTGGGCGTCGCGCACGCCCGCCGCCTCGACCGCCGCGTCGAGCGCGCGGTACCACCGGGCGCACTCGCGTACCGTCCCGGATTGCGACTCGAGGTGGGAATCGAAGTATCTTTGCGCATCGAGGGTGGCGCAGCCGGCTACGGCTGCAACGGCGATCGCCAGAAAGGGCTGCAGAAATTTCATTTCGGTGCGCTCTGTGCGGCGGCGCGCCGCTCGATCTCCGCCACCATCGCGGTGAATTGCTGCTCGACCATGCTGCGCAGCGCCACCACCCCCACCAGCGGCGGCAGCTCGAAATTCGGCTCGATCGCCCCCTGGTAGCGAAGCAGCATGCCTCCCTGGATCGCGCTGGACTGGAGCTCGTAGCGCCCGTTCATGCGCCGCAGGTTGCCGCCGACGGCGCGCGACGCGACCCAATCGGGCGGCGACTCGATCACTTCGTAGAGCACCTCGATCGGGAAAGAAAAGATCAGAAAACGCGCTTCCCCCGTCTGCTCGAGCACCAGCTGATTCCCCTGGCGCTGGCGCACCACGCTCTTGACGATGCCGGGTATGAAGCCCGGCAGGCGCTCGTAGTCGGTGAGCACCTCCCACGCCAGCGCCGGCGGCGCCGCGATCAGCGCGCGCGCGCGGATCTCGATGCTGTCGCCATGGCGCTCGGCCTCGATCGACACGTCATCGGCCGCGGATCCCGGCACGGCGTACGCCGCCGCAAGCAACGCGACGGCCATGGAGGAGGTGCGCCACTGCATCGAGGAAGTGCGCCACTGCAGCACGATTTCTAAGTTATCACAGCGCGTTCGCCCAGCATGGCAATCGCGTCGCGGTTGGACCAGGAGAAACATTTCCCGGCCGCCTCGCGCCACGGCAGCCAGGCGAACGCGAGGTGCTCCCGCGGCGCGATCGTGACCCCTGGCCGCTCGCCCAGCGCAAGGCCGAAGACGTGCTCCGTGTTGTAGATCACGCCGGGGGCGAAGCGGTGGCGCCACTGCGGGTAGATCTCGAAGGTATTGACCACGTTCCAGCGCGCGAGGCGCCCCCGCCCGATGTCGATGCCGGTCTCCTCCATCACCTCGCGCGCCGCGGCCGCCTCGAGCGGCTCCTGCGGCCGCTCCAGGGAGCCGGTTACCGATTGCCAGTATCCCGGCCGCGAGGCCCGCTCGAGAAGCAGCACCTCGAGCTGCGCGGTGTGCACCACCACGAGTACCGAGACGGGGAGCTTGAAACCCATGACCCCGGTTCATGTCTCCTTGTAAAGGTCGGGCAGCGCGAGCGAGCGCCGCGGATCGACGAACACGGCGAAGAACAGCTTGCCGCGTTCGGCCCAGGATTCCGCCGCCGAGGCGAGCACCTCGACCAGCACGCCGAAGTCGTCGTGCGGCAGCCCCTCGAAGCTGCGGAGGATCAGCACCCAGCCCTGGGCGTCGCGCCACGACAGATCGCTCAGGCAGTCCTCGAGCGCGTCCCAGTTGCCGCCGAACCATTTCGGGAAGCCGAGGTCCGCCGCGAGCGTTCTCAGCAGGTCCTCCTTCCCTTTCAGGCCTTCGAAAGAAACTTGAACCGTGTCCAGGCCGCTGCCGCGCACCACCTCGAGAATCACGGCGTCGTCCGCGGAGCGGTAGACGCCCGAGCGCGAAGCATCCTTGAGACGTTCGAGAAGCTTTCCCATCAAGAGCGCGCTTTCATTCCCGGATCCTCCTGAACGAGCGATAGTGATCGTCGGTGTAGTAGAACTCGCCGCCGTTGCCGGCGACGATGCGCCGCGCTCCGCGGTCCCGCGTGCCCCGCGCGCGTCCTGCCTCGCCGGGAGTCTGCACCGTGTATTCGCGATAGTAGCCGTGGGCGTGCTGCGGCAGGAGCTTTTCACGGTTTGCGAACGTCTTGCCGTCCTGGACGTGCGGGAAAGGACCGCCCTGCTTGATGATGGAGAGGGTTTCTCTTGCCTCTGGAGGCAGGTCTTTGGAAAAAACATCGCGGCCCAGAACGGAAAATGCGACAACCAGCGCCAGAAAGCCGGCGAGAAACCTCACGGCTGCATTTTCGCCTTTGTCATGCCGGCGTATTCCTCAGCCGAATGTGCAGCTCGCGCAGCTGCTTCTCGGTCACCGTGGTGGGCGCGCCGGTGAGCAGGTCCTGGCCGCGCTGCGTCTTCGGGAAGGCGATCACGTCGCGGATCGCCTCGGCGCCCGCCATGAGCGTCACCATGCGATCGAAGCCGAAGGCGATGCCGCCGTGGGGCGGCGCGCCGTATTGCAACGCGTCCAGCAGGAAGCCGAACTTCGAGCGTTGCTCTTCCCTCGATATCCTTAATGCCGCAAAGACCCTTTGTTGAACCTCTTCGCGGTGGATCCGCACCGAGCCGCCGGCGATCTCCCAGCCGTTCAGCACCATGTCGTAGGCCTTGGCGTAGGCCTTCTCGGGCGCGCTCTCGAGGTATTGCTCGTGCCCGTCCTTGGGGCTGGTGAAGGGATGGTGGCGCGCTTTCCATTGCTTCGTTTCCTCGTCGAACTCGAACATCGGAAAGTCGACGACCCACAACGGGCGCCAGCCTTGCTCGGCAAGGCCGCGGGCGTGGCCGATTTTCTGTCTCAAAGAACCCATGCTTGAATTGACGACGGCAGCAGTATCGGCGCCGAAGAAAATCAAATCTCCATCCGCGGCGCCGGTACGCTCGAGAATGGCGGCGATCGCCTTCGCGTGCAGGTTCTTCACGATCGGCGACTGAAGGCCTCCGGCGCCTTTCGCCTTCTCGTTGACCTTGATCCATGCCAGGCCCTTGGCGCCGAGGGTCTTGACGTATTCCGTGTAAGCGTCGATCTCGCCGCGCGTCAGCGCTCCGCCGCCAGGCACGCGCAGCGCCGCGACGCGTCCGCCCGCGGCCTGCGCCGGGCTAGAGAACACCTTGAAATCGACGTCCTTCATGACATCGGTGAGCTCGGTCAGCTTGAGCGGCACCCGCAGGTCGGGCTTGTCGATGCCGTAGTCGCGCATCACATCGTCGTAGCGCGTCACCGGGAAGGGCTCCGGCAGGGCGACGCCAAGCGCCTCGCGGAACATGTGGCGCGCCAGCTGCTCCATCAGCGCGCGGATCGCCTGCTCGCCGAGGAACGAGGTCTCGATGTCGATCTGGGTGAACTCGGGCTGGCGATCGGCGCGCAGGTCCTCGTCGCGGAAGCATTTGACGATCTGGTAATAGCGGTCGAAGCCCGCGATCATCAGCATCTGCTTGAAAAGCTGCGGCGACTGCGGCAGCGCGTAAAAATGGCCGCCGTGCAGGCGCGAAGGCACCAGGAACTCGCGCGCGCCCTCGGGCGTCGACTTGTAAAGGAACGGCGTCTCGATATCGATGAAGCCCTGCTCGTCCAGGAAGCGCCGCGCAGCCATCGCGGCGCGGTGGCGCAGGCGCAGGTTTTTCTGCATCGGCTCGCGCCGCAGGTCGAGGACGCGATTCTCCAGACGCACCGTCTCGGAGAGGTTTTCCTCGTCGAGCTGGAACGGCGGCGTGGCGGATGGGTTCAGGATCTCCACCTCGTGCGCCACGAGCTCCACTTCGCCGGAGCGCAACCCGGGATTCGTGCTGCCCTCCGGGCGCTTGCGGATCTTTCCGGCAATTCTCAATACATATTCGCCGCGAATACGCTCGGCGATCGCGAACGCCTCCTTGCGGTCGGGATTGAAGACCACCTGCGCCAATCCTTCGCGATCGCGCAGGTCGACGAAGATCACGCCGCCGTGGTCGCGCCGCCGGTGCGCCCAGCCGCAAACGGTGACGACGCGATCGACGAGCGCGGCAGTGAGTTCTCCGCAATAGTGCGATCTCATCTATTCGCCGTCGGCAGGAGGCGCGGTGGGCGGGACGACCCCCATCGAGATGATGTACTTGAGCGCCTGGTCGACCGTCATGTCGAGCTCGATCACGTCGCTTCGGCGCACGATGACGAAATAGCCGCCGGTGGGGTTCGGGGTGGTCGGCACGTAGACGCTCACGCAGTCGGCCGGCACGTGCTTCTCGACGTCGCCTCCAGGCGTTCCGGTGAGAAAGGCGATGGTCCATGCGCCCGGGTGCGGCCACTGCACGAGCAGCGCTTTGCGGAAGGCCTGGCCGCTCGAGGAAAACAGCGTGTCGGAGATCTGCTTGACGCTCGAATAGATCGAGTTGACCACCGGAATGCGCGCCAGCACGTCGTGCCACAGTTGCACCAGCTGCGCGCCGAAGAAATTGCGCGCGAAGATCCCGGTCCCGAACAAGATCGCGATGGTGAGGATCGCTCCAAGACCGGGGATGTGAATGCCGAGCCATTTCTCGGTGCGCAAGGCTTCGGGCAGGAGCAGGAGCGACTGATCGAGCGCATCGACGATGAGCTTCAGCACCCACAGCGTGATGACGAGCGGGATCCAGATCAGCAGGCCGGTAATGAAATACTTTTTCACGTCCCTAAAATGAAAAAGCCCGGCTCGCGCCGGGCCGGATTTCTGGCCCGATGTGAATCAGTTGGTCGCCGCCGCCTTGGGCTTCGATTCCGGCTTCGAATCGGGCTTGGCGTCGGTTTTGGATTCGGTCTTCGCTTCCGCCTTGGCGTCGGCCTTGAGGTCGGCTTTCTTATCGGCCAGCTTTTGGTCGGCGCTCGGTCGCTTGCCGCTACTCTTGAAATCGGTCGCGTACCAGCCGCTTCCCTTGAGCTGAAACCCGGCGGCGCTCAGCAGCTTCTTGTAGGAGGGCTTGCCGCACGACGGGCACACGGCAAAGGGCGCCTCCGAGACCTTTTGCAGGTGCTCGTCCTGGTGGCCGCAGTCCTCGCAGCGGTATTCGTAGATCGGCATGGCGTTTCCCGGCAGCGATTATATCGCTGATTTTGGGGAGAAAAGACCGGAATTCAAGGCGTCGGAATGGAATACGGGCGAAGCTTGGCATTCAGCGTACGACCATCACCGGGCGCTCGGCATACTGAACGACCTGCTTCGAAACCGAGCCAAGCAGCAAGCGCGCGAATGTGGAGCGGCCCCGGTCGCCGACCACGATCAGGTCCACGTCGTGCCGATCGGCATCGAAGATGATCTGCTCGGCCGGGTGTCCGACCGAGACCTCGAAATGGGCTTTCACGGCCTTGGCGGCGGCGAGCGGTTTCAGGTCGGCGAGCAACCTATGGTGATAGTTGCGCGAGTTCTCGATCACCGCCTCGTATTCGACCTCGTCGGGAATATCGAGCGTGCGCGCCACGCTCAACACGTACAGCTCGGCACCATGCTTCGCGGCAAGCTCGAGCGCCGTATCGAACGCTTTGCGGCCTGCCGCCGAGCCGTCGAAGCCGACCAGTATTTTGCGGTACACGATCAGCCTTCCAACCTGGCTTGGGACGCGGGCGCAGCGGATTCGTCCGGCCGCGGTTGATCCGCTTTCGGCAGGAGATGGCGCGGCAGGAACCATGCGTTGGCGATCAGCGTCGGCACTACGGCGCTTGCGACCACGGCCGCGACCAGCGCCGAGTACTGCGCTTGGTCGACGATGCCGTGCGACAGGCCGAAGAGCGATGAGATCGTGCCGAAGGTCAGCCCGGTGGACATCAGCAGCGTTGTGTACGTGCTCACCTTGGTCGGAGAGCCGAAAACGCGCGCCACGGGATAGACCCCCGCGCTCTTGGACACGATCTTGAGCAGCAGCATCACGAGGAACGCGACCGGCGCCGCGGCAAGCGCGGGCAGCGATACGAAAGAGCCCGCGCGCAGAAAATAAAAGGGCGTCAACAGGCCTAGGGTGAGCGTGCGCAAGCGACGGACGAGGGCGTGGTCCCGGCCCACCGTGCCGGCGAGCAGCATGCCGATCACGTAGGCCGGCAGCACCGCTTCGCTATCGGCCCAGCCGGCAAGCGCGCCCAGGCCGAACAGCACGAGGAGCAGGAACTTCGCTTCGAGCTCGGATGGCCTGCCGCCATAGCGCTTGAGGAAGCGCGGCGTAACCCACGGCAGCGCGATCGCGGCAGCTGCCAGGGCGCCGACGAACAGGAGGGTCTTCAGGGAGAACGGTGCGAAGATCAGCCCCAGGCCTACGACGGTGCCCAGGTCGGTTATGAAGCACGCCGCAAGCACCATCTTGCCGTAGTCGGTCCGGTTGAACCCGAACTCGAGCATCACCGCATACACCACCGCGACCGAGGTGGTGGACATGGCGATCCCTGCGAGCAGGCTCGCCTGCACACCCCAGCCTAGCAGCCAATAGGCGCCTGCGGCGCAGCCGAGAAACGGTGCGAAAAAGCTCACCAGGCCGACTGCGGTCGCCTCTTTCCATTGCCGGCGGAACGCGTCCGGATCGATCTCCGCCCCGGCGAGGAAAGTGAGCAGGATGGCGCCGGCGCCGGCGAGAAACCTGATCCATGCCTGGTCGGCGCCGAGCACCGCCGCGCCCAGAACGGCCCCGGCGAGCGTACCCACCACGATCTCCGAAAGCGCGGTCGCAACCCGCAGCCAGATCGAGGCAAGCGCCGCAGCGAGCGCCAGCCCGATCCACAGCGCTGCGAGCGCGTAGATATCCGTCATATCAATAAAAAATGCCTACGCACCCGCCCTCCTTTGAGCGTATTACGTAGGCATCATCAGCCTTGCGGCGGTTAAAGGAGGAATGCCATCTCCCTGCTGCGACGGCAATGATACGTCAGAACGGGATATCGTCTTCCATGTCGTCGAACTTGCCGGCGGGCTTTTTCGCCGCCGCCTTGGCCTCGCTGCCGGCCTTCGCGTCGCCGCCCGGCTTCGCCTCGCCGCCTCTCGATGCCCCTTCCTCGCGCGGCGCGCCGCCGCCCTCTCGACGCCCGAGCATCTGCATCACGTCGCCGCGGATATCGGTCGAGTAGCGGTCCTGCCCTTCCTTGTCCTGCCACTTGCGCGTGCGCAGGCTGCCTTCGACATAAACCTGCGGTTGGTGACCGCGTCGCCGCTTGGCGTGTACCGCGTCTCCGGGTCGGCGCCCAGATTGCCTACGATGATGACCTTGTTGACCGACGCCATATCAATCCTCCCCTGTGACCCTCACAACGCCGCACTTGGAAGCCCGTTGACCGCCCGAGGCACCGGCCTCATGCCCGCCGCCACGCCGAGCCACAGAGCCGCGAGCCCCGCGCATGCGAAGAAAACCGCGCTGGCGCCATGATGCCCCGCCACCCAGCCGCCTAGCAATCCTCCGAAGAAGACGCCGAGGGTCTGCGTGGTGTTGTAGACGCCGATGGCCACGCCGCGGCCTTGCGCCGGCGCAATACGCGACACGAGTGCAGGAAGCATCGCCTCCAAGATGTTGAAGGCGACAAAAAACCCCAGCATCAGCGCCGTCAGCTCCGCGATGCCGGGACTGGCCGTCGCCAGCGCCGCCTCCACCGCGAGCAGCAGAGCGACGGCGCCGAGCAGCACCGGCTTCGGCCGGTTGCGCCGGTCCGCGTACAGGATCGCCGGAACCATGAGCGCAAACGATGCGAGCACGACCGGCAAGTACAGCTTCCAGTGCTGCGGCAGCTCGAGC
>WNGH01008042.1_pt1 | contig 9992 bp, 9 predicted proteins | sample 5400631 | NCBI WGS metagenome assembly WNGH01 (sample SAMN13153373, study PRJNA577476) | soil metagenome | isolation source: 115 cm soil or saprolite under Garry oak tree replicate 1 | place: USA:California | collected 2016-06-15 | reverse complement strand
CCGAAGCTCGCCCGCATCTGTCATGGAACACGAGTAACGCGCACCGACCCGATCCGATCAACACGACACGCCGGGCAATCCAGGAAAGTCCCGTAACATCGCCAGCCAGGCCGGATCCCTGAAGATCCCAGGGCTGAGGTGAGATTGGCCGGTTAAGCGGGGCCTTCCGGGCGTGGAGTGGATCAGGCGGATGCCCAGGCTGGCGCAGGCCCGCAGCAGCCAGGAATCCACGAATGCGCTGCCGTTGTCCACATACACCTGCTCGGGGACGCCGCGGGAGGCCAGCGCAGGGCGCAGCGCGGCGGCGAGGCGGACGGTGTCCTCGCTGAACCCGAACCGGGCGGCCATCACCGCCCGGGACCGGTCGTCGATGAACGCGAAAAGGTAGGTCTTGCGGCCGGTGATCACCGGGCCGTGCAGTGCATCCCCGGTCCAGATCTCGTTGCACCGGCTGGCCTCGAACCGGCCGAACACCTGCGGGCGGGCCGTCAGCTCCCGGCCGAGCTCCAGGCTGACGAAATGCCGTTGCAGGGTCCGGTCTGAGGGCGCCCACCCGGCCTGGGCCCGCAGGATCCGGGTGATCTGCACGGCGGTGCGGGCCGGGTTTTCCCGCTTGAGCGCCACCGCCAGCGCCAGGACCTCCGCCGGGGTGCGCGCCGTCACCCGGGCCGGGGCCGGTATCAGAGCCTCGAACCCGCCGGCGCGCCACGCCCGCGCCCACCGCCGGATGGTCTGCTGCGACACCCGCACCCTGGCGCCGGACGGGCCGTCATGCTCACGCCCGGCCAGCTCGCGGACCAGCTGCCCGCGCTGGGCAGCCGACAGCTGCGGATCGATCACGGCCTGCACTATCTGGTACCGGAACAGCCCCTCCAGCCGGGCCCGCTCAGCCCGGCGGCGCTGCTCCTCATCGGCCTGGTTCACCTTTTCCTCCCTCGCAACAGCAGATTGATCATCCGCACCGAGGGTGGCGGCCCCGCACCGGCCTCACCAGGGGCAGCTCGTGTTGGCCAGCTCCACCGCGATCCCGGGGGCCAGCAGCTGGGCCGAGGTCACCGCGGCAGCCAGCTCCCACGCCGACAAAGCGAGCGCCGCCTGGCCCCAGCGGCGCGCCACCGCCCGCGCCGCGGCCAGGATCGCGCTGACCGCATCCGCTGCCGGCGACCCGGCCGGCCCGGGCATCAGCGGATCCGGGTCCAGCTCGCACAGCAGCCTGGTGAACACCGACCGCAGCACGCCCGCCCGCAACGCGAGCCGGCGCAGCCACCCCCGCACCGTGCACGCAGGCCGGCCCAGCCGCTCAGCGATCCGCCGGTGCCCCTGCCCGACCGCCGCGCCCGCCAGCGCCAGCCCGATCACCGCGACCGCATCGGCCCGCCGCGCCAGCACGCCGACCGGCAGCAGCACATGCGTCCGGCGGCACCCCGAGCACCTCGCCCGCCGCGGCCGCAGCCGCCACCGGACCTCCCCAGCACCGCGCATCACCCGCAGCCGCGCGTGCCCCCACCCGCCCAGCCGCCCCCCGCACCCCGGACACACCAGCCGGCCATCTGACAGCAGCCGCTCGACGCCAGCCGCATCCTTGCCTACCGTGAGCATGGCGCCTCCGCGCGCCTATGGCGGCCCTCCCGGCGGCTCGGCAAAAGACGACCGGGAGGGCCGGTCTCCGCCACAACCCGCTCACGCTGTCGCCGGACACGGAAAAAAGCAACCCAGCCGCCCCGGCCTCATCGCCGCTCACCCCCGATGACGCCACCCCGCCCCCACACGCTCATACCGAGTGACGCTCAACACCCGGTGCTGATCTTGAGGGGTCCTCTGGCCCCGTGACGCACGCGCTTGGCCTGGCTTAATCACCAGTCAAATCGGGCTCAATGAGTGCCTGGCACGCTGGCGTCGAGTAAATCCTGGTTGCCGGGCTGGGTCGGCTACGTCCCGGCGCGGTGAGAAGCGTTTGTCATCCCCGTCGCCTGGGTGGATTCAGGCGATCCCGTTCCTGTCGGGTGTGTCCCCGCCTTTCGCTTTTCCATCCCCATATGCAGTGGGGAGCTCAATACCCAAGGGCTGGGCCCATTCCCCGCAGGAAGGGAGTTCTCTGATGACTTTGAAATCTTGGCTGGCTGGGTTGGCGGTGGCTGGTGCCACGCTTACGGCGGCCCCGGCCGCATTCGCCGGCGCGCAGTCAGCTAGCCATGCCGGTCCGGGACCCACGGTCCAGGTGCACGGCATGCGGTCGGCGGTCGGGGTGCGCCTGCCTGGCACGCACCTGCCGTACCTTGCCCCGCGGATGAGTGTGGCTTCGAGCAACTGGAGTGGTTACGCGGCGGCCGCCGACAGCGGGGTGCGAATCCGCTTTGTCTCCGCCAACTTCACAATCCCCAGCCTGAACTGCGCGAACTCGCCCCTGGGCTCGTCGGGGTTCGCGTACGCCGGGCACTGGGCGGGGCTGGACGGCTTCAACGACGCCACCGCGGAGCAGACCGGCGTGGATGCCTTCTGTGACTCTAGTGGCACACCCACCTACTACGCCTGGTACGAGATGTACCCGCTCGCCCCGGTCGCGTTCACCGGGGTCAGCCCGGGAGACGCCATCCACGTCTCGGTCTTCTTCGATGGCTCTGCCTACAACTTGGTCCTCACCGACCTCACCACCGGCGGGTTCATCAACACGACCCAGCCGTGCCCCTCGGGCTCGACCTGCCGCAACAAGTCCGCCGAGGTGATCACCGAAGATCCGGGGGGCGCTGTCGCAGGCGGCTTCAACCTGGCCGACTTCGGCATGGCCAATTACACCGGCGCCCGGGTGACCAGCCTCACCGGAACGCACGGGACCTTGGCCGCTCAGTCAAACAACTGGACATCCACCGAGATCATCATGGAAGACTCCCGCGGCACCCCGATGGCCGCGCCTTCCGCCCTGGAAGGCGGGCAAGCATTCAACGTGGCCTGGAACAGCGCCACCTGAGCCGGGAACCCAACCCGGCATCAGAGGAGATTGCTTCATGCAAACAGTAAGACCCTGCATTCGAGCCCCGGGCCGCGTGATGCGAGGCATGGGCCATCGCCGTGCATCCCGCATAGCCGTGGTGGTGCTGCTTGCCCTGCTGGCCGGCGGGTGCGCTAGTCACAAGGCGCCATCGACAGCTACGGCAGACAGGCGCGCCACGAGCTCGCCCTCGCCGACAGCGACGCCCATGACTGCGGCCGAGCGTGAGTGGGTCGCGGCGATCGTGCACCTGCAACACAAGATCGGCAAGCCCTTCGCGGCACGGACCATGGCAATGACACGAGCGAAAATGACCCAACTGGAAACGGCGGCCGGCGGCTGCAGCCGCAAGCTGCGCCACCTCGGCGTGCCGGGCCCCCGGCTGCAATCGGCCTACGTGATGGCCAAAAAGGCGTGCCGGACCTATGCCAAGGCGGCGCGATGCTTCGCCAGGGCAGCGAGTGTCAGTGGCATCGACGGCGGCACGTTTGCCGGGACCCCCCAGGAACGAATCCAGCGGCGCTCATTGGCCTGTGGGTTTGCCGCGCAAGGGAACGCCAGCAACCGGTTCGGCGACGCGACGGCGGCGGCGCAGGCCATCCAAGCCCAAAACCCATGACCCGGGCAAAGCCCGGGCAGGCCAGCAGAGCGCAGGTTGCCTGCAACTGCGCGCATCGCGTGCCACGGCCATCCTAATCACGGTGTCGGCCCCTGCCCGGGCAGGGGCCCACACCGTCATCACGGCATCGGCGGTCAGGTGTGCCCATTTCCTGCTGAGGACAGGTGGCTCCCATGGCCGGGCGCAGGATGCTTATGTGGCGTGACCCGGGCTGGTGGATGAGGCGTTGCCGTCTTCGCCACGGCGACCCTGATCGTGCTGGGCGCACGACGACCGTCACCCGTGTCATCGGCACTGGCACACGGCGATCCCTCCTCTTGCCGTCCTTTATGGTTAACCCGCGGGAAATCCAGGCTGTCTTGTACCATTCACACGGGTTGCCTACCCGGAAACGCTCCAAGGTGTTGGCTCAGGTTCGCTTCGAAACGCGGCCCGTCGTCTCTGGCTGAAGGTAAGCATGAAGTTCAGCCGAGCCCTGTTACTTCGGGTGGCCACGCACGTCGCGGCGTGGATTCCGTTCCTGACCGCAGTGGCCGGTACGCTGCACGCCAAGTGGCGTGCCGTGGGAGATGGCGCGCGGATCGCGCTGGGGTCCTGGGAGGCGCTTACCGCCCATGGGCCGCTGGTCGGGCCGGCCACTCAGGTGGGACCTCATCTGTATGACCCGGGGCCACTTGAGTTCTGGCTGCTGGCCGTTCCGGTCCATCTCGACCCGGTGCGGGGGGTGTTTTGGGGGGCTGCGCTGTGGTGCATGGTGGCTGGCTCGCTGGCGGTTGAAGCGATGTGGGCTGTTCTCGGCGAGATCGGCGCGGCTCTGGCAGGCGGGGCAATTGTGTGGACCCTTGCCTGGCGGCCAGAAATCGCCGCCAAGCCGTACTGGAACCCCTGGTTCGCCACCATGTTCTTCCTCGCGGCGCTCGCCGCGGGCTGGGTAGTCCTGTCCGGGCGCCGCTGGTGGTGGCCGGTGCTTGTGGTCACCGCATCGGTGGCCGCCCAGGCGCACCTGATGTTCGCGCTCGCCTCAGCGGGACTCGTGCTGCTGGCGCTTCTGGTGGGCATGGCCGACGCGTCCCGGGCGGGTACCGGGTTCCGGTGGGCGGCCGCTGGCCTGGCCGCGGGGTTAGCCTGCTGGGCGGCCCCGCTGATCCAGCAGGTCGCGGGACCGGGGCGAGGTAACCTGGCGGCGCTCCTGCACGGCCAGGCCATTGGGCAGCGCACCGGCCTTGGCTTCGCCCTGAAGACCCTCACCGCCGCGGTCCAGCCACCGCCCATCTGGTGGCTGTTCCCGCAGCCGGGGATGAACATCGAGGGGCGGTCGGCCGCGTTCGCCGTGGCGGTCCTCGCGGTCACGGCCGCGGCCCTGCTCGCCGCAGTGTTCTGGCTCCGGTCCCGCTCTCTTGCCTGGGTCGCCGCGCTCAGCGTGCTGGCCAGCGCGGCGGCGTTAGTGACCTTCTCCCGCATACCCTTGGGGAGCGACAATCTCATCCGCCTGTGGTACCTGACGACGGTCTTGTTCCCGGTCGGCTTGCTTGCCTGGCTCACCATCGGCGCGGCGTTCGTGGTCACCGGCCGCCGGTTCATCAGCCCGCTGCCACCGCTGCTGCCGGGGACACTGGCACCGCGCGGCAGGCGGCCACTGGAAGCAGCCCGGGCCTGGGCGCGCCCGGCCGCCCGTTTTGCCGGTGTCACGACCGCGGCGCTCATCGTGGTGGCGTCATGGCTGGGGGTGATGCCACGCGTGCCGTCCTCCCTGCACGATGCCCCGCTGGTACGCGCGGTCAGCGTTTCCTCCCAGCTGATTGAGCAGGCGCTGCCCAGCCAGCCACTGGCCCTGTCAGTTGCGGGCGGCAACAGTCACGCCCGGCGCCGGCTCACAACGGCCCTGGTGTGGGCGCTCACCGGCGCCGGATACCACCTCCAGCCAAGCTCGCCCTCGGCACGCAGCCGGCTGCCCCAGGTGATGGTCCTCCTGAATAGCACGATCACCGTGGACGTGGACCTCGCGAACAAGCCCGACGATGACGCACAAGACCGCACCGGGCCTTTCCCTGCACGCTTCCCGGCCGAGCCATGAAAGGAACCGGACAGCAGCGGAGCTGGACAAGGGCCGGCGACGCACTGGAGGGCCGATCAACGGTGAACGCTGGCGCGGGGTGGCGGTGCTGATCAGCGGGTTGGTCCGGAGACCCCGCGCGTGCTGCCGCCTCAACCGCGTCCCGAACCGGTTTGCCTGCGCGCCCTCACGTCCGCAGCCTGCCTCTGCCCTCAGGCGCTCCGAGTCGGCGTTATGTGTGTTTATGGCCGTGATGCGAATATTTGTGTGGTTACTCGCTGTGGCGTCTACAGAAAGCTACAGGCTGCGCGGGTGGCTTGCGGCCGTGGGTGGTGCCGTCCGGGTCTTTTGGCGGGCCCTGGGGTGACGTTGGGCCCTGTGAGTGGGGGGTGGGCTGGCCTGAGCCTGCGGTGATGGCTGGTGAACTGAGGACTCAGCGTCATCGCGGGTACCAGGGTCCCCGCGGGGACGGCGGGGACGCGCTGACGGTGTGGGCGGAGCGTACCGGGCGCCGCCGGGCAGCAGGGCGTGAGCGCGGTGGGCTGCGGTTCGCGTTCTACGGCCGGGTGTTGTCAGGCGACGCTCTGGATGGGTAGCTGATCGGATGTCCCGGCCACTGGCGGTGGTCACGATCTTGGGGTTGCTGTCACGGTTTGCCCGGGCGGGTGTCGCGACGGTTGGGTGGGGATGTCTTGCAGGCGAAGACGGCCCTCCCTGATCGTTTGGCTGCGTCCGGGAGGGCCGTCGTGTGGCGCACGGATGGTGACGCCGATGTTGACGGTAGCCGGGGATCGGGATCTGGTCGAGCGGCAGCTGGCGGGCGGGCTGCTGGTGTGCCCGGAGTGCGGGACGGGGGTGGTGGGCGGGCATGGCTGGGTGCCTTCCCGGTGGCTGCGCCGCGCGGACGGGCGGGTGGTGCTGCTGAAGGCGCACGCGACCGAGCGGGAGAAGGCGTCCGGGACGGTCGCCGGCGGGCTTCGCCGCGGCAGGTGCAAGGCGCCGGAGTGCGGGGTGACGCATGTGCTGGCGCCGCCGCAGGTGCTGTTCCGGCGGCTGGATGAGACCAGCGTGATCGGCGAGGTGCTGGCGGCCCGGGCCGGGGGCAGGGGGTACCGGGCGATCGCTGGCCTGCTGGGGCGCGCGGCTGCGGGGATGGTGGGACTGGCGGCGGAGCTGGGCATGGTGCGCCGCTGCGTGACCCGGTTCACCGCGAACGCCGGGCGGCTGCGGGCTGCGTTCACCGCCCTAGTGCACCAGGTGGACGCCTCACCGCCGGTGATGACCTCGGGCCGGGGCGCGGTGGCCGAGGCGGTCGCGGCGATCGGCGAGTCAGCCGCCGCGGTGCGGCGGCTGCTGGGGACGGCGATGGCCGCGGTGTCGCCGTGGGAGGTCGCGGCGGCGGTGTCGCACGGCCGGCTGCTGGCGGTGAGCCCGCCGGTGCGGCTGTTCTCCACGTCCGGGCATCTGGAGCCTGCCATGTGATCGCCGGGACGCTGGTGCCTTCCGTTTCCGGCCATTGCGGCCATGTCGATGGGAGGCACCTGTGGGGTATGACGAGGAGCTGGCGGCGCGGGCGGCGCGGGCCCGTGACGTTGCCCTGTTCCGTTACGGGCTGATCCGCGCCGCGGCGGACCCGGACCTTCCGCCGCGGCAGCGCGGCGTGCTGGTGCGCGCGCTGGCCGCCAGGCAGCACAAGGATCCGGGCGGGCAGCCGCTGAGGATCGGCCGGTCCACGCTGGACCGGTGGATCCGGGACTGGCGGGCCGGCGGCTTTGATGCCCTGGTGCCGGGCAGCCGGGGCGTGCAGCCGCGCACCAGCGCCGGCGTGCTGGAGCTGGCGGTCGCGCTGAAGAAGGAGAAGCCGGAGCGGACCGCCGCGCAGGTGCACCGGATCCTGGCGGCCCGGCTGGGCGCCGGGCAGGTGCCCTCGGTGCGGACCATCCAGCGGCACTTCGTCCGGATGGAGCTGACCGGCCCGTCCGGCGCGGCGGCGCCGGAGGTCTTCGGCCGGTTCGAGGCCGGCGCGCCGGGCGAGCTGTGGGTCTCCGACGTGCTGCACGGCCCGCCGGCCGGCCCGGCGCCCAAGACGTACCTGTTCGGCATCGAGGACGACCATTCCCGGTTCATCACCGGCTGGTGGTGGACCACCCGCGAGGATGTCACCGGGCTGTTCGCCGCGCTGCGGCGGGCGGTGGAGGCGCACGGCGCGCCGCGGGCGTTCTATGTGGATAACGGCAGCCCGTATGTGTCCCGGCAGCTGTTGCACGCGCTGGCCGTGCTGGGCATCCAGATCACCCACTCGCGGCCCCGGCGGCCGCAGGGGAAAGGAAAAATCGAACGCCTGTTCGAGACTGTCAGATGCCAGTTCCTGGTCGAAGTCGCCACCGCTGCCGGGCAGGCGGGCACCGTGCTGGGGTCGGTGACCGAGCTGGAGGACCTGTTCGGCGCCTGGGTGCACCAGGCGTATCACCAGGCGATCCACGGCGAGACCGGGCAGCCCCCGGCCGCGCGGTTCGCCGCCGCGACCTCCCGGCTCCGGCAGATCGCCCCGGAGGCGATCGACGAGGCGTTCTTGTGGCAGGACTTCCGCACCGTCACCAAGACCGCCACGATCAGCCTGCACGGCAACCGGTACCAGACCGACCCGGCGCTGGCCGGCCGCAAGGTAGAGGTGCTCTACAACCCGGCCGACCTGACCACCGGGATCCGGGTGCGGTGGCGGGGAACGCCGATGGGCGAGGCGGTGCCGCACGTGATCGGCCGTCACTCCCACCCGGGCCTGGCCCCAGCCGCCCCGGCCCCGGCGGCCCCGACCGGGATCGACTACCTGCGCATGGTCGCCGAGGCGCACCGCGAGCAGCAGGCCGGCTCGATCAACTTCGCCGCCCTCGCCGAAGGCCAGCCCGGCCGTGCCGCAAACGGCGAGGACCACGGCCGGCCGGGAGAGCCCCGGTGACCCGCCGCCCGGCCGCGTCCGCCCCGGCCGCAGAGCTGGCCGCGCTGCTGGCCGCCGGCGCCGACGGCGCATGCGCCGACATGGCCGCGATCCAGCTGCTCACCGGCCATCACTACTGGCTGACCAGGACCGACTTCACCACCGCGTTCATCCGTGCCGGCCGCAGCCCGCTCAGCGGGCAGGCGCTGGCGCACGTCCGCTGGAAGGCCGCCGCCCATGCCCTGGCCGCCGGGCAGCTGCCCTGCACCGGCAGCGAAGCAGCGATCTTGCAGATCGCGGCCGGCCTCGCCGCCAGCCTGCCGGTCCGGCTCCGCGACGCGGTCACCGGGCTGGACCACGTCAACCTGACCGCCGTCGCCGACGCCATCATGGCCGCCGGCGGCCGCCACCGCCCCTGACCACCCCAGCCCGCGCCCGGAAGGGACCGACCGCATGCTCGCCAAGATCCAGTCGTTCTACGGGTTCACCAAGATGCCGTTCGGCCGGGACATCGCCCCCGGCCAGCTGCACCGCCACCACGGCCACGCCGAGGCCGTCGCCCGGCTCACCTGGGCGATTACCACCCGCTCGCTCGCCGTACTGACCGGGGAAGTCGGCGCCGGCAAGACTGTGGCCGTCCGCGCCGCCCTGGCCGGCACCGACCCGGTCCGCTACCGGCCCATCTACCTGCCCAACCCGGCCGGCATCGGCATCCGCGGCATCTGCCAGCAGGTCGTCATCGCCTGCGGCCAGGCCCCTCGCTTCCACACCGGCTCCCTGCTGCCCCAGGCCGCTGACGCGCTCGCTGCCGAAGCCGCCGAGCGCGGCCGGACCCCCATATTGATCCTGGATGAGGCCCACCAGCTCGACGCGGCGCAGCTCGAGACGATCCGCATGCTCACCAGCTACGACCTCGACTCGGTCACCTGCTTCGCCGCCCTGCTCATCGGCCAGCCCACCCTGCGCACCCGGCTCAGGCTTGGCGTCCTGGCCGCCCTCGACCAGCGCATCGGCCTGCGCGCCCACATCGACGGGATGACCCGCGACGAGACCGCCAGCTACATCAGCCACCACCTCGCCCTCGCCGGCCGCGGCAGCGACACCCTGTTCTCCGACGACGCGATCACCCTGATCCACGACACCAGCCGCGGCCTGCCCCGCACCGTCAACAACCTCTGCATCCAGTCGCTCATCGCGGCCTGCGCCGCCGGTCACGCCATCGCCGACCAGGCCGCCGCCCGCGCCGCGATCACCGAAGTCACCGCGACACCCTGAGCACCACTCGCGACACCCCGAGCACCACCCAGCCCCGCCAGGCCCCGCCCGGCGGGGTTTTCCACAACCAGGACATCCCCAAGATCAGTGTCACCGACATCCTCAAGATCAACGCCGCGCAACA
>WNGH01008035.1_pt1 | contig 9995 bp, 11 predicted proteins | sample 5400631 | NCBI WGS metagenome assembly WNGH01 (sample SAMN13153373, study PRJNA577476) | soil metagenome | isolation source: 115 cm soil or saprolite under Garry oak tree replicate 1 | place: USA:California | collected 2016-06-15 | reverse complement strand
TGCGGACCCTGTTCGCCGCGCAGAACTCCCATCTCGCCATGGCCGGCGCCAGGGACCGCGCCTCCCTGCAGCGATTCCGCATCGTCCAGAACTGGGCCTTCGCCGCCATCCTGATTGCGTTCCTGCTGGCGGCCGCGGCGGTCACGCTGCTGCTGCAGCAGACGGTCGTCCGGCCACTGACCCGGCTGCGGGCGGCATCGCGACAGGTGGTGGACGGCGACTTCGGCCACCGGATCGAGGTGGCAGGCCCGGCGGACCTGCGCGCGGTGGCTTCCGATGTCGAGGAAATGCGCAGCAGCCTGGTCGCCGCGCTTGATGACTCCCGCGCCGCGCGGGACGTCGCGACCCAGCAGGCCACCGACCTCGACGCGCAGGCCGACGAGCTGCGCCGGTCCAACGCCGAGCTTGAGCAGTTCGCCTATGTGGCCTCCCACGACCTGCAGGAACCGCTGCGCAAGGTCGCCTCGTTCTGCCAGTTGCTGGAGAAGCGCTACGGCGACAAGCTGGACGACCGGGGGCACCAGTACATCACCTTCGCCGTCGACGGCGCGAAGCGGCTGCAGACCCTCATCAACGATTTGCTGACCTTCTCCCGGGTGGGCAGGTCAGGCTCCGCCCCGGCGCCGGTCCCGCTGGACCAGGCGCTGGATGCCGCGATCGCCGCGCTGGATGCCGCGATCGAGGAATCAGGCGCCGTCATCGACCGCCCGGACCGGCTGCCCGCGGTCGCTGGTGAGTTCTCCTTGCTCGCGATGCTGTGGCAGAACCTGATCGGCAACGCGATCAAGTTCCGCGTCGCTGACAGTACGCCGGCCGTGCGCATCACCGCCGCCGAGGAACCGCCAGGGACCTGGCAGTTCGCCGTCACCGACAACGGCATCGGGATCGCGCCTGAGTTCGCAGAGAAGGTTTTCGTCATCTTCCAGCGCCTGCACGGGCGCGAGTCCTATTCCGGTACCGGGATCGGACTCGCGCTCTGCAAGAGGATCATCGAGCACTATGGCGGTGACATCAGCGTCGATCCCAGCTACACCGGCGGGACCCGCATCCGCTTTACCCTGCCCCGCATCGACTCCGCGGAGCCGGGTCAGCCGGGCGGCAACGCCGCCGTTGGCGCCGACAACGCTGACAATGCCGACAACGCTGACAGCGCTGACAGCGCCGACAGCGCCGAAGGGATCCCCGCATGAATGTGCCCCTGCAGCCGGTCGAGGTGCTCCTGGTCGAGGATGACCCCGGCGATGAGCTGATGACCCGCGAGGCGTTCGAGGACAACAAGATCGGCAACACGCTGCACGTCGCACACGACGGCGAGGAGGCGCTGGATTTCCTGTACCGCCGGGGCGCGTACGCCGACGCGCCCAGCGTCGACCTGATCCTGCTCGACCTCAACCTGCCGAAGTATGACGGGCGGCAGGTCCTCGAGCAGATTAAGTCCGATCCCGACCTCACCCACGTGCCGGTGGTGATCCTTACCACGTCCTCGTCCGAGGAGGACATCCTGCGCAGCTACAAGCTGCACGCCAACGCGTACGTGACCAAGCCGGTGGACGTCAACCAGTTCATCGCGGCGGTCCGGCAGATCGACGACTTCTTCCTCACGGTCGTACGACTCCCCCGCCCATAGCCGGCCACGCCGCCGCCTCAGGGGCTGCCAGGTGGGCACAGGTTTGTCGCCAGCGGGCCGGACTCGAGGGCGCCGGCGCGGCACCGGCAAGGGATCGGCAAGACGCCGGCAAGACGCCGGTAAGACGCCGACGATCATGGCGGCCAGGTTGCGCATGAGCATAAATAAATCAAACTCCTGCTCGATCTGTGCTCGTCCGACATCATCCCGCCGGCGGCGGTTCGGGCGCAGATGGGCGCGTACTATCCGCAGACCGCCCAGTGCCCGGCCGGAGTCTTCGAGGCTCAGGGCTGGAGCGGCTGCCTGGCCGCCAGCCCGGCGGCCGCCGGACGCTGACCGGTCAGCAGTTACGTCTTCCCACGCTCTAGCGTGCAAGAACGTAACTGCAAACGGATGGCCATCGTCAGATCACGGCCCGGGGCTGCATGGCCGCCGCCCGGGCGAAGGCATCGGCTACCGGGCCCGGCTTTGCCGCCTGCCGGAGCGATACCCGGGCGAACTCGGCCGCGACGGCGTGCCACAGCCGCGCCCGGCGCAGCATGCCGTGATCCCCATGGCGCACCTCGATCGTCGCCACTTCGCCTGCCGACCTGGCCCGCTCCGCGTAAGCCCAGGTCTCTGCCGGGCTGCAGATATGGTCGGAGCTGGCGTAGACGAGGAGGATTCGTCGCCCAGCCAGCTGATCGACCGGCTCCTCGGGGGGCACCCACGGCGCCAGGCCGAAATGGACAGTGCCGCTGTTACCGCAGCAAAGCCCCATCCACCTCAGTGAGATGAGGAAATGAAAACCTCGAAGAGGGACGAACCGGGCACCGGCCGACTGCCTCACGGCAGGGCCGGAGCGGCAGCCACCAAGAAGCCGTCGCCGGGCGGGGAGACGGCACGCAGCGGGCGGACGCCACGGGACCGGGGCGCGACCGGCGGCAGCGGGGGGGACGCGGCAGGACCGGGCCATGGCAGCCGGAACCGGGCGGACGCGGCGGGGCCTGGGCGGGGCGCGTGGCACCGGGCGGACGCCACGGGACCGGGGCGGGACGGCCAGGAGGTGGCCAGCCGCCGCTGCCGCGGCGGCTGGCCTGCTGCTCCCTGCGGCGATGGAGCTGCGGCTGGCTCGGTCAGCGCGCCCGCTGACCGAATGCTGGCAGCAGGTGCCGGTGCAACCGCGCGGCGCGACGCAGCTCGGGATCAGCTTCCGGCCGCTGCAGGCGGCGGCGCTCGGGCTGGATCCGGAAACCGCCCTGCGAACACTGCTTGCTTACCCGTTCCCGCTGATTCGTCTCGCCGCCTACTGGAACCGGCTCGAGCCGGAGCCCGGCAGCTTCCGGCCCGATGAGCTGGACCGCCAGCTCGACGCCGCGGAACGGGCGGGCAAGCAGGCCATCGTCTGCGTCGGCCCGGTGAAGGCGTTCGGTTACCCGGAATTCTTCGTGCCGCAGCACCACCTGGATCCGCCACTGCGCGAGGGTGCCCTGGTCACGCCGGATTCCGGCCGACGACTGCTGGATGCGGGTACCGCGTTCGTCACCCGCGTCGTGCAGCGCTACCGCGGGCGCGCCGCGATCATCGCCTGGCAGGTCGAGCACGAGGCCGTCGACCCGCTCGGCATGGAGCACTCCTGGCGGCTGTCCGAGCCGTTCGTCCGCGCCGAGGTCGAGACGGTCCGCGCCGCGGACCCGGGCAGGCCGGTGATGATGAACGGCTTCCTGCCGACCTCGACGCCGGTGCGGCTGCAGCAGTGGTGGCGCACCCGGGACCAGGGCGATTCGCTCGCGGTGGCGCAGCGCCTGGCCGACATCGTCGGCATCGACTGCTACCCGCGGCACGCGCTGGCCAGCGCCGGGCCGCTGACCCTGTACCTGGACGGCGGCAGGACGCGATGGCAGCAGCGGCATCGGGAACGGCTGCTTGACCAGGTCGCGGCGGCCGGGCGGCGGCTGATGATCACCGAGGGGCAGGCCGAGCCTTGGGAAGCGGTCACCACGCCGCCCAGCCCGGCCGGCCGGGCGATGTACAGCTGCCGCCCGGAGGACCTGATCGGGAACTACACCGAGTGCATGCGCTGGGCCGGCGCCCGGCAATCCGCCGTCGACGGGTATTTGTTCTGGGGGGCCGAGTACTGGCTGCTGCGCGAGCGGCAGGGCGATCCGCGGTACCTGCGGGCGTTCGAGCGCGTGCTGGCCGAAGCCTGACGGCCAGGCACGGCTCAGCGGGTTCGCTCGCGGTAGCCGAACACGGCCGCCCCGGCGATCACGAAGATGACCATCAGGGCTCCGGCCACCGCCGCGTCGAGCAGTGGGCTGCCGGAGACGACCAGCCGGTAGCCGGGCGTCCCGGCATAAAAGGCAGCCCGGGTCAGCTCGACCACGTAACTCATCGGCATCACGTGCGCCGCCATGTCCAGGTAGGACGGCACCGCGCTCAGCGGCACCAGGACGCCGGCCAGGATGTACTGCGGGATGATCAGGAACTGGAAGATCTGCATCGCCGAGCGCTGGTTCGGCAGTGCCGCGATCGTGGCCAGCCCGAACCCGCCGCCGAGCAGGCAGCAGGCCAGGCAGGGCGCCACCAGTGCAGCCAGCTGTCCCGGCGACATCCGGACACCGAACCCGACCGCGAACGCGACGATGAGGGCCCCCTGGCAGAACGCGACCAGAGTCTCCCCGGTCACCTTCCCGGCGACGAGGGTGAGCCGGGAGACCGGGGTCACGAACAGCTCCCGGGAGAAATCATTCTCCCGGTCCTCGACGATCGAGATCATGCCCGCGGCGGCGGACTGGAAGAGGCTGGCCGCGAGCACCCCGGTGAAAGCGAGCGTCACGGCGTTCAGGCCGGTGAACCGTCCCACGGTGGGCTGCAGGATCGCGCCAAGGCCGCCGATGAGCAGGACGGGGAACGCCAGGTTAACCGCCAGCCGCGGACGGTCGCGCAGCAGCTTGATCACGTCACGCTGGGCGATGACCAGCAGCCCGGACAGCTCACGCGCCGGGCAAGTGCCCGCAGGTGCGCGTCGCTGAGGTAGCCCGCGGCCGACATGACCCGCAGCTGCTCGGTCAGCGGCCGGTAAAAGCCGTCGATGTCCAGCAGCGCGGCCGGCTTGGCGTGCAACCCCAGCTGCCCCCATGTCCATGCCTCGAACAGCTCCTCCAGCGTCCCGGCACCTCCCGGCAAGGCGATGAAGGCATCGGCGAGCTCCGCCATCCGGGCCTTCCGCTGATGCATCCCGGCCACCACGTCAAGCCGGGTCAGGCCCGCATGAGCGATTTCCTGGTCGACCAGGTGCCGGGGCATCACGCCGATCACCTCGCCGCCTGCCAGCAGCGCGGCGTCCGCCACGATGCCCATCAGGCCGACCTTCCCGCCGCCGTACACGATCCCGGCTCCGGCCTGCGCAAGCTGCCGGGCGAACGACGCCACGCCCTCGGCATGCGCGGCCGGGCCTGCTGCTGAACCGGTGAAGACCGCTACCCGCACCCGCGCCCCCTTGCTCGCCACCAGTACACGACCAGACTAGGGACCAGCGCGGCCGCGGCACGCGGGCGGGTGAGCGGGCCCTGGTCCCGGATCAGGTCGTTAAGAAGGAGTTCAGGACGGGGGCGAGCATCTCAGACGGGATCTCGTGGAAGCCGCCGTCCAGGGTGCGGTGCTGCGCCGCGGGGACCGTATCAGCGACCGCCTTCGCGCCGCGACCGTGGTGAAGTGCGGCGCCAGCGCGGCCGCCAGCGGGGCGGTGGTCTGCCGGTCGTTGAACGCGGCGCCGACCAGGATGACCGGCGGGCCTTCGCCGGACTGGTCATACGCGATCGTGGTGCCGTCGGGCGAGGCGACCGTGTTCATCAGATCTCTCCTTCGTGCGCTGCGAGCGACCGGGCGGAGGCGGCTCGGCCTGGCCGCTTGTCGGCCGGCAACAGCACCACGGCGAGGACGATGGCGGCTGCCACCAGCCCGGCGGCGATCCAGAAGGCCAGATGGTAGCCGCCGGTCAGCGACGCCGCCGCGCCGTGGCCGCTCGCGATCAGCGCCCTGGTCCGGGATCCGGATGCGGTGGCCAGCACCGCAAGCCCCAGTGCGCCGCCGACCTGGGCGGTGGTGTTCACCAGGCCGGATGCGACGCCGGCGTCCTCGGGGGTGGCCGCCGACATGGAGAGGGTCATCAGCGCGGGGAAGCAGATCCCCGCGCCGGCCCCGAGCAGCAGCATGACCGGCAGGATCTGGGTCAGGTAGGCGCTGCCGGGCGCCAGCTGCGCGAAGACGACGAGCCCGGCGGCGATCAGCACCAGCCCGGGGAGCAGCGTCTTCCGTGCGCCGAAACGGGTGACCAGCCGCTCGGAGTAGCGCACCGACAGCGTGCCCATCACGACGGCCACCGGCAGGAAGGCAAGGCCGATCTGCAGCGGGTTGTAACCCAGGATCCGCTGCAGGTACAGCGAGCCGAGGAAGAACGTTCCGAGCATGCCAGCCGCGCCGACCACCTGGATCAGGTTCGCCCCGCTGACCGTGCGGGAGGCGAGGATCCGCAGCGGCATCAGCGGGTGCCGCGCGGTCAGCTGCCGGACGGCGAACCCGGCCAGCAGCGCCAGCGACAGCGCGCCGAGCCCCAGCGTGCGGCCGGCCAGCCAGCCGAGTTCGGCGGCAGGCTTCACGATCGTGAAGACGCCCAGCATCATCGCGCCGGTGATCAGGACGGCGCCGGGGAAGTCGGCGCCCTCGGCCAGCCCGATGCCCTGATCGCGCCCGATCACGCGCAGGGCGAGCGCCGCGGTGAGGATGCCCACCGGAATGTTCACGAAGAAGATCCAGTGCCAGTTGATGGCCTCGGTGAGGATGCCGCCGGCCAGCAGTCCGACCGCTCCGCCGGCGGAGGCGACGAAGGCGTAGAAGCCGATCGCCCTTGCCTGCTCGCGCGGCTCAGGGAACATCGTCACGATCATGCCGAGTATCACGGCCGAGGTCAGCGCCCCGCCGGTGCCCTGCACGAACCTTGCGGCGATGAGCATCCCCTGGTCCTGCGCCAGCCCGCACAGCAGCGAGGCTGCGGTGAAGATGCCGAGGCCGGCCAGGAACACGTTCCTGCGCCCGGCGAGATCGCCGAGCCGCCCGCCGAGCAGCAGCAGCCCGCCGAACGGGATCAGGTACGCGTTGATCACCCAGGCCAGCCCGGACTGGGAGAAGCCGAGGTCGGTCTGGATGGACGGCAGCGCCACGTTCACGATGGTCATGTCCAGGACGATCATCAGCATCCCGGTGCACAAGACGATCAGGGCCAGCCAGCGGGACCGCTCGTCCCTGGCGGCGTGCCGCGAGGATCCGGGTGCCGTGGCCGGCGGTGCCTGAGCGGGCGGGGGCGCGTCCATGACGAGCGGCCCAGCGGTGTCGTGCACGGTATCTCCCTGGCTCGAAGTTGGTCAGCCTTATAGACCAGGTACGGAGCCGGAACTCACCGCTCGACATTCACGGCCGCGGAATGTGCCCGGCCGCCGAGCGAGTCCCGCCCGGCTGGATGGGAATCCTGGAGTGCGACAGACGGGAGCCGTTATGACGTGGGAGCACCTACTCGCCTACTGCCTGGCCAAGCCCGGCGCATGGCAGGACGAGCCGTGGGAGGGCGACGCGGTAGTGAAGGTTGGCAGCAAGATCTTCGCGTTCCTCGGCACGGAGTCTGCCGTCACGGTCGGGGTCAAGTGCGGGCCGTCGCGCTAGGTGGCCGACGAGTGGCTGAAGCGGTATCCGGACGACGCGTCGGTCATGGCGTACATCGGCCGCTCGGGATGGAACAGCCTGCGGATCGCCGGCGCGATCCCGGACGACGAGCTTCGTGAAGCCGTCGATGCCTCCTACGACGCGGTCGTCAGCAAGCTGCCGAGGAAGGACCGGCCGGGCCGGGCCTGACTGGCCCGGCCGGTCAGGAGAGAATGACCGGGTGGCGTGGCTTGAGCTTGACGGGGCGGTCAACGTCCGCGATGTGGGCGGGATGCCGACGGCCGACGGCGGGCAGATCGCGGCGGGCCGGCTGCTGCGGGGAGACGACCTGAACGACCTCTCCCCCGCCGATGTCGACTTGCTGATCGCGCAGATCGGCCTGACCACCGTCATCGACCTGCGCAGTCCCGCGGAGGTGCGGGACCGGGGGCCCGGCCCGCTGAGCCGCGCCGGGCGGGTGCGGTACGTCCACCACTCGCTGCTGCCCGAGCTCGGCCTGGCGGCCGACGTCGCGGACGTCATGGAGGAGCGGATCGACCGGGCCAGGGCCCGCTGCCCGGGCGATCTGCGGGCCGGCCTCTACCTCGGCTACCTGGAGGAGCGGCCGGCCCAGGTAGCGGCCGCGGTGCGCGACATCGCGCAGGCGGGCGGCCCGGTCGTGGTGCACTGCGCGGCCGGCAAGGACCGGACCGGCGTGATCGTCGCGATGGCGCTGACCGCGTGCGGGGTACTGCGGGACGCCGTGATCGCCGACTACGCGGCCACGGCCGAGCGGATCGGGCCGCTGCTGGCCCGGCTGCGCGGCACGGAGGTATACGCGGCCGGCCTCGACCGTGAGCCGGCCGCCGATCATGTGCCGCAGGCCATGACGATGGCCGCGTTCCTCGACCAGCTCGAGGCGCGCTTCGGCGGCGTGCTGCGGTGGCTGTCCGGGCATGGCTTTGCCGCCGATGACGTCCGGATGCTGAGGGCAGGCCTGCTGGCGGCCTGACCGGGAGCCGCGGGCGGCCTGGCGGTCAGGCCAGGGAGGAGAACAGGTCCCCGTCGCGTTCGACGCGGTCCAGCACGTCGGCGGCGGTAAACCGGAGCAGGCGCGGGTCACCGCTGCGCTCGCAGTCGCGTACCTCGTCCCAGCTGACCGGGGTGGATACGGTCGGTTCGGTGCCGCCGCGCAGCGAGTAGGCGGCCACCGTCGTCTTCGCCGGGTGATTCTGGCTCCAGTCGATGAGCACCCGGCTCTTGCGCAACTGCTTCTTCATGTTCGTCACGACAAGCCCGGGATGATCATGCTCGACCGACCGGGCCAGCCCGAGCGCGCGCTCCCTGGCGGCGTCCCACTCGGTCCTGGCCGGGAGGGTGACGTAGACCTGCATGCCCTTCGAGCCGCTGGTCTTGGCCACCGGCTCGCGCTTGCCGCGCGCCAGCCGGTCGGCGATCAGGCAGGCGATCCGGCAGCATTCGACGATCGAGGCGCCGGGCCCGGGGTCGAGGTCGAAGACCATGTGGTCCGGCCGGCCGGGCAGATGGCCGGAAGCGGGGCCGCGGCGCCCGGCGTGCCAGAGCGGGACATGGAACTCGATCGCGGCCAGGTTGGCTGCCCAGATCAGGGCCGGCCGGTCATCGATGACCGCGTACTCGACGTCCTCGCCGGATGAGCCGTCCCGACCCCAGCTGCCGCCGCCGCCGCTGGACGGCACCTTGACGGTGCGGACCCAGTCCGGCGCGTGCGATGGCACGTGCTTCTCGACGAACGACTTGCCGCCGGTGCCGTCCGGCCAGCGGCGGAAGGTGACCGGGCGGTTCCGCAGGTGCGGCAGCATCACATCAGCGATCCGGGAGTAGTAGTCGAGCACTTCTCCCTTGGTGAAGCCGATTTCCGGGTACAGCATCTTGCCGAGGTTCGACAGCGACAGCTGCCGGTCGTCGACGGTCACCGCGACGCGCTCAGGGCTCACCGCGAGCCTCCGCCGTCCTTGGCCCGCCCGCCGCCAGCGGCCGCCCCCGACCGCATCCTGGTGATCTTCTGCCAGTCCCTGCTCCGCCTGCCCGGGCGATAGGGAGCGTCCAGCCGCTTGGCGACAATGCCCCCGAGGCCATTCTCCCGGGCGGCGGCCAGCACGTCGGCACCGCGCACATCACGGTACGAGTCGCCGGTCAGCAGGAACTTGCCGGACATGCCGAGCGCCTCAAGCTGGCGGCGGCGCTCCCGGTAGGGCAGGCCGAGCAGAGACTCCCCGTCGAGATGCAGCACGTCGAAGACGACATAGGTAACCGGGACTTCCCGAGCGCGCCTGGTCACCTCGGCCCGGGCGGACACGTTCAGCCGCCGCTGCAGGCGGCTGGCACTGGGCCGCCCGTCGGCGCCGAGCGCGATGATCTCGCCGTCGAGGACGGCGGGCCGGGGCCCGACCTTCTCCCCGGCCGCACGCAGCTCAGGAAACGAGGCGGTGATGTCCCGGTCGTCAGCGTCGACGGCCCGGACCCGGCCGCCGTCGATAGAGACGATGGCGCGCACGCCGTCCCAGCTGACCTCGTAGGCCCAGCCATCGTCGTCGGCCGGCAGCGATCCGGCCGCGGCCAGCATCGGCCGGATGCTGTCCGGTAGCGGCTGGAATCCTTCCCGCGGGGGATCCATCCGGTGGATCATCCAGTTCTTGCCGCCGGCCAGCTC
>WNGH01023999.1_pt1 | contig 9996 bp, 10 predicted proteins | sample 5400631 | NCBI WGS metagenome assembly WNGH01 (sample SAMN13153373, study PRJNA577476) | soil metagenome | isolation source: 115 cm soil or saprolite under Garry oak tree replicate 1 | place: USA:California | collected 2016-06-15 | reverse complement strand
CGGATGCGGCCCACCGGTGCCTCACCTCGACCGGACCTCCGGCCATGCGAGCGGCCACTTGCTCGATCCACGCCTGAACCGGCGGTGTCGGCGTTGCCTCGGGCGTCCACTCGTCCTCGGCGAACCGGTCGCGGCCACCGCCGGCGAGAATCCGACCGGCGGCGTCCTGCTGCGCGTAGTCGTATCCCCAGCGGCCGTACACGGGGCACGGCAGGCGCCGGCCGACCGGTTGCGTCGCGAGCATCTGCAGCCGCGCCGTGCGTACGCGTCCGGCGAGCTGCGGCAGCAACGCGTCGAGCCGTCCGTCGACGGCGACGAGCACGACGCCGGCGCTGATCACGCCGTGCTCCGTCACGACGCGCTTACTGTCCACAGTGGACACTCGGGTGTGCTCGTGCAGGGCAGCCTGGTCGCGCAGCGCGGCGGCCGTGGCCAGCGCGCGGCGGGCCGGGTTAGTCGCCGCGTCGTCCGGCAGGAACAGGCCGTGTCCGAGCTCGCCGTTGTACTCGTCGACCGCGATGCCGTGCTCGCGCAGCGCGGCGGCATGCCTCGCGCAGTCTTCCAGCTCGTCGGCGCGATCCGCCTCGTCGGCGGCATCAAGCGGCGGGCCGGGCAGTCCGGCGAGCCGGATCGAACCGACTTGTTCGATCAACGCCGGGCCGAGCGCCTCGGCCAGCCGGTCGAGTTCGCCGAGCGTGGCGCGGTAGAGAGCGAGAGCCGGTTCGGCGCCCCACCGCGCGATGGCGTCGTGCAGGTACGGCGCGGGGCCGCCCAGCAGGAATCCCCCGTTGCGTCCGGCCGCACCGGCAGCAACCCGTCCGGCGTCGACACCGACGACGGACAACCCGCGCGCGGCGAACTCCTCGATCGCGGCGAGACCGGACGCGCCGAGGCCGACCACGCAGGCGTCGGCGACGCGATCGCCGGGCAGCGGTGGCAAGCCCGGCCAGTCCAGGTCCGCGTCCCAACCGACCGTCAACGTCGAAGCTCCTTCCCGCCCCAAGGGGCGGGTCGTCGGTCAAGCGCGCGCTCCTGGTTCGCTCCGCAAGCGTCGCTCACGGCAGCGCGAGCTGGCTCTTGCCGAGGACCGCGATCCCGCTGTCGGTGACCTTGTACCGGGCGCGGTCGAGATCGAGCTCAACGCCGACATGTGCGCCCTCGGGCACGACGACGTTCTTGTCGAGGATCGCCCGGCGGATGACGGCGCCCCGCCCGATCTGAACGTTGTCCATGATCACCGATGCTTCGACGTAGGCGCCGGCGTGCACGCGGACGTTGGGTGAGATGACGCTGTTGCGCACCGTCGCCCCCGCGACGATGGTGCCGGAGCTGACGATCGACTCCTGGGCGATGCCGCCCTCGACGAACTTCGCAGGCGGTAACTGCGGCGGGTTCGTGTAGATCGGCCAGAGCTGGTTGTAGAGGTTGAAGATCGGGTGCACCGCGACGAGATCCATGTGCGCGTCGTAGTAGGCGTCGAGCGTTCCGACGTCACGCCAGTAGCCACGGTCGCGTTCCTCGGCGCCCGGCACGTCGTTGTCGGAGAAGTCGTACACGTGCGCCGTGCCCTGCTTGACCATCAGCGGCATGATGCTGCCGCCCATGTCGTGCACCGAGTTGTCGTCCTCGGCGTCGGCGCGCAGAACCTCCAGCAACGCCTCGGTGGTGAACACGTAATTGCCCATCGACGCGAAGCATTCCTCGGGACTGTCAGGCAGTACCGGCGGATCCTTCGGCTTCTCGACGAAGTCGACGACCGTGCCGTCACCGCTCGTCTCGAGGATGCCGAACGCGCTCGCCTCGGCTCGGGGCACGCGCACCGCGGCGATCGTCACCCCCGCGCCCGACTCGATGTGCTGGGTGACCATCTGCCGCGGATCCATCCGGTACACGTGGTCGGCGCCGAACACCACGATGTACTCGGGCTTGTCGTCGAAGATCAGGTTGGACGACTGCAGGATCGCGTCGGCGCTGCCGGTGTACCAGCGCGGGCCGAGCCGCTGTTGCGCCGGGACGGGCGTGATGTAGTTGCCGAGCACCGCCGACATCCGCCAGGTCTGGGTGATATGCCGGTCGAGCGAGTGCGACTTGTACTGCGTCAGCACGCAGATCCGCAGGTATCCGGCGTTGACGAGGTTCGACAAGACGAAATCGATCAGCCGGTAGTTGCCGCCGAACGGCACAGCGGGCTTGGCGCGATCGGCCGTCAGCGGAAAGAGCCGCTTGCCCTCTCCCCCCGCGAGGACCATGCCAAGAACCCGGGGTTCCCTCGCCATGCACCTCACCCTAGCCGGGGCGCGCTGCCAGTAGCGAGCCCGTCATGTCCCAGTAGGGTCGGATGCATGCGCGTCGGCATCCTCACCCGCGAATACCCCCCTGAGGTATATGGCGGCGCCGGCGTGCACGTCGAATTCCTATCCCGGGAGCTGCGCCGACTGGTCGACGTGCAGGTGCATTGCTTCGGATCGGGACGTTCCGAGCCGGGCGTTTTCGCCTACGTCCCGCCTGCCGGGCTCACCGGCGCGAACCCCGCCCTGCGCACGATCGGCGTCGACCTGGAGATCGCCGACGCGGTTGCCGAGCTGGACGTCCTGCACTCGCACACCTGGTACGCGAACCTCGCCGGCGTGCTCGGCGCGACGCTGCACGGGCTGCCGCACGTGCTCACCGCCCACTCGCTCGAACCGCAGCGCCCTTGGAAGGCCGAGCAACTCGGCGGCGGCTACGGGGTCTCGTCCTGGGTGGAGCGGCAGGCATACGAGACCGCCTCGGCGATCATCGCGGTGTCGTACGGGATGCGCGCGGACGTGATCGCCGCGTACCCGTTCGTCGACCCCGCGCGCGTCCACGTGATCCACAACGGCATCGACACGACTCTGTACGCGCCGAGTACTGCGGTCGACGTCCTCGACCGCTACGGCATCGACCGTTCGCGTCCCATCGCGCTGTTCGTCGGGCGGATCACGCGGCAGAAGGGTCTGTCGCACCTGCTTGCCGCCGCGCCGCAGATCGACCCGGCTGTGCAGCTCGTCCTGTGCGCGGGAGCCCCGGACACCGCCGAGATCGCCGCGGAGACCACGTCCGCTGTTGCGGCGCTCTCGTCACGGCGCTCGGGCGTGGTCTGGGTGCGCGACATGCTGCCGCGTACGGATCTCGTCCAGTTGCTGACCCATGCGACGGTGTTCGTGTGCCCGTCGGTATACGAGCCGCTGGGGATCGTCAACCTCGAGGCAATGGCCTGCGAGACGGCGGTCGTCGCCAGCGCCGTCGGCGGCATCCCGGAAGTCGTCGCCGATGGCCTCACCGGCCTGCTCGTCCCGTGTCTCGCCGTCGAGCCGGCCGAGTTCCAGGCTGGGCTGGCGGCCGCCGTGGACGAGCTCGCGTTGAACCCGGAACGCGCCGCAGCGATGGGACTAGCCGGCCGGGAGCGGGCAGTGCGCGAATTCGGCTGGGACACCATCGCGCACCGCACCGTCGAGCTGTACGAGTCGGTGCTGTAGCGGCGGCCGCACGTCATTCGCGGCTCTGGTCCCGTCGCAGCGACACCTTTCCAGCCGCTCATAGGCGGACTGGTCGTCCGACTCGGGACATTGGTTCCGATGGACACGGGCCGAACGGCCCGTGTCCATCGGCCATCTCCTGTCGATATGGGCGGTGACGCATCGTGCGGTGCAGGAGATGAGGTTTCATGTCGGCCAGACACGTGCGTCTGATGGCGTCGTTCGGGCTCGCGCTCACGGTCGTCGCCGGCAGCCTGACGCTCGAGGCCGCTGCGGGTGCCACTACCGCTCCGCGCGCCTCGACCGGTCACATCGACCACAGCGCCGCCGTCGGGGGAGGCATGCTCGCGATCAGCGGCTGGGCTCTGGACCCGACAGCGCCAACGCGGTCCATCCCCGTCGATGTCTACGTCGACAGCAAGCGAGTGGGCCGCTATGCCACGACCAGGCTGCGAGCGGACATCAATCGCAAGTTCGCGACGCACGGCATCCACGGTTTCGCGGTGACGATCACGCGTCCCAGGGGCACCAGCGTGGTGCGCGTCTACGCGATCGGGCGAACGCCTGGACGGCTGCTCGGGACGGTGCGCTGGCTGAAGACGCCGCCTGCCGGGTCACGCATCATCGCGCAGGCGCGCAAATACCTCGGGGTGCCATACGTGAACGGCGGAGCGTCGCCGTCCGGCTTCGACTGCTCGGGCTATGTCATGTGGGTCTACCGCCACGCCTCCGTGGCAAGCCTGCCGCACAACGCCGAGGCACAGCGGCACAAGGTGCGGATCATCTCCCGCCATGCCGCCCGTCCCGGCGATCTGATCTTCTACCTGTCCGGCGGCTACGCCTACCACGTCGCCATCTATGCGGGCGGTGGCCGGCAGTACGCGGCGCCCGCACCCGGGCAGCGGGTCAAACTGGAGAACATCTGGTCGTCCGCGATCCAGTTCGGCACTGACTGGCACTGATCCCGCCGGACAGCTACTGCGGATCGCTTATCCACAGGGGCAATTCTCGGTTGGACGATAGCTGCGGGCGCCTACTAGGCTCGAATGCATGTTCGACGATCGGGAGCCGCCGACGGTCCTCGACGCCCTAGTGGCGCCGGCGGATGTGGCCGCGTGGGCGACGATCGCGTCACCTGGTCCTGATGCAGTCGGGCCACTGGCGGTGATCGACCCGGCGCGGGTGGACGGCGCGACGCGGATTGATCTGCTGGTCGGGTTGGAGCGTCAGATCGCCTGGTTGCAGGCCTGCCAGCAGCAGGTCCTCGCCGCGCTGGACGGCGAGGCTCTGAGCTGGGCCGGTGAGGAGTCAATCGACTTCACGCAGGAGCAGGTCGGCGCGGCGCTGCGGCTCTCGCCCGGCACTGCTGCCAATCGACTGGCGGTCGCGCGGGCGTTGACCGACCGGTTGCCGGGCACGGTCGAGCGGCTCGCTCGCGGCGAGATCACGTACTTGCAGGCGAGGAAGCTCGCCGAGGCTGTGACCCCGTTCGATGAGGCCACGTGCGGCGTGATCGAAGAGAAGGCGCTGCGCCGGGCCGGGGACCAGACGTTGAGCCAGTTCACCGCCACACTGCGCCGCGCGGTCCTGTCGGCTGATCCGCGCAGCGCCGAACAACGCCACGCCGACGCGCTCGACGAGCGGCGCGTGGTGATCACCCCGGCCGATGACGGCATGGCGCAGTTGTGGGCGCTGCTGCCCGCCGAGGGTGCCGCGCTGATCGGCTGCGTCCTCGGCGCGCTCGCCGTCAAGGCACCCGGTGCGACGCGTACCGCCGATCAACGCCGCGCCGACGCGCTGGTCGACGTGTTCGCCGGTGCACGCAACGACCCGAACCTGCCCGAGCAGCACGGCGCGCGCCCCAGCGTGCAGGTCACCGTCGCCGCATCGACCCTGCTCGGCGCCGACGAACAACCCGGTGAGCTGACCGGCTACGGACCCGTCACCGCCGAACAGGCACGCCGCATCGCCGCCGATAAGAGCGGCACGTGGCGGCGACTACTCACCGACCCCGCCACCGGCGCGCTGCTCGACTACGGCCGCACCACCTATCGCCCACCCCGCGACCTCGCCGACTTCGTGATCGCCCGAGATCGCGCGACCTCGCCGACTTCGTGATCGCCCGAGATCGCACCTGCGTCTTCCCCACCTGTCGCCGAGCCGCACGCCGCTGCGACCTCGACCATGGCCAGCCGTGGCGCGACGGCGGCACGACGTGCCGACACAACCTGCACCCGCTGTGCCGCCGCCACCACCGCGCCAAACACCACGCCGGGTGGGCCGTCACCCACCAACCCGACGGCACCTACCACTGGACCAGCCCACCGGCCACCACTACACCGTGCAGCCCACGCCGTACCCACCCGACGATGGTTAGCGGAGCAGCACAGCATCGGCATCCGCACTCGTCGCGAGAGGTCAGCTCGATCGCAGCCACGGCAACATGGCGAGCGCAGTCTCGGCGCCAGGCTCGACCTCGGTGAACCCGCCGTCGCGGACGACCGGAGCGCCCGAGGCGACAGCCGCGGCCCACGATTGCGGAGACGCATCGCGCACCGCGAGCCCGAAGCCGCCATCGCGCCATGCGACGCGATCAGCGGGCGACGAGGCACGCCAGCCGAGCTGCGCGGCATGAGCCGCCTGCGCCATCGCCTTGCCCGCGGTCATCGCCTGATGCGGTGAGAGGAGCACCACCGCGACACCAGTCGGTACGGGCGGCAACTCGTCCGGATCGTCGAGCTCGGTTCCGCCGACCTGCAGCCGTGCGAGGTCCCGCGGCCAGTCATCGCTCGATCCGAACGACGAACGGCAACACCAGCTCGGGCACGTCGTGGCCCGCGGCGGCGTTGCCCACGATTGTCACCCCCGGGCAGCGTGCGACTCGGCCCAGCTGGCCAGCAGCCGCGCGCCGAACCCCGTTGCCGCCCCCTTGCCGGCCAGAGCGCCGTCCGACACGGCGCGCGCCGTCCCCGCGATGTCGATGTGTGCCCACGGGGCGGAGCCGGCGAACGGGCGCAGGAACATAGCCGCCGTGATCGCCGGCGGATTGCCGGCCGAGTTGTTCGCATCGGCGATGTCGGAGTCCAGCTGCGACTCGTGCTCGTCGAGGAAGGGCAACCGCCACAACGGCTCCCCCGTCGCGGACGCGGCACGATCAAGCCCGGCCGCGAGATCGTCTGATGTGGCGAAGTAGCCGGCAGTCCCTGTCCCGAGGGCCACCTTCACCCCACCGGTGAGTGTCGCGATGTCGACGAGCGCGGTGGGACGCAGCCGGGCCGCGGCGTAGGCGAGAGCGTCGGCGAGCACGATGCGTCCCTCGGCGTCGGTGTTGCGTATCTCGGTCGTCCGGCCGCCGTAATGCCGCACGACATCGCCCGGGCGCATCGCCGAGCCGGAGACGGCATTCTCGGCAAGCGGCACGAGGACCGTCACGCGGACCGGCACCTGCAGCGCCGCGAGCACACGCAGCGCGCCCAGCGCTGCCGCGCCTCCGGCCATGTCGGTGTACATCATCTTCATCGACTCGCCCGGTTTGAGGTTGTATCCGCCGGTGTCGAACGTGATGCCTTTGCCGACGATGACGAGGTGCTGGCCAGCGGTCGCATCTCGCGAACGCGTGCCAGCCGCCGCACCTCGCGGTCGCCAGGTCGCCTCGACCAGGCACGGCGGCGACACCGAGCCCACCCCTACCGCCAGCACGCCACCGAAGCCCTGCTCGGCCAGCCACTGGGCGTCTCGCGAGACGACGCGCACACCGAGCGGGGTGAGTTCGCGATCGGCCTGGTCGGCCACCCAGGTCGGCGTCTTCGTGGACGTCCGCGTATTGGCCAGGTCGCGCGCCCAGACGGCACCACGCGCGTAAGCCAGCCCGCGCTCGAAGGCGGCCGCGTCGCCGACGCCGGCCAGGAACACGGTGCCCGGGATGTGCGGTTCGGACTTCACCTCGTAGCGGTAGCCGCCGAGGATGGCCCCGTCGACCAGGGCTGCGAGCTCGGCACCCTCAACGCCCGGCAGCGCTACCGTGAGCGATTCGGTTCGGGCCGCCCGCCCTAGGGCCGCCCCGGCCAGTCGCAGGTCAGCGACGCTTGCCTTGCCCACCCCGGCGACGATCACGCGAGCGGGCATTTGGCCGGGCAAGGGCAACTCGCGCACCTCGCCGGGTTTCGCCGACGGCTCGCTCTCGCGGACGAACGACTCGAGCGTTTCACGGACCGCCAGTGGCAGCACGCGGGTCGAGATGCCATCGAGCAGCGGCCCGGACTCATCGATGCCGACCGCCAGAACAGCAGGAGTCTCGTCGGCGACTAGCTGAACGTCGGTCATGGGTGGCGCTTCTCTCTGGCCGGGTCGATCGTAGGCGGGTTGAGCAGGACAGGCGGGACAGAATTCGGCCCCGACACCCCTGCTCGGGGGGCCGGGGCCGATCTGGTTCGCGGGTGACTGGCTGCGATCAGCCGACAGCAGCCTTCAGCGCGTCGCCGAGTGCGGCCGCCTCGTCGGCTGACATCTCCACGACGAGACGCCCGCCACCTTCGAGTGGTACGCGCATGACAATGCCGCGCCCCTCCTTGGTCACCTCGAGCGGGCCATCGCCCGTCCGCGGCTTCATGGCCGCCATGCGCGCCTCCTCCGTGAACGCCGAGCGCGTTCGTCCGAACCGAAAAACGGGCGCCGGGCAGCACACCCGGCACCGGTGCTGCGGCCATTGTCCCGCACGCTCGGTCCAAGCCAAGTCGAGGGGTCACGATCAGTCCGGATCGGCACTTGGGCGCACTGTCGTCTCGACGGTCGGCCGTCTAGCGTCACCGGCATGACCGATGCACTGATCATCGAGCGCTCCGACGGTGTCGCGACGTTGATCCTGAACCGCCCGGAATCGATGAATTCGCTCTCCGTCGAGCTCAAGGAGGCGCTCGTCGACACGGTGGCACAGATCGCCGCGGACGAATCGGTGCGTGCGGTCGTGCTGACCGGCGCCGGCCGCGCGTTCTGTGTAGGCCAAGATTTGCGCGAGCATCAGGCGCTGCTGGACGCCGGCGACACCGCCCCGCTGCGCACCGTCGAGGATCACTACAACCCCATCACGGCCGGGCTGGCCGCGATGCCGAAGCCGATCGTCGCGGCCGTCAACGGGGTGGCCGCCGGTGCGGGCGCCGGATTCGCGTTCGCCTGCGACTTCCGGATCGCGAGCAAGTCGGCGTCATTTCTGCTCGCGTTCGCGAACGTCGGGTTGTCATTGGACAGCGGTGCATCCTGGACGCTGCCCCGGCTGATCGGCTCGGCACGAGCGACCGCCCTGTCACTGCTCGCCGAGCCCGTCACCGCGGACGCCGCCCTCGACATGGGTCTGGTCAACGCGGTCGTCGAGCCCGAACGCGTGCTGCCTGCAGCCCACGAGCTGGCCGCCCGCCTGGCTAATGGCCCGACGCTCGCCTACGCGTCGATCAAGGAGTCGATCGCGTTCGCCGCAACGTCGACGCTCGGCGAGGCGCTGGCCAAGGAGGCCCAGATGCAAACACGCACCGGCGCCAGCGAAGACCATCGCAGCAGCGTGGCCGCATTCGTGAACAAGCAGAAGCCGACGTTCACGGGCCACTAGCCAGTCGCGCGCCAGCAGGTCGCGATGTGGTCGTCGACCATGCCGGTCGCCTGCATCAGGGCGTACGCCGTCGTAGGGCCGACGAATCGAAACCCGCGCTTGCGCAGTTCGCGGGCCATGGCGACCGATGCCGGGGTCCTGGCCGGAACGTCGGCCAACGTCAGCGGGCGGCGGGACTCGTCCGGGGCGAATGACCAGAGCAGCGCATCGAGTCCCTCCGGCACTGCCTCGACGACCCGCCGGGCATTGCTGATCGTCGCCTCGATCTTCGCCCGGTTGCGCACGATGCCCGCGTCGGCGAGCAAGCGCTCAACGTCACGCTCGTCGAAGGCCGCGATCGACGCGACGTCGAACGCGGCGAAGGCAGCCCGGAAGGCCGCGCGCTTGCGCAGGATGATCAGCCACGACAGCCCGGACTGGAAAGCCTCCAGCGACATCCGCTCGAACAGCGGCTTCTCGCCGTGCAGCCGGCGACCCCACTCCTCGTCGTGGTAGGCGACGTACTCCGGTGCGGACGTGGCCCATCCGCACCGTGGCAGGTCAGCGTTCATCCACCGGGGCGTAGGCGTCGGAGTCGTAGGCGCCGGGCTCGGACGGGTCGGCGTCATCGGGCGCCTGCTGGCTGCGGGTGCTGCGACGCAGCCGCTCGATCTCCTCGTCGCGCTCGCGCAGTTCCAGGGTCAGCCGGTCCAGCAGCAGGTCTGTCTCGGCGAAACGGTACCCGCGCAGGGCGACCGGCAGCCGGGTCGCGATGACGTCCTCGGGGAGCAGCGGGCGGTCGGGCAACGCCTCCCAGGGCCGCGTATCCGGGGTCGGCGGGGAGATCTGCTCGCCCTTCGGCAGCACGAAGACGGCCAGCCCGAACAGGGCGGCGATCACGAACACGGCGAGCAGGCC
>WNGH01008031.1_pt1 | contig 9998 bp, 31 predicted proteins | sample 5400631 | NCBI WGS metagenome assembly WNGH01 (sample SAMN13153373, study PRJNA577476) | soil metagenome | isolation source: 115 cm soil or saprolite under Garry oak tree replicate 1 | place: USA:California | collected 2016-06-15 | reverse complement strand
GATTTAATGTGATCCAGAGTGCCAGTTATTTTTGTTCCATTAGCTGCTTTAATTGTATTATTCATAGCGTTATTACTTAAATTCATAAACTAACACTATAATGAATATAGCGATTAATATCATTTGAATAATATTTGCCGCAACTAATTCATTATAAGTCGGTTTATGATCTGGTTTTCGAAAATTAACCATACATCAATCAATTACACCAGCAAGCCAAAGCTCCACATATTCTGGACTTGTTGGATTTAGTCGAACTTGATCGATAAAATCCAATTCAACCTTAGAAAGAGGAGTTTTAGTATTAACAGAATCGATAATTTGTTTTGCCATTTTATATATTTCCTTTAATAAATAATCACGAACACAATCAATATAAGTATAATAAAAGCTATTGTCAAGTCTATTGAATAGGAATTTCTAGTATTGCGAATGATACCTGAGCTTCTTCCCACCCTATAATGAATGAGAATTTCACGGCATTATCATCAATGACCGTTACTCCCATTTTGTTTCGGCGATCTTTTGCGATAGATTCCAAATGTTTAATTGCATCTTCTTTCTTTTCAAAGAAAGAAGAGTTATGAATTTTGCCAGTATGAGTTACAACAAATATAGTTTTATTCATTTTAAATCATTTCACATTTAAGTTCTAATTCTTCACAAAGTTCAACCAAATAATCAACAAATTTATCTTCTAAAGTAATATTTAGATCTAAATCTTCGTGTTTTGTGGGAAATGAGTCGGTTACAATGTCATTTGATCCAGTTTCAATTTTTAGATATTTTACTAGAATTGTTACTTTATTATTACTACCCACCACATTATAAGTAATCATTTTATTCTCCAATGTCAATTTGGCCAGCAATTAGTGCGTTTTCAAGGCCCATAACTTTGTGAGCGCCACATGATTCACACTTGAAATTTTCTGCATCCGGCTCACAACCCTCTTGATATTCTTCACATTCGAGGCAGATTCCCATATAGCCTTCAGATAATTCTATAAATTCTTCTTCGGACATAAATTTCATAAATATTCTCCAAGAACAATATAATGTTTACTTCTTGTTTGTCAATGGTGGGTTGATAAATTTGTTTTTGAATGTTGTTTTATTATAATGCTCATCAGGCCATCGAGCCATGATATATCCACAGTTAGAGCATTTAACAATTCTTGCCACTGAGCTAACATTGTTGCCACAAAGTGTACAATTGTTTAGTATGCCATTTTGATCGCGTTTCATAATTTCCCCTATAGGCCCTAGCAGCACAAAAGTCAATGGATAATAAAACAAAAACATTTCGGAAACAATTGAAGTATTGTTGTTAACATATCCTATAGCTCTGGCCGATAATTAAACCATTTCATCAGGTAGCAATATAACCATAAACTCCAATATATCCACGCACAAATCCAAGCTCATCATATACTCTGATTGTTGTGCCGTCATAATCTTTTGGTAGCTGATCTTGGATTCCCTTTACACTTTCAGCTTCAAAATAATATTCTTTATTATAATCATCACAATAATTAGCAAATAATTTCATAATTCAAGATCCCACATGCAACGAAATTAATCTCTTCTCAAAATCAATCTCTATTCCTTCAAGATATAAATCACCAATTTCATGTCCCCAAACTCCATTTTTACCAGGATCTTTATAAATTTCCCGATATGCTTGCCCAATTTTTCGAATAAGGGCCAAACTCCCCATGCCATTTTTACCTACTTTAATTGTGAAAAATTTACCCTTGCAAGGATAATTAATCAGTAATTGAAAGCTTTTATTTGGCGGTAAATAGATATCTTCTTTAGGAAGATCATTCTCAATATCGGAAATATGAAACGATACATTATAAGTTTTTGGCCTAATATCAAGCTTTTCCATCTATTTTCTTGCCTTCATAACAGTTTCATTAAATAATTCGGGATTGGCCCTGCGCTTACTCTCTGTAGCTAAAGCTTGAATCTGTTTATAATACTCGGACTTATCGTTAATGAAACCATCTAATTCAATGCAGAAATCAGCCATCCAAATTGCTTTCCTCATTTGTTCGATGAGTTCAATATCTGTCATTCGAGCAATTTTTAAACGAAATCTGTAATTAGAATCGTAGTCGGAGAGATAAATTACTTTGCACATCGGAATAGAACTAATATAGCTACTATTATTTGATTGTCAAACGCTATTTTGAATTTCAATTTCTAAATTTCGTTTTTCGCAAAATTCACAGTATTCTTGTGAAGAAATTACCAATCCATCTTCAGCTACAATTACAGTAGAATAATCCTCATTTTCATATTCCTTGAAAATTCTATTGTTATCTAAAACTATATATTGTTTTATAATCATTTAAATACCGACAAATCTAATCCAATAATCTCTTTTGAATTTTTATCAACTAGAACTTGCTGATTGGGATAATATTTTCGATCCATCTTATAATCATGGCAAAGTTCTCCAGGTTTACCACTCCCACAAATTTCACCAACCATTGGATCCGATTCTTTATCCCAAAGACGAACAATATAGATTTGATTAAGTTTTAACATTCTTTATTCGAATATTTCCATTTGCACGATGATTTATAATCCAATCATGCGCATCATACAAGCCATTTTCGATAGCTAATTTTTCTAGCTCATTTAATTGATCTGTGAGTGATGCTTGACTTTGTGGTTTCTTTTGTTTCATATAAATACTATGATCATGAACTGATAGTTGTCAACAAAGATAAAATATTTTTATTTTCGATAAAGATTTAATTGTTGGATTTGGTTTTTCTGGATCCCAATACCCAAGCAATGACATTTGTTTGCCATAACTTTGCAAAGATTCTACATATAGTTATCTACGATGAGCGGCTTCTAAATTTTGCTCAATATTACCGGTAGTTAGATTACGATACAGAATCGCTTCTCTACTATAATGGCCAATAAAATATTCTATTTCTTCTTTATTCATTTTGCTCAGAGGAAAAGATTCGAACTTTTATAAAACGGAGTAACAATCCGCGACTTTACCATTAAGCTACCTCTGAATGTCTATATACTATAACAATTGTTTATGGATTGTCAAGTATCAACATCTTCCCACAATGAATCTACCAAATCTTCAATCATGCCCTCTTGAATAATAGCAGAAGCAATTTGTTTATTCTGCCTAAATACTAGCGCGGAAGTCTTGTGAAATGCCATTGATTCATACGCGCGCAGAATTTTACATAATTCTCCAATAACTTCTGGATCATTAGAGCATTGAATCTCACATTGAATTAAATCTAATGCATCGGTTAACTTATTAGAATTATTTTTCATAGAACTTGCTGATTATACCATTGATTAATTTCTGGCGGCAATGAAGAAACGAGATTATTAATTTGTTCCTCTTGTTGAATTGCATATGCCGGCAATCCAGATTTATGGTATGATACTGCGTTAACTTTATATTTGCCAATAGCTACCAATTTTTCCAGAATGGTAGAAAGATCGGCAATAGCTTGAGGATCATTAGATGCATCAAGTTCAGATAGGATTGTTTTGAGAGATTCTTTACAATTTTTTGAATGTATCATTTTATTTTTTATTCTAAATAAAAGGCAAACTATGTTGTGTCTAACACTTATAAGCGGTTAGCTGCTGTTTGATTATTAACTAATCAATCTTTTAGTTTCGAACACTTAACTGTTATCCGCCGTTCAATATCTATACTATAAGCTCAATCTATCCTAATGTCAAGTCTTCTCATAAGAATTACTGGCAATTGCTTTAATACCATCATATACTAAACTTGATTCGAAATGAGTAGAATACTGCCGATAATAAATTTGATTGCCAAACTTACCCAACACTTCTATTTCAAATGTGTTAAATTCATTTTTATAATGAAGCAAAAGAAAATCCCCAATTCGTTCATGATTTATTTCCGTGCCACTAACATTAATAGTTGTCATGAATTTTTCTTTCTATATGCTGCTGTTTACCTCTATACTATAAGATTAGTTTGTCCTATTGTCAAGGTATTTTGGTTTTTCAGTTATAACTATTCGCAACCACAAGCCTCATTTGACCCCCGTGCCCCATGATTTTCACAACATTCATTATGCGAATCTGCACATTGTTTCATACAATCTCCAACTGCTTCACCATGTTTATTAAATGCACAATCTTGATAACACAGATTACATCTATTCCAACATGCCTGCTCAGCATCGAAGGCTTTAGCATCAGCATAGCTATTAGAACTAACCCAACACAACATCATCAACATTAACGCAGAAAATAGATATTTCATTTACCACATCCTTCACAAAGATTCATATATTTTTGTTTATATTTAACAGTAATTGGTCGGATTTTATTTCTAAGCCAAAACTCAACTTTAGCAACACATTTAAACCGCCAAGTAATTTTTGTATTTTGTTTGTGCATTTTTAAACAATAAACAGAACAATAATGCTCTAAATGAAAATGAATCCATGTTAGAATTTTTAACCACCAAGGATAGTAACGCACCATTCTATATTGAAACTTACGCATCTTTATCATCTTTTGTCATTTCAATACCCTTATTATAATACCCAATATCTATTTGTCAAGCCGTTATTTACAATGATCACAGCCATTTGGACAATCTTTGCAAAAACTACACCAAGTAGAACACGGCATTGTATCATGCTTTACCGAATCATCAGGTTCAGCAATCAATGTAACCGAGTCTTCTTCAGCCAAATCTAATAGCAAATCCAACCTAATTGCCCAATATCTAACATCTTGAGCTTTTTTAAATAGACTTTCTGCCGTAATATGGGATAAAACACTACCGAGAGCTTCTGGATCATCAAAATTCTTTAGCAATTTAAATGTTTCAGATTCAGTTTTAGCAATGAAAAGCTTCAATTCCTCTAAATTAGAAAGAATATTCTCTGCGTGATGTTGTATTTTATTTTTATCCATAGTAGTATATTTACAATAATGTATATATCAAACTCATTCCATATAAATTGTTCTAGTAGAATTTGCCACATCATCAGTGTAAATAAACTTTACGCCAATCATATATTTACCTTCTTTTTCTTGAACTTTCATAATAGCAGCTTCATCAGTATCTGCCTCAACTTGCTCTGGAAAATTTGAAACATGGGTAATATATTTATAAATCATTATTCATTATCAGAACCGTCATCTTCTGATCCCTTCAGTTAGAATATTATTGGCCCAACGAATACCATGAACCATAATTTCTAATCGTGTAATCTTATTCATAATTTCCCCAACACTTACAATATAATACTTAATATTTATTTGTCAATGAAAGAGTATTAACCATGATTCAATGCGTTTCGGAGTTCATTAAATTCCATCTTTGCATATTCTTCATCTAATTCGGGCAATTCTACTTCTGCATTTTCCGAATCAAAATCTTCTTCAATCTCTTGCCATTTAATTTTGGACCAATAAATAACTGTTCCCAAATAATCTGATGATACTTTAGAACCACTCAATAGACTACATAGATTTATTACATCATATTCATTAAATTTTGCCTGATTATTAACTGATACTGCAATAACTTCTAGCACAAAATCAGTAGGGTTATCACAACTAACTGCCAAACAGTAATTATCAATACTATGAAAACCTGGCGAATAACCGGCCTGTTTAATCAATTCAATCAATTCTTTAAATTTCATCGTCATCTCCATTACATCTACTATATGTCTAATTACCTTGCTGTCAATACCTCACCAAGAAATACCTGTTCATCCAACATATCTTCAAAAGATTTAGGAGTTAATAGATCTCCATTTCCAATACACACAAATTCACCATCAAAATAACATAATTGAATCATACCTTTAACGCCAGATTCATCATTTAAATCAGCAATGGCACTAATTAAAGCTCGCCTTGCCTGAGTATATGTATTTTGTGGACGAGTAGAAACCATAATTCCGTTGTCATATTCCCACGCAAAACCCACATATTTCTCCGCTTTAGAAAAATAAATGTATCGAAATTGCGTTTTAATTGGTTTCATAATATTTTACCTATAATTTAATAGACTCAAGCCCATATATAATAGTATTGGCGCCCCGAAGAGTATCCAATTTCCCATAGTTCACGTAGTAGATTTTCCGGAAAATACTACATATGGGCGGATTATTTTCAATACCTAGCTTATTGATATCGATTATTTATCCCATAGCTATTTCTATTATATATGCTTCAATCTATTAAATTTTCCTTCAATACAACTACTATAATAACACACGCACGCTTGTCAATAAGTATTTTACAAGTCAGACACGATATCTTGCAAAATCGTTTCTTTTAATTGCGGCAAAGTTATACAATTAATATTTTCAAATAATTCTACTGTAAATCTATTATCTAACCCAACATCCAATAATTTCAATTGTTTTGTAATGGCAGATTTTAACCCAATCAAATCATTCCTGGTTAATTGTTCGCCATTTACTTCATATATGCCGAAAATTTCATCTTTTCGCTTTACAACTACACAATAACTATTCATTGATTACCACAAATTTTCAGAAAATAATTTATTCAATATCGGACGATCTTTTCTTAGTTGACCATTATTTTTGGCAATAATAAGAGCTTCACTTCTATTCCAATATTTTCCAGCAGAATCTAAGAAACCTTGATCTTCACCATGAGAATTAACCGTTTCTACCCCAGTCAATTCAATAATATATCGAATCACATCATGATGACGATTTGGTTTTGGCAATGAATAAATAACTCCATTAAACCTTATAGCCACATGTGTAATCATTCGCCTAATTGCTTGTTTTCTTCCGCTGCCAACATAATAAGTAGATCTAACCGTGTCCCTACATCCTTAGCACTACTCGCCACGGAAATCAAGTCCGATACACCAGGAATAGGCAGTTTACCATAATTTATCTCCTCTTCGCCCATTTCCTTAAGCAAATTAACCGCCCTGCTCCTAATATATTTTGAAGTATCATTTAACCGATCTAGCCGATCAATTAATTCCAAACACTCTTTTCGTATTTTACCATCATTCATTTTTAAAATTCCTTATGTCAATTTAGCTTCTAATACTTTGGCGTCAGAAATATAATTCTTAACAGATTTATTAAGATCTTCCAATGCCTCATCATACATACCGTGATCTTCTGCCATTGTCTCAATTTCTTTTTCTAATCGAGATCCTAAAAGATCTGGGGCAAAAGAACAACAACCAAGATATGCATAACCCTCGTAATCATCCCACTCAGCTTTTACCGTCAAAGTACACCAAGCAGAAAAATCATTATTCTCTAACCGTTCAAGAATTTCATCCTCAGCTTTTGCATCAGCTTCAGGATCATCGGTGCACATATAATTTCCACGCACCCTACAATGTTCCAATTCCAAGAACGTAGAAAACTTCACTTCTTCTTTTGTTAGATTGCGCATAATTATTTCACTACCTACAATATAATACCGATTACTATTCTGTCAAGCATCTTCCCAAATATTATATAGACAATTTCCCTTGCCTATACTTTTGCGAAATTCTTTGATTGCCGCTCGATTACATTGCCACTGATTACGCCACATATAATTTACTAGCGCCTCATACTCTCGTAATGTAAGATCGGATAATAGATCTTTTAATCCAGTTTTATTATTTTCCATATTATTTAATTGCCACATAAGACGAATTTAACTTTTGCTAATTAAATCCATTCCATCACTTTCTTATTCATTATTTTTTGCTTTTAAAAATACATAACACCAAAGAAAATTTTCCATCGTTTCACAATGACGATTCCATTCTTCATTTGAATGAGAAGTAAATGTAAATTTTACCCAGCCATCTTTTACATCAATAATCTCTACAATGATCGACTTATTTCTGGGCACAAAAGGAATATTACATGCCCACAATTCACCAATTTTAGGCAAGATAATCATTCCAACGAGATACGGTTTTCGTTTTACCAATATAGACAAAGTCTTTTCAGGCATAAGGCATAGGTCCATTTGATTCAGAAATTTCAGCATATTGAGCCCCAGCTTCGCCCGGATTATTAAATGAATGATAACCACTATTCTTCAAATTATCCCGCAATTCCATTTCCTCACTATCGGAAATGCAATCGGAAAATACACAAAGAATACCTTCAATGGCATCTTCCATAGTCATACAAACAACCATGCATTCCAGACCCATAGACAAAATGCTTTTGATCCATTTTATTTCACCAATTCTGACGCTACTGAACCCAATAGCACTCCAATAATAAATAAACCCGTAAAACACAAAGACTTCAGTAAATCTACAGCAACTCTTTTAAACATTTCATAACCTCTTGTTATCTATATAATAGTGATTGGATCTTACTTGTCAAGTTTAATAATTACTTGGTCTTCTCTTGAGCTTTATTCACTGCATTATTCAAATATGGAGCCGTAGCATTCCAAGCTGTATCAGCCGCAACACTAACTACTGGCTTGATTACTTTATTGCCAAAGAAATGATACATCCACATACATACAACTACACATCCAATTGCCGCAAATACTGTTTTCATTTAATTTTTCTTTTCATATACACGATTTTTAATCATAAGAACTGTTTTACGATCGCCAAACCAATCTAATGGCGCAATTGCTTCAAACCGTTCAATAACCGAACGAACAACCTTCAAATCAAGCTCCCGCCCAATAATTACAGGATCATCTACATTTAGAATCATAACTGTATACACATTACTTTTCCCAGACCGATCATCATAGGAAATAAGATAATGTAAATTGCCTTCATATGAATATGCTTGTTCTCTTTTTCTAAGTCGAATAGTCATTTATTTTCATTTTTTCATATCAATGATTGCAGTTTCAATTAAATCAACAAGTAGGCGAAATCTTCCAGACCCGGCTAACGCTTCCTCTAATGTTGAAATAGTTTTAACTGCATTTTTAATCAGTTGTAGCTGATTAAAAGTTAGATTTGAAAATGACAAATTATAAAATATATCTGGATCTCGCCCATTATAATTTGATTTTGAACTTTTTGAAATTTTACAAACTAATTCACTCATAATTTAATCCTTAGACTTTGCTTTAGCATCATCAACTACTACAGTAAAATATACACCATCTGTCATGAAAAACTCTGGTCTATTCGTATTGCAATTCTTGGTTCTAATCTGTTGGGCAAGAGACTCTACAATATCTAAAAGCCTCACACTCAGTAAGATATAACATCATACCTTTCTTAGTCAAGGCAGATTTCTTATTCCACTTAAATACTCTCATTGTTTCCTTCAGTCTCTATAATATAAACACTAACTATTACTTGTCAATGCCTACACTGGAACCCAACCAGGTACATTCAATCGCACTACAGTCCGCAATACATTAGTCGATAATTCCAACGCGGCATGCAACATGGCTCCAGTTTCCCCAAGCCAAGTTACACCAGATCGCATCCGTTTAATCTTGAGATTGCTTACATCAATAATACTACAATCTCCTCCAAGTCCAGGAATACCCTCCCATTCACCCTCAAATACCTCACAACCATCCACATTAGAAGACAAAATTAATGCTTCAGAATGACCAACCATTGAGCGTTTCGGGCTAGGATTATGTCGTGGATAATTAGGAAACCTATGTTCTGGTGTAGGATGTAAAGGAAATTCGGGCGTAGGATTATGTGCTGGAACGGTTTGATGTCCACCAGCATACCAATAACCATCTACATGCAAACCAGGACGCCGATGACAATTTCCAGCTTTTACTTCGGCCTGATCAATCATCAAATATACCGAACCTGGAGCATTAACACCAATTAACATATCATCTACCGTTGCCTGCCATCGTTCCAAATCTTGAGGCAAACCAATAGATGGAATGAATTCACGCATATATACACGCTCACCAGTAAATTTTGGAAACGTTACCGAATTACCAGTAAAACATTCTGATTTCATTTTTACCTATTAAACTTG
>WNGH01008026.1_pt1 | contig 9999 bp, 5 predicted proteins | sample 5400631 | NCBI WGS metagenome assembly WNGH01 (sample SAMN13153373, study PRJNA577476) | soil metagenome | isolation source: 115 cm soil or saprolite under Garry oak tree replicate 1 | place: USA:California | collected 2016-06-15 | reverse complement strand
CCAAACCACAAGGAGCCTCGCTGCGCAGGCAGATCTCCGTGTCCTTGCCCGTGTGTCTGACATTCGCGTTGGCTGTTCTATGTTTCGTCTATACGAGTGCATGGGAACAAAACCGCATCGAGGCGGAATTCGAGCGTCGGACGGATAAAGTATTTCAAGAGCTAGAAGATAATTTTGACAATTATATCGACGCCCTCCACTCCATCGAGAGTTTCTTTGGCAGCTCGGTTAACGTTGGCCGGCAGGAGTTTAAGAGCTTCGTCTCGCGTTGGTTCTTACGCCATAGGGGTATTCAAGCGCTCTCGTGGAATCCCCGGATACTGGACACCGAACGGACAGCCTACGAGCAAGCTGCCCGGCGGAATGGCTTTACCAACTTCCAGATCACGGAACAGAACGGACAGGGAGAATTGGCTCGAGCAGCGCCGCGGGCCGAGTACGTCCCAGTCTATTATTTAGAGCCATACGTTGGGAATGAAAGCGCTTTGGGCTTTGATGTGGCTTCGGACCCCATCAGACGCGAGGCATTAAATCAGGCGCGCGATACAGGGAAGCCGAGAGCCACAGACCCAACCACACTCGTACAGGATGCTGAACTCAAACCAGGGTTTTTAGTTTTCCTGCCAATCTACAGGAACGGACTTCCTCAGAGGACACCGGAAGAGCGGCGCCGGAACCTGCAAGGTTATGCCACCGGGGCTTTCCGCGTTAGCGATCTGATCAAGACATCGCTAAAAGGCGGCGAGGAGCCAAAGGACGTCGAGATTCGCCTCTACGATGACACAGGTGGAGGAAAAAGACGCCTTCTATACGACCATCGGTCACAAGCGCTAGGTTCAAAAGATCCTCCAGTTGAAACGGACACAGTGATGAAGCCCGCGGTGCTACAGAGGGTCATTCCCTTTGAGATGGCGGGACGTCGATGGATCATCCAGTTCGCTCCAACGAAGGAGTATCTCGCCGCCCAACGATCGTGGCAGGTCTGGAGCGTTCTTGCCGGAGGGCTGCTGTTTACCGGCTTGTTAGGGGCTTTCTTGCTCGTGGTAACCGGCCGCGCCGCCGAACTTCAGGCCATCAACAGAGACCTGCAAAAAGAAATCACCGACCGCAAGTCGGCGGAGGAGGCGCTGCGCAAGAGCGAAGCCCGCAAGGGGGCGATCCTGGAGTCGGTGCTGGATGGCATCATCACTATGGATCACGAGGGGAAGCTCCTCGAATTTAATCCAGCGGCGGAGGAGATGTTCCGCTACAAGCGCGCTGACGTGGTCGGCAAGTCGATGGCTGCGTTGATCATTCCTCCTTCCCTGCGCGAGAAACATCGGCGTGGCATGGCCCATTATCTCGCCACAGGTGAAGGTCCCATACTCGGCAAGAGGATTGAAATGCCCGCCATGCGTGCTGACGGGACCGAGTTTCCGGTCGAGTTGAGCGTCACGCGAATAGGCCAAGACGAGCCACCCCTGTTCACAGGTTATTTTCGCGACACCACCGATCAAAAAGCACAGGAGGAGATCCGCCGAAGGAGCGAAGAGTTGGAAGAGCAGAACCGCCGTGTTCAGGAAGCCAACCGGCTGAAGAGCGAATTTCTTGCCAACATGTCGCACGAGCTTAGAACGCCTCTGAACGCGATCATCGGGTTCTCCGAGCTCATTCACGATAGCAAGCTCGGGCCGGTCTCTGCCGAACACAAAGAATATCTGGGTGATATTCTCACCAGCGCGCGCCATCTGCTCGCGCTTATCAATGACGTGCTTGATCTGGCGAAAGTAGAAGCCGATAAGATGGACTTTAGCCCTGAATTGATCAATCTCACCAAACTTATCGCTGACCTTCGGAAGATCTTTCAACCTCTCTCGGCGAGCAAGCGCCTCACGGTCGAGGTCGAAGTCGCGTCGATGATCGAGCAAGTGGTCATCGATCCCGCGAAACTAAAGCAAGTGCTTTACAACTATCTATCCAACGCGATCAAATTCACGCCCGATGGGGGCCGCGTCACCGTGCGGGCGCTACCGGAAGACCCCGAGCATTTCCGTTTGGAAGTCGAGGATACCGGTATCGGAAGCGAATCCGACCAAGTCAGCAAACTGTTCGTTGAATTTCAGCAGCTCGACGGTGGCACGGCCAAGAAACATCAAGGCACCGGTCTCGGGCTCGCGCTCACCAAGAAGATTGTCGAAGCCCAAGGAGGTCGCGTGGGCGTCCAAAGCACCCGTGGCCGTGGCAGTCTTTTCCATGCGGTCTTGCCTAGAAATGCCGAGCAGAAAAAAGAACCCCGTGTGGAAGATTTCCCTTCGGCTTCTTCAACTACAGATGCGCCAAAAGTTTTGGTCATCGAAGACAACGACCAGGATCGTAACTGGCTCATTAAGATCCTCGCTGACGCCGGTTATTCCGTCGATACCGTAATGACGGGAACCGAGGGAATAGCAAAAGCACAAGACAACATCTATAGCGCAGTTTTACTGGACCTAAATTTACCGGATACCGGGGGCTGGGACATCCTTCATTCAATTCGCGCCAAAGGTCCCAATCAATCCACGCCCGTGATCGTCGTTACCGTCGTTGCCGAAAAGGGTGTCGCCCAGGGTTTTCCTATCCAAGACTATTTATTGAAGCCGATCCATTCCGACACGCTTTTGGGTTCGCTAAGAAACGCCGGAGTCGAACCCAATGGCACCCGGAGAAAAGTTTTAGTCGTCGACGACGATCCGAATACACTGAAGATCGCCAAAGCAGCGCTTCAGTCGAGCGGCTATCACGCCGTCTGCCATGCAAGCCCCACCGGCGGTCTCGCCGCGGCAGCCAATTCGGAACTCGACGCCGTCATTCTCGACCTCCTGATGCCGGAGATGGACGGTTTCGAATTTCTCGAACGGCTCAGGCAGAGCGCCGCCAATAAAAATGTTCCGGTGATCGTCTGGACGAATAAAGACATTACCATGGAGGAGACGGACCGGCTCAAGCGGTCGGCTCAGTCCATCGCGCTCAAGGGCCGCGATAACATCGACGCGGTGATTAGAGAGTTGCAGCGTCACTCGTCTCATTCCGCTGCGAATCCTTCTTCTGTGGAAAAGCAAATTGGCGGAGAATCGTTAAAATCTTAAAGTCAGGAGGAGACATCTGCGATTCAACTGCTGAGAATTAGTATTTGCTGTGACACGGGAAAAAATTAAGCGAAAAAGAAGACCAACGTCCAAGACCTCCCAGGCGCGAAACTATGTTCGCGAGCTTCGGGAGATCCTGATAGACAGCTCACCGGACGCGCTCATCGCACTTGCGCCCGACGATACCGTCCTGTTCTGGAGCGCCGGCGCCGAAGCGGTTTACGGCTATACCAAATCCGAAGCCGTCGGAAGTCGCCTATATGATTTGGTGGTGCCGGCGGATCTCATCGAAGAATCGAAAAAGGTCACGCGCGAGGCGATCGAAACCGGCCTGACGGTCCATCAAACGATTCGGCGGAGAAAAGATGGTTCGATCATCTATGTCGATATCACCGCCAAGGCGGTTTACGACGATCAGCACAACCTTAAATTTGTCGCCGCCAGCCAGAAGGACGTAACCCAATTGAAAGTCCTCATCCACGGAAAAGTCCTCGAGGCGAGATACCGCGGTCTTCTCGAAACGGTGCCTGACGCGATTGTTATAGTCAACAACACGGGGCGCATCGTGTTGTTGAATGGGCAGACGGAGGAGTTGTTTGGCTACCAGAAAGAGGAGTTATGGGGCAAACCGATTGAAATCCTCCTTCCTGAACGGTTCCGAAAGGGTCACGTGGCCCACCGAACACACTACTTCACTGAGCCCAAGACTCGCACCATGGGCCCAGGTCTGGAGCTTTTCGCCCGCAGGAAAGACGGCACCGAGTTTCCGGTCGAAATCAGTCTGAGTCCCTTGAAAACCGAAGAGGGCACCTTTGCCATGAGCGCGATCCGCGACATCGCCGAGCGGAAAAAAGCCGAAGCCAAGTTCCGTGGACTGCTGGAGTCGGCGCCCGACGCCGTCGTCATCGTCAACAAAGGGGGAGAAATCGTTCTCGTCAATGCCCAAACGGAAACGCTTTTCAAATACAGCCGATCCGAGCTGCTCGGAAAACCGGTGGAGATGCTGGTGCCGGAGCGCATTCGCCGTAAACATCCGCAGCACCGGCAAGCGTTTTTCGAAAGTCCCAAAGTGCGACCCATGGGCGCCGGACTAACGCTCTACGGCCTGCGCAAAGACGGCAGCGAATTTCCCATCGAGATCAGCCTCAGCCCCCTCGAAACTGAAGACGGGGTTTTGGTGCTCAGCTCGATTCGCGACATCACGGATCGAAAGATCCTGGAAGAGCAGCTGCGGACCACGTACGATGAATTGGAAGCGCAAAACCGCCACGTCCAGGAAGCCAACCGGCTGAAAGGCGAGTTTCTCGCCAATATGTCGCACGAGCTGCGGACACCGCTCAACGGCATCATCGGCTTTGCCGAGCTTATGCACGACGGCCGGGTCGGACCTGTCTCGGCGCAGCATCAGGAATACCTGGCAGACATCCTGAGCAGCGGCAAGCACCTGCTGCAGCTGATCAACGACGTTCTCGATCTTTCCAAGGTCGAAGCGGGTAAGTTCGAATTCAAGCCTGAGCCGGTCATTCCCGAGCTTTTAGTGAGAGAGGTCTGCGAGATCGTGCGGACCCTGGCGGCACATAAGCGCATCCAACTCGGAATCGAGATCGATCCCGCTCTCACCGCCATCGTGGCGGATTCCAGAAGCCTTAAACAGATCCTCTACAATTATCTATCCAATGCCCTCAAGTTCTCTCCCGATGAAGGAAAGATAGTTATCCGGATCAAACCCGAGAACCAAGATCACTTCCGCATCGAGGTGGAAGACAGCGGCATGGGCATCAAACCGGACGATATCGGCCGGCTTTTTGTCGAGTTCCAGCAGCTTGATGCCGGCAGCGCCAAAAAATACTCAGGGACGGGTCTGGGATTAGCACTCACGAAGAGAATCGTAGAGGCCCATGGAGGAAAAGTGGGTGTGGACAGCACGGTTGAGAAAGGCAGTATCTTCTATGCGGTGTTGCCGCGGGTCTTCCACATTGCCGGCGATATCATGGATGAAGAAAAACCCGTCGTGGCCGTGCCGGGGGCTCCGCTCATCCTCGTTGTTGAAGATGAACCCAAAGACCGCGCCTGGCTCGCCCGCGAGCTCTCCGAAGCGGGCTACGCCGTGGAGACGGTGGCGACCGGAGCCGAAGCCCTGGTGCATTGTCGCGAGACGCGCTTTGACGCGATCATGCTTGACATGATGCTTCCGGATATGAGCGGCCGCGCCGTGCTGGGGAAAATTCGCGAGCGCGGTCTGAACCTTGAAACGCCGGTGATCGTCGTAAGCGTTCTGGCCGACAAGGGAATCGGGGTAGGCTACGAAGTCAGGGATATCCTGGCGAAGCCCGTCTCGGGGGATGAAATTCTAAAAGCGCTCAAGCGCTGCGGGGTCGAGCCCAGCAATCGGCGGCCGATTCTCGTGGTGGATGATGACGAATCGGCTCTGAAGCTCGCGGACAAAACGCTCAGAGCACTGGGGTACAGAGCCGTGTGCAGGCAAGATGTCACAAGCGCGCTCAGCACCGCTTCGAAAGAGCGCCCCGCCGCGGTGATCCTCGATCTCGTCATTCCCGAGATCGACGGCTTCGAGTTTCTCAAGCGTTTCAGAAACACCCGGGCGGGTCGCCGCACACCCGTGATCGTCTGGACGGGAAAAGATCTCACATCGGCGGAGCGCCGCCATCTCCAATCCACGACGGACTCGGTCGTGATGAAGAGCGAGGCAGCGGACGAACTGCTGCGCGAACTAAAAGATTGCTTCGAACGGAGAACGGTAGCCCGGGAAAGGCCACCAGGGCAATGACTTGAAACGTTTAGTTTTGGAATATTGAGTTGTAAATTTTGAGTTGAAAGGACCAACTAAAAACTCAAAACTAACGGTTAAAAACTATGGAGTTAAATATGTCTGGAGAACCTATTCTTATCGTCGATGACAATGCCACCAACATGAAACTCGTTCGCATCTTGCTCGCTAGTGAAGGCTATGACGTGCGCACGGCGGCCGACGCGGAGGAGGCTTTGAACGTTCTAAAAGAATTTTATCCCCGCCTGATCCTGATGGATGTACAGCTCCCGGGCATCGACGGTTTGGAACTAACGCGCCGCCTCAAATCCGATCCGGCGACGCAGGATATCATGATCCTTGGGCTAACCGCCTACGCCATGAAAGGCGACAAGGAGAGAATCGTTGCCGCGGGCTGCGATGGCTATGTTCCCAAGCCGATCGACACCCGCACGCTGCCCGAGCTGGTGGCCGGATATTTACAACCAATGGAAGGGAAAAAGGCGGAGCGGTTTTGAGTCCAAACACACGCCGAAAGCAGCAACCGCCTATGACCATGGACAAGCCGACTGTTCTGATTGTTGAAGACAACGCGATTACGCGCAAGGTGATCCGCGTAGCCCTGGAGCCCGCGGGCTACGGTGTATCAAAGCCGGGCCAGTTGGTTGGGTCAGGAAACTTCCGCGTTGGACCAGCCAAGTTTCATTAGGTAAGCTACGCGCCATGTCATTAGACGATACTAATCCAACCGTTCAAATCTTGTATGCCGAGGATGATCCGCCCTCCGGCCGGCTGGTCCGGTCCATTGCCGAAACGGAAGGGTACTCCGTCAAGGTCGTGACGACCGGCCGAGAATTTCTTCGGGCGCTCTCCGAGGACAAGCCTGATCTCTTACTGCTTGATCTTAACTTGCCGGATGGCTCGGGTCTGGATTTTCTTGCGAAGGCGCGGATTCGATCGCCGGAAGCGCCGGTGATTGTCGTTACAGCATCAAACTCCGTCGACGACGTGGTTAAGGCCCTCAAAGGAGGAGCCCTTGACTACCTCACCAAGCCGGTCGACATCCAGCGCATGATTGTCTCGCTCGCTAACGCGACAAGGATCATGCGCCAGCAACAGGATCTGATAAAGCTTCGGTCAGAGGTGAAAGAGAGTTACCGGCTCGAGCACATGATCGGTACCTCGTCCTCGACGAAGCAAGTTCGTGATCTCATACGGCAAGCCGCTCCCACCGACGCCACGGTGCTCATCATGGGCGAGAGCGGCACCGGAAAAGAATTAGTCGCTCGAGCGCTTCATTATGCAAGCCCGCGAATTGGACGACCCTTTGTCGACGTCAACTGCGCGGCCCTAACGGAGACGCTGATCGAGAGCGAGCTTTTCGGCCATGAAAGAGGCGCTTTTACGAGCGCTATTTCTCGGCGGCGCGGCAAATTCGAACAGGCCAACGGCGGATCGATTTTTTTAGACGAAATCGGCGACATGCCGCTGTCGACCCAGGCCAAGATGCTGCGAGTTTTGCAGGAGCGCTCGTTTCAGCGCGTCGGCGGCGAAGAAAGGATCAACGTCAACGTGCGCGTCATTTGCGCGACCAATCATAATCTCGAAGAGGCCGTCAAAAAAGGGCTCTTCCGCATGGACCTCCTTTACCGCATCAACTTGATGGTGATCGAGGTGCCGCCCTTGCGGAATCGGAAGGCCGATATTCCGGAACTAGCTCGACACTTTTTAACTTTGGCAAATCACTCGCATAAGTACTTTGCTGAAAGCATTTCCGACGCGGCTCTCACCGCGCTGTGTGCCCACGATTGGCCGGGCAACGTGCGCGAGCTGCAAAACGCCATCGAGCGGGCGCTGACCGTATGCAATGAAGAAGAAATCCAACCCTCGCATCTACCGCCCGCGGTCCTGCGCGTAGCAGAGCCGCCGTCTCAACCTCAACCGGCCGCCAATAACGGGAGTATAGGAAACATGGGGCTGATCGAGGAGGTCGAGGAATTCGAGCGCGCGATCATTATCGCGGCGCTGGAAAAATGCGACTGGAACAAAACCCATGCGGCCATGAGCCTGGGTGTCACCAGGCGCATCCTCTCCTACAAGATGCAAAATCTCGGCATTGATAAAGCGTCAACCCCGCGGTAGGGACCGTTGCTCGCCGTGCCATCTCGGCCTCGATCTATCATTACTGTTCGAAAAATGACCCTCGCTGTTCCGAGTCCGGCGAGAAAATTGCTGTTGCCAAGTTGTCCATTAGTTGATCCATCGTGATGGTCCGGTGTCGAGTTGTCGTCTCTTGGTATGCTTGTCCCTCACTGTTCATTTCTGTCACTTGACTAGCTTCCATTTACCTTTACCCGATCTACCGATTTCTTAAATTACAAACACTTAGAGCCTCTAGGACTTGTGGCATAGCCATTGCTCCGGTCTCAGCGGTCAGCATATATCGAGGCAGAGGAGACGACATTGACTCAAACAGACCCCACGCGCCGGTTTTTAACTCTTGATGAAGCCGCCGCCATGCTTCAGGTGTCCAAACGGACGCTCCACAGGCTGATCCGACGTAACGAGATGCCGGGACTAAAGGTCGGTGCCCAGTGGCGCATACCCGAGAATGGCTTCCTGAAATGGGTTGAGGAGAGAACAGCTGGTAACTTTAGCCGACCCTAATCGCGGCTCCAATCAGCAAAGGCACGGACCCATCCCAAACTGAGTATGACCGAAAAAATGACTATCTTGGTGATCGAAGATAATCCCATTTCGCGCAAGATGATGCGTATCGCATTGGAAGCCGAAGGGTACGCCGTCCTCGAGGCGGCAAACGGCAAAGCGGCTCTGGAGCTGATGACCAAAAACGCCCCGGATCTCGTCCTGCAGGATTTGCTGCTTCCCGATGTCAACGGCTTCGATCTGGTCTCGAATCTTCGGATGATCCCGGGAGGCGAAAAGATTCCGATTTTGGGCGTGACCGGCCTCATCGTTAGAGCCGACGAGATGCGCTTCGCTGCGGCGCCCTTTACCGATTATCTGTTCAAGCCGGTTGAGCCCTCACGCTTGCTCGCTACGATTCACTCTTACTTACCGCCCGGCCAAACCAGCGCAGAAAAACCGGGTAAGAAACAGCGCGTTCTCCTCGTCGACGACGAGCCGGCCCAGCTAAAACTCTTCTCTACATACCTGAGCCATCTAGGTTTCGATGTCATAACCGCTACGGATGGCCAAGATGGGCTGGTGAAGGCCCGCGCGGTACGCCCCGACGCCGTACTCTCAGACGTTCTGATGCCCGTCATGGATGGTTTTCATTTCTGCATGAAGCTCCGCAGCGACCCGGAGCTGGCTGGAATTCCCGTTGTGCTGCTCAGCAACTACCACGAGCAGGAGCCGGATAAAGAGCTGGCCCGAAGAGTAGGGGCGTATGCCCTCGTCGGCACTGCGCCCGATTTTCGTGAAGCGATACAGGCTTTGCGCCAAAGCCTCGAAGCCGGCCCGTTGCCCGTAATCGACAGCCAACAATCGCTGGCAGCCGCGCATCAAGAGCGTCTCACCCATCAGCTCGACCGTCACGCCAAATTGAGCGCCGAGCTGGCGCGACGCTGCGCCGTTCAAAGCGCCCAAATTTCGGTTCTCGCGAGCATAGGAGAAGACTTTCTCGAGGGTAAAATAGACAGCCCGACTCTCCTCGGCGAGATCTTAGCGCATTACCTGAATGTCATGGGCTTCTCGTGCGGCGCGATTTATCTAGTGGAACCGAAAGATAGATTAATCCTGTCGGCACAAGTCGGTTTTCCGCAAGTCGCCGCAAAGTCAATAGCGAATTTTTTCGGTCACGAAAACGTGCTCCGCGAGGTGATGCTCAAAGGGGAACCCGTGTCGATTTCTTTTTCCCCGGAGCGCGACAATCGTCTGAGCCGCGCACTTTCTCAATCGGGCGCCGAAACCCTCCTCATCAACCCATTGCGGTTTAGCGGCGAAGCACTGGGAGTCATTGTGTTGCTGTCGAACACCCCGCGCCTGGACTCCGATTGGGTCACTTTTTCCAAAGCGATCACGAATCAGATCGGACAGGTCATCACGCTGAGTCGGGCGATATCGAAGCTTCAACATTTGGCGTCTCACGATTTCCTGACGGAT
>WNGH01025476.1_pt1 | contig 10000 bp, 13 predicted proteins | sample 5400631 | NCBI WGS metagenome assembly WNGH01 (sample SAMN13153373, study PRJNA577476) | soil metagenome | isolation source: 115 cm soil or saprolite under Garry oak tree replicate 1 | place: USA:California | collected 2016-06-15 | reverse complement strand
CGCCTATGACCAAGGAAATAGTCTTGATCATGGCTCAGCTTTTCTTCAGGAACCCGACCAGGTGGTCGAGCGTTCCGCCCCAGCCCTGCTTCATGCTCTCGCGGCCGTCCTCGAAGCTCTTGAGCTCGGTGTCGCCCGCGTTGAGCGGCAGCCAGGTCACGGTGACCCGGGTCTTCCGGCCCAGGTCTTCGAGCTCGACCGTGGACAGCATCTCGCGCGGCCAGTCGGGACTCATCGGATGGGGGCGATGCCGCCCTTCTCGTCCGAGAAGGAGACGACGAACACCAGCTTCGAGGGCTTGGTCACCTCGCGGATCGCCCAGCGGCCCCACATGTCCTTGCCGTCGGGCATGGTCAGGCAGTAGTGGTAGGAACCGCCCGGGCGCAGGTCGAGCTTGGCGACCTTGCCGGTGAAGCCTTTGGGCGTGAACCACTGCTTCAGGCGCTCGGGCTCGGTCCAGGCCTGCCAGACGCGCGCGCGGGGGGCGTCAAACACGCGCGAGATGACGAAGGGCGCCGTGGCTTTCACAGGTCCACCATCATCTTGAATCCGCCCCAGAACATGCGCTTGCCGTCGAAGGGCATTTTCTTAGGGTCCATCATCGACGCGAGGCGCTTGTCCTTCATCACCTTGCCCATCACGCTGTCGCGATGCTTGCGATTCTTGTAGACGACCCAGGAAAACCAGACCACCTCGTTCTTTTTCAGCTTGACGCTTTGCGGGAAGGACGTGTGCTTGCCGGGTTTGACGTCGTCCGCAATGGACTCCCGGTACTCAAGCGCGCCGTACTCGCGACAGATCTTCCCCATCTTCCTTGCGACGCGAAGATAGGCCTGCTTGCTCCTTTTCGGTACCGGTAATACGAAGCCGTCAACGTACGCCATGTTTCCTCCGTAGTGGGTTGAATGGGTCCAACTTATCCGCCGCTCAGCGCCTGAACGATCACCACCTCGTCGGTCGCGCGCAGCGGCTGCGACAGATCGCGCACCTGCTCGCCATTGACGAAGATGCGGATGTGGCGCCGTATCTTGTCCTGCTCGTCGATCATGCGAAAACGAATCCCGGCGTATCGACGGTCCAGGTCGGCGAGGACGGCGGCAAGCGTAGCGCCGCTCGCCTCGGCCTCGCCGTGCTCGGTGTACGAGCGCAGCGCGCTGGGTATGAGCACCTTCATTGCGTCAGCGGCTCCATGGTTCGGCCGCTTCCACGGCGTAGATCTCCGGCAGGTGCCGCGCCATGCAGGCCCACCGGCGGCCCTCGTCGCGGCTCATCCATAGCTCGCCGCTGGTCGTGCCGAAGTAGAGGCCCACCGGATCCGCCGCGTCCGCCGTCATTGCTTGGCGCTTCACGGTCCACCACGCCTGGCTTCCGGGCAGGCCGGCATCGAGGCGCTGCCACGTCTTTCCGCCGTCGCGCGTCGCGTAGGCCGCAGGCCTGCCTTCCGGGCTTGTGCGCGGCCACACGGCGGTGCCGTCCATCGGAAACACCCACGCTGTATCCGCTTCGCGCGGGTGCACCACCATCGGAAAGCCGATGTCACCGACCCGCTTGGGCATGGTCTTGCCGATGCGCACCCACGTGTCCGACGGCCGGTCGAGCCGGTAGATGCCGCAGTGATTCTGTTGATACAAGCGGTCCGGGTTGCTCGGACACAGCCGGACGCAATGCGGGTCGTGAAAGCTGGCCTCGGTCCGGTCGAAACCCTCGACCACGTCCAGCCCCTTCAGGATCAGCGCCCAGGTCCGGCCGCCGTCCACCGACTCGTGTACGCCGCCGCCCGACATGGCGAAATAGAGATGCGCGGCGTCGCGCGGGTCGACGATGATCGAGTGCAACTTCGGCCCGTCCGGTGTGCCGTCCTGCACGGTGCCCATCCATTTCCGGTACTGCGGATCGTCATTGATCGGGGAGAACGGCTGCCATGTGACGCCGCCGTCCTCGGAGCGGAACAGTCCCTGTGGCGAGGTCCCTGCGTACCAGACGCCCGCCTGGTCGGCGTGACCCGGCGTGAGCCAGAACGTGTGATCGACCGAGCGGCCTTCCTTGCCGTCCGCGGCCTTTGCAAACGCGGGCGGCCGCGCGGCTTCCCTCCAGGTGCGCCCGAGATCGGTGGAGCGAAACACGGTGGGACCGAGGTGGCCGGTCTTCGCCGCCGCAAGCAGCGTTCTCCCGTCGCGCGGATCGAGCACGAGATGACTGATGACGTGGCCTAGAAAGTGCGGCCCGTCGGCCCGCCAGGTTTTCCGTGCCGCATCGCCGTGATACAGCCACGCACCCTTGCGCGTGGCGACCGTCAGCAGCAGTTTGCTGATCTTTCGCGCCATGATTTCACTTCTCCTGTAAAAGGTGCCCGAGCTGGTCCAGCGCGCCGTTCCAGCCCTGCTCGTGGGTCGGCTGGTTCTCCATGTCGACGTACCTCTCGTGCCGGAGCTCGAGCCGCGTGCCCTGATCCGACGGCCGCAGGATCACCGACGCATCGGGCCTGAACCACTGCTTCAGCGCCTGCGGGTCGGTCCAGGCGCGCCAGACCTTCTCCGGCGCTACGGGATAGCTGCGGGTGAGGATGAGCGACGGGCGCTCGTCGAGTCGGGCTTTTTCCATTACGCGGTTTCGCCGTAGCGATCGTGGTGCCGGACCCAGGCCATGGTGAAGCCGAGACCGTCCTCGTCGCGGCCCTTGGACACGATGTCGAGCCAGTTATACGTACCGAGCATCAGGTCGAGGCCGCGCGCGTACGACGAATAGGTGTGGAAGACTTCGCCGGCCGCGTCCTTGTAGAACACGCTGGTGCCGTGGAATTCCTTCGTTGCGGAGGAGGCCTGGAAGTCGTAGTTGAAGTCGCTGCCGTGCGACGACACCCACTTGAAGCGCCAGCCCATGCGGCTCTGGAACGGCCGGATCTGCGCGAAGGGCGCGCGCGACACCGCCACGAAGCTCACGTCGCGGGCCGCAAGGTGGGGGAGTGCGCCGTCGACGTGATCGGCGAGGAACGAGCAGCTCGGGCAGCCCTGTTCCCACCCCGGGCCGAACATGAAGTGGTAGACGATGAGCTGGCTCCTGCCGCCGAACAGGCCGGCGAGCGACTCCTTGCCGTCCGGGCCTTCGAACTCGTACGGCTTCTCGACCCGGACCCAGGGCAGCTGGCGGCGGTCCCGGGCGACGACGTCCCGGATGCGGGTGAGCGCCTTTTCCTTCATGAGATGCTGCTTGCGGGCGGCGAGCCACTTCTTCCGCGACACGACGCGATGCTTTGCGTTCACGGCGGCGCTCCTCATTTGCCCTGCGCCAGATAGCGCTCGAGCTTGTCGAGGGATCCGCTCCAGCCCCGCTTGTGGTCGTCGCGCACCTTCTCGTCGAAGAGCTGCTCGTGCAGGAACACCAGCTCGGTCCCCTTGCCTGCCGCTTGAAAGGTGATGGTCACCAGCGACTCGCGCTCGGGCGTGCTGTTGGGCCAAGTCCAGGTGAACACCAGCTTGCGGTGCGGCACGACTTCCTTATAGGTGCCCTGGCATTCATGCGCCTTGCCGTCGGCACCGCCGAACACGATGCGGAAGCGCCCGCCGACGCGCACGTCGAGCTCCGCGACGGAGACCGGCTCGTTCGTCCCCGGCCCCCACCAGTGCTTTACGGCTTGCGGCTCGGTCCACGCCCGCCAGACTTTTTCCGGCGCCACGGGGTAGTGCCGGGTGAGTGTGAGCGAGGGCTTTTCCCTGAGCTTGGCTTGTTCCATGTCTGCAGTTCCTCCTGCTGATAGAGATAACGGGCGAGCGAGTCGAGCTTCTCGGTCCAGAACTTCTCGTAGCGCGACATCCAGACGGAAGCATCCTTCATGGGTCGCGCCGACAGGGCGCAGTTGACGACGCGCCCTTCCTTCGTGCGGCTCACCAGCCCGGCGTCCTCCTGACAGCGAGGTCGCCGTCGCTGCTGAGCGACTCCAGGATGCCGCGGCGGGTGGGGTCGGCGAGCGCCGCGAAAACCGCGTCGAGCTGCTCGTCCGAATACTTAACCATAAGGTTTAGTATCTAGCGGCACCGGGCCGTTGTCAAGCCCCCGTGTCCGCCGTGGCCTGCAGCCCTTAGAATCCGCAGCGCAGGCGGGTGTAGTTCAATGGCAGAACATCAGCTTCCCAAGGTGAAGCTTCTGTTCTGCTATCGAACAGCGCCGCCGGGATCAGCGAGCTGCCAAGGTTTCAACGGTCTCTAACGGATTCCGAAGGCCAGCTCGCCAAGTATCGGTGCAGGTCTGGCATCATTGGATTCGACGCGGCCTTCGTATAGTGGCAATACCTCAGCTTCCCAAGCTGGTGCGACGGGTTCGATTCCCGTAGGCCGCTCCAACACTCCCGGGGGCACAGAAATCGAGCCGTAGAGTTCTCTAGGCGCGTTGCCTGAGGTCGCTGACCAGGGGACGGTGATCGACGCCCTCTAGCTGGTCCTGAGCCTCACCAAGTCGATCAATCCACCGCTGGAATCCCGGTCAACCTGGCCGACTTTCCGTACCACCCACGCTGAGAGTTCGGAAACGCCCTGATTTCTCAGCGCCCCCGAGGTAGGTCAACAGTTAAGAGAGGTGTTGCCCTAAGGGTTCGAGCGCAGGAATAACTGAGCAGCTTTAATTAGAAACCCATAAAGACAGCGGTCAGTTAGTCCCGGGTTCCTCCGAGCCTTTGGTCAAATTTGCGGGATGGTAATCCTTATACAACGTGTTTTCGAACGCAGCTGCTAGCGGCGGCACTACTTTCCCTTCCGTCACCCAGGTGCTGACTGTCAGTCGAGCCGTTAGCTGAACTTCCGCAAGGTCCTTCCGAGCGTCCCGTGGAACTTTCCTTAGGAGACCCAGTGCAACGGCGGTGGCCAAGTCGTGAGTCGAATAGGGCACTGGGCCATTGCTTAAATCGGTAGCAAGACTTGTGATGTCGTTTAAGCCGAAGCGGCCGAGTAGCAGTTCAGTGTTTGCTAAGTGAATGGCCTTTGATAGGTCAGCTCTTTTTTTCGTCTCATTGCCGTACATGGTTGTAATGAAGGCGTCCATGGCGTTTGGAGATTTCGGCTGCTCACTCTCTGCTTTCGCTTTCCGTATCTTGTCGAAGAAGCGGTGTTCCTTGCTGATGCTCACGCTTACACCGTGTTTCCTCTTCACTTCGTCAACAGTCTGTTCGATTAAGGGGTCGTCGGGCAGAATGTCGAAGAAGGGATTGTTCACGAGATACCAGCGCGGATAGCAGTAGTCCTTTATGACCGGTGATATGCCAAGATTTGCCATCGCATTGGCATAGCAGCCAAATCGGTCGTACTCACCGTTAAAACCGTAACCACTGAATCGCCCGCCCATCATATTGTTAAGGTCGGTGACCGCTCTGTCGTCCACCTTGACCTGGTCGTCGTGAGACAAGGAAAGAAACGTTGCCTTGCCGAGAACTATGTTTACGGCTGCCTCGCGGCGTTTCGCTCTGGCTCGAAATTTTAGATATACGACACCTATTCCGATCACAATGACGATGAGGGCAGCTATTTCCATCATTGATGCTCTATGGGGTAAATCTCGGCGCGTTTGTGGTCGAGGGTTACTACCTGCACGATTCCTGGCCAGCTAATTAGCTGACCGCGAGATATCTTATAGCTCGTTGTCGTGTGAGGTTTCTATAGCTGATCGGCTATTGAACGCTCAGCGAGTCGTTCAAGCAGAAATTTTCCAACTTGCAACTGAGTATCGTGTGGTAATTCGTGAAGGTAGCCGATGTCCGTTTTCATCTTGTCGGATTCTAGATGGGGATACACAGCCAAGTGCCACCTTGCATAGGTATACATCTCTCGAGTGGTCTTGAGCCCCAGTTCTTTGTATAACGTACAAGCTTCTAGTAGTAGATGCTCCGTTCCCAAGGTACTAGCATCAAGCGACTTGTGTGGATCTCTGTCCGCATGTTTCAGAAAATTCCCCGGTTTTCTTCGCATTCCTTGAATAAAGGCTTTGAAGCTGGGGACGTTCTGTGCGATCTCGGCGTTAGAAATTTTCTTTAATTGCAATTTATCGATGACTTTTTCTAGAGCTTCCGCATACACGTCGTTCATTATTGGTTTGCCGCGCTTCTCATCGAGGTTCACCAGGATCCCGTGGGCTGCAGCAACGATGGTGTGAACAGCCAATTGATCCTCACCGGAGAAATAGATTCTTATAGCTGCGTCAATTTGCCGCTGTGCCGCAGCTGGCTTTGTTATGTGGACTTCGGAACTCATCTACCCGGACAACGCTCAGTGTCTTTCACGCAACCATTCAAGTCTCATAGCTTCAAGTTCCACACTGAACGTCTCGAAATCTCCACCTTGTCTCAGCCGGCACAGTTCTGCACGACTAGCGACGCTATTTGCACCAGAGCAGACGGCGGCGAGTGTTGAGGTATCAGCCTTCATCTCTTTTGCCGCGTATTCGCGAAGAGCCATCTCATTTTCGCGAATCTGGTCCGGCGCTGTTCGCCGCTCAATCTCTTCCTTATCAATCTCACTCCAACGTTGTAAAAGTGCAAGGACAGGGCCTGTATCGAGCGATTGAGTTTGGCGCACAACTAGTTGCGCAGTAGCTGTCAACTGTTGCGTCGTTACACCCTCCTTCTCAGCGTTCAGAATCGCAGTCTCGAGATCATCTCTTGCCGTCTGGCATTGCGAAGCTCTAATTTGGCTCGCAACGCACTTCTGCAGCGCAAGAGATGCGTTTTCCACGCGATCCAGTGGAGATCCACAACCTGGCGCCCACATGACAGCAATCACCAACGCAATCTTAGGTTTCACCAAAATCTTTCAAAACCGGCCACATCGTTAGTCTACTGATGCCCGTCCAAGTCGCTTTTTCGATGCCTCACTAGCATCCTTCAGCGTCTTATATTTCCCCGTCAAGAGCGTGTCGATCAGGCACTTTACGCGGGCCGTCGTCCAAAGATTTCCTAGGCCAATGTCAAGTGGAGGGCGTATTGGTCGCCCAAGTTCATAAACAAAATGTGGGCCACTCGTCTTTGGCCATTTCTTGTTCAGATCCTGAAGACGATTGGAGACAGAGTACCTCTCTATGTGATGAATTGATTGCAGGCGCCCGTAGTAGCGAAATCCCACGTAGTTAGGCGGACTCACTGGCCAAGTATTTCCTACTGGATGGAAATAGCATCGGTCTTTTTTAACCACATAAATCCATGTGTAGCCCGAACCTTGATGAATTTCCTGTGTACTTAGAGATACCACATAGACTTCGTTCGATGTAACGTCTTGCATAGTGGCAATCCCTTTTAGGTAGTCGCTGAATTGACTAAGCCAAGATTTTTCCTGAAATGAAGACGCGTCTCGCTTGCTACGCTGGCAAATGTCGAGAATCTCACGCCAGCTGATATGGCGTACAGGAATCCCTTTCACTTTGCGCGGAAGGAACAACCTCGCGTACGTATTGCTGCATTCACTGGCAGTAACTAAGAGGTTGCGTCTCGTCGGCGATCCGTTCTTGCAAAGGCGGTTTGCGTATTTGCGAAGCTGACTCTCAGACGGCAATGTCCAGCCATGCTTTGCCTCAATCACTAGATGTAAATCAGCCGAGCCTGATATCTCGATGTCTGTGAAACCGGCATCTTCCCCATACGTCTGCGTGGATACGGTGAGATCTGTCTCTCGCGGAGCCTGACCGGTTAATTTCTTCAGAAGACTTCGTCGAAAGGTCGGACAACAATCCAATATCCAGGCGAGGCTATCGGTAATGGCTATCTCGTCTTCACCTACAAGAGTAAACACGGACTCAACGGGACGAGCGTAGCGATTGAGAGTCATACCAGAAAGGAAATGGCTGCGCGATTAATTATCAAAAAAACTAAGTGGTCAACCACCAACTTGCTCGTAAGCGAGCTTCATGTATGGTTTTGCAAGTTCCAGATCCGCGACACTCTTGATCGTGACCTCTAGATCCCCGGTGCCGAAGTGACCGATGTTAGAGACGTCGCGGGAAATTCCTGGCGGTCCGGTGTGCTTAGTAGGATCGAGCTTCAGAAACACCAACACCTTCTGTTTTTGGGCCTCAACGCAGACGATATTCTGCGTTGTGCGATACGCGATATACATCTTTTTTGGAGCCTCTTCCATTCCGGGATCAAGGCCCATCATGTAATCCTGAATCGCGAGAACAAGCGCTCGAATTGGCTCCGGCTTTGACTCGATATGCTGCTCAAAAGTCCATCCACCGAGCGCCCGCGTCATTGCCGCCTTCTTGCCGGCGGCAACCATTACCGGATCCTTCCCCGCCTCTGTAGGTGAAGACGAGGGCGTACTCACGGCTTTTTGAAAGATCTCCTCGAGGTAGAAAACGCCGTTAGCAAAGAGTCTATACGTCCACAACTCAATGTTTGCCCCCATAACTTGAACGGCGTGCAGGTCATACTTCTTATAGTTCGGCGCAAGACAGATCACACGGATGTCAGACCAATCAATCACTTCATTGGGACGCAGTACCTTTTGTGCTGCGATCTCGAAGTCTCCGTGGTGATCCTGTAACCACGCGAGGTAAAACAAGCTTTGGTTGATCAGCTCCGAGGAAGCAACCCTCTTGTATTCAATGATTACGGGATTGCCATCCTCCGAAAGCGCGAGGGAATCAATGCGCCCAGCGTGCACTGACCCTGTTGAAAATTCCGTCGCCACGAACCGGAAGTTAAAAACTGTCTTTAGATTATGCTCAATCAGGCGCTGTAACGTTCGCTCGTCAGGAAAATCCGACTGCGCAACGGCGACGAGGATATCTTTGTTCAACTGGAAGAGAGGCATGCGGGCAGAGTAAAGCGGCAGGGATCAGCGATGTCTAGGCAACTTTAGCAAATGGTGAGCCAACAAGTCGTTTTGGCGGTATTAGGATACCTGTCTTGCCCCACACCCCGTCCAGGCGCAGCAAATAGTCGCTGACGCCAAGACAAAAAACCGTGAAGAGCGCAAGCTCTGTCGTAACTGCTCTCGATAAAAAGAATCATCATGCCGTCCGAACGCACGCTCCGGTCTCTTCGCTTAGTCGTAACGGACCGGCAGCGGGACATCCTTGACGAGGTGTGGCAACACGTTAAGCGAACGCATACTGGTTTGCCCGAACGACCACTATTGGACAAATATGGCAAGGCCGTACTTCTAGAAGAAGTAGCCAAGCTCGGCGGCACTATCATCTACAGCGGACACGAAGAAAACAAAGTCCGTTATAACCTGGGCGTCGTTGGCATCTTCTTAACTTCAGACGGCGAACGTTTAGAAAAGGTCGTCGAGCGATATCTAATAGTGCTCCGCGACGTCTATGCCAAAGACAAAGAAATAGAACGATTTTCGAGTAAGAACCTAGCGTCCTGGGCTCCAGACCTAACGCCAGACGACCTTGTAGCCCTGAGGCACATTCTTTACCGCTCTTGCATCAAGTATTGGTGGGTGGAACCAGGAGGAATGGTTCGTAACTGTCGATAACGAGGTAGTAGAGCTCAAGAACGTCAAAGATTGGCCCGCATACATCGAGCCGAAAATCATGAAGTGGTACGACCCTCGCCAGCCAGCAGGCGAGATTGAACGCATGAGCTACCACGATTCACAGTCCCGACCAGATCCGATATGGGACGCGATTCGTCAGACCGACCTGCTGTCAGGATTTCGCGCAAAGTCGACGTCCACTAAGCGACCGACCTCGCCGCGGAATCGGCGCCCAAGCAGAACCAGAAAACTTGACCTCTCATTTATGAGAGACGACGTCGCCCTGCAAATAATACTGGAAAGCGATTGGAAGGAAGCTTGTCAACACTTCAAGACGAAAGCCTGGAAGAGCTGCGTGCTCCTGTGCGGCGGCATCGTGGAAGGCTTGCTGTTATGGCAGCTAGAGCATGCTCAAGGGCGCGCTATCGCCAGTACTCAGACTGTCAAACCAGACATACGTTATGACGGGGAGACGCTTTCGGTCGTGCTTCGTCTGTCTAGAGAGCAAGGTTTGGTAGAAGAAGATGAATCGTCCCTCA
>WNGH01011193.1_pt1 | contig 10001 bp, 10 predicted proteins | sample 5400631 | NCBI WGS metagenome assembly WNGH01 (sample SAMN13153373, study PRJNA577476) | soil metagenome | isolation source: 115 cm soil or saprolite under Garry oak tree replicate 1 | place: USA:California | collected 2016-06-15 | reverse complement strand
TGGCCTGTACCCTGGTACTTGCGCCTGGCACTGCCTTCGATGCCGTAGTTCCCCCGAACCGCCGCTGAGTGCGGGACTGGAATCGACGATCGCGCGGACGACTCCCGCGGACGCTGCCACGGGACGGGAGAGTGTAGCGTCAAAGTCGATTAAAAGCAGCTGAAAGATAAGTTTCGAATTTATAAACTAAAGAATGATAGGGGGAAAGAGTGGAGCGGGGGAGAAGCCGACATCATTGGCGATTAGCGGCAGCCTGGTACCAGGCTGCCGCCCGCGTCCCTATCCGTTACGGGTCTTGGACGGTGGGTAATCTGGGACGATGTTAAATGCGGTCGGCGGAAACCGGCTGGGGGAGCATGCGGTCTATCCCGGCACCTTCGACCCCATCACACCCGGTCATCTCGACGTTATCGAGCGGGCACGGCATCTTTTCGCGCGGATCACCGTGCTCGTGGCTGTCAATGGCGATAAGCAGCCGGCCACCACCCAATCGGAACGGGCGATCCAGCTGCGCCGGGAACTTCCCGCAAACTGGGTTAACGTCTCGGTCACCGCGTGGGCTGGGTTGACCGTCGAGTTCTGCCGGCAGCATGGCGCCGACGTGATCATCCGCGGTGTGCGCAACCGATCCGACCTGCCTTATGAATATCAGCTGGCGGCCATGAACGAGGCCCTGGGCATCACCACGCTGCTCCTGCCCGCGAACCCTAGGCTGGCGGCCGTGTCATCGACGGTTCTGCGCGGGCTCAGCATCTGACACTGCACCCCCTAGTCAACTGGTAATGCGACATGTCGACTTGAGACGAGTAGCGGCAGCGACAGCCTGCACGTTCGTGATTTCACACGGGCCTGGCCGAGAGCGCCATACTCGAGGGCATGGACAGCCCGTCCGCCTCGGCCGGTTTCCTACCTTGCGGTGATGGAGCGGCGTTACCGCAGCAGGCTGCCCGCTGCCCTCGTCGACCTCTCTGGACCGGCACGGGACCCGAGCAGTTGCCTACCTCAGCCCTGCGCCGCCAGTGGTTGGCTGAGCCGCAGGTGGTTGCCGCTGGGGTCGCGGACGGCGGCGTCCGTGACGCCGTAGGGCTGGTCGACGGGCTCCTGGAGGATCTCGGTCCCGGCGGCACGCAGCGACTCGAAGGTCTTGTCTAGGTCGTCAACCTGGATGAAGACCGCCAGGTCGCCCTTGGCGACAATCTCGCGCATCGCCTGTCGGTCGGCCGGCGGGATGTGGTGGTCCACAGCCGCCAACAGCAGGTCGTGAGGGTCGCCGGGGGCATGGACGGTGAGCCAGCGCATCTCTGGTCCCATCGGGACGTCATCGCGGACCTCGAAGCCGAGCCGCTGGGTGTAGAAGGCGAGCGCCTCATCTAGGCCAGTGCAGTACACGGGCGTGTGCGTAATAGAAAGTGTCATGTCAGCGACCCTACGCGTGGGCGGCCAGGAACGCTTCTCCGATCCTGCACGGCTGCGCGATCCACCCCGGGCGCGCCCAGGCGCGCATCATGCACGGTGGGACCGGTGCGAGCCGGGAGTGGTCGCGGGCCTTATAGGCGGACGGCGGCTCGCCTACGAGGCGCGTGAACGTCGAGCTGAACGAGCCGAGCGAGGTGAATCCCACGGCTATGCACACGTCAGTCACGGATATGTGGCCGCCGCGCAACAGCGCCATCGCCCGTTCCACGCGTCTGGCCTGCAAGTAGCCGTACGGTGTATCGCCGTACACCTCGCGGAACCGGCGGGAGAACAGTGACGGCGACATCAGCGCGGCGCGTGCCATCACCGGGACGTCCAATGGTCGCGCGTACTCGCGATCCAGCAAGTCCCGGGCCCGGCGCAGATGCGCCAGCTCAGCGACCTCCATACGAGGACCGTACACCGTGGCGACATGACATGCTGGGTTGAGACGTGTAGCGAGCCGGGCTCCGGGGGAGCGCCGCGAGCCCGGTGTTCCGTGACCACCGCGGCCAACTCGCCGACGTCACGAGACCGGCGCGTGGCCGGGGAGCAGTTCAGTCGACCAGCGGGGGGAGAGGCGCGGCGGGAACGTCGCACTGACTGACGTTCGCCGCGCAGTCGATGACCGGCCCGGTAACCGGGGCCCGCGAGTGTGAGCACTGGCACGAGCGGCACCTCTTTGCCTCGAGCCTGTGAACCTCGTCGGGCCGATACCGGCCAGGACGTGGTGTCGGCCATGTTCGTCACCCCGTATCCACCGGGCTTCCTGATGCCGGTACCGGCCAGGTCATCAGCGCCAGCATGTGTCCAGGGGTCCGCGCCCGGGCCGCCGTCGCGCTGACCGTGCTACTAATCGTGCGGAGAACCGGCGCCCTGCCCCGGCTGTCACCGGGCGCCCTGACCTAATCCGGAAGGAAATCTCGTGCAGGAACTTGCCGTCGACACGGTCGACTATCACACCGGGGGCGAGCCCTTTCGGATCGTCGCCGAATCACGGGTCCCGATCCCGGGCGATTGCGTCGCCGACCGGCGCGCCCGGGCGATCGCCGACCCGGCAGTGGACGGGCTGCGGCAACTGCTCTGTTTCGAGCCTCGTGGTCACGCCGACATGTACGGCTGCTTCATCACGCCGCCTGACGACGCCGGGGCAGATTTCGGTGTCCTGTTCTGGCACAAAGATGGCTTCTCTACCGCGTGCGGGCATGGCACGATCGCGCTGGGCGTGTGGGCTGTCGACAGCGGCCGCGTCGTCCCGGACCCCGGCGGCATCACGGATGTGACCATCGATGTCCCGTCCGGCCGCGTGGTGGCGCGGGTCCGCACCCGGGCAGGGCAGGTCACCGGGGTCGACTTCGTCAACGTCCCCAGCTATGCGCTGGCGTCTGGCATCGAAACCCAGACCAGCCGGGGGCGCGTCAGCGTCGGCATCGGGTACGGAGGCGCCATCTACGCCCACGTGCGGGCTGCTGATGCGGGCCTGGCCGTCGAGCCGGGCAATGTCAATGAGCTGATCGCCATAGGGCGAGAGGTGAAGGGGGCGCTCGACGAGACTAGGTACGCGCAGCACCCCAGAGACCCGCGGCTGAACGGGATCTACGGGACGATCCTGTTCGACGAGCTCGGCGAGACCTGTGACGGAGACCTCCACCAGCGCAACGTGACCATCTTCGCCGACGGCCAGCTGGACCGCTCACCGTGTGGGTCCGGCTCCGCATCGAGGGTGGCGGTCCTCGCCGCCAGCGGCGCCTTGAAACCGGGAAAGAACCTGGTGCACGACTCGATCGTGGGATCCCGGTTCGTCTGTACTGTCGCGGGCCAGACAACGGCAGACGGTTTCGACGCCGTCATCCCCATCGTGACCGGCATGGCCTACAGGTACGGTTCCAGCCAGTTCACCGTCGATCCCCGGGATCCCCTCGTGCCCGGGTTCGTCCTGCGGTAACAACCAACCACAGGCGGCGGTACTCGTGCATACTCAACTGGTAATGCGACATGTTGACTTGAGACGAGTAGTGAGCACAGTGGCCAGGGGAGAGGGCGTTAGTCTTGGCGCTTCGTTGCTTGAGGTCGGCGTCGACTTTGGCCGAGGCCGCGGTCAATGCCGGTGCAGCGAAACCGGACTTCGGCGCCGGTGTCGACGGATTCGTCCCTGCCGACTATGCGTTGCTTGTCGATAGCGAATTCGCTGTGGCTGATCCCTGGACCGGACTTCAGGATCTGGTGGCGGGCGCGCCGGCTAGTTCGGCGGCGGGTGCGCCGATGTGAGCGGATTTTACCGGGGGTCTTTCCGGCTAGTCCCATGCGCTCGAGGGTAAGCCCCTCGCGCGGGTAGTCGATGCCGTTGATCATCGCGGCCAGGTGGGTCAGGGCGGTGATCGTGGGTGCCGGGCTGTCGGCCGCCGCGGCCAGGTGCATCCAGGGGACCAGTCCCCAGCCGACGTCTTCGTGCAGGTAGCGGTAACCACGGCCATGACCGGCGGACCCGACGGATCCGTCGACCGGCAAGCCTGGTTTCAAGAACAGCCCGACGCGTCCACCGCCGAGCTGCAACTCCAGCTGATCGCCCGCAACGCCCGGCGGCTCAACGACCGGGCCGCACACCTGCTCGAGCTCGTGCGCGCCACCGCCGCCCGCGACAGCCAGATCGCCACCGTGTGGCGCGACATCAACAACGAGCGGCTCACCCGAGCCCGCATCAGCGCACAACGGCTCGCGGCCAAGGCCACACTGCGCACCAGCGTGCCCGACGCCGCACACACACTATGGGCACTGACCATCCGAAGCGCAGCGGCCAGCTTCAGAAGTTCCCCGCTAAATCTCGTCGTCGAGCAGGGCGAGAACGGCGACATCGTGTAGGCCGTCTTCCTCCAGGGATGCGCGGCGCAAGGTGCCTTCCAGGGTGAAGGCGGCCTTCTGCGCGACCCGCAGGGACGCGAGATTGTCCGTGTTGACTCTCAGCCACGTGCGCTGCAGGCCGCCAGCGCCCACCGGCTGACGGCAACCAAAGCCTCCGTGGCGAAACCCTGGCCGTGGGCGTGCGGGCGGACGCCGTAGCCGATCTCGGCCGAACGTGCGTACTCATCGACATCGGTGAGGTAGATCCAGCCGACGATCCGGTCAGCTTCCCGGGCCAGCATCATGAGATTGAGCCCTGTTCGGTCGCGGCGAGGCTCGTGGACAGCGTCAGCCAGCCACCAGTCCACATCTGCTGGATATTCGGTTGTTTCCACCAGCGCGGTCGACAGCGGAAGCCACTCGCCGCACTGTAGGACTTCGCGGACAAGGCTGGCGTCGGCAGGACTGAACTCCCGGATATCCAGCCGCTCCGCGCGGATCCTAACCTCAGGAAAGTCAGGAAGCCCAGCCAACCGAATGCACCCCCGATAGTCCGGAAGATTCGCTTTCCATTCTCCCATGCCATCCTTCATGTCGTTTCAGGTGCGGGCATGCTCCCGGGTGTAGCCGGTTGCCAGCGGTGGATATTGATTCTGTGCGCCAGGCATTCGTCCACGACTCGGTCGTGACCATAGAAGCGGCGGCGAGGCCCAGCGGACCTGGGATACGACATGTTCCTGAGAAGCTAAAACATCAACTTGTTTCAGCCATCTTGTCGTTTCCGGAGCCGCATCGCGCTAACGCCGCTCGTCGGGCTGCTGTTCGTTCTGCTGATCAAGTGGGACCCGATCGGGAAGGACGTCGAGGTGGCGCCCCAGGGCACCGAGCCAGACAAAACGAGCCAGACAAACGGTCTCGTACCCTGGGGGTCATGGCCACTGCCCTAAAGTTTCCGGACTTATGGGGTCCGGTGTCTGGTTTTATGCGGGCTGGTCACGGTCTGACGGCAGGACCGTCACGGTGATGTGACGGGATGCGATGGTCCCGGGAATAGAACAAAGCTCCTGGTAGGAACTTGGTTATCGAGACCCTGTTCGCCCACCTGGAGCTTTGTTGCCTGCCAAGTTTGCCATGCTCATCACGCCCGCGTCCACCCAGTCCGCGCCGCAGCGGGATAACGATGACGAGGCCGCGGAAATGGCCGCCCGGATCGCGTCCGGGCCGGGATTCTGGACCGGCTGGCTGGCGGAACTGGGCCGGCAGGGCCTGCTGGAGGAACTGCTCGCCCATGACGTGATCGCCCGCGCGTTGCGGGAGGCCCCCTCGGGGCATAAGTACGACCGGGTGCTGACCGCGAAGATGACCGTGATCTGCGTGCTGGTCGCCTGCCTGTTTCCCGGCGCCGGCTACGACACGGTCCTCGCGACGGCGTTCGGCCTGCCCGGCCTGCGGCTCCGGCCGGGCGCGGGGACGCCGACCGGGCCGGCGTTCTCGCAGGCGAGGAAGCTGCTCGGCGAGCAGGTCATGCAAAGGATCTTCGAGCTGGATGCCGCCGTCGCGGACGCGGACCTCGGCATCGGCGTGCTGTGGAAGGGCCTGGAGGTCACCGCGATCGACGGCACCACGATGGAGCTGGCCCGCAACGGCGTGCTGGAAGGCGAGTTCGGCACGCCGGCGGACGGGGCCCGGCCGCTGCTGCGGGTCACCGCGCATGTCCGCACCGCGACCTTCCGGTGGATCGGCGCCGCGATCGGCGGCTACCACGACGGCGAGAACGCCCTGGCCGACCAGCTGCAAGACAGCTTCACCCCCGGCATCCTCAATCTCGCCGACCGCGGCTTCTTCTCCATGCACCGCTGGATCCGCTTCTCCGCCGCCGGCGCCCACCTGGCCTGGCGCATCAAGAACGGCGCGGAATCAGTCCCGCTCAAGACCATCCGCACCCTGCCCGACGGCTCCGAGCTGGTCATGCTCCGCGAATCGGACGGCATGCGCACCCGGCGCCGGCGCGAGACCGGGAACCCGCAGGCGGAACGGCTCCCGGACACAGTCGCGCGGCTGGCCGCCTTCACCGTCACCGCCCGGACCCGCGGCGGCCGGGTGAAGACCACCGTGATGCGGGTGCTGACCACTCTCCTGGACCACCAGGCCTACCCGGCAGCCGAGATCGCCGTCTTGTATGCCGAGAGATGGCAAATCGAAATCGCGTTCCTTCATCTGAAGCGGACCGTCCGCGGTCCCCGCCGCCCGCTGCGCGGCCAGTCCCCGGAACTGGCCCGCCAGGAAGCCTGGGCGCTGCTGCTCATCCACAACCTCACCGCCACCGCCGCCGCCCGCGCCGCCGGATCCGCCGGACTCGATCCCGGCCTCATCCCGTTCACCGCGGTCCTCGGCCTCGTCCGGTCCCACGTCGCCGCCGAGGCACCCTGCCGGCACTGCGGGCACCGCCCCGGCACCCCGCTGACCAGCCTGAACGCCGCCATCCTCGGCCTCCCCCGGCACCGGCCCGGACGCCAGCGGACCTCCGGCAGGACCACCGCCGAACGACGCACCCGGCACACCGAAGAAGTCACCTACACCATCGACATCACGAAGTCGAATCTCCCGCAATGGGACATAACACCGGAAACTTAAGGGCAGTGGGGTCATGGCTGAGTCGTTGCCCGTGGCGGCCGGGGGCCGGTGCTGTCCGCCAGCGCGGTCGAAAAGCACATCGGCAACATCTTCGCCAAGCTCGGCCTGCCCCCCGACGACGACCGGCACCGCCGCGTGCTCGCCGTCCTCGCCTACCTCAGAGCCTGACCCCACCCAGAAAGGTAGGGCGCGCCATACCCTAAGTGTCCGGTCCGCTCCGGTGATCGGGCGCCGCCGCCGCGGAACAGTAGTCCGCATGACCACGATCGAGACACGGGGGCTCGTCAAGCGCTACCGGTCCACCCTCGCGGTGGACCGCCTGACCTTCGACGTCAGCCCCGGCACAGTCACCGGCTTCCTCGGACCGAACGGAGCCGGCAAGCCCGTTACGAGATTGTGGCTTTCATTGAGGCCGGAGCGCGCTCGCTGGACCGCATGAGATTAGGCCTCGGCCCGCGCTGCGGTTTGCCGTTCCCAGAGACTGCCTGGCATGCCTGCCTGCAGGACTTGCCGTCACCGGCCGCCGCTGGTGCGGGCCCAACTGCTGCCGTCAGATACGGACATGACATGGCGTGACAGGGAAACAGGCCGCCCGACGCTCAGGACCGCAGCATGCCCTGCCGAATCTAGATCGACATGAGACTGTCCTGCGGACGTGGTTTGCTCGCAGATCCGCTTGTTCTGCGCTGCTGACGCGGCGCGGGCAGAGGCACCGCTGGGTGATTACTCAACAAGTGAGCCGCCGTTGCTCATGATCATGCGCAGGAGGCGGTCACGTTCGCCACGGCGGTAGCAGGCGACGGCGAAGACCCGATCCGGAGCGCGGACGGTAATACCGAAATGGCTCCCGTCATCCCAGTGACCGAGCGGCTGGTCGTAGCTGCCCACGCGAAGCGAGGTGGCCGGGTAACGAACTGCCTCGCCGGATGAGACCACGAAGAACTGGCCGTCTTGGTGATAGCAGTGCGCGTTCGGCATCGTCAGCGATGGTCTGCGCTTGGCGTATGAGCGGAGCACGAATTGCACTCCCTTGACGCAAACCGTGGGCACCCGCGGGCCGCCGGGAACGCCGGACGGATGTTCATGACTGTCGTGGTATGGGCACACGCGGTCGGCCCTGATGTCGTGCGCGAACCGCATCGGCACCGCCCGGTCCGCGCCGGACGCGAACCGAAGCCGCACGGTGAGCAGGCCCTTTCTCGTACCGATGACGCACAAGTCCGGTTCGGCAAGAGCCACGGCGTTGACTCCGGCCAGCGTGGCGATCGTGATCGGGGCGCTGATGTCATTGAGATCCCACACGCGGACCGTGCCGTCCAGCGCGCCGGATGCGAGCACCGGCCGGTCCGCTAGCTGGGCGAACGACAATGCCGCGATCTTGTCGGCACTGCCGTCCAGCGGTGAGCCAGTCAGTGGCACGCCGGTGAGGCTGTACAGCGCGACCTCGCCGTTGTCGTTGCCGCACGCGACGAACGGCTTACCACCGAGCGTGCCCGCGGTCATCGCCCAGCCCGTCTCCTTGTTGGGCGGACGGTCCTTCTCGCGCAGATAAGCGGTCCGCACGAGCCCCGCCTCCGAAGAAACGACAACCCCGTTTATCACAACGGCGTCAGTAATCCGCCCACGCATCTTCATCGTCCGCGGTTCCTGTCCGCCGCCGTCGACCTCGGTGATGATCACCTCGTTCTGGAAAGCGGCGAAGACCGCCAGCGTGGTGCCGTTATCGTCGGCCAGGGTCACGGCATCGATCGAGTCGGCGGGCCAGGACATCGTCGCGACCGGATCGCCGGTGTCGGTGTACCAGCAATGCCTCCCTCTGCCGTACCGTTCGGCCGCCAGAGCGATGGGACGGCCGTGCAGCGAGCCGGACGCGACGAACCCGCCGCGGCGCAGTTCAGTGGCCGGGACCGGGAGCGGCCCACCCGTCGTCACGCGGAAGATCCGAAGGCCCCGCTCGGTGCCGCAGATGAGCTGCTCGCCGCTGACGGCCACGGCGGTGACCGGCCCGATGGCGTCCTGCGCCTCGGCGTGCGTGACCAGGTCGACCACCCGTACCTCGCCGCTGGGGCCACCGCACACAGCGACCGGGTAGCCATCCAGCGCGGTGACGCCGAGCGCCGTCACGTCGGCGTCGACCGGGGTCACGTGGACGGTGTCCGGGGTTGCCGGGTCCCAGGTCCGCAACGTGCGATCCCGGGCACCGGAGACGACGATGGTCCTGCCCTCCTGGGTCGCCACGGCGACCGAGATGACCTGGACCCCGGTGGGTGGGTGCGGTGGCTCCACTGGCTCGCCTGTGCCCGCGTCGTTCAGCAGTACACCTGGGCCCTGTTCGCTGCCCAGGACGACGACCGGCGCACCGTCGAGTTCGGCGGCGGCCACCGAGGAAAGGTACCGGGTGTCCACCCACTGCTCGATGCCGTCCCGCGAGCCCAGGTCGAGGACGTAGGCGCCGTCGCTCCAGGTGGAACATACCGCGGCCGGGCCGCCGTCTCGTTCGGTAATGGCCAGCCCTGTCATCCGCTGGCGGTCGTTGCCGAGTCGTTCCGGGTCGCGGACCTGCACTCCGGCCTGGACGTCCCACGTAAGCACTGTGTCTTCGATGCCGCAGACGGCGTGCGGACGTCGTTGGGGCATGCTGGTGAGCGCGATGGCGGCGACGTGGTCCGCTGGGCCGCAATATGGGCCGCCCACGCGCTCGCCAGCGGTCAGGTGCCAGGTGAAGGCCCGGCGGCCGTCGGCGCTGATGATCACCCGGTGGCCCTCGCCGTCCGCGACGGCCACGCTGGTCACGTCGGCGGGCGGGTGCATGACGGCGCCCGGTCGCAGGTGCGTGTCACCGGGGCCGGGGCGGGCGGCGGTCAGCAGGCGCGGCTCGGTAGACAGCGGAGTGTCCCGGGCCAGCTCGCCAAAGGCGGCGGTGAGGAACTGTTGGGCCCGGTCGAGTGCCTGTGCTTGCTTGTCGTCGGCCGGCGGGACGCGTTTGCTGCCGGCGAGCACCAGCCGCCCGCCGTCCCAGGACGGCACGATGCCGATCGCGGTGATGCCGCCGTCCAGTTCGGGTACCAGGTACG
>WNGH01043078.1_pt1 | contig 10002 bp, 5 predicted proteins | sample 5400631 | NCBI WGS metagenome assembly WNGH01 (sample SAMN13153373, study PRJNA577476) | soil metagenome | isolation source: 115 cm soil or saprolite under Garry oak tree replicate 1 | place: USA:California | collected 2016-06-15 | reverse complement strand
TGGGACTGGAGCTGGGGATCGCAGTGGCGGGCGAGGGGCTGGCGCGGCTGTCCTCCCTGCTCGAGAGCCTGCTCGGCGACCTTTTCTCGAACCGCATCAGCGTGCGGTTGATGCAGCACGCCGCCACGCTCGACCTGGCGCAGTACGAAGACTCGGAGACGTACGATCACCTGGAACGGGCGCGCCGCCAGACGGTCGGGCGGATCGGCTTGATCGCGCTGCTGCTCTCGACGGCGCAGGACCTCGTGACCCTGGCGTCGCTCGCCGGCGTGTTGCTGGTCCAGCTGCCGTGGCTGCTGCTGTTGCTGGTCATCGCGGTGCTGCCCTCGTTCGTCGGCGAGACGCACTATGCGGCGCTCGGGTACTCGCTGCTCTTCTCCTGGACGCCCGAGCGCCGGCTGCTCGACTACCTGCGCTACGCCGGCGCCTCGGACGAGATGGCCAAGGAAGTGAAGCTGTTCGGCCTCTCGGACTTCCTGGTGGGGCGGTACTCCAAGCTCTCCGACGAATTCTACGAGGCGAACAAGCGGCTGGCGGTGAAGCGCAACGTCGTCTCGACGCTGTTCGTCACGATCGGCACGCTGGGCTACTACGGAGCCTACGCGGTGACGATCTATCTCACCGTGCTCGGTCGCTTCACGGTCGGCGCGCTGACGTTCCTCGCGGGCTCCTTCCGCCAGAGCCGCGACTTGATCCAGCGGATTCTCCTTTCCGTCTCGCAGGTGTTCGAGCAAAGCCTTTATCTGTCCGACCTGTTCAGCTTCTTCGACGTGCGGCCGCGGGTGACGTCGCAGCCGGGCGCACGCCCCGTGCCGGTGCCGATCCGCACCGGCTTCGAGTTCCAGGACGTGGGCTTCCGCTATCCGGGGTCCGAGCGGTGGGCGGTGCGGCACCTCTCGTTCACGTTCGAGCCTGGCGAGCGGATCGCGCTGGTCGGGGAGAACGGGGCCGGGAAGACCACCCTCGTGAAGCTGCTTGCCCGGCTGTACGACCCCGACGAGGGGCGCATCCTGCTCGACGGCGTCGACCTGCGCGAGTACGACCTGGTGAGCCTGCGCCGCAACATCGGCGTGATCTTCCAGGACTTCGTGCGCTACGACTTCGTGTTCAAGGAGAACATCGGCGTCAGCCAGGTGGAGGCGCTCGACGACGACGCGCGGGTGCGTGAGGCGGCACGGCGCAGCCTCGCCGACTCCGTCGCGTCCCGTCTCGCCAAGGGCTACGACCAGATGCTCGGCCGGCGCTTCGACGGCGGTGTCGAGCTGTCGGGAGGGGAGTGGCAGAAGGTGGCCCTGGGACGCGCCTACATGCGCGAGGCCCAGGTGCTGATCCTCGACGAGCCGACCGCGTCGCTCGACGCTCGCGCCGAGTTCGAGGTGTTCCTGCGGTTTGCCGAGCTGACCAAGGGCAGGATGGCGGTGCTCATCTCGCATCGCTTCTCGACGGTCCGGATGGCGGACCGGATTCTCGTGCTCCAGGGTGGAGAGCTGGTGGATCAGGGGCGGCACGAGGAGCTGGTGGCGCGCGGCGGGCTGTACGCGGAGCTGTTCTCGCTGCAGGCGGCGGGGTACCGCTGAGCCTTCAGCGACCGGGGAGTCGCTCCAGCATGGCCACGAACGGTGCGAAGTACTCCCTCCACACCGCCGCCACGGTGTGCGTCCCGTGCCCCCGCGTCATGCCGCTCGTGGGAATCAAGACGTAGCGTCCCCGCTGCACGCGCTTGATCAACTGCTCCATCACGCCGAGCTCCGGGGGATTGATGAAGTCGTCCGCCGAGTTGATAGCGAGCACCGGGGCCGTGATGCGCTCGAGGTCGGGACTGGGATCGTAGTCGCGCGACGCCTCGACTTGATAGAGCAGGTCGTTCGCGTCCCCGCCGGCGAGCCGGGCGTCGAGCCACCGCGAGATGTAGCCGTCAGCCGAATCCCGCGTCGGCGCGAGTCGCTGTAGCTGTAGAGGGCTCGACCCCGCGATGAAGAGGAGCTGCAACGCGGCGCGCAGGCCGCCCGGCTGGCGCGTGTAGTTCCCGCCGTTCCAGTCCGGATCCCCCCGAATGTCGTCGCTCACCAGCCTGCGCCACATCCGGTTGCGTCCGGCGATCTGCGTCGGCAGGCAGGCGAGCGGCACCACCCCGTCCATGACGTCGGGATGTCGCTCGGCCCAGAGCCAGGAGTGCATGCATCCCATGGATGTGCCCATCACCAAGAGGAGATGGTCGACGTGCAACCCCTCGGTCACGAGCCGGTACTCCGCCAGGACCATGTCGTCGTACCCGTAGCGTGGAAACCGGGCGCGCAATCCGTCGCTCGGTTTGGAGGAGCGACCGTGTCCGATGTCGTCGGGGAGGATGAGGTAATGGCTCGCGGTATCGAGCGGTTGCCCCGGGCCGTACAGCTCGCCGGCGAAGAGGGGGGACAGAAACTGGCTGCCCGAGCCGCCCGTTCCGTGGAGGATGAGCACCGCGTTCCGCACCATGCCGGCCGCATCGCGGCGGGGACGGCCCAGCGTCAGGTAATGCAGTCGCAGCTCCGGCAGCGTCTCGCCGCTCGCGAAGCGGAAGTCGCGGAGCACGAAGGTGGCGGTGTCTCCGGGCGCCGTCATGGCGACGAGCAGGCACAACAGGGCAGTCATGCCAGATAATGGGGAACCCGCGGGTGTTTTCCAAGACACCAGCTCTCGGAGCTCACCCATGACGCACCCGCCGACATTCGCTCCCGTGAGCGATGCCGCCCGCGCCGCCCCCGATCCCCCAGCGGCGGGACCGCACCCTTCTGACGGCGATACGGCCCCGCTCGACGCCTATTCCCGCACCGTGATCGGCGCGGTGGAGCGCGTCGGGCCGGCGGTCGTGACGGTGGAGGTCGCGCAACGCGTGCGGCGCCGCGGCAGGCCCGGTGTGCGGGAGGTGCCCGGTCACGGCTCGGGCTTTCTCTTCACCCAGGACGGCTTCGCGCTCACGAACAGCCACGTGGTGCACGACGCGAGCAGCATCGAGGTGGCGCCCTCCGACGGGCGGCGGCTCCGCGCCGAGCTCGTGGGGGATGACCCCGACACCGACCTGGCGGTGATTCGCGTCAACGGCGCCGACTTGCCGGCCGCCGAGCTGGGCGATTCCCGCGCACTGCGCGTGGGCGAGCTGGTCGTCGCCATCGGCAATCCCTACGGGTTTCAGCAGACCGTCACGGCGGGCGTGGTGAGCGCCCTCGGCCGCTCGTTCCGGTCGGTGGGCGGCCGCCTGATCGACGACGTGATCCAGACCGACGCGGCCCTCAACCCGGGCAACTCGGGCGGCCCGCTCGCGAACGGCCGTGGCCAGGTGATCGGGGTGAACACGGCCGTCATCCTGCCAGCGCAAGGAATCTGCTTCGCCGTCGGGATCAACACGGGCGGGATCCTCGTGATCTCGGTCGAGGCGGGCAGCCCCGCCGCGCGGGCAGGGGTGCAGCGCGGTGACGTGATCGTCAGCTTGAACGGCCAACCGGTCGCGGGCATCGACGACCTGCACCGGGTGCTCAGCGGGGCCGTCGTGGGAACCAGGATTCCCATCGAGGTCGTGCGGGGGACGGAGAAGCGGGAGCTGAAGGTGGAGCCGGAGGATTCCGTCGGATAGCCGGATAGGCGGATAGGCGGGTGGTCGGATCGTGGACTCGCGGTCGAGCCCACCCCACTATCCGACCATCCGCCTATCCGACTAGTTTCACGCCCTCATGCCCGCCGCCCGCTCGCGCCTGTCCGTCATCTTCTTCACGGTCCTCATCGACCTCATCGGGTTCGGGATCATCATTCCGATCCTGCCGTACTACGCGCAGCGCCTCGGGGCGGGGGGCCTGGGCCTGGGCGCGCTCATGGGTGTCTACTCGCTGATGCAGTTCGTCGCCACCGCCGTGCTCGGTCGTACGTCGGACCGCGTCGGGCGCCGGCCCATCCTGCTCACAACGATGCTGTGCAACGCGGTGGGGTACCTGCTGTTCGCCGCGGCGCACTCGTACGCGATCCTGTTCCTGGCGCGGGTCGTGTCCGGGTTCGCAGGCGGTAACATCTCGGCCGCGCAGGCGTACGTCGCGGACATCACGACGCCGGCGGAACGCTCCCGCGGGATGGGCGTGATCGGAGCCGCGTTCGGGCTCGGGTTCATCCTCGGGCCCGCGGTGGGGGGTCTCTCGGCGCATTACCTCGGGCCCGCCGCGCCGGGGCTCGTCGCCGCGGGTCTATCGCTCGCGAACTTCGTCTCCGCCTACGCCATCCTCCCGGAGTCGCTGCGGGCGGAGCACCGCACCGCGCGCAAGGCGTGGGACCTCTCCCATATCGCGGCCGCGCTGCGCGATCCTAGACTTGGCCCGCTGATGGCGGCATGGGCGATCGCCCCGTTTGCCTTCGCCGGGTATTCAGTGGCGCTGCCGCTCTGGGCCGGCGTGGAGTTCGGCTGGCGGGAGCAGCAGCTGGGGTGGCTGTTCACCGTGATCGGCTCGACCGCCGCACTCGTCCAAGGCTATCTCTTCGGTAAGCTGGCCCGTCGCGTCGGCGACCGGGCGCTGCTGATCGCAGGGGGCTTCGGCATGGCGCTCGCCATCGCGGTGATCCCGGCGCTGCACAGCACTCTCGCGCTGTACGCCTGGACGGTCGTCCTGGCCTTTTCGAACAGCATCTTCGGCCCGGCGGCATCGGGGCTCGTGTCGGTGTTCGCCGATCCCACCGAGCAGGGCACCGTGCTCGGCGCCGCGCAGGCGCTCTCGGCGCTGGGGCGGCTGCTCGGCCCGGTCGGCGTGGGCAGAGTGTACGACGCGTCCCACGCGGCGGCATTTGTGGCGGCCGGCGCGATCATGGCGCTGGGGGGCATAGCGACACTGCGGGTGCCCAAGAGTGAGCAGGATCGAGTAGTCAGTGAGCAGGTCATGCAAGGCTAGACGGACAGACGGATAGGGGTGAACAGGAGGGAGGGATCAGGAGAAGCTCTTCCCAGCCCCTCGTCACTGCCAACCGCTGTCCGTCTGTCCGTCTAGCCTATGCCTAGCCTACTCCCTGTTTTTCGCCTCATATTTTCCTAACCCCTGAAGGAGCTGGTCGCGCACATGCGCGTATATAAGACCGCGGAGATCCGCAACGTGGCAACCGACTACACCCCAGACGAGATCGAACGCAAATACTCCATCAACCTCGCCCTCGGCGTGGCGGAGTGGATGGAGACGAAGCTCAATCTGATCGACACCCCGGGGTATCTCGACTTCACCGGCGATGCGCTGGCGGGCGTGCACGCGGCCGATGCCGCCGTGGTGGTCGTGTCGGCGACGGGAGGCGTGGAGGTCGGGACCGAGAAGGTGTGGGATTACTGCGAGCAGCGCGCCATCCCGCGGCTCTTCTTCGTGTCCCTGATGGACAAGGAACACGCGAACTTCGAGCGGGTGTACCAGCAGATCAAAGCGACGCTCACGCCGAAGGTGATCCCCGTGGAGATCCCGGTTGGGGAGGGACCCGAGTTCCACGGCATCGTCAACCTCTTCTCCCGGAAGTGTCACCTCTACAAGAAGGGCACGAAGACCGGGGAATACGACGAGGGAGATGTGCCCGCGGAGTACGCTGAGCGGTTCGAGCAATATGCCAAGGAGCTGACCGAGCGCATCGCCGAGACCGACGACACGCTGCTCGAGCGCTATCTGGGCGGCGAGGAGATCGGGCGGGACGAGGCAATCGCGGCCATGAAAGCGGGGATGGCACGTGGCGAGCTGTATCCGCTGTTCTGTGGCGCCGCCGAGCTGACGTACGGCACTCGCGCCCTGCTCTCCAAGATGGTCGAGCTGTTTCCGCACCCGGGCGAGCGCCCGCCGGTCGAGGCGCACAAGTGGGGGAGCGCGGAGAAAGTGACGCTGCCGGCGGACGACGGAGGCCGGTTCGCGGCGCAGGTCTTCAAGACGATCTCGGAGCCGCACGTGGGCGACGTGACGTTCTTCCGGGTCTACTCGGGGACCGTCAAGAACGGCCAGGATGTCTACAACGCCCCGCGCGAAGCGGTGGAAAAGCTGAATCACCTGTGCGTCACCGTGGGGAAGGACCGCGTGGAAGTCGCGGAGCTGCACGCCGGGGACATCGGTGTGGTCGCGAAGCTCCGGGACACGCACACCAACGACACCCTCTCCACCCGGGAGATGCCGCTCGTGCTCCCGAAGATTCCCTTCCCGGAGCCGGTGCTCACCGAGGCGATCGAGGTCAAGCAACGCGGCGAGGAAGAGAAGCTCTCGAACGGGCTGCACAAGCTGCACGAGGAGGACCCGACGTTCCAGCACGAGTACAACGGCGAGCTGCAGCAGACGCTGATCCGCGGGCTGGGGGAGCGCCACCTCGAGATCATCGTGGGGCGGCTGGCGCGCAAGTTCGGGGTGCACGCCCAGATCACCAAGCCGAAGATCGCCTACCGCGAGACCTTCAAGGGCAGAGCGGAAGGGCAAGGGAAGCACAAGAAGCAGACGGGCGGCCGCGGTCAGTACGGCGACTGTTGGATCCGGATCGCACCGCTGCCGCGAGGCTCGGGCATCCAGTTCGCCGACGAGATCGTGGGCGGCGTGATTCCGCGCCAGTACATCCCCGCCGTCGAGCGCGGGGTCCAGGAAGCGGCGGCGCGCGGCCCCGTGGCGGGATATCCCGTCGTGGACTTCAAGGTCGAACTGTACGACGGCTCCTATCACGACGTGGACTCGAACGAGCAGTCGTTCAAGATGGCCGGGATCCTCGCGTTCCGGAGCGTGAGTCCCAACGCCAGGCCTACCCTGCTTGAGCCGATCCTCGAGCTCGAGGTGTCGACGCCCGACGAATACCTGGGTGCCGTGATGGGCGACCTGTCGGCACGCCGCGGGCACATCCTGGGCAGCGACAAGGACGGGCGCCTCACGAAGGTGAGGGCGCTCGTCCCCGAGGCGGAGCTCGACCGCTACGCGACGACGCTACATTCCCTCACGCACGGCCGGGGCACCTACCGGCAGAAGTTCCACGTGTACCAAGAGGTGCCGCCCGAGGCTGCGCACAAGGTGGCCGAGGCGCGGAAAAAGGAACTGGAGGAGGCGAAGGCGTCATGAGAACCATGATCCTGGCTGTCGGCTTCGCCCTCCTGGGCGCGGGGTGCAAGCCGATCGAGAAGCGCTCCGCAGTGGACTCCACGGCTTCAGTCGTTGCCACGCCCGCGGCGGCCCCCACGCTGCCGCCCACCCCGCCGCCGCCACCGGCGGCGACGAGGATCCTCACCGTCACCGGATTCCTCACGCCGGAATCCGTGCTGCACGACACCGCGCAGGACATCTACTTCGTCTCCAACGTCAACGGCGGCCCGTTGGCGAAGGACAACAACGGTTTCATCAGCCGCGTCAAGCCGGACGGAGCGGTCGAGAACCTGAAGTTCATCGAGGGGGGACGCGCGGGAACGGTCCTCAACGCGCCCAAGGGCATGGCGCTCGCGGGAGACACGCTGTGGGTGGCCGACATCGACGCGGTGCGAGCGTTCAACGCGAAGACTGGCGCGCCGATCGACAGCGTGAGCCTGAGCAAGCTGGGCGCGGTGTTCTTGAACGACCTCGTCGTCACGGCGACCGGCGCCCTGTACATCACCGACACGGGAATCCGGTTCGACGACGTCGGCAACGTGTTGCATCCCGGTCCCGATCGCCTCTTCCGCATCGGGCCCGACCGGACCGTGACCGTCGCCGTGCGCGGCGACACCCTCGGCCGACCCAACGGTATCGCCCTCGATCCCGCCGGGAAGCGCTTCGTCATCGTCGAGTTCGGCGGAAAATCGGTGCTCGCGTGGAAGCCGGAGGACAAGGCGCCGAAGGTGATCGCCAAAGGTCCGGGGGGATTCGACGGAGTCGTGATCGCGGGAGCGCGGCTCCTCGCGTCGAGCTGGACCGACTCGACGGTCTCCGCTTACGAGACCGGCCAGGAAGTGAAGCTGATCACCGGCGTGCCGAGCCCGGCCGACATCGGCTACGACGCCAAGCGGAACCGCGTGCTCATCCCGATCTTCACCGGCAACCGCGTGGAGATCTGGCAACTGCCTTAGTCGGACTGGCGGGCCAGCCGGCGCAGCACGCGTCGCGGGATGTGGCGGTAGCCGGGTCCACCGCCGAGGAAGGCATCGGCGATGGCTTCCGTCACGAGCTGGCCGTAGCGCCGAAACACCCACCGCCTCGCGGCAGGCCAATCGTACAGCAAGGCGGCGAGCCACCGCGCCGCCCGAAGCTGCGGCAGGACCTCCCGCCCGAGGCCCGCGTGGTACAGCGCGCGCACGACTTCGGGGTCGCCCGTCCCCTGCGCCAGGACCTCACCGGCGATCCGTCCGCTCTCGATCGCGAAGCTGATTCCTTCGGCGGTGAGCGGGTCGGCCAGGCCGGCCGCGTCCCCGACCGCGAGGACGCGGCCCCGCACCAGCGACCCCGAACGCCGCCGCACGGGAATGACGTATCCGTGGCGCTGCGCCTCCCCGCGCGCGGTGATCCCGGTGAGCGCGAGATACGCGGCCACCCGGTCGTGGAGATCCCGCGCGCCCTCCCCCCGCCGCGAGCTCAGGACTCCGACCGAGAGGTGCGCGGCCTTGGGGAAGACCCACGCGTAGCCGTGTGGCACCGTCCCCACGTCGAACCGGGGCTCCTGCGCGAAGCGGGAGAGCGTGGCGTCGTCCACGGGCACCTCGTACTCGAGGGCGGGGATCGCGCGGCGGTCGTCGCGCCACCCGGCCAGGCGTGTCACATCGCCGATCGCGCCGTCGGCCGCGATGACGAAATCCGCATGCAGCGCTCCCCGGTCCAAGCCGAGTCGGATGCGTGCGCCGTCCTGGACGAGCTCCCGCACGCGACACGGCGCCAGGAGCTTCGCCCCCGCTCGGACCGCCGCCTCGACGAGGAATAGGTCCAGGCGATCGCGCATCGTCATGCTGAGGAGCGGCCGCTCGCGCCGCACGGCAAAGCGAAGGCCGACGTCGTGGAGGTAGAGGACTGCGCGGTGGCAGGATCGTTCGATCACCGAGCTCAAGTCGAGCCCCGCCATCCGGACCGCGCGGTACACGACGCCGCCACCGCATGTCTTGTAGCGGGGCAGGGACTCGCGCTCGAGCGCGCGCAGGCGCTCGAGCGCCTCGTTCGCCTGTTCGAGCGGGAAGGGCTCGATGGTGGTGCGCACCGGCACGGCAGGCGCGAGCGCCAGGAACTCCTCGCCGTCCCGGCGCGTGAGGTTCGCCACCGACCGGACCACGCGCTCACCCCACAGCAGCTCGTAGGGAAACGACGGAATGTCGCTCATGTGGATCCCGGCGCACACGACGGTTCCGCCCTTCACGACGGCCCGCAGCGCGGTGGGGACGAGCGCGCCCACGGGAGCGAACAGGATGGCTACGTCCAGCGGCTCCGGCGGGGTCGCCTCGGAATCCCCCGCCCACACGGCGCCGAGCTCGCGCGCGAACGCCTGGGCCGCTACGTCTCCCGCGCGTGTGAAAGCAAAGACGCGGCGCCCCTGGTAGCGGGCCACCTGGGCCACGACGTGGGCCGCAGCCCCGAAGCCGTAGAGACCGAGCCGCTCGCCGTCCCCCGCGGCCACGAGCGAGCGGTAGCCAATGAGTCCGGCGCACAAGAGGGGCGCGGCCGCGGCGTCAGGATAGGCGGGCGGGAGCGGGAAGACGTAGCGGGCGTCCGCGACGGTGTACTCGGCGTAGCCGCCGTCGAGCTGGTAGCCGGTGAAGCGGGCGCGGTCGCACAGGTTCTCGCGCCCCGTCCGGCAGTACCGGCACGCACCGCACGTCCACCCCAGCCAGGGCACGCCGATGCGATCGCCGACGGCGACGTCCGCGCCCGCTCCGACTGCGGCCACCGTGCCCACGATCTCGTGGCCGAGTACGAGTGGACGCTTCGGGTCGGGCAGCTCGCCGTGCGCCACGTGCAGGTCGGTGCGGCACACACCGCAGGCCTCGACTGCGACCAGCACTTGCCCGGGTCCCGGTTCGGGACGCGGGACATCCGCCGAGCGCAGGGG
>WNGH01017033.1_pt1 | contig 10002 bp, 11 predicted proteins | sample 5400631 | NCBI WGS metagenome assembly WNGH01 (sample SAMN13153373, study PRJNA577476) | soil metagenome | isolation source: 115 cm soil or saprolite under Garry oak tree replicate 1 | place: USA:California | collected 2016-06-15 | reverse complement strand
CCGTCCCCGCCGGCCACCACAGGGATGCGGCCGTCCAGCCCCGTCAGGGCGGCGTCCAGAGCGGCGGCGTCGGTGGACATGTGGACCTCGGTCGGACCGGCAGCCGACAGCACCCCGACCGCCGCGTCGAGTGCCTCACGTTCCACCCTGCCCGCGTGGGCGTTGGCGATCACCAGGTAGCGACGCATGCGCCCCAAGCGTAGCCGAGTGCGGCGGCGCAGCGTGAAGCGGGAAGCGGGGCACGGAGTTGCCGTGACCGGTGGCGCGCAGGTCGCCGCGTTCGGCCCAGCCGACCGTGGGCAGGAAACGGATGCCATGCCCGGCCAGCCAGGACTGCTTCTCCCCGGCCGCGAACTCCACATACGCCCGGGCCCACCGCACCGCCCACGAATCCTCGTCGGCCAGCCGATCAAACTGGGCGCTGCCCTGCCAGTCACTCCAGGCCAGCTCCACCGAGTCGGTCACGCCGAGGCGGCGCTGCTGGGCAGAGTTGACCAGGAACAGGCCACCGAAGGACCAGAACGCCTGCCCGCCCAGGTTGGCGGCGTTCTCCTGGTCCACCACCGCGACCCTCTTACCCCGGCTGGTCAGCTCCTGGGTGGCCACCAGTCCGGCCAGGCCTGCTCCGACGACGATGACATCAGCGTCCATGGCGATCAGCCTCCCTCCACCGTCAGGATCGGCGACCACGACGGCGCGGTCCGGGGTACCCCGGCTTCGGGACGCGCCACCCGGTGAAATCCCCAGGCGGAACCGCGGAACCGTCGTAGCTGGTCACCGGTTGCCCCGAATGGGTGAACATTCCCGGCACCGAACCTGACCAGGCAGGACTCCACCGATCCAGCAGGGTAGTCGAGTCTCCCCGCGGGGACGCCGCGCGGGCGTGAAAATCGGGCGGGTTGCCGCCGACGCCGCTCATCCATGACGGGCAGGCCACGGGATCCGATTTCCCACGACCGGCGCCCGGAGTTGTTCGGCAACCGATCCAACCCGGACCCAGCAGCCCGAACGCCTCTCAGTGACGCCGGCTCGTGCAGGTTGGCGTGCCAGGCCATCCACGACGCGCAACCTCGGACTTTGACGCGGCTGGCCGATCGTGACGGCGGCGCCCCGATCTTGCTGCGCAGGACGCAGGCGGCGTTGACCGGCGGCAATGCTGCCTGCCGTGGTGCGTGCGGTGGTACAGGGCCATCCGGGGTGCCCGTGTAGGCGCGGTTGCCTCTGGGGAGATGTCGTGGGTCTGGCCGGCAAGGGTGCAGGGCCGGCCATTCGGGAGCGTGTCCGCCAGGACCCGCGCTGCGTTGCGCAGCATCGGCATGCTGTTTTCGCCGTCGATGACGAGCGTCGGGGTCGCGATCGAGGCGACCAGATCGGTCGGGAACGTGAGGTCGCCAATGATCGTCGCGTCGTAGACGAGGGTGTGGGCGATGACCTCCAGGGCGGGGCGGAAGGGTGCGTGGCGCATCTGAGCGACGACGTCCTCGGGAATGCCGACGTACTTCGTCTGGTAGAGCTCGACCGCGTCACCGCGGCGACCGGCGGAGATCGCGTCGGCGAGCTGCTTCGGCAGGTCGGCCGGCGGTCGTGGGCGGCTCTCGTCGACTAGGAAGGGCGGCTCGAGCGCCAGCTTCGTGATCGCCAACCCGTGGGCGGCGGCGTGCAGGGCGAGGGTGGCGCCGGAGGAGTAGCCGAACACCGCGGAGGATCCCCCGGCCCCGGCGACGAGCGTGTCGATGTCCTCGATCTCGCGGTCAACCGAGTAGGGCGCCGTGTCGCCGCTGTCTCCGCGTCCACGGCGGTCATAGTTGAAGACGGTTCAGCGTCGTCGGGTCGTGGATCTGGAAGAAGAACTCGAGCAGCTCACGGTATGAGGTCACCTCGGGGTCGAAGACGATCTCGATCGCCTCGGCGTGGGTCCCGTGGTTCCGGTAGGTGGCGTTTGCGACGTCTCCTCCGGTGTAGCCCACCCGCGTCGAGAGGACCCCTGGCCGCCTCCGGATGAGGTCCTGCATCCCCCAGAAACACCCTCCGGCCAGGACCGCCTTCTCCCTCTTCTCGCTCATCGCTCCGCTCCCTCCTTCGTCGCGGCTGCGTCAAAGAGCTTCCGGTACTCCCCGTACCCCTCGGCCTCCAAGTCCTCGTAGAGCACGAAGCGCAGCGCGGCCGAGTTGATGCAGTATCGAAGGCCGCCCTCCTCGACCGGGCCGTCGGCGAAGACGTGACCGAGGTGGCTGTCCCCATGGGTCGAGCGAACTTCGGTCCTCACCATCCCGTAGCTCCGATCCTCACGCTCGACCACGTTGCCCGGCTCCAGCGGCACGGTGAAGCTCGGCCAGCCGCAGCCGCTGTCGTACTTCTTCGTCGAGGCGAACAGCGGCTCGCCCGACACCACATCGACGTAGACGCCTGCCTCCTTGTGGTCCCAGAACTGGTTGTCGAACGCCGGCTCGGTAGCGCTCTCCTGGGTGACCGCGCGCTGCGTCGGCGTCAACTGCGCCAGCGCTCGCTCGTCCTTACGGTATCGATCAGACACGACAACTCCTTCACCCCACCCTCGGGGTCTGCGCTTGCAGCCGGTGGAACGCTCCGACACCTTCGCGCATTCCCCGGACCCAGGAATCAGGCCCCGGCCGCACATCACCCCCGCAGGTTGACCCGATGGGAAGTATGGAGTTCGCTCACCGTACTGGCGGGCAAAGCTGCTGGTCAGGAGCGCGCCGCGAGGGACTCGAACCCCAACCGCCAGATCCGTAGCCATCGCCCGCCCGTCCCCGCCCGTCCTTCCTATCCCTGCGCGTCCCTGTCTTCCCACTCTCAACGGCCATGCCGCCGGTCGGAGTCGGGCATCCGTCCCTGCCTGTCCCGCGCGGCATGGTCGCAATCTGGTCGCAGTTTCGGGCCATCGTTGCCAGACCCGATGTCTGGCAACGGCCTGGTCAGAGGCCTGTGGAACGCCTTCGGAGATCCTAGAGCACCAGATTTTTCGTCTGGTGCTCCTGCCATCGCTCCAGCGCGGGCCAACGTGGGCGTTGGGTCGGTGGCCCGACTGGACCACTGCCACGCTCGGGTCGCCCGCAGACCACGAGGGTGCCGCCGCGGAGCGAGGGCGAATGAGGGGCGCACCGGGGGCAGACACCCGCCCCGGGTCCGCGGCGCCGCCATACCAGGGGAGGGCCTCCTTGCGCGCGTGACCAAGGGCCACAAAAACGATGCCGCCATGGCGCTGGTCCACAGCACGCAGGTGTTCGAGGAGCTCGGCGATCGCAACTCATGGGCGCACGCGACCCGCAGCCTCGGCGAACTCCGGCGGCGGCAGCGCCGCTTCGGCGAGGCGGTGGCCTGCCTGGAGCAGTCGCTCGAGACCTTCTGCGAGCATGGGACCGCAGGGGCCACGGCAGGCGCTCCGCGGCCTTTCGGACAGCTACCGCGACCAGGGCCGCCTCGGCCTCGCTTCGCGTGACGTCGGTTGAGGGGCCTGCTGGACCGGCCGCTGGTGAGTTCCGGGTCATTCCGACCCTGCGTACGGGAGCTGGCGCCCCCACGCGAGCTGCAAGATCGCGGTGGCCGACGCCAACCCCGAGCCGTGAGCCCGCAACGCGCGTGGCGGCGAAGCGTGCACTCTGGCGCGGGCTTGTCACAGCCTCGCGTTAGCGTGGCGCAAGGATGAACCGCACCGACCGCCTGTACGCCTTGGTTGAGGAGCTGCGCGCGACCGCGCCCCGTGCGCGCAGCGCGCCCCGGCTCGCCGAGCGCTTCGAAGTCAGCGTCCGGACCATCGAGCGTGACATCCTTGCGCTGCAAGAGGCCGGCGTGCCGATCTGGGCAACCTCGGGCCGCGGCGGGGGTTACACGATCGACCCCGCGCACACCTTGCCGCCGTTGAACTTCACCGCCAGCGAGGCGGCAGCGATCGCGCTGGCGCTGGCGCGCAGCGGTCCGATGCCGTTCGATGGCGCCGCTCGCACGGCACTGCACAAGGTCGTCGCCGCGATGCCGGCAACCGGGCGCACGAGCGCGGCCGACCTGCTCGCCCGGATCCACCTCATGCACGCCAAGCGGGAGCTGTCCGACGCGCCGGTGCTGCGCGCCGTCGAGGAGGCCGTGCTCGAGCGACGGGTGCTCTGCCTGGACTATTGCGACAAGCAGGGCCATAGCACGGAAGCGCGGCTGGTGGAGCCGCTCGGTTTCATCGGCTCCGAGCGTGACTGGTACCTGGTGGGGTGGTGTCGGCTTCGCAGCGGTGTGCGCGTGTTCCGCCTGGACCGGATCGGCACGATCGAAGTGACTGCGGAGCGGTCACCCACGCGGGAGCCGCCGGCGCTGGGCGAGGAGTGCCTGCCGCAGCAACCGTGGTGGCATCCGGCGATCGTGGGCTGACCTGCCGCGATCACCAGCGCGTGGCGAGCGAGCGGGAGCTGCGCGCCAGTGGGAACGGCGAGCAGCTCCGGACGCTCACGACTGCTCGATGAGCCCGACGCGGTGGCCCTCGGGGTCGAGGAGCATCGCGACCCGTGCGGTCTCCGAGATCGGCGTCGGCGGCTGCACCACCTTGCCGCCGAGCCGTGCTGCGTGCTCAAGGCGCTCCTCCAGCCCCTGGACCGCCGCATAGAACGAAACGTACTCGCCGACCTCACCGCCGGGGGCAAAGATGCCGCCCGGTATGCCGCCCTCGGCGCCGGTGTCCACCATGCCGTAGTGCTGCGGGTTGTCGGCGTCGACCTTCCAGCCGAGCAGGTCGCCGTAGAAGCGCGTGAGTGTGTCGAGGTCGCGACCGGCGATCTCGAACCACACCACTGGAGCCGCCATGTGCGTGCCTCCCGTGTCCGATGCGATGACGAGCACAGCGTCGTGCCTGGGGGCGACACCGTCCTGTCGTGGTTCCGAACCGGTTCAGGATTCGAGCCCACCGTTCTCGTCGCTCGCATGCCGCGCCGGCGCGTTCCCGGGCCCGGTCTCCATGCCCTGACCGCTACGCTCCTGCCCCCGCGATTGGTCCGCCGGGCTGACCGCCCGATGTGAGGGTGGCGCGGGGGCCAAGCATGTGGTGTGATCTGGGCTAGAAGGGAGTAAAGGTCCAGAGAGGGCGTGCATGAGAGCTGTCGGGTGGCGGGTGCGGGCTGCGGTCGTGCTGGTCGGGATGACGGTCGTGCTCGGCGTCATGGGGCTGCGGCCCGCTTGGGCTGACCCGCCTCGGCTCGCGCAGCGGCAGCTCACCGCCGCCAGCTACAACCTCTACCTCGGCGCGGATTTTACGCCCCTGTTCTCAGCCACCAGTCCGGCGGAGCTGGTGCAGCGCGCCGGCCAAGTCTATGCGAACGTGGTCAAGACCGACTTCCCAGCACGGGCGGAGGCCATCGCGGAGCTGCTGGCGGCAAACCCGCCCGACGTGGCCGGCCTCCAGGAAGTCGCGCTGTGGGAGACCGGCCCGATCGGTGGACCGCTGAGCCCCAGCTACGACTTCCTGCAACTGCTGCTCGACGCCCTCGCCCGACACGGGCTGGTCTACCGGCCGGTCGCTGTCAACCTGAATTTCTCCGGCGCAATGCCGATCAGCGCCACGACGGCGGCGCGCTTCACCGACCGCGACGTGATCCTCGCCCGGGCCGATCTGCCGGAGGCGCTGCTCAAGGTGAGCAACCCGGAGTCGCACAACTTCGCCGCCCAACTCGTCATTCCCACGGCGATCCCGGGACTGAGCTTCACCGTGCCACGCGGTTGGTCAGCCGTGGACGTGAAGGTGCGCGGCAAGACGGTCCGCTTCGCCAACACCCACCTGGAGGCGTTCAGCACCCCCGTGCGCAACGCGCAGGGACGTGAGCTGGCTGCGGCACTTGCAACATTCACCCACCCGGTCGTGCTCGTCGGCGACCTCAACTCCCGACCGGACGACACGGCTGGCGCGTACGGGACGTTCAGGGCCGCCGGCTACGCCGACGCGTGGACGGTGGTGCACGGCCCCAACGGCGGCTTCACCTCCGGGCAGTCCGAGCTGCTCGACAACGTCCCCTCACTGCTGGACCACCGCATCGACTATGTGCTGTACCAGCCAAGCGCGGTCGAGGCCCTCGAGGCCGACGTCATCGGCGACGAGTTGAACGACCGCACCTTCAGCGGGCTGTGGCCATCCGACCACGCCGGGGTCGTAGCCACGCTGCATCTGGCACGACCGTAGTGTCCCCCGACTCACACTGACGCTGCGCGCCAGCAGGGCAAGCCACCGTAGCACCTGGCAGAAGGTCAGGCAGAGCAGTCGGAAGGCCATGTGCCGATCATCTCGGCAGCGCACGCCAACGAGCGAACTCACTGCTCAAGACCTATGACCGGCTTTATGGCACCCACACGTTGTCGGCGAGGATTGGCAAGGCAGGGTGCGTCGACGTGACCTGCTCGGCGGTCTTCTGCATGAGTACCAGCGAGCTGCATGAACGTCTTTACGGCATCCCACACGTTCAGGCGGTGGTTGCGGAGAACTACAGGTTACGTGGCGAGGTCGAGCGCCTGCGGGAGCTGCTTCGACAGCATGGGATCGAGCCCAACGGCGGGACTGCCCAGACTGCTTGAGGTCGCGATCGACTTCACGCCCAGCCACGGTGCGTCGTCGGTGAGCTTCAGGTGCGCCAGCAGCTGCTGGATGTCGTCCTCGATCGCCAGCAGCTGCCCGGCGCGGGACTCTTTGGGAAGGTAGAAGGGCGGCGCGAGCGCGAGGGCGGTCGTGGTCAGATGTGGGATCGCGCCGCCGCGCGCGGCTGGTGTCCCGAGCACTGACCACGGCCGCCTGAAAGCGCGGCTTCGACCGATGCACGGACTCGAGCAGGACCGTAGCGCCACGGTGATCATCAAAGGACACGCGTTGATGCAGAACGTCCGGGAGAGGGCACTGCGAGCTGACCGTCGAGGCGCCCATCAGCCTGCGAATGGCGGTCGCATTCTGCGAGCTGGCCGCGGCCATCTGACCCGAGACGGCGGGCGAGGCTTCAGCCTGCCACCGTCCGCGCAGACGCAACAGCGCCGCCAGAGCCGGTCGACGACGAAGCCCGGCGCTGAACTACGGGCCTGCTGAGGGCAACCCAGAGAAATCCATAGTCAGAATAGGCGATAGCTGGGCCGAGTGGGCGTCCATCATCCTCCTGGTTCCACTACAGCCCGGCACCCGAACCGATCACAGCGCAGACTGGCCGCGTCCGCGATCGCCTGCGAGGGCTCGCCGACAGACCACAGTGATCGCCCCGTCGAGGAGGCATACCCGTGAGACGACTCGTCATGCTGGCTGCGGCGGCCTTGGCACTGACGGCCTGCGGCGGCGGAGCTGACACCGACTCCGCGGCGCCCAAGGCGACGGCGACAACCGCTGCCGCAACCACGACCACCGTCGTTAACGTCGCCGCCGACAAGGCCAAGGCGCGCGCCCTTGTGTTCACGCGCTCCGACCTGCCCGCCGGGTGGAAGGCCGCACCGCACCAGGACGACCCGACCGACAAGAAGTTCGACGACCAGTTGGCGGCCTGCCTGGGCAGGCCCAGCCCCACCACCTATCTCACAGCACGCGCCAACAGCCCGGACTTCGCCAGCGGCGACGCCGAGGTCAGCTCAGAAGCGCTCTTGGTCAGGACCGTTGCGGATTTCAACGCAGACGCCGACGCGGTCCAAGGTCCTAAGTTCATTCCGTGTGTCAAGCGTGTTCTGACCAGCTCCCTGCAGCAGCTCGCAGGAGCGTCGGTGCGGTCCGTCGCCGTCGCGCTCCTTCCGGTCGACAGTGATGCCCAGTTCTCGGCGGGGTTTCGCGCGACCGTCAAGCTGCTGGCGCAGGGCCAGTCCGTGACCGTCTACCAGGACGGCATCCTGCTCGGAAGGGAGCGGATCGAGCTGACGGCAAGCTTCTCCGACGTACAGCAACCCCCCGACTCCGCCCTCGAGAAGGCGCTCGTGGCCAAGCTGGGCGCCAAGTTGGACGCAGCCTGACCGAACCTGACAGCAAGAAGCGAACCCGTAGGGTTCAGAAACCCGCGTGGGGTTCCCAGAAGCTCAGTGGCGGCAGGGCGGGCCGCCTCGGCCAGCAGCGGTGCGAACCGCTGGATCCGGCGGTAGATCGTGACGTGGTCGACTGCGACCCCGCGCTCAGCCGGGAGTCCCTCGATGTCGCGATAGGCCGTACCACAGGCGCCTATGCGAGCAGCTTCTCGCCTGTGGGCCGTCTCCCGGCGTCGGCGACCTTGACCCCCTTCGGGTAGGACCGGCGGTCCAACTCCGCGTGGACGGTCAACCCGGTGCGGGTGGTGGTCGCCCCGATCAGGTCAACGATGACCTCGTGGCTTACAAGCGGCCGGCCGCGCCAGTTGGTCGAGATGTGGCTGAACAGGCGGTGGTGAAGTCGGTCCGGGGCGCGGTCTCGTCTTTCGAGCGAGCCGTTTCCCCGGGCCGCTTCCCGCACCCGGCGTGCCTCTCTCAAGGCACCGGGCGCTCCGCACGCCCCGTCGTGCCTGTGCTCGTCCTCATCCGCTGACCGGCCAGGGGGACGGGATGACTGTTCCCCGGTAGCGGTAGCGCGTGGTGGGCACCTTGCCGGGATCGAACAGCGTCCGTTCCGCCCCGGCTGGCCACCAGCCGCCCCCGCAGTAGCGGCGGCGGAGGTCCTTCCTGGTGATCCGGCGGTGTTTGCGGCGCAGCCACTTCATGACCTGGCTCCACGCGTAGGAGCGTAGGTACTGGAATGTTGCGCTGGACACGCCGGGCCGGAAGTACCTGCACCAGCCGACCAGCATCCGGTTGATCTGGATGAGCAGGTCGTCCAGCGGCAGTCCGGTGGCCGTTCTGCGGCGTATCGCCTTGACCTTGCCCATCGCGGCCGTCAGGGCCTTGCGGGAGGGGTAGGTGTAGACGTAGCACCGGCTGGCTTGGCGTTTGCGGTGGCGCTGGATGTGCCACCCGAGGAAGTCCAGCCCCTCGTCGATATGGGTGATCAGGGTCTTTTCCGGTGACAGGCGCAAGCCCATCGCGGACAAGACTCCTGCGATCTGCTCACGCAGCGCTTCGGCGTCCTCCCTGGTGCCATGCACCATCAGGCACCAATCATCTGCATAGCGTGACAATCGGTAGTTGGGAAGGCCCTGGGAGCGGCGCTTGGCGCGCTGCCACGCTGTGGCGGCCGGGCCGCCCGGTCCTGCGGCGATGTACTCGTCGAGGACCGACAGCGCCACGTTGCTGAGCAACGGTGAAAGGATCGAACCCTGCGGGGTTCCGGCGGTGGTGTCCCGAAGCTGGCCGTCCTCACCGAGGATGCCCGACTTCAAGAACGCCTTCACCAGGCCAAGAACGCGTTTGTCCCCGACGCGAGCACGCACCCGGTCCAGAAGAGCGGAGTGTGAAATCTCGTCGAAGCAGGCCTTGATGTCGCCCTCCACGATCCATTCGTACTTCTTGGACGTGAAGAAGCGCACTTCGGCCACCGCGTCGTGAGCCCGGCGGTTGGGGCGGAACCCGTAGGAACACGGGAGGAAATCCGCCTCAAAGATCGGCTCCAGCACCAGCTTCAAGGACGCCTGGACCACCCGGTCGGCGATCGTGGCGATTCCCAGGCGGCGCAGCTTCCCGCCCGCCTTGGGGATCAGCCGCTCCCGGACCGGAAGCGGGCGGAAACTACGGTCCCTGATACTGGCCCGCAGCCCGCCGAGGAACTCCCCGACACCCGCCCGCAATGCGACGGACGGCGCCGTGGCACCGTCCACCCCGGCGGTCTTTGCGCCCTTGTTACCCCGCACCCGATCCCACGCCACCAAAAGGAACGCGGGATCGGCGACAAGGTTGAACAGGTCATCGAACCTGCGATGAGGATCATCACGGGCCCAACGGTGCAGCTTGGCCTGGATCTCCAGTACCCGTCGCTCCGCCGCATACGTGGCGGACTCCAGCTCACCGGTATTCACCGTTGACCTCCCGGCCTTCCAGTCGCTTCCGCTGCTGACTTGCTGGCCCCCTTGGCCATGTACGCGCCATTAACGCGCTCGG
>WNGH01009001.1_pt1 | contig 10002 bp, 7 predicted proteins | sample 5400631 | NCBI WGS metagenome assembly WNGH01 (sample SAMN13153373, study PRJNA577476) | soil metagenome | isolation source: 115 cm soil or saprolite under Garry oak tree replicate 1 | place: USA:California | collected 2016-06-15 | reverse complement strand
TACACCGTGATTGCGCCGAAAAGCAGTCCGAAAAGCGCGCCGAGAATGACGGCGCGAATCGTGAATTCCTTGGGGCTTTCTTCGGCCGAAACGTAGGTGCGGAATTCACCCGGAGGCGCCGTGGAACTCCATGGACGTTCGCTCAATGAATCCTCCCCACTTACTAGAATGGAATGCCAATGTGGCCTGTGCGGGGGGATTATGCCGCAGGTGGGCGAGGCGGGGAAGAGAATCCTGGGCGGAAGAGGGGGCGGGTCTCGCGGCTCTATTGACAGGGGGAAAGCATCCCTGTAGTGTGCGGCGGTATACGTTGCTCAGGTCAGCAACATTGCCCATGGGCCGGGATCCTCTCAAACCGCGGGCGACCGCGAATTCGTCAAGACTTGTGACCGCCCAGCGGTCAATTTTTCGAGGTGTAGGCTCCAGGTTTTTCCCGCAAACATCCGAGTTTTCACATTGCGGTCAATTCAAAATGGGAGACGCGCCATGAGTTATCGCCGAATGTTTTTGCTCGGGGTAGTGCTTGTGGCCGGAACCGTTGGATGGCGGCTGTGTCCGGTGAGCGCGGCTGATGAATGGCAGCCGATCTCGCAGGAAGAGTTGAAGATGACCAGCGTGCCGGAAGCGCCCGGCGCACCGGCGATCATTCTCTATCGGCAGGTGGACCGGGACGACAGCAACAGCGCGACCCCCCACGAGTACAACTACGTTCGCGAGAAAATATTCACCGAGGAAGGGCGTAAATATGCGGACGTGGAAATTCCCGTCGTCAAGGGCCAATGGAATATCCTTAACATCAGGGCCCGCACCATCCGGCCCGACGGCTCCATCGTGAACTTTGACGGCAAAGTCTACGAAAAAGAAATCGTCAAAGCCCGAGGCATCAAATACCTTGCCAAGACCTTCACGCTCTCCGACGTTCAGCCGGGAAGCATCATTGAATACCACTACATGATCGACTTCGCGGAATATTACATCTTCAATTCGAATTGGGTCTTGAGCGACGACTTATTCAGCAAGCGCGCCAAATTCACGCTGAAGCCCTATCAGTGGTACCTGCAATGGAGCTGGCCCAATGGCCTGCCTGCGGGGGTCAAACCGCCAGTGAATGAAAACAAGATCGTCCACATGGAGGTGCAAGACATTCCAGCGTTTGAAACAGAAGACGATATGCCACCGGAAGGCGCCACGAGGTTTCGCGTTGATTTCCTCTACAGCGAAGAAATGTTTGAAAAGGAGCCGGACAAGTTTTGGAAGAAACAAGGAAAGAAGATGAACGACGAGGCGGAGGGCTTCGTCAATAAACGCAAGGCGATGGAACAGGCCGTGGCTGAGATTGTGTCTCCAAGTGATCCGCCCGACGTCAAATTGCAGAAAATCTATGCGCGGGTCCAGAAAATCCGCAACACGTCTTATGAAATCGCAAAAACCGAACAGGAACAGAAGCGCGCGAAGGAAAAAGACGTCAATAATGTTGAGGACGTGTTGAAAAGAGGGTATGCGGACGGCTATCAAATCACCTGGCTATTCCTGGGCCTGGCGCGCGCAGCAGGCTTTGACGCTTCTCCGGTGCGGATTGCTACCCGCAACGATCATTTTTTCCAGCGCAATATCATGAGGTCGAGAGATCTGAACACAAACGTCGTATTGGTGAAACTGAACGGGAAGGATATGTATTTCGATCCCGGCTCCGAGTTTACACCGTTCGGGCTGCTGCCCTGGTCGGAAACGGGAACAACAGGATTGAAGCTGGATAAAGAAGGCGGAACCTGGGTGGAGACGCCGAATCCCGAGTGTTCCGCATCGCGCATCGAACGCAAAGCGGACCTGAAGATGACCAGCGAAGGGTCGCTGGAAGGCAAGCTCACCGTTACGTTTACCGGCCTTGAAGCACTGTGGCGAAGAGTTGAAGAACATAATGAGGACGAAGCGCACCACAAAAAGTCAATGGAAGACTATGTGAGGGAAATCGTTCCCGCAGCGATCGAAGTCGACCTGACCAACAAGCCGGAATGGACAAGCTCGGCCCCCGCTCTGGTGGCTGAATTCACACTGAAGGTACCCGGATGGGTTACTGGCGCAGGCAAACGTGCGCTGTTTCCCGTGGGCTTGTTCAGCGGCCCCGAAAAACACATGTACGAGCATTCCACGCGCGTTCATCCGCTGTACTTTCATTACCTTTTTCAGAAAGACGACGACGTTCGCATTGAGCTGCCTCTGGGGTGGCAGGTAAGCAGTATTCCGCAGGTTCAAAACAACGATGCGAAACTCGTCGCTTACACCTTGAAGGTCGAGAATGACAAGGGCTGGCTTCATCTGGAGCGGCATCTTAGGAGCAACCTTACCTTCCTGGAACAAAAATATTACGGTGCGCTGCGTAATTTCTATCAAACCGTAAGGAGTGGCGATGACCAGCAAATCGTTTTGCAACCGCTTGGAAGCCCAACTGGCAACTAAACGTCTGTGCCGCCAGCGCGGTCTCGCAGGTTTGGCCTTTTCACTATTTTTGATACTCCCAGCCGCTCAAGGCGCGGACGCGCCACAGTGGATGCATGCGGTGGCGAATGCGCCGCTTCCCGCTCACGATGAAAAAACAAACGCGATTCTCCTCTACTCCGAAGATGTGCTGAGCGTGCAGTCGAACGGGAAGATCAAAAAGGTGGAACGCCGAGTCTACAAGATTCTTCGCCCCGATGGCCGGCAATACGGCACGGTCCGCGCGGATTTCGATGCCGAGGCGAAAATCAATAATATGCACGGGTGGTGCATTCCGTCCCAGGGAAAGGATTACGACGTGAAGGAAAAGGACGCCATCGAGACCGCCCTATTGGGCGTGCAAAATGGGGAATTGATGAGCGACCTAAAGACCAAATTGTTGACGATTCCGGCAGCGGATCCTGGCAATATCGTCGGTTACGAAATTGAGCAGGAACTGCGCCCCTACGTCATGCAGGATTTTTGGGCCTTTCAGGAAGTGGGAGTGCCAGTTGTAGAGGCGCACTATTCCCTGCAGATCCCGGCGGGATGGGAGTTTAAGGCCGTTTGGCTGAATCATCCCGAAGTGGCGCCTTCCGGCGGAGGGGGTCAATGGCAGTGGGTGGTAAAGGATATCAAAGCCATCAAGCCGGAGAGCGGAATGCCGCCGTGGCAGGGTGTCGGTGGGTTCATGGTTGTCTCCTTGTTCGGCAGTGTCAGTGGACGGAGTAATGGGTTCGAAGATTGGAACGCCATGGGTAAATGGGAGAGCAGCCTGACGAATGGGAGGCGCGAAGCTTCTCCGGAGATGAAGAAAAAGACCGCGGAACTCGCGGCAGCCGCCCCGACAACTCTCGCCAAGATGCGTGCTTTGGCGCAATTCACGCAAAAAGAGATTCGCTACGTTGCCATCCAGCTAGGCATTGGAGGATGGCAGCCGCATCCCGCGCCGGAGATTTTTGTTCACAAGTATGGCGACTGCAAAGATAAGGCCACGCTCTTGAGCGCCATGCTGGGCGAAATTGGTGTGGAGTCTTATTACCTGGACATCAACACGGAGCGGGGCACAATCACTCCAGCGACTCCCGCCACACGATGGTTTGACCACGTCGTCCTGGCCATCCGCTTGCCAAACGATCTAAACGATCCGTCGCTGCACATGATTATTACGCATCCGAAGTTAGGGCGGCTGCTCATTTTCGATCCGACAGACGAATTTACGCCATTCGGGCATCTGCGAGGTGAACTGCAGGAGAGCTATGCGCTCCTGGTCACGCCGGACGGAGGCGAACTACTCAAGCTGCCAAAGCTGCCGGCGTCGATGAATGGAGTTGTGCGCACAGCGAAGCTGGCACTGAATTCGAGTGGAACGCTGAGCGGTGACATCGTTGAGGAGCGCAATGGCGACTATGGGACTCAACAGCGCGCCACTCTCAAGTCCGTTGCCAAGGATGCAGACCGGGTCAAGTTTATTGAAACGCTGCTCTCACACTCGATTTCGACGTTTCAAATTACCAAAGGGTCTTTTTCCAATTTAAATCAACTGGACCAGCCATTCGGATACCAATATTCCTTTGTCGCACAAAATTATGCGAAGACCGCGGGGAATCTGCTCCTGGTGCGTCCGAGAATCGTTGGCTCCAATTCAAGTGATCTTCTCGAGAAAAAGGAGCCGCGGGCGTACCCGGTGGAGTTCGATGGGCCGGAGAAGAACATGGACACGATCGAAATCACGCTGCCGGCCGGTTATGAGGTTGACGACCTGCCGCCGCCGATCAACGCGGATTACAGTTTTGCGAGCTACCACAGCAAGTCCGAAGTGAATGGGAACACGTTGAAATATACGCGGACGTTCGAAGTGAAGGAGTTGAGCGTGCCGCTCAGCAAGGTGGAGGACTTGAAGAAACTCTACCGCATCATCGCGGGTGACGAACGGAATACCGCGGTGCTAAAACCGGCGGCTCACTGACTTCTATCGCCACTCTTGTTCGCATGGTTTTTCCGCAGAGATTTGACCGACCAGATGGATTCCGCTCGCCCGATCTGAAGAAAAAGACATAGCGATTCCTAATTCACAATGGAGATCCCGCTCCAACAGGATTCGTGCGATGGACGAAGAACAGGAGGGCAAAGGGAGGCTGCAGCGCCACCAATTTTCTTCGCAGGGCGCGCGGCGACGCGTTTAATGCTTCCTTTAACAACGAGGCCGCTATCTCGGGAGAGGGATGCGCGCGATAGACATCAGCGCGATCGGCGTGGGAGTACTTCGTGTAGCGCGGCGCTGAATCTTGCGCCGCCTCCAGTAAGATTTCCCACGGACTCCGCTTGTGGAACAGCTTCTTCGCTGAAGCTTCGCTGCGGGTGATGCTTACCAGAGAGCGTTGCGGGCCACCGCCGATTTCGAGAGAAACCGCGGTCACTTGCGCCGGGTCGAATGGGCGCGAGGGGTCATCATCGGGGAAGAGGGCAAGCAGTCCCGTGACTTCGGATTCGTTGGAAGGGAAGCCGTCCCACCAGTAGCGATAACCGTTATAGACCACCGTGCCGGTGCGGAGAATCTGCTGCACGCGAGAAACATTCTTGCCTGTCACGCTCACGACCATGTCCGCAAGTTCAACAAGGCGAAACATTTGTTTCACCACGGGGCGCACGGTTACGTAGCCTGCATCTTCTTCCGTGAAGCGCACGGAGATGGTTTCAGGGAGCGGCATTGCGAGTGGCTGGCGCGAATTCTCACCCAAGTTTCGAAAGATGGACGCGCACGCGATCGCTGAGCGCTTTGCCGTCCACGGTCTTGCCTTCCAGAGCAGCCTTGGCGGCTTTCACGACCGCGCCCATTTGCTTGATGGAATTCGCGCCGGATTCGGAGATGGCCTTGGCGATCGCCGCGTCCATTTCCGCTTCGCTGGCGCCGGCAGGGAGATAAGATTCGATGATGGCGAGTTCCTTGGTTTCTTTCGCGGCGAGTTCCGGACGGTTGCCTTTGGTGAACTGTTCGATCGATTCCTTGCGCTGTTTTACGAGCGTTTGCAGGATTTGAATCGACTCGGCCTCGTCGAGCGCGCGTATTTTTTCGACTTCCTTGTGCTTGATAGCGGCCTTGATTCCCCGCAGGACGCTGAGGCGCAATTCTTCCTTGCCGCGCATGGCGTCTACCAGATCCTTCTGAATTTTCTCAGCAAGACTCATCTCAGATCCTCGCTGCATTGAATATAGCAGACCATCAGAAAGGAGCGTCAAGAATGAGGTCGTTCCGCAGCTACGATTGCCGCGATGCTTATTTGACAGCGCGCGGGCGGGCCGCTAACTTTGATCTCTTACACCGTGCAGGAAAAACCTGCTGGAGGAGACCAAGCGTCTCATGAAAGTCATCGTAGCGGACAAGATCAGCGAGCGGGGCGTGCAATTGCTGAAGGAGCAGCCCGGCTGGAACATCGTACTGACGACGAAAGACACGCTGGGCGCGGAGATCGCGGATGCGGACGCTCTGATTGTGCGCAGCGCGACAAAGGTTACCGCGGAATTGCTGGACAAGGGACGAAAATTGCGCGCGGTGGGGCGCGCAGGCGTGGGCGTGGACAACATCGATCTGGAAGCGGCTACCAAGCGCGGCGTGCTGGTGATGAGCACACCGGGCGGGAATGCCATCAGCGTGGCGGAGCACACCTGCGCACTGCTTCTGGCTCTGGCGCGGCAGATCCCGCGACTGGATAAAGCGATCCATGAGGGACGCTGGGAAAAATCCACCGCGGCGGGAACGGAAGTGCGGGGAAAGACTCTGGGCCTGATTGGCCTCGGGCGAATCGGCAGTGAAGTCGCGGTGCGCGCCGGGGCATTTGACATGCGCGTGCTGGCGTACGACCCGTACATCAGCGAAGCCGCGGCGCACGAGATTTCGGTCGAATTGGTGCCCCTGGAAAAGTTGCTGGCGGAGAGCGACTTCGTTTCGCTGCACACGGCGCTAAGCCCCGCGACCCAGAACCTGATCAGCAGCGCGACTATCCAAAAGATGAAAAAAGGCGCGCGGGTGATCAATACCGCGCGGGGAGAACTGATCGACGAAGCTGCGCTGGCGGAAGCATTGAAGAACGGGCACTTTGCTGGGGCGGCTGTGGACGTGTTTGTGGAAGAGCCGCCGAAAAATTCGCCGCTCGTCGGGCTGCCGAATGTGATCGCCACGCCGCACGTGGCGGGCTCGACGACGGAAGCGCAGGAAGAAGTGGGCACACAGGTGGCCGTGCAGATCAGGGATTACCTGGCGGAGGGGATTATTCGCAACGCGGTGAACCTGCCGGCGCTTTCGGCGGACCAATACCGCCGCGTGCGGCCGTACCTGGAACTGGCGGAGCGGCTCGGTTCACTGGTTTCGCAAGCGGGGCAGTCGCGCCCGGCGCGGATTCGCATCCGGTACGCCGGCGAGGTGGCTGAAGTTGGCACACACTTGCTTCGCAGCGCGGTGCTGGCGGGCGTGCTGAATGCGGTGCTGGATGAGAAGGTCAACGTAGTAAACGCGCCCGCGGTGGCAGCGGCGCGAGGTTTGGCGGTGGTGGAAGAGACGCGACGGCGCGAACATGGCTTCCCAAATACGCTGGAAGTCTCCGCCCTGCCTGAAAAAAGCGGCTCGACGGCGGGCTTTACGGCCGAAGGCACCGTCCTTCATGACGGCTCGCCCCGCGTTCTGCAAATCGAAGGAATCCCGCTGGAGGCCCAGCTTGAGGGCACCATTCTTTACCTGAGGAATCGCGATGAACCTGGAGTCATCGGCCAGATCGGGACGACCTTGGGAAAGCTCGGAGTCAATATCGCTACTTTCGCGCTTGGCCGCCGCGAAGCGCAACGCGGGGCCGACGCGGTGTCGCTTGTGCGCGTCGATGGGAAAGTGTCTGCTGCCATCCTCGAGCCCATCCGGGCGATTCCAGCCATTACGGAGGCGAAGTTGGTTCAGCTTGGATAGGAGCTGAACTCCCAGGGCTTTGAATTCAACGTCTTTCTTATCAATCGAAAACGCCGATAAGCCGAACTTGATAAATAATTTAGAACAACTTTTCTTGACAACCTCAGTCCATCTGTTCTAAAAGCTATCTCAACGGTAGATTAGGTCGAGTGGCGGTTTAGCGTTGCCCGGGGAAAATTTCCATTTCGGCCCTACGACCTTGTCTCGGCAATGTGCTGAGGCTTTCCGTACCCGTCCGGCATCCCCGCGTGAATTTTTTCATACCCAAAGTAAGGTGCGCGAAAGGAGCAGTGTATGAAGTCTTCTAGTTTTGGGAAGGCGTTCTTCGCAATCCTGGTAGTTTGTTTGTTCGCCGCGGTTAGTGCCTATGCGCAGACTGGCACGACGTCCTTGCGTGGCACGGTCTCGGACAAGACGGGTGCCAGCGTGGGGGACGCCAAGGTGTCGCTGGATAATCTGGGCCAGGCGTTTCATCGCGAGATACAGACGACCACGACCGGCGAGTACGAATTTGTGGCGTTGCCGCCGGGCACCTACGCGCTAACAATCGAGAAGGCGGGTTTCCGAAAGCACGAGCAGAAAAACCTACAATTGTTGGTAAACCTGCCGATGACAATCAATGCGACACTCGAAATTGGAGCGACGTCGCAAACTGTGGAAGTCTCTGCAGTTGCTGTCGCATTGAACACCACTGATGCCTCGATCGGAAACGCCTTCGGCGAGAACGAAGTGAAGTCGCTGCCACTGGAAGGCCGCAACGTTCCCGATTTGCTCAGCTTGCAGCCCGGTGTGGCGTTCACAGGCAACCGCGATGACGTGCCGACCTTTGACACTAGAAACGGCGCGGTAAACGGCTCACGCAGTGACCAGAGCAACGTTACTGTGGACGGCGTCCAGGTTAATGATGTGGGCGGACACGCCTTCACGTCGGTGCTGCCCGTAACGCTGGACTCGGTGCAGGAATTCCGCGTCACCACTTCGAATTACAATGCTGATCAGGGTAGTACCTCAGGCGGCCAGGTAGCCATGGTGACCAAGAGCGGCACCAATGACATTCACGGCTCGGCGTACGAATACCACCGCAACACCTATACGAGCGCGAACGACTTCTTTGTAAAGAGCGGCGAGATGCAGAACTGCATAAATAACGGAACGCCGCTCAGCGACAAGGCGTGCAACACACCTCCGAAACTGATCCGCAATATTTTTGGGGCATCGCTAGGCGGCCCGATAAAGAAGGACCGGCTCTATCTTTTCATGAATTTCGAAGGGACGCGTCGCGCGGAGGCGAACAGCGTGACGAATGCAATTCCTTCTGCCGCCATGAAGGATGGCGTCATCCAGTATACATGCGTGGATCCAACGCAGTGCCCGGGTGGTACGATCAGCGTGCCTAATTTCAACACTCCGACCCAGACAGACACATTTACAATCGCTCCGGGCAATAATGCGCTCACGCCAGCGCAACTTGCGAATATGGACCCGCTGCATGTCGGGCCGAGCCAAGTGATGTTGCAATATCTCAACACCTTCCCGAACTCCAATTGCAACAACGCCGGAGATGGCTTGAACTATACGTGCTTTAACTTTAGTGGTTCGATTTCCGACAAAAAAAACGAATATATCTCAAAAATGGACTACAACATTACTCGCGATGCGAAACATCGGCTCTCGCTGACGGGCGCAATGAGGACGCAAAGAAATGCCGGGACGCCTTTCCTGCCGGGGCAAGCACCCTCGAACACGTTTGTTAACTTCAACAGGGGACTCATCGCAAATTACAGCGGAGTCATCACAAACTCGATCGTGAATAATTTCCGCTACGGCTTTGTTCGGGAAAGTGTCGGAATTATCGGCAATTCAAACCAGGACTGGAATTTCTTTCGCGGCCTAAATGACCAGACGGGAGCAGTAACGCGGACCCACAGCTTTCAACGGCCAATTCACAGCTTCGCGGACGATCTATCCTGGTTGCATGGCAAGCACACCTGGCAGAGCTCAGCTGGCTTTCATCAGGACTCCGAGTATCAGTTACCTTAATTCGTACAGCGACGGCAGTGCTAACGCTTCATGGACAACCCTTTCGGGGTACGCCCAGAAAAAGTCACCACTGAACCCAGCATACACCTGCGCAAATTCGAGCCCGAATTCCTGCACGCTGAATGGAAACCCGATCGTGGATCCAAGTTTTGCCAACTCCTACGACTTCCCGTTGCAGGCCTTGCTCGGCATGATCACTGAGGTGGATGCGCGATACAACTTCAAACGGAATGGCAGCGCACTGGCCGATGGTGCGGCGCTCCAACGGCGATTCGCAATCAATGGCTATGAGTTCTATGGGCAGGACGTTTGGAAGATCAAGCCGACGTTTACGGTGACACTCGGGCTGAGATGGTCACTCTTCGCGCCGCCTTGGGAAACGAACAAACTGCAGGTACAGCCAACCTTCAATTTAGACACCTGGTTTCAGACTCGTTTCAACGAGGGAAACAACGGTATAGGCTCCTGGAACGATCCTGCGGTAGCGTTTGACTGGTCAGGTGCCGCCAACGGAAAGCCGGGCTTCTACAACT
>WNGH01008022.1_pt1 | contig 10002 bp, 6 predicted proteins | sample 5400631 | NCBI WGS metagenome assembly WNGH01 (sample SAMN13153373, study PRJNA577476) | soil metagenome | isolation source: 115 cm soil or saprolite under Garry oak tree replicate 1 | place: USA:California | collected 2016-06-15 | reverse complement strand
GAAGAGCAATCCCATGGGGCGCACAGGAGTAACGAAAAGCTGTTCAAGGGTGCCGCGCTCTTTTTCGCGGACAATGGAGAAGGCCGTCAGGAACGTGGTGACGTTGAGCAACAGAATGGCAGTGAGGCCCGGGAGAAAGAAATTCGGAGAGCGCGAGTCGGGATTGAAGAGCAGCTTGGGGCGCATGTCCACCGCAAAGGAGGCGCGATCTTGCAGAACGCGGCGGAGAGACTCATCGAGACCGATCGCGGTGGTGACGTTGATAGCCTGGCCGGCGACGGAAGAGTCCGAACCGTCGATGAGGACGAGGACCTGGGCGCTCATGTTGTGGAGGAGGCGGTCGGAATAATCCACCGGAATCTTGATGCCGACGCGGGCCTTGGCGGCAATGATGGCGTCGTTGAGGTCGCGATCGTTATCGACGTAACGCACGACATGAAACGTGTCGGAGTTTCTCAACCGATCCACCAATTCGCGGCTCTCGCGGCGGCCGTCGAGGTTCAGGATCACGGTATTGATCTGACGGATATTGGTGTCAATACCGAAACCAAGCACAACCATTTGCAGCAGCGGAATGACGAGGGAAAAGAAAAGCGTCGCGGGGTCACGGCGGACATGCAGGACTTCCTTATAAAAGACAGCGCCGAAACCGCGGAAGAAGTTACGCACGGGCGGCCTCCAGCAGCGCTTGATGTTTATAGGTGAGCTCGACGAAGACATCTTCGAGACTGGGAGCGAGGGGACGAATCTCGGCGACGGCAATACCGTTCTTCAGGAGCTGTTCGCGTAAGTCGTCGAGATTGAAGTGGTCTTCGATGAGCGCATGAATGGATTGGCCGAAGATTGTGGCGCTGCGGATGCCCGGGAGATGGCGCGCGAAACGGAGCGCACGCGTTACTTCGGGCGTGGTGATTTCCACGCGCATGGTTCCGTGAGGCTGAACGTCCGGGAGTTCGCGGAGCGAATTGGGCGTGCCGTCGGCGATGAGCTTGCCGTAATAGATGTAAGCGACGTGGCTGCAGCGCTCGGCTTCGTCCATGTAGTGCGTGGTGACAAAAAACGTGATGCCATGGCCGGAAAGCTCGAAGAGTAGATCCCAAAGTTGGCGGCGTGCCACAGGGTCGATTCCGGCGGTGGGCTCGTCGAGGAAAAGGAGTGTCGGCTCGTGCAGCATGGCGCAGCCGAGCGCGAGGCGCTGCTTCCAGCCGCCGGAAAGCTGCGCGGCCAGACGATTGAGGTAGGGTTCGAGGCCGTTCAGTTGGACAATTTCGTCAATGCGGCGCTTGAGGCGCGCGGGCTCCAGGCTGTAGATGCGTCCGTAGAACTGCAAGTTCTCCGCGACGGTCAGATCGTAGTAGAGGCTGAAATTCTGCGACATGTAGCCGATGCGCTCGCGAACGCCTTCTGGATCGGCGTGTACGTCCAGGCCCTCGACTGAGGCGGAGCCGCTGCTGAGCGGCAACAGGCCAGTAAGCATTTTGATGACGGTGGTCTTTCCGCTGCCGTTGGGGCCGAGGAAACCGAAAATTTCTCCTTTTTCGACGCGGAAGCTGACGTCGTTGACGGCGGTGAAGTTGCCGAAGCGGCGTACAAGGTTCTGCGCCGAGATGGCTGCGTTAGCGGAGGTTTGAGGTGAGGTGCCCACGGCTTCAGCTCCCCGCTTTCAGCTTTACATCGGCAGCCATGCCGGCAAGAACGCGGCCAGCCGGATCATCGATGCGAATTTTTATGCCAATGACCTGGTGGACGCGCTCTTCGCGGGTTTGCACATTGCGCGGCAGGAATTCGGCCTGTTGATTGATTTGCTCCACGATGCCGTCAACCGCGGTGCTCGGAAAAGAATCGACGCGAACTTCGGCCTTTTGGCCCAGCTTGACGCGGCCGATTTGCGTTTCGGGAATGTAGATCCGAACGTAAATCTGATCCTTTTCCAAGAGCGTGGCGATGGGCGTGTTGGGAGCGATTAGGTCGCCTGGGCGGACGTCGAGAACCTCGACGGTAGCCGCGGAGGGAGCGACGACCTGGCGCTCACGGAAGCGCGCTTCGTCATAGGCATAGGCCCCTTTGGCGAGGTCGACGTCTTCGCGACGGTTGCCCCGCTCGAGTTTTTCCAGGTTGGCCTGTGTCTGGTGATAATGCGCTTCGGCGGAAGCGATTTCCTCCGGACGGTAGCCGCGCTGCAGCTCATCAAGCTTGTGCTGCGCGCTCTGTTGCTGGGCCACGGCGACTTTCCAATTGGCTTCCGCGGTGTCGCGCTGTTGCTTGGAAACGAGATCCTTTTTAGCGAGTGCTTCATAACGGTCGAAATCCAGATGGGTGCGAATTTCGTCGGCCTTGGCACGGTCGAGATCGGCTTGGGCCGTGGCGATGTCTTCCTGGCGGTAGCCGTTCTTTTTCAACTCATAGTCCGCTTTGGCCTGAGCTGCCGTGGCGCGGGCTTCCGCGATTTCTTCGGGACGGTATCCGCGGCGTGCTTTTTCGGCGTTGGCGCGGGACTGCTCCAGGGAAGCTTGCAATTCCTTGTCGTCAAAGGTGATCAAGACCTGGCCCGCCTGAACGGAATCGCCTTCGCGCACGAGAACTTTATCGATACGGCCGCCAATCTTGGAGCCGACACGAATGTTGCGAGCTTCGACAGTGCCCGAGCCTTGCAGCGTGGAGTCGTGCCGGAACCAGGTGGCGTAGACGGCCGTCGCTCCGCCGATGGCGGCGATGAGGATGAGAACGAAGATGCCCTTTCGGTTCATGGAATCAATCTCCACAGGTGAACAGAGGCGCTACGCCTGGTGGCGACGTCTGCGCGTTGCGCGGTGCCAAGCCTGTCCACAAAAGGTTGAATGCGGCCTCGATCCGGTCATGTAAAGTGGCGTCGCCATATAGCGACCAGATCAAAAGCGTGCCGAAAATGGTTTGGCGAAAAACGTTCGCGATCTCCGCGGCGGGAAGGTCGTTGCGGATTTCGCCGCGGTCCTGTCCGAGCTGAATCATTTGGGCATGGAGGGCATGCACGCGTTTTTGCATATCCATCATCGCCGCCCGCACCGGAGTCGTTGAAAGATAACCTTGAAGAAGCGCACGGATGATCGCGGGGTTGCGCGTGGGCTCCTGGGTCATGCGTACACCCAGCGAACGCAAGAACTCAGGCATGGGTTCCTCAGTGCGGCGAGCCAGCTCGATGGCTGCTTCCAGTTTGCTGAGTTGCATTTCTCCGAAGGCCAGAAGAATGTGGTCCTTGCTTGGGAAGTAATTGAAAAAAGTGCCTTTGCCAACGTCGGCAGCCTCGGTGATGTCTTCGACAGTGGTTTCGAGGAAGCCTTTGTTGGCAAAGAGATCGAGAGCGGCGCGAAACAGGCGTTCGCGGATTTCCGAACTGCGGCGCTGGCGGCGGCCGGGCTTGGCGGCGGAGTTGGTGAGGGCGGTGCGAGAAAGTTTGGAATGGGACATATGACTGTTCCTCATGTATGACTATAGGTCAGTTATTTTACCCCGTCAAGCGTTATCTCTTCTGTCCTACGAGGCCGGGAGAAAGCAAGTAACAAAAAAAGAACACCCCGGTGCAAAGCCGGGGTGTTCGGAAAGCATCTATTCTGTCTAGCTATTCTTTGAGCGAGGCCGGGTCAGACAAATTCTTAGGCGACTTCTTATTGAGCAGGCCGATGAGCTCTTGGGCGGGGGGAGGAACAGCGACGGCACCCTTGCGAACGATATCCTCCGCTTCAACCTTCTTGTTGTAAACCTTTTCGTTGGCGCCGTTGTCCGGCCGGAGGGATGAGCCTTCCAGGGAGATCCCCGCAAACAGGCCGCGGGCTCGCGAGTAGGTCAGCACCTCGGCGCGCAGGGTGACATCCGTGGCGGCTTCGGCATCGCGGCCCTTGGGGCCGGCCGCCGCGGAAGCGTCTGCGCCGAGTTTGACTTTACTATGGAGAATGGCCTTCGCGCCGCGCGGATTCATAACCAGGAGGACGAAGTCGGTAGCCTGTCCACCAAGCTGGAAGCCGACGCTGCCCCCTTCGAGGGCCATCATGGTGGGCGCGCCCCACGGCCCGGTGAAATGTTCACCGCTGCGGCAGGTCATGGCGCCGCGGCCGTAGCTGCCGCCGACAATGAAAGCGGCTTTGAGCACGGAAGGGAAAATGATGACGCACTCGGCTTTGTCGAGCAAGTCCGGGGGAATGTCATCAGGGATGTTCAGAATTTCCTTGAGAACGGTGCCGCAATTGTCTAGACGATCGGTCTCCTTTTTGTCCTCTTTTGCGGAAAGAGGAAGGGCGACCAGGGCCCATGTCACCAGGAGTGAAATCAATCGCTTGAGCACGAATCACCTCGTCGTAGTTTTCTGGGCTGAATCATCATAGAGTGCCCGCGGGTTGGGTGCAAGCATGGAGCTTGGAAACGGGCATGACGCAGAGTTTATTCTTTTAACTAAGACGCCTGCAAGACAGAAAGAGTTGCCTTTCGACTATACTTTTGCAGGACGATTTGGGCGTGCGTGAAAAATGACAACCAAGAAATTCCTGCATAGCTGTACGGCGGCCGTGCTGGCGTGCGCCTTGTGCGTATTCGGAATCGGCGCGCCGCGCCTGCGCGCACAATCGAAACAAAAAGCCGGCACTTCACGCGATGGCGCAAGCAAGCAAAGTTCGGCTTCGAAGAAGGCTGCCACGAGATTCGCCGCACGTGCAGGAGACTTGCTTGGAACGATGCCCACGAACAAGGGTGAGTGGGGATTGCTGATTGCGGATGCCGAGAGCGGCAACACGCTCTTCGAGCAGAACGCGGACAAGTATTTCGTGCCGGCTTCGAACATGAAATTGTTCACCACGGCGCTCGCGCTGGCGAAACTGGGACCAGAGTACCGCTTTCATACCACGCTGGAGACGCGCGGCACGATTTCGAACGAAGGTGTTCTGAGCGGTGATGTGGTGCTGGTGGGACGGGGCGATCCGAATCTTTCGAACCGAAAATTTCCCTTTGAGCTGAAGGAAGAATTTGACGGGCCGCCGCAGAAGACGCTCGTGGAACTTGTTGACGCGCTAGTAACCAAGGGAGTCAAGGAAATCTCAGGGGACGTGATCGGCGACGACAGCTATTTTCCGCGAGAGCGTTATCCGAACGGATGGGAGATCGACGACATGGTGTGGGAGTACGGCGCGGCCATCTCGGCGATCGTGCTGGACGACAACACCGTAGCGCTCGCGCTTACGCCCGGCGAACATGCAGGGGATCCCGTGCAGGCCGCGGTGACTCCCGCGACGCCGGATTTCACGGTCCAGAATGATGTGACCACTTCGGCAGCGGACGTGAAATCGGATCTGACGCTCACGCGCGAGCCGGGCTCGAATCTTGTCGTGGTGAAGGGCAGCCTGCCGGCGAGAAGCGCGCCGCGGAAACTGGTTCTAGCCGTCGAGGAGCCGGCGCAGCATGCCGCGGCCACCTTGAAACGCCTGCTCGAGGAGCGCGGAGTAAAGGTAAGCGGAGCTGCGAAAGCCCGGCACGATCGTGCCGAACCCGGCGGCGATCCGGTTGTCCTCGCGGAGCACGTTTCCGTTCCGCTGGTCGACGCAGTGAAACTAATCAACAAGATCAGCCAGAACCTGCACGCGGAAATGCTGCTGCGGACAGTGGCGCGGCAGAGCGGAGTGTGGGCCACGCCAGACGATTTGATGAAACCTCCAGCGGATTTCTATGCATCGGCTGGAATCGCTCCGGGCGACGTGATTCAAACGGACGCTTCAGGATTGTCGCGGCATGATTTAGTGACGCCGCGGGCCCTGGTGGCGTTGTTGAGCTTTGCGCAGAACCAACCCTGGTTCGCATCCTACTATGCGTCGCTGCCGGTGGCGGGAGCAGATGGCACGCTGGAAGATCGCATGAAAAACACTCCGGCGGCGGGACGAATTCACGCGAAGACGGGTTCAGTGGAACACGTGAGAACGCTTTCGGGTTTTGCCGAGACGCCTGGCGGGCGGCGGCTGATCTTTTCGTTCTTGAGCAACAATCAGGGAGGGAAGAGTCGCGAAGCAGCGGAGGCTCTGACCGGGTTATGCGTGGCAATGCTCGAAGAATTCAACGTGACGCCGCCGAAACGAGCTTTGGAACACAAGCGCCGGCCGTGAGAGCGAGAGTCATAAGTGCGGAAAGAATTGGTCGTCACCGTGTTTGGAAGTTCGCGGCCGCGCGAAGGAGCGGCGGATTATGAAGAGGCGCGCGTGCTGGGCCGAGCTTTGGCGAAGCACGGGTTCTGCGTTTGTAGCGGCGGTTACGGTGGCGTGATGGAAGCGGTGTCCCGCGGAGCGAAGGAAGCGAGCGGGAAAACGTACGGCGTGACTGCAGAATTCTTCAAAACCGCGAAACTCAATGCCTGGATTGACGCGGAAGTACGCATGAAGAGCTGGGAAGAAAGGCTCTTTGAGCTGATTCGCCGCGCGGACGCTTTTGTGGCCTGCAAAGGCGGAACAGGCACGCTCGTGGAGCTGGCGGTGGTTTGGGAAATGTTGAACAAGTCCGTGATGACGGCGAAACCATTTGCGGTGCTCGGCGATTTCTGGGAGCCGGTCCTGGATCGCGTGCGCAAAGTGGAATTGGGGCATCCGGGACCGTGGGGCGAGGCCAACGGACGGCTGGTGTATGTGGCGACAACGCCGGGCGACGTTGCAAATCATCTGAGCGCCAAGCTGAAGCAGAGCTAACCGTGTCACGAACTGCGCAAGACGTCTTAGAGTTCGACAAGCTGCGGGAATTGCTGCGGCTGCGGACGACCTGTGCGCCAGGGCGGCGAACCGTGAATGCGCTCGAGCCGGGGAAGGAACGAGCCGCACTGGAATCGGTGTTTGCATTGATTCGCGAAGCAGGCGAGTGGCTGCGCGCGGGACGCGAGCTGGGATTTGGCGCGCTGGCCGATCCGCAAGGTTGGCTGGAACGCATCGAGGGTCCCGGCATGACGCTGGAGCCGGGGGAATTTCTGGATGCAGCGTCGTTGCTCGAGACAGTGGGATGGCTGCGGCAGCAGTTTCGCGAAGAGGCTGTGAAGTTCCCCTTATTGTCGGGGCGGGCCGCTTCGCTAGGTGATTTTCGCGACATGCATGCGGCGATCCGCCGCTGCGTGCTGCCGAACGGTGAGATCGGCGACGATGCGTCCGCAGCGCTGCGGCGCATCCGCGCAAACATCACGGAGACGCGCGACACAATCCAACGGAATCTCAAGCAAATTTTGCGGGCGCGGAATGCGGAAGCCGGGGAAGACTACGTCACACTGCGGAACGATCGTTTTGTGATTCCCGTGCGCGCCGAGCATCGGCAGAGCCTCCCGGGCGTGGTGCACGGAGCGAGCGCGACGGGGCAAACGGTTTTCATGGAGCCGTTCGAAACCGTCGAGGCCAACAATCAGCTTGTGCAGCTTGCCGAGGACGAAGCCGCGGAAATTCTGCGGATTTTGCGCCAGCTCACGGAAAAGCTGCAGCTGATCCGCGGCCCCCTCCTGACGGCCGCCGGGACGATTGCGGAGCTCGACAGCGTGTTTGCGCGGGCGCGATTCGCGCGGGACTTTGACGCCGCAATACCGGAATTCTCCGGAACGAATGAAATACGCCTGGAAGGCGCGCGTCATCCAGTGCTGGAAGACAAGCTCCGCAAGGAAAACCGCACGATTGTGCCGATGTCCCTGACTCTGGGCGGAGAAGAACGCGTGCTGGTCATCAGCGGACCAAACACCGGCGGCAAGACCGTGGCGCTGAAGACGACGGGCATGGCGGCGCTGGCGGCGCAGTCCGGAATTCCAGTGGCCGCGCAGCGGGCGGTCCTGCCGCTGTTTGACCGCGTGTTGGTGGACATCGGCGACGAGCAATCCATTGCAGCGGATTTGTCCACATTTTCGGCGCACATGTTGAACTTGAAGAGCATGCTGGAGGATGCCACGCCGGATTCACTCGTGCTGGTGGATGAGATGGGCACGGGAACCGCGCCGGAAGAAGGCGCCGCGCTAGCGGTGGCTTTGCTGGACGAATTTCGCGCAAAGAACTGCGTCGTGCTGGCGACCACCCATCACGACCGGCTGAAAACGTACGCCTCAACTACGCCGGGTGTGGTGAACGCCGCGGTGGAATTCGACGACGTGAATCTGCGGCCCACCTACCGCTTGATGGTGGGCGTGCCCGGCGGCTCGAGCGGAATCGCCATCGCCAAGCGGCTGGGAATTGCCGCAGAAATCATCGAACGCGCCCGGGCGCTGCTGACTCCTGAATCGCGCGAAGCCGCCGACCTGATCGCTTATTTGCACCGCAGCCGCGACGATTTGGATCGCATGCAGAAACAGATGGCGGAAGAGCGGCATGCGTTAGAAGAAGAACGCAAAAAATTGCGCACCGAGTGGGTGGAACGGCAGCAGAAGCGCATCAAGGAGCTAGAAGCGCAGTTCGCGGAGATGCAGAAGCGCTTTGATGAAAACGTGGCGCGCGTCGTGGAGGCTGTAAAAGAGCGGGAGTTGCGCGCGCAGATGGAGAAAACGGCGCGGCGTAAGATGCAGGACGTCCGCGGCGAGGCGCGCGACGAGCTGAATGCCGCGGTCGTACAGACCATCTCGGAATCGCAATCTGATCTCGGTGTGAATGCAGCTTCGATGGAGGCGGTCAGCCGGGACCGGCTGCAGCCCGGCGCGAAAATTCGTGTTCGCGGGTTCAGCAGGCCGGTGCTGTTGCGGAGGGTTGATGGATCGTCGGCGGAAATCGAAGCCGGGCCATTGCGGATGAAAGTGGCGCTGGATGAAATTACCGGCGTGGAGGGAGCGGCAGCCGCGGCGAAATCAAGTTCCCCGGCGGCCAAATTGCAGAGTGTGACGGTGACCTCGCAGCGTGGGGAAGCCGGCGTTGCCGACGAAATCAATGTGATCGGTATGACCGTGGAAGAAGCCACGGACCGACTCGACAAATTTCTGGATGACGCCGCGCTGGCGCACAAGGCGCGAATCAGGGTCATTCATGGGCACGGGACGGGCGCGCTCCGCAAAGGAATTGGCGAATTTCTGGCCTCGCACCCTTTGGTTGAAAAACATTCGTTTGAGACGGAAGAGCACGGAGGAAAGGCCATTACCGTCGTGGAACTGCAGAGATAGAAAATGGAAATCAGAAAATAGAAACTGGAAAAAGAAAAGGCCTTCCGGATTCTGCTGCTTGAGAGATGCAGGCCGCTCAGCTTTGCTATACTCGCCGCGTTCCAATTGCTAAATCACAACGAGGTGCCTGGATGAAGGCTTTGAAAAATATAGTCTCCTGTAAGAGAGCAGAGCGAACAATTAGCCGGCGGGGAATGATGATCGCAGCGATCGCGGCCGCGCTGGCTGGAATGGCAGTCCCGGCCACCGCGCAGGCGCCCGCGACGAAGAGAACGATCATTCGCGCCGGCCATGTGCTCAGCGTGCGCACGGGGGAGTTGCGCGCGAGCCAGGCTATCGTGATTGAAGGCGACAAAATTGCGCAGGTTGCGCCGTCCAGCGAGGTCAAGGCCGCGCCCAGCGACACCACGATCGAACTCCCGAACGCCACGTTGCTGCCCGGTTTGATCGACATGCATACGCATCTGACGTTTGAATTGAGTTCGCTGTCGTATGAAGGCTTGAAGATTTCCACGGCTCGGGAAGCGCTGCATGGCGCCAGGAACGCGCGGCGGACGCTTGAAGCTGGCTTCACAACAGTGCGGAACGTCGGCGCAAAAGACTATGCTGACATTGCGCTGCGCGACGCCATCAATGATGGCGACGTCATTGGGCCGCGTATCGTCGCTTCCGGCCCTGCGCTGGGAATCACCGGAGGCCACTGCGACGAGAACTTGCTGCCGCCGGCATTCCATTTTCAGGGAGACGGTGTCGCTGACGGCATCGAAGGCGTGCAGCACAAGGTTCGCGAAGTCATCAAGTATGGCGCCGACGTGATCAAGATTTGCGCCACCGGCGGCGTGCTTTCCAAGGGCGACGACCCGAACGCCTCGCAATACACTCTCGAAGAAATGAAG
>WNGH01023775.1_pt1 | contig 10004 bp, 9 predicted proteins | sample 5400631 | NCBI WGS metagenome assembly WNGH01 (sample SAMN13153373, study PRJNA577476) | soil metagenome | isolation source: 115 cm soil or saprolite under Garry oak tree replicate 1 | place: USA:California | collected 2016-06-15 | reverse complement strand
TTCGGTGTCCTTGCGGTTGGTCACGCCCGCAAAGAACGCCCACAGCCTGTCGTGCAGCGCCGGTAACTGCTTGTACTCGGTGCTGAACTGGCGGTACAGGCCTTCGATATCAGCGATGTCGTACCCACTCTGGGTATGACTGGCCAGGTCCTGGTAGGCGCGAATGGCCGTGTCCAGCTCCTTCAGGATGCCGCGATAGTCCACCAGCACGCCGTAGCGCTTGGCATCGTGCAGCCGATTCACGCGGGCAATGGCCTGGATCAGGTTATGGCTCTCAAGCTTCTTGTCGATGTACAGCACCGCATTACGCGGTTCGTCAAAACCGGTAAGCAGCTTGTCCACCACGATTAGCAGATCCGGGTCGCCATCAGTGCCGAAGTCCTGCAGAACTCTTTTCTCGTACCCTTCGGCGTCGCTGCCGACGTTCTGCTTCCACCACTTCTGCACCTCGGGCAGCTTGTCCTCGTCGACCTCGGTGTTGCCCTCGCGCGTGTCGGGCGGTGAAATCACCACGGCGCTCGTCACAAGGCCGGTTTCATCCAGCGCGTGCTTGTAGCGGATCGCATCGAGTTTGCAGTCGGTCGCCACCTGGCCCTTGAGACCGATGGCGAGCTTCTTGATGTTCTCGTTGAAGTGCGTGGCGATGTCCCAGGCGATCAGCTCGATACGGTTGGCCGCACCGTAGATCGCCCCTTTTCGGTCGAACTTCTTCTTCAGATCGGACTTCTGCTTGTCCGAAAGACCGGCTGTGATCTTCTCGAACCAGCGATTAACCGCCTCTTCGTTAATCGTGAGTTCGGGTACACGCTCTTCATAGAGCAGCGGCGCCACGGTCTCGTCTTCGACGGCACGCTGCATCGTGTAGGCATGCACGATCGGGCCGAACTTGTTGGCCGTTTTCTCGTTCTTGAGCAGCGGCGTGCCGGTGAAGGCGACGTACGCCGCCCTCGGCAGCGCCTTCTTCATGCGCTCGTGTGTTTCGCCGCCGTGGGTGCGATGGCCTTCGTCCACGAGCACGATCAGATTCGGCGAGTCGTTGCGACATTCAGGCAGCTTTGAGGCTGTGTTGAACTTGTGCACCAGCGTGAACACGATGCGCTCGGTGCCGCTGCCGATCCGCGTGGCCAGATCCCGGCCGGAGGTAGCCTTGCTTTTCTCGCCTTCCTTCTTCGTGGCAATCGCCGAGCCGAACGCGCCGCTGGTAATAAAGTTCTTTGCAAGCTGGTCTTCGAGATCGATGCGGTCGGTCACCACGACCACACGGCATTCCTTCAGCGCGTCCTGGAGCAGCAGCGCCTTGGTGAGAAACACCATCGTGAAACTCTTGCCCGAGCCGGTGGTGTGCCAGATCACACCACCTTCGCGTCCGCCGTCGGGCCGAAACTGGCTGATACGAGGGAGCAGCGCGCGGATACCAAAGAACTGCTGGTAGCGCGCGATGATCTTGCCTACCTTACGGTCGAACAACACAAAGCCGCGCAGCAGTTCCAGCAGCCGCGCCGGCGTAAGCAGACTCACCAGCAAGCGGTCCTGGTCGGTGGGCAGCATAGTCCGCGACCACAGCGATTCGAAGTACTCGCGTAACTTCGTGGGTTTGCCCTCGAACAACGCAGCTTTCGTCTCGGCGTCGAGCGGTCGGTTCTTCACCATCGCCATGTGCGCATCGCTGAACTCTTCCTCGCGCCAACGCGCCCAGAACTTGGCGGCAGTATTCGTCGTGCCGAAACGTCCGTCGATTTGGCTAATCGAAAGGAGAAGCTGCGCGTAGGCGAAGAGATGCGGAATCTCATCCTGCCGCTGGTTCCGCAGATGCTGGCTGATACCTTCCTGAACCATAGCCTTGCTGTTCGTGTTCGACTCGGGGCGTTTGGCCTCCATCACTGCGAGCGGGATGCCGTTCACATAGCAAACAATGTCCGGCAGGCGCGAGTGGGTGGCCTGGGCCGAGAGGACTTCGAGTTCCTCGGTCACTTCCCAGGTGTTGGCGTCCGGATTCGTCCAGTCGATCACCGCAACGGTGGGCTGATGCTTCTTGCCGTCCGGCATGAACTCGGTGACGGTGATGCCGAACAGCAGCTTGGCGTATAGCCGCTCGTTGGCGGGCAGGAGGCCTTCGCCCAGATTGACCGCGGAGATTTCGCGGACGATCTGATCGATCCCGCTGGGCGAGAGCGGAAACCACTCGCCCTTGTACTCGAAGCGGCGGGTCTTGAGTACTTCGATCAATCGGGGCTTGAGTAGGACTTCGCGGGTGGTGCCGCGCAACTCCAGGCACTGCGACGTGGTCAGGAAGCGCCAGCCCAGGTTGCACAAGAGGTGCAGCGCGGGGAGATGGGCGCTGTATTGCTCGCGGGTCTGGGGGCGATCGTTCACGCAGCGGTTCCTGTCCAGACAAGATGCTCCTGCCAACGTTCCGGGAAACCCATCGCTATACGCCAGCGCTGGACTCCGGCCACCGGGACAAGGAGGGCCTCACATTCGCGCGCCCAGCGATCCCCGTTCGCTTGAATGCGCAGAAGGTGCCGCAGCATAAGAAGGACGTAGAACACGCGGTCCGTACGTGGCGTAATAGGGGCTCGCCATTCGGGACCGCCGCGAGTATCCGCACGGATAGCCAGCTCCCGATTCCACAGGCGGCTGTGGTGTGCGCATACGTTTCGGATGTAGGTGAGAACGTGCAGCCAGTCGAGCAACCGCTTGTGGTGCAGTCGAAGAGGATCGGCAACAGCGCGTTTGTCGTCGTGATCCATGCCCCCGTACAGCCGAGACAGCGCACCGAGGCTCATGATCTCCGTGACCATCCATACCGGGAGGCTTGGAAAGCCGGTGTAGGTCAGTCGGTAGTGCTCGACGAAAGCGTCCTGCGATCGGCCAATCTCCTCGTGGAGCTTGACTATCCAAGTCGCATGGTCAAATCGCGGATGAAAATTCGCTGCATTCTCATACCCGAATGCGCCGTAACGATGCCCAAGTTGGTAAGTTACGGAAGTACGAATTGCTACCTCAACACGCTCGATGGCGTCCAGTACGAGCAATCGCAAGCGGCGATCGAACTCGTAAAGTCCGAGCGCCTGCTCAAAGGTCGCCCCGGCCTCGAAGGTGTCACCCAGGACGCCGTGGACACGTTCACGAAAGGGGTGCCAGTAGCCGCTAAGCCTGTAGTAGCTAATCGTCGAAAGGGCTTGGAGCGCGCCCTCTCGATTCGATACCGCGAGCCCTCGTGCTTCCAGATGCGCGAGCTGCTGATCGAAGGTCAGCGCCGGCTTCGTGTAAGGCTTAAGGGGCGTGGCAGCCATCGAAAACTAGCGCCCCAAAAAGAAAAACCGCCAAGGTTGCGCGTGCGTGAGCAGAGGCGTGGCGGTTGTGTTGGACGAACTATAACTGTTGTGCCCCTGTTCTGGCAAGGGGCGCGTCTGCAGCCCTTTGCGATTGCCGCCGCGCAAGGCCAGGCCCTGCGTCGTGGTCGGGAAGAGCCAGCCCGGGTTGCACAGGAGGTGCAGCGCGGCGAGGTGGGCGCTATATTGCTCGATTTGGGGCACAGAATTCTTCACATGACCTTTTCTTCTGCGATTTCAGAAGAGATGTTGTAGAAATTCCTGACATACAGTCGCTGCAATAAGGCAGATCTTTGCATCGTCGTGTTCCTTAGTAGCGCAACATACTTTTCGGATTCAACATCGGCTGAATCCAAAATCCGAGCAACTCTGCATTGCTCTTCAAAGTCCGGCACTTCAAATGAAATTTCTTCAATAGTGCTTCTGGAGAGACTGGGTACGCCCGAGGCCTCGTTATATTGGTTGAGGTCGATCAGCGAAAGACGGTGATAAAACCACTTCAGGTTGCATCCGCTTTTTGCCTTACAGTAGAACGTTGTGTCGATTGGCCAGAAGTTGTCTTGTATAAACTGCGGCTTGGATATCGAACCCTTTCGTCCAATAACCACGCTGGGGCCAGCGGCTAAGTACTTGCTCGATAGCCCGACCAGCCCACCTGTCCCAACAATCGGAAAAAGCCCAGCTTCATCTCGAATACCTAATGGTGAACGACCATACTCAATATCGACCAGATCACGCAATCGTTTGTGGCGTGACATCTTCCTCAGAGTTCTATCTCCTGGAGTTAGTAACTGCGTAGCGAGGGCGGCCTTCTGCATTTGACTGTTGGCAATCAGTTTCTGGATTACCGCCTCTGCGCGATCCCATGTGAGTAGTACCGAGCTCAGCCGCTTCTGAACTTGTCGTGGCGGTACTGTTACGCGTATCTGTGCGAAGTCCGGGTAGTAAAGCCTAAGCCTGTCATCGGTGATCCCGTATGAGTACGCCCAGAAAAGATAAGCCATCCGCTTTGTCTCGAAAAGGTACGAGGCATACTGTGGATCCACACCAGCATTTGCTTCTAGAACTACGTAGGCCGGACTCACCAGCCCCTCGCAATCAGCAAGCCCGAACGCCCCTTGCCACATCCGCATCATGTTGTAGGCGATGTCGCCAGGCTTCACGAGCAGATGTTCTTCTGGTGACAAGTTGGTATCTTGTTTTCGATCGAGGTCGTCGCGGGCGACCAAACCATCATTGAGGGTGACCGACAAAGTCGGCAAACCAGCGCGCCCCTTTTCTCGCCGGCTAGAGAACAGATCGCCGAGGCGGTAGTTACCCGCGTAGGTCACGCCTGCAGTCCTTTCTTCGACGAACCTTGCGCTTTCCCTCGGTTTGAACTGTCAAGGATTCCTTGACGGTTGCCACCTCCTCAAGTTCGCTTTCGTCGAGGATGTTCTTGATATGCAGGTTGATATCTTGTTTGGTCGACTGGAACAGGTCGGCAAGTTCGGTCTGGGCAAACCCGACGGTACCCCCTTCGGCACGCAGAAAGACGGCCTTGCCGCCATCCTTAGCGTAGCGAATCAGCTCGCGTCGTCCGGTGGACTCCGCCGTTGACGGGCCAGTTGTTGCATTTTTTGCAACAGCTGGAATCCGGTTCATGCGCTCAGTCATAACCGAGTTCCTTCAGGTACGCAGCCATCTGCTCTTCCAGCGTGGCCAATTCGGCCTTGAGCTTCTCGCGCTCGGCACGCACGGCCTTGAGGTCGATTTCTTCCTCTTCCTCGAAGGTATCGACGTAACGCGGGATGTTGAGGTTGTAGTCGTTCTCGGCGATCTCGGCGGGCGTGGCAAGGTAAGCGTACTTGTCCACGCTTTGCCGCGTAGCACAGGTGTCGAGAATGCGCTGCAGGTCCTGCTCACGCAGAATGTTCTGGTTCTTGGCGTCCTCGTAGTCACGGCTGGCGTCGATGAAGAGCACCTTGTCGTCGGCCTTGTGCTTGCGAAAGACGAGAATCGCGGCGGGAATGCCGGTGCCATAGAAGAGCTTCTCCGGCAGACCGATCACTGTATCGAGCAGGTTTTCCTCGATCAGTTTCGTGCGAATTTTGCCTTCAGCCGCGCCACGGAACAGCACGCCGTGCGGTACCACGACGGCCATTCGGCCGGTGCCAGGCTTCATGGTCTCGACCATATGCAGGATGAAAGCGTAGTCGCCCTTGGTGCGCGGCGGCACGCCGCGGCGGAAGCGGCTGAATTTGTCCGTGTCGGCGCCTTCGAAGCCCCATTTCTCCAGCGAGAAGGGGGGGTTGGCGACGACGATGTCGAAGTGCTTGAGCGCGGCCTCGCTGTCGAGCAGCTTGGGGTTCCGGATCGTGTCTCCCCACTCGACGCATCGTGTCTCCCCACTCGACGCGGTGGTTGTCCTCGCCGTGCAGGAACATGTTCATCTTGGCCAGCGCCCAGGTACTGCCGATGGCTTCCTGGCCGAAGAGCGCATATTTGCGCGAACCATAGCGCTCGCGGATCAGGCGGCCGCATTTCATCAAGAGCGACCCGGAGCCACAGGTAGGGTCACCAATCTCGTCGCCTTCCTTCGGGTCCATCAACCGAGCCATCAGCGTCGAGACTTCGGGCGGAGTGTAGAACTCGCCGGCTTTCTTGCCGCTGGTGGAAGCGAAGTTCTTGATGAGGAACTCGTAGGCGTTGCCGATGATGTCGAGCTGGCCGACCCTACTTGGGCGCAGATTGAGTTCCGGCTTAACGAAGTCCTCCAGCAGATGTCGCAGGATGTCGTTTTTCTGCTGTTCGTCTCCGAGCTTGTTGGAGTTGAAGCTGATGTCCTGAAAGACATCGCGCAGCTTGCCGATGTTGGCGTCTTCGATCGCGTGCAGCGCCTTGTCGATGCGCTCGCCGTTGCCGGGTTCGTGGCGCTTCGCGTGCAGGGCGTAAAAGCTTGCCGTCGGGGGCAACACGAAACGTTCGTTCTTGAGCATTTCTTCGATCAGCGCCTGATTGTCGCCGTACTGTTTCTTGTATTGGTCATAGTGGTCCTGCCAGACATCGGACAGGTACTTTAGGAAGAGCATCGTCAGGACGTAGTCCTTGTAGATACTCGAGTCCACGGTGCCGCGAAAGGTATCGCAGGCGGCCCAGACGGCAGCGTTGATGTCGTCCTGGCTGATGGGTGTGTGATCGGTCATAGGTTCGATGCCTTGATGTGGGCGTGCTTTACTTACTAGAGCGCTCCGCAGCACCAGCCAGCGCGAAAGCCAGAGCGCTCAGTTGCCGCTCGCGATTGAGGATGAGCTTGTCGAGCAGCGCGCGTTCGCGCGCGGCTGTCTCTGCCATTCGGACGATGTGCTCCTGATCGGCCAGAGACGGGACGCCAATTGGGAGCGCTTCGAGCTCTGCTCTACGAATACTTAACTGGTTTGAACCTTCGGCGGCTTGACGCAGAAGGCGCTGGATCGGTGGCTGATTGATCTGCCACGCAAGGAACCCGGGTAGTACCGCCTTACCGCGCTTAAGGCGCAGATGGTAAAGGTGCGGTCCGCAAACGGCTGTCTTCGGCACCACACTTAGTGCCGCCGCGTAGTAATGATTGCCGCGCGCAACAAACAGGATGTCACCAGGGACCAGCCAGTCCGGCTCTCGCCGTCCCGTCAGGTCTGTGCGGACAACCGCCTCCCAGTTGACTGCACTACCTGGAGAGACATCTTTCATCTGGACGACGGCAACGGAGCTACTTGCGACCGAATCTATGGCACCCCGGAACGGGTAACCGACGCAGCACTCCGCCAAGGTCCCGAGATTTTTATTTATTGCGTCAACCATAGTGACGTAAATAATACTTGCCTATTACGGCTATATCAAGCATAATATACATGCGTCAATAATAATGATGCAAATCATTATACTATTCAGAAAGCTGCTACGAGGATTAACTGATGGCTTCTATTGGCAGTACGAACGTATTAAAGCCAGAAGCACCTGAACCAAAGCAGTCCACGCTCACCACCGAGTACGCGAAGGATGGACTCTGCCGGATTCTCAGCCTGGATGGCGGAGGAGCCAAGGGCTTCTACACACTTGGCGTGCTCAAAGAGATAGAGGGCATGCTGGGGTGCCCTCTCTACAAGCGCTTCGATCTCGTCTTCGGCACAAGTACAGGCGCGATCATCGCGTCGCTGATTGCCCTCGGCTACGAAATCGACGAGATCCACAAGCTCTATAAGGAGCATGTGCCGAAGGTCATGAAGATCAAGGGCGCGCAAGGCAAATCAGAGGCGCTGTCCAAGCTTACCCAAAAAGTATTTGGTAACGCGACCTTCGAAGACGTCAAGACGGGCATTGGTGTCGTGGCCACAAAGTGGGTTATAGAACGGCCGATGATCTTCAAAGGCGACGTGGCCCAAGCCCATGGACGAATTGGCACCTTCAAACCTGGCTTCGGCGTCAGCATTGCTGACGCTGTGCAGGCATCTTGTTCCGCATATCCGTTCTTTGATCGGAAAGTAATAACGACTGCGGCTGGAGACAACGTCGAGTTGATCGACGGCGGCTACTGCGCCAACAACCCAACGCTGTACGCGATTGCAGATGCCGTGAGTGCGATGAAGAAGGAACGCAATGATCTTCGCGTCGTCAATGTTGGGGTGGGTGTGTACCCCGAACCCAAGCCCCGGACTTTGAAGATGTGGTTTGGGAAGAAGTACCTAGTCAGTGTCCAGCTTTTGCAAAAAACGCTTGAGATCAACACACAGTCGATGGACCAACTGCGTGCGATTCTCTTCAGGGACGTCCAGACCGTCCGCATCAGCGACACATTCGAAAAACCAGAGATGGCAACCGACCTGATGGAGCACGACCTCGGAAAGCTGAACATCCTCAGACAGCGAGGGGCCGAGTCATTCGCGAGCCGAGAGCAGCAACTCAAAGAGTTTTTGATGTGAATGTTGAAGAGAGGTAAAGGAGCAGAGATGAGCATTCCAGAATCGCAGCTTGAAATTTGGTCCCACCAGGGTTCGGTCACGCAATCGAGCGCGACGTACAACACGATCAAGAGCGCGCTTGAGGTCGAAGGCAGCCCCTACGCTGACAAGGACTACGAGGTCTTCCTGCAGGGCTCGTACGGGAACGACACGAACATCTACGCTGAGAGTGACGTGGATATCGTAATCAAGTTAAACGATTGCTTCCGTCACGATCTCACGACCCTCCCCGATCCTCAGAAGGCGGCGTTTAAGGCCGCGCATTCGGATGCGACATACACGGATGTCGACTTTAAGAACGACGTGCAGACTGTTCTTGAGAAAAAGTACGGCGACGATGTCGATTCAGGCGACAAAGCCATCAGAATCGCGGCAAACGGAGGTCGCCGAAAAGCCGATGTGATCGCGGCCGTTCAATATCGGCGCTATCACAAATTTCTGAGTATTTCGGACCAACTCTATGACGAAGGGATCTGCTTTTTTAGCAAATCCGGTGAGCAAATCGCGAACTACCCAAAGTACCATTCAAACAACCTTGCGACCAAACACCAAAACACCCAGAAGTGGTTCAAGCCGATGGCGCGAGTGCTCAAGAACCTGCGTGGAAGGTTAATAGATGAGAAGGTGATCGCAAGCGGAGTCGCGCCCTCGTACTACCTTGAAGCCCTGCTCTACAACGTGCCTGGAGACAAGTTCACGACCAGCTACGAAAACTGTTTCGTCAACTCCATTAGTTGGATTCAAGAAGCAGATAGAAGCAAGTTTGTGTGCGCCAACGAGCAGTATTATCTGCTACGGGAAAACTCTCCTGTTACGTGGCGGGCATCAAAGTGCGATGAGTTTATCGCGGCTGCGGTCGAGTTGTGGAATCAATGGTAAGCAGACCGGAGCGGTTCTGATATCTTTACGCCCCCATGGCGGCAGCCTCCGCTTTACATCAGTCATAAAAATCCGCGATGGCATCAATCCATACATCCTCGTAGCCGCCGCCCAAGCAAAATCCCTCAAACCCGGTTGGCGCAAGCCCCTCCCCGTTCTCGTGCGCATCAACGGCAAGCCCGCGGAGCCGTGGCGCATCAACATGATGCCGGTCGGTGACGGGAGTTTTTATTTGTACCTGCACGGCGATGTCCGCGAGGCATCCGGCACGAAGGTCGGCGATCGCGTTCAGGCGGAAGTCGGCTTCGATGCGAAGTACCGGAACGGCCCGCAGCACCGCATCCCTTCATGGTTCAAGACGGCGCTGCAAAAAAATCCGCAAGCCCTGAAGAACTGGGAAGCGCTGATTCCGAGCCGGAAGAAGGAGATTCTCCGCTATTTCGCTCGGCTGAAATCGCCGGAGGCGCGCGCCCGCAATCTCGAGAGAGCGCTCCACGTGCTCTCGGGCAGGAAGGGACGCTTTATGGCGCGGGCGTGGGATGGTGGAGCGTAGCTCCCGCAGGTCTTGCGTGTGCCGGCCTTCGCCCCCACTTTCTTCCAGTGAAATTCCCAAGACCCGTTGTTCTCCTGCTCGCTCTCCTGCATGTGTATATCGGCGTGCGGCTGCTTCTGCCGTTCGGCGCGGCCACGCAGCTCGCGGGCGGGGCTTTGCTCGCGGTGTGTTTCTGGCTTTTGCCCAAGGGATTCCGGATTCGGGACGATCGCGGCCCGTGGGCGGTGATGCTTCCGTGGCTGACGATGGGTTTCTTCTCGT
>WNGH01018510.1_pt1 | contig 10005 bp, 8 predicted proteins | sample 5400631 | NCBI WGS metagenome assembly WNGH01 (sample SAMN13153373, study PRJNA577476) | soil metagenome | isolation source: 115 cm soil or saprolite under Garry oak tree replicate 1 | place: USA:California | collected 2016-06-15 | reverse complement strand
AAACTGCTCGGCCGACCACACACAGCGATCCTGCGTACACAGTGGACGGCGTGGTGCACTACTGCGTTACCAACATGCCGGCGGCGGTGCCGCATACGTCCACCCTGGCGCTCACTAACGCCACTCTGCCGTATGTGATGAAGCTGGCACAAAAAGGAGTAGAGGGCGCAGTGAAATCGGACGATGGCATTCGCGAAGGCGTGAATACCTATCGCGGACACGTCACCTATCCCGCCGTAGCGCAATCGCAAGGGCGTGAAGTGAAAGACGTAAGCGAACTGCTCTAGTCGAAACGGGATTTCCAGCAGCCAAAGGGTTTCAGCAGCAATGGTTGATGTGCATTGCCACATAGTTCCGGAAGTGGATGATGGCGCGAGCTCCTGGGAGATGGCCGCCACAATGTGCCGCATGGCGGCGGCAGACGGCATCGACCACATCGTGGCCACACCTCACGCCAACGATGAATTCTCTTACAACCGCGAAAGTCTTTCATCAGCTCTCGATCGGCTTCGCCGGGTGGCGGGCAGTTCTCTGAGCTTCAGCCTGGGCTGCGATTTCCATTTTTCTTACGAAAATGTAGAAGGCGCGCTGGCACAGCCGGCACGCTACGCCATCGAGAACACCCGCTACTTGCTGATTGAGTTCAGTGACTACGGCATCGCGCCTTCCACCGGCGACACCCTTTTCCGGTTAATCAGGCGAGGGGTGACGCCCATCATCACTCATCCCGAGCGCAATCCCCTGCTGCAGCGCGAGCTGGAAAAAGTAATCCCGTGGATTGAGATTGGCTGCCTGGTGCAGGTGACTGCCAACGCCCTCACGGGACGGTGGGGCGAGACCGCGCGCCACGCGGCCGATTGGCTGTTGCGGCATGAAGCGGTGCACCTGCTGGCCACGGATGCGCACGATATCAAAGACCGGCCGCCAATTTTGTCCAACGCCCGTGATATCGTCGCCCAGTCCTATGGTGCAGATGTGGCGAAGGCTCTGGTGGAAGATAATCCCCGCGCCATCGTTAGCGGCAAAAATACAGAGCTGCCCTACCTGCCACGGCCTGCTTTGAAAAGATAATCGGAAAAGCGAGGCTGGCCCAAAATGCTTCTGCCCGAAGCAAAAGTTCGCTAGGAATCAGCGCTGCGGCTGGAGTTGCAGCCCGCTGCGGGAACCGTCCCGTTCGCCGTCGCCACGCATGGCTTCAGGCCTGCTGATGTCGGCAGTTTGCGGATTCATCAGTCCGCTGTGGTCTGGTCCCAGCCCCAGCTTGATGAGCGCCCGCGAATCGGGAAGCACCTTGGTCTGCCAGTGGTTCTCGGATTGATAACGGGCCATAGCATCTTTAGTGCGCTGGTCCCAAACGCCGCTGGCTTCACCGGTGAGGTATTGTTCGCGAATCAGCGCCTTCTGAATCTGCCCCACCCGTTCCGAATCAATTCCTTGCTGCCCGCGGTGCCGTTTCTTTTTGCTCTTTGCCGAGGAGGAACGAGCCATCCCTTTAGACGAATGGCGGCTGGGGTTCTTGGTCGGATTGGCGGCGACCAAAGAAGCGCACAACATTATGGCGCAACCCAGGCCTATGGTTTTCGACAATAAACTGGACATCAACACCTCAGCAGGCTGCATTAAGCCTGCCACAGTAGTTTCTTCAATTGATCCGGGGACCGGCGAAGGCCGGCGCGAGCAGCATCATCTCTGATTTTGATGCCGAACGCCAGCCCTAATGATGGTTCCGTTAGTTACGGAAGTGTACCGCCCAGAAAGATCGTCCCGGTGCCACCGGCACGCCTTTGCCGTACCAGAAAGACGACATCCTGGCCGCTCCTCAGTCCGGATGTGACTTTGCGGAAATCATCCTCATTGTTGACCGGTTGCCGGTTTACCTCAAGGATTACGTCTCCGCGGCTGAGGCCACTGTCGTCGGCAAATCCGCCAGGCCGTACATCCTGCACAATCACCCCCTTGCCGGCAGGGACCTGCAGGCGATCAGCGATGTCAGGCGTAAGCGGCCTTACGGTGATTCCCAGCTTGCTTTCGGCAGGCTGCTTTTCTTCTCCTTCGTCCTCGCTTTCACCGAGCCGTTCGGCAAAAAGTTTGGCGCGGTCGGCGGTGGTAAGAGTGGCCTCACCCGGCTGCCCGTTGCGCACATAGCCGAGCCTGACCTTGCTTCCCGGTTTGCGGGAAGAAATTTCGGTCACCAGCTCATCACCAGTCTTAATGGGCTTGCCGTCAATGGCGATGATGGTATCTCCCACTTTGAGACCAGCCGCAGCCGCCGGACCTCCGGGAGTAACGTCGGCGATGGTGACTCCGGATTTGACTCCATACACACGGGCCACCGCCGGATTGGCCTCCGCCTGGAAGGTCACACCGATTGAGCCCCGCATGACCTTGTGCTCGGGGCCGATCAACTGGTTATAGACCTGCGCCACCGTGTTTGATGGCAGCGCAAATCCCACCCCAGCGTAGCTATCGCGCTCAGTCAGGATAGCTGTGTTGATGCCGACGACTTCGCCGGCCATATTCACCAGCGGGCCTCCGGAATTTCCAGGGTTAATGGCAGCATCCGTCTGAATAAATGACTGGAACTGTTTCTGCGGCACAATATTGTTGCGCCCCCGGGCGGAGACGATGCCGGCAGTAACCGTCTCCTCCAGTCCAAAGGGACTCCCAACTGCCAGCACCCAGTCGCCTGGGTTCATGCCGTCGGAATTGCCCAGTTTGGCGGAAGTGAGAGGCTTGTCGACGTCAATCTTAATGACTGCCAGATCGGTCTCCTCATCTTTACCAATGACTTTGGCGTTGTGCAGCACCATCGGTGGTTCGCCCATCAGGTGGACGCGGATGCGATCGGCCTTCTCAACGACGTGGGCGTTGGTAACGATGTAGCCCTTGGAATCCAGGATGACGCCCGATCCCAGGGAGCGGGCGCGCATGGCTTCGCCATCACCCCCCAGGCCGGGGCCTGTCCCCTGGCCGCCAAAGAAGCGGTCAAAGAAATCGTCGAAGGGGCTCTGGTCTTCTCCTCGCGGGGGTCGAATGCTGCGACCGCCGCCGCGGCGGCGCACCGGCTTGATGGTGGATTCGGTATTGATATTCACTACCGCTGGCTCCATCTGCTTGGCGATCTGAGTGAAGGTAGACGAGAGTTGCTGTGGGGCTGGCACCGTTAGCGCGGTAGCATCGGATGGGGAGCGCGAGGGCTCCTTACCCTTTACTCCATACGAAACTACGCTGCCTATTAAAATGCCCACGGCAAGAGTAACTAAAATCAGCAAGGTGAACGCAAGGCGATGCGCCTTAACGCGTTCCCACGCAGCGTTAGCGCGGGTGGTCATGTGTATTCTTCCTCCAATTAGTATGCCAACAAAAATTATACCTGCAGCCTAGCTGCAGCGACCTTATTCAGATGTCTGAATGGAAGAAGGTCCTTACTAGATTAGACGCAGTTTTTGGAAAAAAGTTTTGTTTAGGCCGCGGTTGACCGAAAGCAGGATTCCGGCCAAAATGAGCGCGGCGCCGAAGCCGGCCCGCACTCCCAGGCGCTCTCCCAGAAATACAAACGAGGTCATCCAGGCAAAAACGGGCTCGAGAGAAAAGATCAGCGCGGTATGAGTAGGTGGCGTGAACTGTTGCGCCCACGCTTGAATGGTGAATGCAGCGGCAGTTCCCAGCACTCCCGTAACCAGAATGGCCCAGATCACCCGCGTAGACCAGAGCACGTGAGCTTGCTCCGCCAAGGGAACCGTGATGGCCATGAGCACGGCGGCCGTAGCGGCCTGTAGCGTGGCAATCTGCTCGAAGCGGAATTTCTGCGTCGCCTGCCCGAGAAGAACGATTTGGAAGGCAAAGGCGATGGCGCAACCGAGAGTAAGCAGGTCGCCAGAATTAATGCCAGCAAGACCGAATCGCTCTGCGGCGCTGACGGCCGGCACAGTCAACAGATACAGTCCAATGAACGCTGCGGCAACTCCGCTCGCTGTCCAGCGATTGACATGGCGTCGCCAGCCGATGGCGAGAAATACAGGCACGAGCACTACCGAGACGCCAGTCAGAAATCCGGATTTGGATGGAGTAGTTAATTTGAGGCCGGTGGTCTGCAACTCGTATCCCAGCCACAGGAACGCACCCACCAGGACGCCGGCGCGGATGGAATCCTGCGTTAGCCTGGGAAGCTCACGGTGATAAATGGCCATGAGCACAAGCGCCGCCAGTGTCATGCGAATTGAGTTGAAGAGCAGCGGAGAGATATCAGCCAGAGCGTTTTTGATGACGACAAAAGTGGTGCCCCAAACCACTGTCACCAGTACAAGAAGGATGTGGGCTTTGAGCGAGCGCGACATTAGCGCGACCCGTAGACTGTCTTCCCGCCCACCACGGTGCGCAAAACTTTTGTCCCTAGGATTTCGGCCGGTGCAATCCGGGTAACATCTCGGTCGAGGACGACGAAATCGGCCAGCTTGCCGGGGGCCAGAGTTCCCTTCTCTGCTTCGGCGAATTCGGCGTAGGCGGCGCCCGTCGTGTAGGCGGCGATTGCCTGCTCCACGGTCAGTTTCTGCTGGGGAACATATTCGGCGGTGCGGGCCTCATTCTTGCGCGTGACCGCTGCATAGAGGCCACGAAGGGGGGTGATTGGTTCCACCGGGTAATCGGTCCCAAAGGCCAGGATGACGCCATTCTTGAGAAACTCCGCCCAGGCATATGAATATTTTGCGCGCTCCGCTCCAATGCGCGAGAGCGCCCAATTCATGTCGGTGAGCAGGTGGTTGGGTTGCATGGAAGCAATTACTCTCAAATCGCGAAACCGTTGAAAGTGCATGGGCGCGGCCACCTGCACGTGCTCAACCCGGAAACGGAAGTCACGCGCTTTTTCCGGCTGGCGTTCTTTGCTTTGCCGAACGGCCTCGGCGAAGGCCTGCAGCGCCATCTCCACCCCGCGGTCTCCAATGGCATGAAAGCCGATCTGGAATCCGGCGAGTGCGCGCTCCGCAGTCATTTCGTTTAGCTTGCCCGGCTCGTATTGCGGCAGGCCGGAATTTTTGGGATCGTCGGAATAAGGCTGCAAAAGCGCGGCCGTTCGCGAACCCAGCGAGCCGTCCATGAATCCCTTAAGCATGGTGGTGTGCAGCATGGGGTCGGTCTGGGGGTGATGGGCGCGGTGCTCCTCCAGCAACTTCACCGGCGCGGCAAAGGGCAGCCATTCAGCGATGCGCAGCGTTAGCTTGCCCTCGCGTTCCAGGTCTTCGTAGATCAGAAAATCTTCCCAGTCGGAGTTGTCCTGCGCCGAAGTGACGCCCCACTGCGCCGCATCTTGCAGCGCCAACTCGATTGCGCGACGGCGCTGCGTAGGAGTGGGGCGGGGAATTTTCGACGACACCAGTTCCTTGGCGGACTCACGCAAAATCCCGGTGGGCTGGCCATTCGTATCTTTGTCAATCTTGCCGCCGAAGGGATCAGGCGTTTGCGCGCCGATGCTCGCCGCCTTAAGCGCGGCCGAATTAGCGATGGCAATGTGCCCATCCACACGCGTAAGGAAGGCGGGATGCTCTGCGGTAACTTCGTCGAGCTCTTGCCGTGTGGGCAATTTCTGTCCCGGCCACAGGGTATGGTCCCAGCCGCGCCCCATCAGCCACTCGTCACGAGCTGCGGAAGTGGCGCGGGCGGCAATGCGCGATTTCATCTCCGCGAGAGATTTTGTCCCCGCCAGGTTGATGTTCAATTTTTCGAAACCGCCATTGGAAAGGTGCAGGTGAGCGTCATTGAAGCCAGGCATCACAAAGTGCCCACCTAAATCTATGAGCTGCGTATTTTTGGATTTTAATTTCTTGATCTCCGTATTAGTGCCGACCGCCACAATATGGTCACCGCGGACGGCAAGCGCCTGCGCCCTCCCGGCGCTCTGCACCGCACCAGGAGCCGCTTCCGTGGCGCCCAGATAAATGCTGCCGTTCACGTAGATCGTATCCGGCGTCTGCCGCGGAGCTTTTTGCGCTTGCACGGCGACAAAGTTTATGGCGCAAACAAAAACCACAATTGCGGCAACTTTCATCGCGCACTCTCTGCCAACATCAGCACCGTAAGCAGGATCCGCTTCAATCCCAATTCGCGCCCGGAGGGGTCATACCATTCGTGCAAGGTGTGTGCGCCCGCGCCTGTGCCTCCGCCGCCGATGGCAAGAGCTTCGCGTCCCATCGCCAGCGGGATGTTGGCATCCGTAGAGGCGCGCTGGATGTGCGCACGGTTGCCCAAGTGCATGTCCACGGCCCGAATCACCTGCAGCATCCGCGAGCTGGGGGGCAACTCGGCTGCGGGACGGTCCCCAATCAGCCTGCTCTCCTGCGTCAAATCCGCAGTCGAAGAAGCGTTTCCCCGCGCACGTTTGGCAGGGCTGGAATTTGCCCCCGTCACCGCATCCTGCACCGCCCTGCGCAATGCCTGTTCCACGCGATCAATCTCAATGCTCGAGGCGGAGCGTATGTCCACATGCATGCTGGCAATCTCGGGAATGGAATTCACCGAAGTTCCGCCGCGGACCGTACCCACATTGAAGGTAGTTTTCGGATTTGCCGGTACCGGTGTCTGGCTGAATTTCTCGATCGCGCTGGCAAGCACCACAACCGGATTAGGAACTCCAAAGTCACTCCAGGAATGGCCCCCCGGGCCGCGCACCGTCACTTCAAAGCGGCGGCTGCCCAGCGCCTGGCAAACAATGGTATCGGTGCCGGCCCCATCGAGCACGAGCAAGTAGGCAATGGAATCGCGCCACCACGGGTCTTTTCCGTTTTGTTTGTCGGCGAAAATGTGACGCATTCCACGCAGGTTGCCTTCACCCTCCTCGCCGACATTGCCGATAAAAAGGATGGGAGCAGGCGTGCGTATGCGCGACTCCCGCAGCGCCTGCGCCAATGCGAGCAGCGCCGCCAGGCCCGCGCCGTTATCGGAGATCCCAGGCCCGTAGAGTTTCTTACCCTCGCGCCGGATTTCGATGCGCGTGTCGGGCGGGAAGACTGTGTCCAGATGGGCGCTGATGGCCACGTATTTCTGGCCACCCTTTTTTTTGCGCCGTGAATGGTAGCGATTATCTCCACCGGGGAAAATGCCAAGCACGTTGCCCGAACCATCTTGATGAACCTCCCGCAAGCCAAGCTCGGAAAAATGTGTCTTGAGCCAGCTGGCGCGGTTGGATTCGTGAAACGGAGGTGCGGGGATAGTAACGATCTCCACTTGCCGCGCCATCAGGTCGGCTTCGTGCGCGAGGAAGGAATTAAACGCGGCCTGCACCTCGGGCAGCTCGGCGATCCGTGCCACCTGTCGCGCGATGTCTTCCGCCAAAGCAGTGATCGACCGCGGCGCGACTGCGGATATCTCGGGCGTACTGCTGGAGGGGTTTGGGGTCATGGCCACAAGCAGCCATACTACAACCGCACTAGTGGCAAGAGGAATCGAGTAGCTCACGACCATCGTTTCACCGCCATTCGGGAGGATGCCGGCTCAGGGAGAGTTGGCTTTTCGGCTGAACGGAAGGCGAGAGCTGGCGATTCGAGCCTAATGCGAAGCTTCAGCGGCGTAGCATTGCCGCATTCTATGAAACCGGCATGCGGCAGCACTCCATGATTTCGGTCTCTGTGAGGCAACGGTCAGCCGACTTGGCGCGCTGGTAAATGCGTTCCACAAGCTCATCAGAAGCCACAATGCCGCGGCGATCGAGCCAGAAGAGGACGTTGGACTTGCCACTCATAGGGCCGATTTCGATGATCTGCTCCAGGCCGAAATAGTGCGAGGGCACGCCTGAATAAACGGTGTTGGCCAGTTCTACATCATTCTTCTTATAGGCCTTGATTACGGCGGCGGCATGAACACCCGTAGCGGTGCGGAAGGCATCTTCACCCAGCACCGGATAATTTTTCGGAATCGGCACTCCCGTCGCCCGGGAAACCGCGCGACAATAATCTTTCAGCCGGGTCAGGTCCTGCTGGTCCCAAGGAGGTACGCCACTCAGTTTCAAGTTGACCAGCATCTGGTCCATCTGGGTATTGCCCACGCGCTCCCCAATGCCTAGCGCAGTGGCGTGTACGCACTCCGCTCCTGCTGCGAGCGCGGCAAAGGAATTGGCGACAGCCAGCCCGCGATCGCAGTGTCCATGCCAATCCACGCGAATGCGCTCGCCCGAAGGCGCAACGACTTCTTCGATGACATAGCGCACCAGCGCATAAGCCCCCTTGGGAGTCACATGCCCGCAGGTGTCGCAAACCACAATAGCGCGCGCGCCGCAGTTGATGGCTGTGGCATACAGCCGCTTGATAGTCTCAGGATCGCAGCGGGTGGTGTCCTCGGTAACGTACATCACCTCGAGCCCGAGTCCGACGGCGAACCTGACCGCTTCTTCGGTAGTTCGCAGGAGGAAGTCGTCGGTCCATCCCTCGGTGTAACGGCGGATGGGACTGGAGCCCAGAAAGGTCGCCGCTTCAATAGGCAGGGCCACTTTTTGCGAAATTTCAGCGATGGGGCGGATATCGTTTTGGTGGGTGCGGGCGGCGCAGTTACCCTTTATCTTGAGCCGCGCTCGCACAATCTCCCGCGCTAAGGCATCCACTTGCTGGCAAGCGCGCTGGCCAGCGCCGGGTAGGCCAAGGTCAAGAGAGTTGATTCCCAGTTCATCCATCAAATGCAGGATTTCAATTTTTTGCTCGGGTGAGGGATCGCGGACGGAGGGCGACTGCAGCCCGTCGCGCAGTGACTCGTCATTCAGCAACACCCGCCCGGCGGGCCGAAATTCGGCGCCGGGAACGTTGTTCCAATCGTAGATAAGCTCAGAAGATTTCACCGGCTTAGATCGCGTGCCTAGTACTTGTCCTTCTCTTCTTTGGGAGGAACGGTGAGGCCGAAGACAGAAATCTCTCCCACCCCGGCCACGTTGTGACCGCTGGGATCAACGGAACCGGGCAAATACAGGGTCTTGCAATGCTCGCAGCGGTAGATCTCGGCCTCTGGCCCGTACTGCTTTTCCACATCGCCGCAGGCCTGCTCTTCGATATCGGTGCGGTAATACCAGCGCTTGAGATGTCCGGCGCAGATCTTGCCCTTGGCATCTTTTTCATTGCAGGCACGCTGACCGGGCTTCTTTATTTTTACCTTGTGGTGTGGAAGCTGGGGTGGAGTGCCTTCCGCAGGCTGTGTGGTGGTGGCCAATGTTCTCCTCGCGAGTTCATTCTAAACGAAGGGTTTTGCGGGAGGCCAGAAGCGCGCGAAACTTAGAGCTTCCCTTTTCGCATCAGCGACCCTGCCGACTTCAGCGCGCCCCTTATTTTTGCGCGCACACGGGGCGCGAACAGAAATTCCATAAACGCTTCCATCTGCCCAGTAAACTCCGGGCCGTATCCGTACCACCACACTTTGCGCATGCGCGGCAGCAGGTCGGAGTCAACATATTTCAAACGAACCATCTCTTCCAATCCCATGCGGCCGTGAGTTCGCCCCAGGCCGCTGGATTTCACCCCGCCATGCGGGGCTTCGCTGATGCCGAAGCAGCTTATGACGTCGTTTACCATCACCGTTCCCGCCTGAATACGCGCCGCCAAGGCCTCGCCGCGGGCACGGTTGCGGGTCCATATGCTGGCCGCGAGACCGAATTCGGAATCGTTGGCCAGGCGGATGGCTTCGTCATCGTTATCGAAGGCCATGATTGGCAGCACAGGGCCAAAAGTCTCTTCGCGCATAATGAGCATGCTGTGGTCCACGTCGGCAATCACCGTAGGCTCGTAGAAATTCGTTCCCAGTTGAGGGACGCGCACACCTCCGGTAAGCACGCGAGCCCCCTGTGCTTTGGCATCTTCCAGGTGGCGCTCCACCGTTTTCACCTGCTGTGGGGAAATCAGCGGGCCCACTTCGGTGCGCGGATCCATGCCGTCGCCCAGAATCAATTTTTTGGTTTTCTCCACGCATGCGGAGACAAATCCGGCATACAGGCGGCGATGCACATAACAGCGTTCCACGGAAAGGCAGGCTTGGCCG
>WNGH01014319.1_pt1 | contig 10008 bp, 7 predicted proteins | sample 5400631 | NCBI WGS metagenome assembly WNGH01 (sample SAMN13153373, study PRJNA577476) | soil metagenome | isolation source: 115 cm soil or saprolite under Garry oak tree replicate 1 | place: USA:California | collected 2016-06-15 | reverse complement strand
GCACTCTCTCGGGTGGAATAGTGTGGGGGCTGTGCCTTGTTGCCGCCATAGCCAGCCTGGGGCAGGCGGCGGTGTTGCAGGCCGTGCTGGACAATGGGTTGACGGTGCTCATTGAGGAAAATCATGCCAACCCCCTGGTGTCTGTGCAGGTGTTTGTGCGCACCGGCAGTATCTACGAGCAGGAGTATCTGGGCAGCGGCATATCACATTTCTTCGAGCATCTTATCCACGGCGGCACCACAAGTACCCGGAGTGCAGCAGACAGCCGTCGCATCCTGGAGGAGATTGGCAACAACACCAATGCCTACACCACTGTGGACCACACGGCATACTACATTAACACGACGACGGCGCATTGGCGCACGGCCCTGGAGCTGCTGGCCGATTGGATGTTCCATAGCAGTATGACGCCGGCCGAGTTCGAGCGCGAAAAGGGCGTGGTGCAGCGCGAACTCGAGCAAGATCTCGATAATCCTGAGCAGATGCTCGCCCAAACGGCCATGGAAAGCCGCTTCCAGGTGCACCCGGTACGCTATCCGGTCATTGGCTATAAGGAACTGGTCCAGAAGGTCTCACGCGACGATCTGGTGACCTACTACCAGCGCATGTACACCCCCAACAACATGCTGCTGGTAGTCGTGGGCGATGTGCAGACCGCTACCGCCCTGGAGCACATCCGGGCGACGTTTGGCACCGGGCAACGCCGGCCACTCCCCGCCATCAGCCTGCCGGAGGAGCCCCCGCAGCTGGGGAAGCGCACGGCCGTGAAAGAGCTGGCGGTCTCGCAGGCGTACATGAGCCTGTCGTTTCGCACCGTCACGTTGACGCATCCGCACCTCTATCCTCTCGACGTCCTGGAATATATCCTCGCCAATGGCAATAGTGCACGGCTGGTGCGGCGCATTCAGGAGGAACAGCAGCTCGTCTACGCCATCCATGCGTCGTCCTCCACGCCGGCCTATGTCGTAGGAACAATGACCGTGGGGGCGGCGCTCGATCCTGAGCAGGTGTCGGCCGCCGCAGAGGCGATCTTGCAGGAGTTATACCGTCTACGCGACGAGTTGGTGAGCCCAGAGGAACTCGCCAAAGCGAAGAAGCAAAAGCTGGCCGACTATGTCTTCGAGCATCAGACCGTTGAGCAACGCGCTCACGCGCTGGGACTCGACATGCTCGCGACCTATGACCCCAACTTCAGTGATACGTATGTGCGCAACATTCAGCACGTCACCGCCGAGGACATCCGTGAGGTGGCCCGCCTCTACTTGCGCGAGGAGACCCTGGTGCAGGCCGTGGTGCGTCCCAAAAGTGACACACCGCTCGCGCCTACAACGACGCCGGTGGTGCAGGAAGAGCCCGTGGTCAAAAAAGTGCTGGCGAATGGCATGACGCTCCTGCTCAAGCGCAATCCTGCCCTGCCAGCGGTGACCGTGCAGGCGTATTTCAAAGCCGGGGTACGGGTGGAAACACCGGAGACGAACGGCCTGTCACAGCTCACTGCCGGCCTGCTCCTGAAAGGCACGACCAGCCGTAGTGCCGAGGAGATTGCGACGTTTTTTGACGCCAGGGGCGCCACCATCACCGCGGAATCTGGGAACAACAGCCTGTCCCTCGACACCTCGTGTCTGCGCGAGGATTTTAACGAGGTCTTGGCGGTTTATGCCGATATACTCCTACATCCCAGTTTTCCTGAAGACGAACTCGCGAACATGCGACGGGTGATGCTGGCGAATCTGGAACGCCAAGACGATGACTGGCGTGCCGAAGCCGAGAGGCTGTGGCGGGCCACATTCTTCATGGTCAGTCCATACCGGCTCTCCCCCGCAGGCACTGCGGCCACCTTGCAGCGCTTGCAACGTCAGGATGTGGTCGCCTTTTATCAGCGCTACGCTGTACCAGGCAACATGGTATTGGCACTGGTCGGCGATATCGACATCGCGCCGACAGTGGCCGCCATAGAACAGGCCTTTGCCACGTTTGCCCCCCGCCCCGTGACCTTCCCCCAGGTCCTGGCGGAGCCTCTCCCGACCCAAGAGCGTCGTAAAGTCACGCAGACGCAGAAACAGGTCGCCGCCATCTACATCGGTTTTCCTGGCACGACCCTGGCGAACTTGAGCGATCGGTATCCCCTCCACATCCTCGATGGCATTGTCTCAGGCTTCGATATCCCCAGTGGCTGGCTGCACAATGAACTGCGTGGCCGGCAACTGGTCTATGTGGTCCATGCCTTTAACTGGCTAGGGTTAGAGTCTGGGTACTTCGGCATCTACGCGGCGACGCAACCCGACAAAGTCCATACCGTGGTCGATCTCATCCTCCAGCTCATGGAGCAAGCCAGCGCCGGGCAGATCAGCGACGAGGAGGTAGAGCGCACCAAAGAGATGGCGTTGGTGACAGCCCGCTTGCAGCGGCAGACGAATGATCAGCTGGCGAGCGATATAGCGCTCAACGAGCTGTACGGGCTGGGGTATAACTTCAGCGACTATGAGCCAGAGTCCCTCGCCAAGGTCACCAAAGCCGATGTGCAACGCGTGCTCTCACGATGAGACACCTTCTCTCTCTTTGAGACGACCCGTCAGGCCCTGCCCCTACCCGCTCTTGCCAAGTCCCACCAGGCGTCGCTGGCCCTGGGCAGGCAGACAGATGTCAGCCCAGGCAACTGGCACGTATCTTGCCCTCAGCCTAGTGCCAAGACATACAAAGGGGTGGCACGCGTGTGGAGGCAACATGAATCTCTCGGCACTCTTTATCCGCCGGCCTATCGGCACCACGCTGCTGACCGTGGCGTTAGGGCTCGCGGGTATGCTTGGATACCAGTTTCTGCCCATCGCACCGTTACCGCAGGTGGAGTTTCCCACCATTCAGGTCGAAGCTCGCCTGCCCGGTGCCAGCCCGGACATCATGGCCTCGGCGGTGGCCGCGCCACTCGAGCGCCAGTTCGGGCGCATTGCCGGGCTGAACGAAATGACGTCGACCAGCTATCTGGGCTCGACAACCATCACCATGCAGTTCGATCTGAGCCGCAGCATTGACGCGGTGGCGCGCGAGGTGCAAGCGGCTATTAACGCCGCGCGTGGGCAACTGCCGGCCAACCTGCCAGCTAATCCTATGTACCGCAAGACCAATCCGGCCGACTCCCCCATCCTGGTGCTGGCGCTCACCTCCGATACCGTCGACACGGGCCGCATGTATGACGTGGCGGCGTCCATCTTGCAACAGAGACTCTCCCAGGTGGAGGGTGTCGGCCGGGTCATTGTCGGGGGAGCGGCGCTGCCAGCCGTGCGGGTGGAGGTCAATCCCACCGTCTTACATAGTCACGGGCTCAGCCTCGAGGAGGTGAGTGCCGTACTCAGCAGCGCCAACGTGAACCATCCGAAAGGGGACATTGCTGACGGCAGCCAGGACTGGATGCTCACCACCACGGACCAACTCTTCAAGGCCGCGGATTATCAGTCACTCGTCATCTCCTACAAGCAGGGCGCGGCCGTGCGCCTCGCCGATGTCGCCACCGTCACAGACTCCGTTGAAGACCTGCGCAATAGTGGTCTGGTCAATGGCAAACCGGCGGTCTTGCTCATCGTCTGGCGCCAACCGGGCGCCAATATCATCGACACCGTCGACCGCGTGCGCGCCCTGATGCCGCAGTTGCAAGCCGCGATCCCGCCCACCATCACGCTGGCGCTGGCCCTCGATCGCACCACGACGATCCGCGCCTCGGTGCACGACGTGCGGTTCACCCTGGGGCTCTCGATCGTGCTCGTCATTCTGGTGGTCTTCGTCTTTCTCCGCGACGTGCGCACCGCCCTGATCCCGAGTGTCGCGGTGCCCGTCTCGCTCATCGGCACGTTCGGCGCCATGTATCTCCTCGGCTACAGTGTGGATAACCTGTCCCTCATGGCCCTGACCATCGCCACCGGGTTTGTTGTGGATGACGCCATCGTCGTCATCGAAAACATCATGCGGCATCTGGAGCAGGGGACAGCGCCGCTGGCGGCAGCGCTACGCGGCGCCCAAGAAATTGGCTTTACTGTCGTCTCGATCACCGTGTCGCTGGTGGCGGTGTTCATTCCCATCCTCCTGATGGGCGGGATCTTTGGACGCCTCTTCCGGGAATTCGCCGTCACCCTGGCGATCGCGGTGGGCGTGTCGCTGCTGGTATCCCTCACCACAACCCCGATGATGTGCGCGCACCTCCTGCGCGCGCATCGCGCCGAGGCACGCGGACGGCTGTATCGCGCCAGCGAGCGCGTGTTTCAGTACATCCTCCACCTGTACGAGGTCACGCTCGCCTGGGTCCTGCGGCAGCAATTCCTGATGCTGCTGGTGACCCTGGCGACGGTCGGCGTCACCATGTACCTCTACATCAGCGTCCCAAAGGGCTTCTTCCCCCAGCAGGACACGGGCGCCTTAGTCGGCACGATACAGGCCGACCAGAGCAGTTCGTTCCAGGCGACGCGCGAGTGGCTCGGTCAGTTCGTGACGCTGGTCGGCGAGGATGCGGCCGTGGAGAACGTCATCGGATTCACTGGTGGCAACGCCGGTGCGCTCAATACCGGTCGCATGTTCGTGACGCTCAAACCACTCGCAGAACGCCAGATCTCCGCCGACCAGGTCATCGCACGTCTGCGCGGCAAGCTCGCCCGTGTGCCTGGGGCCAGACTCTTCATGCAGGTGAACCAGGATCTGCGCATGGGAGGCCGCCCGAGCGGTGCCCAGTACCAGTTCACGTTGCAGGGCGACGACGTGCACGAACTCAATGCCTGGGCGCCGCGCGTCCTAGAGCGCCTACGGACGCTGCCGGGATTGGCAGACGTCAACAGCGACCAGCAAGACCACGGTCTCGAAGCGGCGCTGGCCATCGACCGCGCTACCGCGGCGCGCCTGGGTATCAGCGCCGCGACCATCGATAACGCCCTCTACGATGCCTTCGGCCAGCGCCAGGTCTCCATTATGTATACACAGTTGAATCAGTACCATGTGGTACTCGAAGTGGAGCCGCGCTTCTGGCAGAATCCTGATGGCCTCAAGTACATCTATGTACCGGCTGCCAACCAGGCGCTGGTGCCACTCAGTGCCTTCACCCACTATGCCCCCGCCACCACGGTGCTCGCCGTCAATCACCAGGGACAGTTTCCAGCCGTCACCATGTCGTTCAATCTGGCGCCTGGCACGGTGCTGGGCGACGCCGTGACGGCGATCGAGCAGGCGATGCACGAGATGGGTTTGCCAGCCACCATCCATGGCAGCTTTCAGGGAGTAGCGCAGGCGTTTCAGGCCTCCCTCACGAATCAACCCCTGCTGATCGCCGTGGCCCTGGTCGCCGTCTATCTCGTGCTGGGGATCTTGTATGAAAGCTACATTCACCCGATCACCATCCTCTCCACGCTGCCGTCGGCTGGCGTCGGCGCATTGCTCGCCTTATTGCTCTGTAGGACCGAGCTGAGCCTCATGGCCATTATCGGCATCATCCTGCTCATCGGTATCGTGAAAAAGAACGCCATCATGATGATCGACTTCGCCCTCGACGCTGAACGCCGCACCCACAAAAGTGCGGTGGACGCCATCTTCCAGGCCTGCCTGCTGCGTTTCCGTCCGATCACGATGACCACCATGGCAGCGCTGTTAGGCGCCCTACCGCTGGCGCTCGGCATTGGTACCGGCGCGGAGTTGCGCCGGCCGCTGGGCATCACCATCGTCGGTGGCCTGCTGTTCAGCCAGCTGCTGACGTTGTACACGACGCCAGTTGTCTACCTGTACCTCGACCGCTTTCGCCTCTGGTGTGCGCAGCTCCTCCAGGGACCCAAACGGGGTACTCCGCCAGCGGCGTCTCAGGAGAAGGTGAGTGTAACGTGATCGACCAACTGAGCGAGCCATTTTTGGCCTCCTGGAGGGCCCGGCACAACTCCTCAGGGCGGCTCGACGTCAGCCCTGTGCATCTCTGTGGCACACTTTTTGCTCTTTTCAGGTTATGCTGGAAACTTCCTGCACACTCTTAGCCAGGGGAGGCGTGGGCGCTGGTAGCAAGCGATGGAGAGATGAGATATGGTACAGCTCGTTTTTACCGCCGAGGAAGCAGCCCTTCTGGGAGAAATTCTGACTTCTTACCTGTCGGATTTGCGTATGGAGATTGCTGACACAGACGCGATGGACTTTCGCCAAACCTTGAAACAGCGTGAGGTCTTCCTCAAGAAGCTCCTACAAGCTCTGTCTCAGGAGCAGAGCTTGCAGGAGCCTAGTCTCGCGGATCCAAGATAACACGTAGGTACTCCGCCTCAGCCCTCACAGCCTTAGCGCACCGCCTGGAGCGCCTGGCGGTATTTCTCCGGGAGTTCCCGCGCATGGAACTGCACGTTGTGCGCTTCTTCCGGCACCTCCACGATCTGTGCGAAACGCGCCGTGCTCTTCTTCACCTGCGTTGGCGGCATGTCGTAGCGGGTGGCTCCCCGCCTCGCCGTATACCCCTGCCGCGCATAGCCGGCACGGCTTTGCTCGTACTCGATCTTCACCCCGTGGACCTGCTTCCCAGTGCGTTTCACAAACGTGCCGACGTGCCAGTCCGTAACGTGTCCCGCGATATAGACCCGTTTGACCTTGGGATACAGGGCTGAGCTGTCACCCCGGGTGGCCTGCCAGAGGTCATACGTGACGTACATCTCCGCGGCGCCACCCTTATATTTGGACTCAGTCGTTTTGTAGTGCTGCGTGGCTGCGTGTGTCATGATCTGCCTCCCCAGGTCTCGTCATAGTCCGCTTCGGTGCCGATCTGCGCGGCGCGGTGATTGATCTTACGCGCCGTCGTCGCGAACTCCTCCTTGGCGACCTTACGGAGCGCGGTCACCTCCTTGCCGAACTTCTCCTCCCACGCCGGGGCGTGCGTGAGCGTGATGAGGTATCCTGCCCGTTTATACAGTTCGGTGAGCGTTGGCCGGGATTTGGCCTCTTCAACGTCGTGGCGAATCTCCAGAAAGATCTTCTTCAAACTCGTCTTGTTCGTGACTTCACCATAGATATGAGTATCATGTGCCATAAACCACACCTCCCATGTCTACACTGTTCTCAGAAGAGGAGAGCCCGCGGCTCATGACAACGGCGAGCGTCGGTGCGACCACCGCTGCCTGCGGGCACCCCCGCACAGGGCCACGCCATAGGACTCGCGCCCCTGGTACCGCCCACATAGTCGGCAGCCGTCCACCGTGGCGTGACCTGTTCATCCTTGTTTTGTGCAATATCCTTGCCAGAGGTGACCGGGCGTAGTGCTGTTAGGAGGGTTTGGTCGCAAATTTGGGACGTTTGACCTGGCGGATGGCGATCGCCGTGCCATACTCCGTGTTGTAGCTTCGGATGGCTGCGGCAACGGGGCTCATCCGGGGCCAAGCAGGCGGTCATACTCCTGTTGAATCACGCCATAGCACTCGCAACTGGCCGCCTCCAGACCGGGACGGTCGAGGACTGTGATGATCCCGTACCGATAGTGGATCAGCCCGGCCTTTTGCAACCGCCCGGCTACTTCCGTCACACTGGCGCGCCGTACTCCGAGCATCTGGGCGAGGAATTCGTGCGTCAGCGGAAATGCCGCCTGGCCCACCCGGTCATGCGTTAGCAACAGCCAGCGGGCGCACCGTGGCGCGATAGGGTGGAGCCGATTACACACGACATGCTGGGCGAGTTGGTTGAACAGCGCCTGGGTGTAGCGGTACAGTAGATGGCTGAATTCCTCGGCGCCCTCGCGGAGCAGGCGTTCAAACGCCTCAGGGTCCATGCGGAGCGCCTCGCCCGGGACTTGCACAATGGCGGTAAGCGGCATACTGGCGGCGCGCAGAAACAGCGGCAGGCCGACCAGGCCTTCATGCCCAATGGTGGCCACTTCGACTATCGTGCCGTCCGCCAGCGTGTTGATGAGTGACACGAGGCCGGCCAGCGGAAAGTAGACGAAGCGGATAGGCACATTGGGCGCAGCAAGTATCTCTTTCATGTCGAGCCTGGCTGGCTCCAGCGCGGGCAGGATCTGCGTGAGCGTCGGCGGCGTCAAGGCGCGGAGCAGCCGATTCTGCCGAGCACGATCCCGGAGGGGGACAGCCATGCGAGACTCCTTCATGATAGGAGCAGTGCATACGCCACCGCCTTAAGAGCAGTGGCTTCGGGAAACGACTCCAGTCGGCGATGGCGGCTACAGCCGCCGCGACTCTCGCTCAAGCGGGCTGAAGGCGAGGGTTTTAACCCTCCCAATGGGTGACAGAGACCTCTTCCTGTACAATAACGTATTGTTGTAGTATAGTGCCATAGATGGTACGATACCGTACTATATCCTCGCGGTTAGAAGCGGAAGTATGTGAGAGACGCCTGTAGCATTGGTGGCACTTGGTAGTTCTACAGCTAAAAATGTCGCGTTTGCTCCGGGGAAGCCAGCAGACACGGAGAAGGAGTCCCGTATGCTACAGCGGGAGGACCTGCAACGGATGGTCGATCAGCTCACGACCATCCTCGACAGCATCAGTGAGGTCTTCTATGCTGTGGATCATGGCTGGCGCTTCACGTATCTGAACCAACAGGCGGAGCGTTACATTGGACGCCCGAAAGAGGCGCTGCTCGGTCAGAACCTCTGGGACGCGCTCCCGCCGGCGGTCGGGTCCATGTTCGACACGCACTACCACCGCGCCATGGCCGCAGGCACCCCTATCCACTTTGAAGCCCAATCACCGCTGACGGGGCGCTGGGTCGAGGTCCACGCCTACCCCTCGGCCGAGGGGTTAACCGCCTTCCTCCACGATATCACCGAGCGCAAACAGGCCGAGGACGCGCTCCGGCACGCCTATACCGTGCTCGAACAGCGCGTCCAGGAGCGCACCGCGGACCTCCAAACGACCGACGCCGCCCTGCGCCACGAAATCACCGAGCGCCAGCATGCGGAAGCCGAGCAGCGCCGCCTGGAAGACGAGACCCGGCGCGCCGAGCACTTTGCCCTGCTGGGGCGCCTGGCGGCCGGTGTGGCCCATGAAATCCGCAATCCCCTGGGCGCCATCGTGCTGCATGTGGACCTCTTGGAGGAAGAACTGCACGCCCCGTCGCCACAGAGTCCGGCGGAGATGCGGCAAGCGCTCACGGAGATCAAAACCCAACTGGCGCGCCTCGATGACCTGCTGCAGGATTATCTGTCCCTGGCGCGTGTGGCCACCATCGAGCGCACCACACAGGACCTGGGGATAACCGTACAGGCATGGGCCCAGGAGTGGCAGGACCGCATCGCCGCCCGCGGGGTGGAGCTGCAGCTGGTAGGACTCGCAGACCTGGGACACGCGGCGTTTCATGGAGGCACGCTGCGCCGCGTGGTGCTCAACCTGGTACAGAATGCGGTGGATGCCATGCCCCAGGGCGGGACCCTCACGCTGGCAGGTCAGCGGACGGCGACGCAGGTGCAGCTGCACATCCGGGATACCGGGAGCGGGATGCCAGCTGAGCAGCTAGCCCACATTTTCGAGCCCTTATACACGACCAAACCCGAGGGGACGGGGTTGGGCCTCTACATTGTGCAGGAGATCATGGCCGCGCACGCGGGGCAGGTGACGGTGGAGAGTGCGCTCGGGCAGGGGACGATCTTTACCCTGACACTGCCCCAAGCAGTGGACGCGACACCACTAGGCGCGCCGTGAGGTCCATGGCTTTCCGTCTTGCCGAAGGGGTCTGGTATGGCCACGCCGACAATGCAGGAACTTGCCCAGCAGAATCGGTTGCTCCGCGTGCTCTCTCCCGTGGTGCGCCAGCAGCTCTTCCCTGCCTTGGAGCTGGTCACACTCAACATGAAGGATACGCTCATCGAGCCTGATGTGCCTATCCGCTTCGTTTACTTTCCGCTGCATGGGGTGGTATCACTCATCAGCACGCTGGCGGACGGCACGATGGTCGAAGTGGCGACCATTGGAAATGAAGGCCTGATCGGTCTGCCCCTGTTTCTGCGCGCCAACAGCCTGCCGTTTACGGCGTTTGTGCAAGTCCCGGGCGAGGCGCTGCGGATCG
>WNGH01008013.1_pt1 | contig 10008 bp, 8 predicted proteins | sample 5400631 | NCBI WGS metagenome assembly WNGH01 (sample SAMN13153373, study PRJNA577476) | soil metagenome | isolation source: 115 cm soil or saprolite under Garry oak tree replicate 1 | place: USA:California | collected 2016-06-15 | reverse complement strand
GACGTGCTCAAGGCCTGGGGCTATGACCCCAAGCACGCGCCGATGTACGCCCAGATGCTGGTCGGCATGGTGGCCTTCACCGGCCAGTGGTGGCTGGACGCGCGCAAGCCCAAGCTGGAAGAGGTCGCCGCCCACCTGGTCAACATGGCCTGGAACGGGCTGTCCCAGCTCGACCCCAAGCCGCAGATCTCCGCCGAGGTCACCAGGCGGTTAAAGAAAAGCGCCGGCGGCGTCGGCTAGCGGCGTTGCGCGACGACGAACACCCGCCGGAACGGCAGCACCGTGCCGTAGGGCGCGGCGGGATAGGCCACCCGCGCCCTGGCGCCGTACTCCGCGAGGAAGTCCCGCGCCGCCGCCGGATCCAGCGCCGCGATGACAGGCCGCAGGGCGGTTCCCTTATACCAGTCAAGGACGGGATCTGCTCCCCGCAGGACATGCAGGTAGGTGGTCTCCCACGCGTCGACTTCGCAGCCGGCCCCGGCGAGCAGCTCCAGGTATTCGCCGGGCTGCCCGGCCTGGCGGTTCAGCTGGACGCCGCGGAGCAGCCGGCGCCAGCGCGGCGAGCCGGCCAGTTCCCTGAGGATCTCGTGACTCGGCTGGTCGAAATTGCCGGGCACCTGGAAGGCAAGCCAGCCGCCGCTGGCGAGCATGCCCGGCCAGCTGGAGACCACGGCAAGGTGCTCGGGGACCCACTGCAGCACCGCGTTGCAGATGATGACATCGGCCGCTCCGTCGGGTCGCCAGTCCCGCAGGTCGGCCGGCACGAAGCTGAGCCGCGGGCTGGCCGGGTCCGCGCGGTCCGCCGCGTGGCCGGCCCGGCCGGCCGTACCCTCGTCATGCTGGCCGCACATCGTCTCGGCGGCCCGGATCATCTCTGCCGAGCTGTCCACGCCGACGACGTCCGCGCCCGGCCAGCGGCCAGCCAGTACGGCCGTCAGGTCACCTGGCCCGCAGCCCAGGTCGGCGACCAGCCCGGGCTGCGTCGCGCCGACCCGCGCCAGCAGCTCGAAGAACGGCCTGGCCCGCTGGCTGGCGAAGCGCTGGTACTGGCCGGGATCCCACATTGCCGTCTCCCATATTCCTTGACATCGAGATATCCGTTCCGGTGTACTAGAGAGAATTCTTGATGTCAAGAGATATGCTTCCGGCCATGACCGGGCAGCGCCACAGCGCGACCAGCACGCCGCCGCACGACGAGGTGGACGATCTGGTGGCCAGCTGGCGGGCCGAGCGGCCGGACCTCGACGTCGAGCCGCTGCAGGTGCTGAGCCGGGTATCGCGCCTGGCCAGGCACCTCGACCGGGCACGCAGGGCGGCATTCGCCGCGCACCGGCTGGAAACCTGGGAATTCGACGTGCTGTCCGCGCTGCGCCGGCAGGGCCCGCCGTACCAGCTGAGCCCGGGAGCGCTACTTCGCGCCACGCTCGTCACCTCTGGCACCATGACGAACCGGATCGACCGGCTGGCCGCCGCGGGGCTTGTGCACCGCCACCGGGACTCCCGCGATAAGCGCGGCGTGCTGGTCACGCTGACGACGCGCGGCCAGGCCGTGGCCGACGCCGCCCTCGCCGACCTGCTGCGGCGCGAGCGGAAGCTACTGACCGGGCTGAGCACGACGCAGCAGCACGAGCTAGCCGGGCTGCTGCGGGTGCTGCTCGCCCCGTTCGACGCTGACCCGGGATGACGCCTGCGGGACCCGATGGCAGCGACCAGACGGGACAGCGGATGCGGCGGGCCATAGCCGCTGCGATCATCGCCGCGGTGGCGGTCGTGGTGGCGGTCGTGGCGGTAACGACGGGCGGGCCGGATGGCATCGTCCGCCCGCGTTCCCCGCACCGCGCGCCGGCCAGCTACTACCTGTCCCTGGGCGACTCGCTGTCGCAAGGGGTCCAGCCAGATCGGTCCGGCGCCAGCGTGCCGACCGGCCAGGGCTACCCGGATCAGCTGTACGCGATGCTGCGGGCCAGCGATCCCGGCCTGCGGCTGGTCAAGCTCGGCTGCTCGGGTGAGACCACTTCCACCATGATCCACGGGGGAATTTGCGCCTACCGCGGCGGATCGCAGCTTGCCGCCGCCGTCAGGTTCCTCCGCGCGCACCGCGGCCGGGTTTCGCTGATCACGATCGACATCGGCGCCAACGACCCGAACTCCTGCATCTTCCATCCCAGCCTCGGCACCATCGCCCATTGCGTCAGGTCGGCCATTCCGGGCGCCGTCGGGAACCTGGCGAGGATCCTGCAGGCGCTCCGGGCAGCCGGCGGCAGTAAGGTCCGCATCATCGGCATGAATTATTACGTTCCCGAGCTAGCGGAATGGCGGAACGGCCTGGCCGGCCGGGCCCTGGCGCGACTCAGCGCGCAGCTTGGGGCCGGCCTCAACTACCTGCTGACCCGCGCCTATGGCGCGGCCGGTGCCCGGGTCGCGGACGTGGCAGGCGCGTTCCGGACCGGGGACTTCACCGGCCGCCTTACCCGGTCGGCGGCGGGCACGGTGCCGCCCAATGTGGCGCTGATCTGCTCCTTGACGTGGGCCTGCGCGCAGCCGCCGCGAGGTCCCGACGAGCACGCGAACGCGGCCGGCTACCGGGTGATCGCGCAGGCCTTCCGCCGCGCCGACGCCCGCTGAACAGCGCGCTTGCCAGCGAGCCAGGGCGCGGGCCCCCTGAGCCGAACGCACCACGCGCGCCGGTCAGCCGGCGAGTTCCTCGGCGAGTTCGAGCCAGCGCTCCTCGAGGCCGGCCTTCTCCGCCTGGACCGCGCGCAGCTGCGCCCCGAGGTCAATCAGGGCGGCATAGTCGCTGGCGCTTGCCGCCAGCGACGCGGTGAGTTCCGCCTCCTGCCGTGACACCGCCGCCAGCTGGCGCTCCAGCCTGCTGAGCTCCTTCTGCCCGGCCCGCTGCCTGGCCGCCTGCGACGGCGCCCGGCCCGGCGGCGGGCGTCCGGCCGCCGACTCGGCGCTCCGCTGCCTGGCCCGAACTTCCAGGTACTCCGCGATGCCGCCGCCCAGGTAGGCGAGCCTGCCATCGATCAGGGCCACGACGTGATCGGTGACCCGCTCAAGGAAATAGCGATCGTGGCTGACTACCACGAGCGACCCCGGCCAGTTGTCCAGCAGGTCCTCGAGTTCGGTCAGCGTCTCGATATCCAGGTCGTTGGTTGGCTCGTCGAACAGCAGCACGTTCGGCTCAGTCATCAGCAGCATCAGCAGCTGCAGCCTCCGGTGCTCGCCGCCGGACAGCTCGCCGACCGGCGTCCACTGCTTCTCGCCGCCGAGGCCGAGCCGCTCTAGCAGCTGGCTGGCGGACACCTCGCCCTTGCCGAACTGCACGCTGTGGCGCACCTGCTCGGCAGCCTCGAGGACCCGCAGCGCGGGATCGATGTCGGCTGCCTCCTGGGTGAGGCAGCCGATCCGCACGGTCTTGCCGCGCACGACCCGGCCCTGGACGGAAAGGCCGCCCGCGGCGGGCGGATCACCCGGGGTGGCCTGTTCCCCGGGTGAGCCAGCAGGCAGCTCCCCGGGCTGGCCAGCGGGCAGCTCGCCAGACTGGCCGGTGGGCGGCTTCCCGGACCAGCCGGCCAGCGTCTCCCGGGACCGGCTGGCCGAAGGCGCCGCCGCCACGGCCGGTTCCGCGGACTGCAGCGTCCCGGCGAGCAGCCGGAGCAGTGTCGTCTTCCCGCTCCCGTTGACCCCGACCACGCCCACCCGGTCGCCCGGGCCGACCTGCCAGCTGACGTGGTCGAACAGCACCCGCTGCCCGGCCATGACGGTGGCATCGGTGACCTCGAGCACGGTTTTGCCGAGCCGGCCGGCGGCCAGCCTGGTCAGCTCCACCGTGTCGCGCGGGGACGGCTCGCCATCGATCAGCGCGGTGGCCGCCTCGATCCGGAACTTCGGCTTGCTCGTCCGGGCCGGCGGCCCGCGCCGGAGCCAGGCCAGCTCCTTGCGCAGCAGGCTGCGCCGACGCCGGCCGGCCGCATCGGCCAGCCGCGCCCGTTCCGCCCTGGCCAGCACGTACGCGGAGTAGCTTCCCTCATACGAGCTCACCTTCCCGTCCGCGACCTCCCAGGTCCGCTCGCAGACGGCGTCAAGGAACCAGCGGTCATGGGTCACCACGACGAACGCCTGGCCCTGCCCGCGCAGGTAGCCGGCCAGCCAGCCGATCGCCTCGATGTCCAGGTGGTTCGTCGGCTCGTCGAGCAGCAGCAGGTCATGCGGCCGGCACAGGACGGCGGCAAGCCCGGCCCGGCGGCGTTCGCCGCCCGACAGCCGTTCGGCGGGCGCATCGAGGCGTATCCCGCCGAGCAGCGCCTCCCTGACCGCGCGCTTCCGCTGATCGGCAGCCCAGGCGTACTCGGGGGCCGTGCCGAAGACGAGCTTCCCGACCAGCCCGGACAGTTCCTCGGCCTGCGGCAGATGGCCGAGCCGCAGGCCGCTGGCCCGGGTAACCCGGCCCGAATCCAGCTCGGCGGTCCCTGCCAGCGCGGCAAGCAGCGTGGTCTTGCCCGCGCCGTTGCGCCCGACCACGCCGATCCGGTCCCCCGCCGATACGCCGAGCGAGACGTCGTCAAGTAGCACCCGGGGACCGAACGCCTTGGCGGCGGCCTCCAGGTTGACCAGGTTCACGCCTGCTCCGTGCCGGCGACGACGGCGGCGCCCGGCACTGGCCCGTGCACCCTGGCGACCCCGCGGCATACGCCGGCGCCAGTGAGCGAGACCGCGAGCTCCCGCGCGTGCCGGGCGTCGGCGGCCAGGAAAGCGCAGGTCGGTCCCGAACCGGAGACCATGGCGCCGACGGCCCCGAATTCGCGTCCCGCGGCCAGGGCGCGGCGGAGCACGGGGCGCAGGGACAGCGCGGCCGACTGCAGGTCGTTGCCCAGCAGCGGGCCGACCGCCGCCGGATCGGCCGACCGGAGCGCGGCCATCAGCTCGGTGCTGAGCTGCGGTGCGGGCGCTGCGCCGATCGCGGCCAGGCCGAGGCGGCCGCCCGGGCCGGCCGCGCCTCCTTGGCCGGCCGCGCCTCCCGGGCCGGCCGCGCCGCCCGGGCCGGCCGCGCCTTCCGGGCCGGCCGCGCTGCCGGGGCCACCGACGCTGGCGGCACGAGCCGCGCGGAGCCGATCGCACGCCGCGTATACCTCGGCCGTCGACAGCCCCCCGGCGGCGAATGCGAGCACCCAGTGATACGTCCCCGCGGCCAGCGCGGCAGTGAGCTGCTCACCCCGGCCGAGCCCGACCGCGGTCCCGCCGAGCAGGGCGAACGCGACATCGCTCCCGACACCCGCCGCCACCTGGCCGAGTTCCGGCCCGGACAGGCCAGCCTGCCACAGCTCATTGCAGGCAACCAGCGTGGCGGCGGCGTCCGCGCTGCCGCCCGCCAGCCCGGCGGCCACCGGGATGCGCTTACGGATCTCGATCGCCACCGCCGGCCTGGCCGCGCGCCGCGGGCCGGCCCGGCCGTCGCGGCCGGCCGGCCGAGCGGCCTTGGCGAGCGCCATCGCGGCCTGCACGGCGAGGTTCGCGCGGCCGGCCGGGACGGCAGCCGCATCCTCCCCGGTGACCCGGACGGTGGTCCGTTCGGCCGGCCTGACCGTCACCTCGTCGAACAGCGAGACGGCATGAAACACCGTCACCAGGTCGTGGTATCCGTCGGCACGAAGCGGCCCGACGGCGAGCTGGAGGTTCACCTTCGCGGGCACCCGGACAGTCACAGGGGTCACGATTAGATGATCGTACGCGGCCAGCATGCCGTCCGGCGAGCGGCGCTGCGTCCCTGATCAGCCACCCGGCCGGCCGTCCCGCGCGCCGCCCGGCTGACTCTCCGGCTGCCCGGGCCGGCGGCCAGCCCGCGCGATCCGGGCGAACTCGGCGACCCCGAGCGACTCCCCGCGCAGCGCAGGATCGACCCCGGCCGCCCTGAGCACCCGCTCTGCCTCTGCCGCCGAGCCTGCCCAGGACGCCAGCGCCGCGCGGAGCGTCTTGCGCCGCTGCGCGAACGCCGCGTCCACCACGGCGAACACCTCATCGCGACCCGGCCGGTCATCCTGGCCGCCGCCCTGGCCGCCGTCGCCGCCGCCCCGGCCGCCGTCGCCACTGCCCCCGTCACCGCGCTCCTCGCCTGGCGGGCTCGCGTGCCGCCGGAACGCGACCAGCCCGGAATCCACCCTCGGCACCGGCCAGAACACGCTCCGCGGCACCGCCCCGGCCCGGCGCGCCTCGGCATACCAGGCGAGCTTGACCGACGGAACGCCGTACGTCCTGCTCCCTGGCGGGGCGCTCATCCGGTCGGCCACCTCCGCTTGGACCATGACCAGGCCGCCGCGCAGCGACGGCACCGTGGCCAGCAGGTGCAGCAGCACCGGGACGGCCGCGTTGTACGGCAGGTTCGCGACGAGAGCGGTGGGCGGGTCACCGGGCAGCTCCCGCACCCTGGCCGCGTCCGCGGTCAGCACGCGAAGCCGGCCGGCCAGCCCAGGGGCGCGCGCCGCGACCGTGCGCGGCAGCTCGGCCGCGAGCACCGGATCCAGCTCGACCGCGATAACCTGCCGGGCCGCGGCCAGCAGCGGTAGCGTCAGCGAGCCGAATCCCGGGCCGACCTCGAGTACCACGTCGTCCGGCGAGAGCCGCGCCAGCGCCGTGATCCGGTGCACCGTCCCCGCGTCGGTCACGAAGTTCTGGCCGAGCCGTTTGGCTGGCCGGATCCCGAGCCGGCCCGCGATTTCCCTGATGTCGGCCGGCCCCAGCAGGCCCGCGCCCGGCACGGCTCAGCCGGCCACGGCCAGGCCGGCCACGGCTCGGCCAGCTACGGCTACGCCGGCCATGGCCCGAAGACGCGCTCGCCGGTCGCGGCGATGGCCGCGCACAGCTCCGCCACGTCCAGCTGCTTCACCTCGGCGATGCAGCGCAGCGTGTACGCGACCATGGCGGGCGCGTTCGGCTTCCCCCGGTGCGGCACCGGGGTGAGGAACGGCGCGTCGGTCTCGACCAGGATCAGCTCGGCGGGCGCCGCCGCGGCCGCATCCCTGAGCTGCTGCGCGTTGGCGAACGTGACATTCCCGGCGAAGCTCATCACGTAGCCGGCCTCCGCGCAGCGCTTCGCCATCGCCTCGTCGCCGGAGAAACAGTGGAACACGACCTGCTCCGGCGCGCCGTCGGCGGCAAGCAACCGCAGCACGTCCTCGTGCGCCGCCCGGTCATGGATCATCAGTGCCTTGCCCGCTGCCTTGGCGATCGCGATATGCCCGCGGAACCAGTCCCGCTGCACCGAAGGATCGGCCCAGTCCCGGTAGTAGTCGAGCCCGGTCTCGCCGACGGCACGTACCCGCGGCTGCGCGGCCAGCGCGCCGATCTCGGCCAGCACGGCATCGGCGCCGCCGGCCTGCGCTGCCGCTTTCGCCGTCTCGTTCGGGTGGATGGCGACCGCCGCGTAGACGGGCTGGTGCTCCGCCGCGCAGGCTGCCGCCCACCGCGACGAGGGCAGGTCGCAGCCGACCGTGATCATCCGGCTGAGGCCGGCCGCGAGAGCGTCCGCCACGACCGTCCCGACCGGGCGCTCGATCATGTCCAGGTGGCAATGGCTGTCGAACGCCCCGGCCGGCAGCGGTGGCGGTGCCACCGAACCCGGCGCGGTGCTAGCCCGAGGGGACACGGCGCTCCCCGGGGACACCCCGGACCCCGATGGCCCGGAACCCCCCACGGTCACGCCTGCTCCAGCCTGGCCAGCTCCTCGTCGACGACCGATGGGTCGAGCTTGGTGAACAGCGGCTTCGGCGGCTCAAGCGGCGTGCCTGGCCGGATCGGCGCGTGCTCCCACCGGGCAGCGGTCTGGTAGTCACCGGTGATGACGGGATACCGCGGCCCGCCGTCCTCGTCCACCTCATCGATCCGCGGCATCCCGGACCAGGTCCCGGCACCTCCGAGCATCTCGTAGACCCGCTGCGACGACTCCGGCAGGAACGGGGTCAGCAGCGTCTTGCCGTCATCCACGAGCTGCAGCGCTACGTGGCAGATCGTCCGCATCCGCTCCGGGTCCGACTCACGCAGCTTCCATGGCGCCTGTTCGGAGAGGTACTTGTTCGCCTCCGCGAGCGTCCGCATGGTCTCCGTGCTGGCCGCCTTGAACCTCGACCGGGAAAGTGACTCGCCAACATTTTTGAACGCAGCCTGCGAGTGCTGGAGTACCGCCCGATCCGCATCGGTCAGCCGGCCGGCCGCCGGGATCGCCCCGATGTTCCTCGCCGCGAACGAGACGCAGCGGTTGACCAGGTTGCCCCAGTTCGCCAGCAGCTCGTCGTTGTTGCGCCGGACGAACTCACTCCAGGTGAAATCGGTGTCCTGGTTCTCCGGTCCGGCCACGGCGAGGTAGTACCGCAGGGCGTCCACGTCGTACCTGGCCAGGAAGTCCCGCACGTAGATGACGACGGCGCGAGACGAGGAGAATTTCCGCCCCTCCATCGTCAGGTACTCGCTGGACACCACCTCGGTCGGCAGGTTCAGCGCACCAAGCGAGCCTGGCTTGCCGCCCTTACTGCCCAGGCCGCTGTAGCCGAGCAGCATGGCCGGCCAGATCTCGGCATGGAAGACGATGTTGTCCTTGCCCATGAAGTAGTAGGACTCGGCATCCGGTGACTGCCACCAGGCCCGCCAGGCATCCGGGTCGCCGGACCGCCGCGCCCACTCAATCGACGCGGACAGGTATCCGACCACGGCATCGAACCAGACGTAGATCCGCTTGTCCGGGCGGTCCCGCCAGCCGTCGAGCGGCACCGGGACACCCCAGTCGAAGTCCCGCGTGTACGCGCGGGGCTTGAGGTCATTGAGCAGGTTGAGCGAAAACTTCAGCACGTTGGGACGCCACTGGCCGCTCTTGCTCTGCAGCCAGCTGCCGAGCGCGTCAGCGAACGCGGGCAGGTCGAGGAAGAAGTGCTCGGTCTCCGCGAAGACCGGTGTCTCTCCGTTGATCTTCGAGCGCGGATTGATGAGATCGACCGGGTCGAGCTGGTTCCCGCAGTTGTCGCACTGGTCACCACGGGCGCCGTCGAACCGGCAGATCGGGCAGGTGCCCTCGATGTAGCGGTCGGGCAGGGTCCGGCCGGTGGACGGCGAGATCGCGCCCATGGCGCTGCGGGCGAAGATGTAGCCGTTGTCGTAGAGCCCGGTGAAGATTTCCTGGGTCACCGCGTAGTGGTTGCGCGTCGTGGTCCTGGTGAACAGGTCGTAGGACATGCGCAGGCCGGTCAGGTCCTCGGCGATGATCCGGTTGTAGCGGTCGGCGAGCTCCCTGGCGGTCACGCCATCCGCGTCGGCCTGGACCTGGATCGGCGTGCCGTGCTCATCGGTGCCACTGACCATCAGCACCTTGTTGCCCGCCATCCGCTGGTACCTGCTGAACATGTCGCAGGGCAGCCCGAAGCCGGAAACATGCCCGATATGACGGGGGCCGTTGGCGTACGGCCACGCTGGTGCGGCCAGGATGTGGCGGGTCGTCGGCGACATGGCCACCAGCCTATGGCCACCGGACCCGGACTTGACCGCCAGCGCGACGGAGGCTGACCTGGCGGCTGCCTAACCCCGGGCGGGCCGTCCGGCGGGCCATCTCCGCCTAACCCGGGCGGGCCTTCCGGCGGGCCACCTCGTCGTAGAGCTCGCCCCGGTCCAGCCCGCGCTCCCTGGCCACGGCGGCGATAGCGGCATTCCGGCGCAGGCCGGACCGGACCCGGGCGGCCACGTCGGCCACGGCGGCGGCGATGGCGGCCTCGGCCGCGCCGGCGTCCGCTGGCGCGGCAGCCGCGGCCGGCCGGGCCGGGGCGCCCGCCACCACCACCGTGATCTCGCCGAGCAGGCCCCTACCGGCCCAGTCCGCCAGCTCGGCCAGCGTGCCCCGGCGGACCTCCTCGTGCGTCTTCGTCAGCTCCCGGCAGACCGCGGCTCGCCGGTCACCGCCGAACGCGGCGGCCAGCCCGGCCAGGGTGCCGCTGAGCCGCCGGGCCGTCTCGAAGAAGACCAGCGTCCGGT
>WNGH01009227.1_pt1 | contig 10010 bp, 9 predicted proteins | sample 5400631 | NCBI WGS metagenome assembly WNGH01 (sample SAMN13153373, study PRJNA577476) | soil metagenome | isolation source: 115 cm soil or saprolite under Garry oak tree replicate 1 | place: USA:California | collected 2016-06-15 | reverse complement strand
GGTCGTCGCCGACCCTGAGCCTGCCGCTCGTCATGGCGCTCGCCGTGTCGCAGCTTGGGCTGCGTCACGCAGAGGCTGTGAACGCGGTCACAGTGAATGCCGCCGCCGCGTTGGGCATGGTCGCGGATCGGGGTCAGCTGGCGCCCGGGTTCCGGGCCGACCTCGCGGTGTGTGACGTGGCAGACTGGCGGGAGGTGGCGTACTGGATGGGCGGGAATGCCGTAACCGCCGTGTGGACAGGAGGTTCCGCTTGTCCGCTCCCGATCGGGTCCGTATCTTTAGGGCCTCATGTCGAAGCTTGAGAAGCTCAAAGACAAGGCTAAGGGTCTGGAAGCCAAGGACCCGAAGAGTGCCATCGAGGCCTGGCTGAGCGTGCTAAAGGCGCAGGAGGAAGATGGGGAGCCCAACCCCGACCTGTCCGTCTTCAATCGCGTCGGTGACCTGTACCTCAAGGTGAAAGACCCCGCCCAGGCAGCGGACTATTACGACCGGGCCGTCGACAAGTACGCCGAGCTCGGGTTCCACAACAACGCGATTGCGATGTGTAACAAAGTGCTTCGCAACGCGCCCGGCCGGCAGACGACCTACCTGAAGCTCGCCAAACTGTACGCGGCGAAGGGCTTCATCGCCGAAGCGAAGCAGAACTTCGTCGAATACGCGGAGCGCATGCAGATTGGAGGAGCATCTCCAGATGTACGGCGATGCCGAGCGGCGCCCGTCCAGCCGCGCGGCTGCGCCAGCAGCGCCGCCCCAGGCGCCGGACGAGGACCTCGCGAAGTCCGGGAAGCGGAAGACGTCGAGCCTCGTATTCCTCGACGTCGATGCCCCTCCCGGAGCGCGGGGGGGGCGTGCGGCGCCGCCGGCCCCCGCGTCCCCCCCACGCCCCGCTCCCTTGCCCGAGCCTGAGCCCGAGCCAGAGGTCGAGACGCTGGCGCAGAGCCTCGTAGAGTCGGTGACGCCCGAGCCGGATAGCTCGCTCGAGATCGAGTCCACCAACCTGGCGGAAGAAGTCGAGGTGCCGGGGGGAGAGGGGAACGGCGGTGCTGCGCTGCTCGAGGGGTTCGAGACGACGAGCGCCGAGTTCGGGCAGGTGGACCTGGACGGCGCTGGCGATGTCCCGTCGCTGCGCGACGAGGTGGCGCCCGAACCCGTGCAGCCGATGGCGGAGCTCGAGCCGACGGTGCCGGCCGGGGCGGACGAGACCGATCTCGAGGTCGAGCTCGAGCCGATGCTGGAACACGAAATCGAGATCGAGCCGACCCCCAGCCCCGTCCCTCCGCCCGCCCCGCCGAAGCGGGCGAGCTTCCCCGCCGTGACGCCACCGCCCAAGGCTACACCGCCCAAGGTCACGCCCGTAGTGCCCAAGCGGCCGGGTACCCCCACGGCGCCCGGCGCACCGCCGGGGGGGGGCCGCCCGGGCGTGGGGTCGCCGCCGCGCGTCGGGAGCCCCAAGGCGCCCGGCCCGACGCTGCACTCGCCGGCTCCTGCACCGCCCAAGGTCAAGCCGGTCGTGCCGAAGCGACCCGCGGCGCCGCCGCCGGCGCCGGCCCCTGGGCCGGACCGTCTCAAGCGGAAGGCCGTGGTGGAGGTACCGCCGCTTGAGCTCGAGCCCGACTTCGATACGGCGAGCACGGAGGCCGCCCACGAGGTGGACGAACAGCCGCTTGCCGTCGAAGATATCCCGCCGACGGGGGGATTCATCCAGACCGAGGAAGACACGTCCGTGTCCGAGACGCGGCGTTCGGCCTTCATCGACCTGGGATTGGACGGCGTGGTGAGCTCCGCAGATGCGCCGCCGTCCCTGGTGTTCACGGACATCGAGGCCACGCCGGCGCCCCCGACCATCGACCAGCTCGAGGCCCTGGTCGCCGACGATCCAGACGATCCGGAGGCGCATCGCGCGCTGGGCGAAGCACTGATCGAGGCAGGGGATCGGGACCGCGGGATCGAGGAGCTGGACCATGCGACCGCGGGCTTCGAGAATCTCGGCAACCTGCCGCAGGCGCAGCATCTCGGGGAAGAGATTCTCCGGCTCGATCCCAACAGCGTGCGGCACCGGCAGAAACAGGTGGAATACGCGTTCAAGTCGGGCGACAAGGGGATGCTGGTCGATGCGTACCTGGAGCTGGCGGACACGCTGCTGCGCCAGGACCTCCCGGACAAGGCCCGGGCCGTGTATCAGCGCGTGGCCGAGCACGATGCCAAGAACGAGCGTGCGAAGGCGGCGCTGGCGATGCTCGCGCCCGCCGCGGCGGCGCCGCCGGAGCCGCCGCCCGCCGCGCGTGAGAAGCGGACGGCGCCTAAGGATGCGAAGATGAAGGTGCGCGACGAAGCGGCGGCGGAGGGCGATTTCGTTGACTTGAGCGCCATGATTCTGGAGGAAGAACCGCCGGCGCGCGACACTCGCATGAAGGTCGCGGACGAGGAGCCGACCGGGGACGAAGAGAAGGACTTCCAGGAGATGCTCACCCGGTTCAAACAGGGCATCGATGAGAACATCGACGAGGCGGACTTCCAATCGCACTACGATCTCGGGGTCGCGTTCAAGGAGATGGGGTTGCTGGACGAGGCGATCGCCGAGCTGCAGAAGGCGCTGCGGGCGCCGGAGGGGAAGCTTCGGACGTCGGAAGCCCTGGGCGTGTGCTTCCTCGATAAGGGTGCGTACGTCGTGGCGGAGTCGATTCTGCGCCGCGGGCTGGAACTCGCGGCGTCGGGCGATCAGGAGCGGCTCGGCGTGCTGTACTGGCTGGGTCGTGCGCTCGAAGAACAGGGGAAAAAAGCCGAGGCGCGAGAGCTGTACGGCCGCGTGTTCGCGGTGGACATCCGGTTCAAAGACGTCGGCGAGCGGTCCAAGGCGCTCGCCAAGGCGAAATGACGTGAGCCAGCAGCTCGCCCCCGTTTCGCTCGGGGATATCCAGCGGCCCGTGGCGGGCGAGCTGGAGCTCGTGGCCGAGGAGCTCCGCCGCATCATCGCCGCGGACTTTCCCATCATCGCCCTCGTCAACGAACACCTGCTGCGGATGAAGGGGAAGCTGTTCCGCCCGACCCTCCTGCTGCTCAGCCATCGGGCGTCCGGCGCGGACGACGCGCGGACGGTGACACTCGCCGCCGTCGTGGAGCTGATCCATCTGGCCACCCTGGTGCACGACGACTCGGTGGACCATTCCGTGCTGCGGCGCGGGATGCCGACGATCAACGCCCTCTTCTCGCACCAGGTCGCCGTGATCATGGGCGACTACCTCTACTCCCGCGCGATCATCGAGCTCGTGGGGCTGGACGACCTCGCGCCGTTGCGTGTCTTCGCCCGGGTCACGAACGAGATGACGATCGGCGAGATGCGGCAGCTCGAGGCGCACGACAAGCTCGCATACGATGAGGCGCAGTATGACGAACTGATCCGCTCGAAGACGGCGTCGCTGCTGGCGGGTGCGTGCGAGGTGGGCGCGCTCCGCGCGCCGGCGCCGTATCGCGAGGCCCTGGCGCGCTTTGGCCTGCGGCTGGGTATGGCGTTCCAGATCACCGACGATCTGCTCGATTACACCGAGCGTGAAGCGGTGACCGGCAAGCCGTCCGGGCTCGATCTCAAGGAGCACAAGGTGACCCTGCCGCTCATCGCCGCGCTCGCCGCGATGGGGCCGGGGCAGCGGCGCCTGGTGGCCGAGTTGATGGCGACGCCGGATCCGGGGGATCCGCTCGTCGCAGAGGTCATGCAGCTGGTGGAGACCGCCGGCGGGCTCGACTACGCCCGGCGCCGCGCGCTCGAGCTGGCGCAGCGGGCCGAGGCGGAGCTCGAGATCCTGCCGCCGTCGCCCGCGCGCGACGCGCTCCGAGACAGCATTGCGTATGCAGTGGAGCGGCGCAGCTAGGCCCGTGGCGCGCGGACACCGCGGCGCGCTATTTTACGTGGGGTTCCTCGCCGGCGGCTTCGTGCTCGGCGGGCTGCTCCATGCGCTGCTACGACGGTTTCTGCCGCAGGGTGCAGCGAAGGAGTTTTTCACCACGGCCGTGACGCCGACCTTCGGGCCCGTGCATCTCGACCTGCTCGTCGTATCGATCACGCTCGGCCCGATCGGCTTCGACGTGTCGTTGCTGGCCGTCGTGGGTGTGGCGATCGCCTACTTCGTCGCCCGATCGATATTCTGAAAACGAGGCGCGTATGTTCGGAGACCTGTCGTTCAGCCACATCCTGATCCTGCTGCTGGTGCTGGTGCTGGTGTTCGGCGCCAAGCGGATTCCCGAGATCGGAAAGTCCATCGGCCAGGGGATCAAGGAGTTCAACCGCAGCTTGAAGGACGCCACCAGCGACCAACCGTCCGCTCCGCCGCGCAATCTCCAGCCCCCGGGGACGTCGTCCTCTGCTCCGACCGGCGGCGATCCCAAGCGGCTGAGCGACTAGGCTCCGCTTTCGGACGTCGCCGGCCGGAAGACTTCCTTCCGACGGTCCACCACCTGCGCCTGCGCCCGCAGGGCGGCGAGGTACTGTTGCACCCGGGCCTGTTGCGCCGATCTCAGGATTGCCTCCCGCTGCTGGTCCCGCTGTTTGAGCCACGCGGCGGAGTCGGCGGCCTGGTGGGCGATTCCCTGCAGGATGAAGCACCCCGTCGTCCCCACGAGCACTCCGGTGCGCTGGCCCGGCCGGAGTCCGAACGCCGCGCCCTCCGCCGCGGGATCACGCGCGATCGCCGAGGGAGGATTGAGGCGCGTGAAGGGCCCGAGCTTGTCCACCGGCAGGCCGCGCGCCCTTCCGGCCTGGAGCAGATCCGGCGCAGAGGCGAGAGCGGCCAAGGCTAGGGTGGCGTGCTGCCGTGCGATCGCCTGCTTCTTCTCGGAGCGGGCCGCCGCGAGCACGCGGTCGCGGATCTGCGCCAGGGGCGGCGTTCCCGCGGCGTAGAGCGAATCCAACCGGAACACGTAGTTGGCGCGCTCCCCCTCGATCAGCGGGCTCGTTTCGCCCGGGCGTGCCTCGAACGCCCACACGCTGACGTCGGGGATCACGTACCGACCCAGCCTCAGCCGGTCGCCCTGGATCAGCTTCGGGGCCTGTGCCACAGGGAGGTGCAGTCGCAGCGCCGCGCTGTCCAGCCGGGCGCCGTCCGTCTGCTCGGCGGCCAGGTGGTCCAGCGAGTCGGTCCGCGCGTCGATCTGATCGAGGTGCTGGCCCTGCGGCACGATCGGGATCAGGATGTGACGCACGTGCAATGAGTCGCCCTTCGCCGCGTCGACGCGGATCAGGTGATAGCCGAAGCTCGACGGCGCCGGCTGGCTGAGCTCCCCCGGTGCGAGACGGCGCAAGGCGGCGAGGAATTGCGGATCGAAGCCGGCTTCAGTGCGCTTCACCCAGCCGAGATCGCCGCCCCGTGCGCCGGAGACCGAATCGCCCGACTCCTTCTTCGCGACGTCTTCGAACTTCGCCGCGCCGCGCGCGATCTCCGCCCGCAGCCGCCGCGCCTTGGCGAGGGCCGCGGCCGAATCGGCGGCATCGGGCACCTTGGGCTGTGCGACGAAGCTGAGCCAGGTCGTCGCCGGACGCTTGAAGTCGTCCTTGTGGGCCGCGTAGTAGCGCTCCAGCTCGGCGTCCGACACCGGGGCGAGCGAGTCGGGGATCTGCTCGGGACGGATGGCGAGTACCGCGACCGTCACCGACTCGTGCTGATCGCGCCAGATACGCCACAACTTCGCGTCGGAAACGTACACGTCGGCCGTGAGGTACTCCTCCAGCTTGCGCTCCGGGAGGTATTCGCGGTACAGCTGCTCGATCTGCGCTCGGAACTCCTCGCTCGCGCTTCCCAAGTAGCGCTGCCATTTCGTAATGTCGAACTGACCGTTCGTCTGAAAGGTCGGGTCTTCCATGATCTGCCGCAGGATCTGCGGCGGCGGCGTGCTGCGCGCCATCTGGCGGATCTCGTCGTCTGATACCTGGATACCGAGCCGGCGGTATTCTCGCTCGAGCAGAATCCGCTGGATGAACTGGTCGGTGACCTGGTCCTGGAGCTGCTGCTCGTCTTCGCGACTCAGGCGCCCGCCGCCCCGGCGGCGCGATTCGTCGATCGCGTTCTGGAGCGCCGCCTGGAACTGGGTGGCGCGCACGATCTCGCCGTTGACCTTGAGGACCACGTCGCGCCCGCCGCCGAGGATGTCGGTCACCTGGCCGTAGGCCAGCCAGCCGATGAACGTGACGGCCACGACGACGAACACCGGCTTATAGATCACGCGCATGGCGCGCATCATAGGACGTGAAGCTCCGGGCCAGAGGGGACGGGAGGGGGCATAAGTCTAAGAACGACAACGAGGAAACTCAAGCGACGGGGACCCAATTCCGATTGACAGCGGCGCCGGCCGAACACTATCTTCGACCAATTCCCACAAGAACTTAGGCCGTGGCCTATACCAGCGAAATAGAAAAGCTCGAAAAGCGATGGGCCGAGAACCCCAAGGGCCGCAACTTCGCCCCTTTGGCGGACGCCTATCGCAAAGCAGGGGAACTAGATAGAGCCATCGAGCTGTGCAAGTCGGGGCTCGAGCGACACCCCGACTACGTGAGCGCCCACATCGTCTATGGACGCTGCTTCCTCGACCTGAAGAACGACACCGCCGCGTCGCAGGTGTTCCGCAGGGTGCTCGAGCTCGACCCCGAGAACGTCCTGGGGCTCAAGCTGCTTGCGGACATCGCGGAGCGCGGGGGCCGTTACGAGGAAGCGACAGAATGGCTGTCGCGCCTGCTGAATGCGGACCCGATGAACGGCGACGCGGCCGAAGCGCTGGCCCGTGCCAAGGGGAAGGCGGCCCAGGCCGCTCCCAAACCCGTCCCCGCCGCCGCCTCGGCCCCGCCCCCCCCACCAGCGGTGCTCGTGCCGGAGCGGCCCGCCGCGAGCCGGCCTACCACGGCGCCGATGCCCAGGCCCGAATTCGTCGTCGAGCATACCCCGGAGGAACCGCCGGCGCCGCAGCTCGAGGTGACGCCGCGGACGGGAGACATCGAGACATTCGACGGCACCCTGGACTTCGACGCGGTGGCACACGACGCGGCTAAAGCCGATGGTCTCGAGGTCCAGGAGGAAGTCGCCCTCAAGCCGCAGCAGCTCGAGGTCGAGGGACTGGCCGCCACGCAGTACGAAAGCGGCACGTTCGCGGCGCCGGCGGATACGACGCCCGAGCCTGAGCCGGATCTGCCGACGGTGGACCTGCCGCTCATCATGCCGGAGGACGTGCCGCCGCCGCGGCGGCCGGCAGTTGCCTCGCCGTCCTCCCCCCCTCCTCCCCCCGCGCTGCCCGAGTGGCCCACCCCGCTCGCGCCGCCGCAGCCGCCGGCGGCCGTGCCGCCCGCGGCGGTCGTGTTATCGGACGACGACGGCGCAGCGGACACTGCGGCGCTCTCGCGCGCCGAGCCCGTCCTGACGGAAACGATGGCGGACCTCTATTTGAAGCAGGGGCACTCGGAGGAGGCGCTGCGCGTGTACCAGGCCCTGCTGGCGCAGCGGCCGGACGACGTGCGGCTCCACGCGCGCGTGGCTGCACTGTCGCCCGGGAAGCTGGGGAGTGGCGGGCGGGGGACGGGTGAATCCGTCCCGACGTTCTTGAGGCGCATCCTGGCCGGGCGGCCGCAGGAGGCGGTGTCTTCGTTGGAGCGCGCGTTTGCCGTCGCGGCCCCCGAGGTCTCGCCGCACCGGGATGACGCGACGCTCGGCGAAGTCAGCCGCCCCGCCGAGGACACGATTTCCCTGGATCAAGTGTTCGGCGACGAGGGGTTGCGGGCGCCCCCGCCAGTAGCCGAGCCGGCGGCCTCGCATCCGACCAGCAGCGCGGCGCCGCCGGCGGCGCCGAGTGAGGCGGGCGGGTTCTCGTTCGACCAGTTTTTCGGCGCGTCGGGCGCGCGACCCCAGGATGCCGCGACGCCGCCCGGCGGCGCGCCGCCCGGCACGGCGCGGCCATCGGGACCGAAGCCGCGTCCGCCGCTCGAAGACGAGGGTGACCTCGATCAGTTTCAGGCCTGGCTGAAGGGCCTCAAGTCCTAGTGCACATCGCTGTGCTGAACGGCCCCAACCTCAATCTGCTGGGCGAGCGCGAGCCGGAGCTGTACGGCCGCGCGACACTGGCGGAGATCGAGACGCGCACACGGGAGCGTGCGCAGGCCCTCGGCGTGAATGTGAGCTGGACGCAGACCAACCACGAGGGCGAGCTGGTGGATGCGATCCAGGGCCTCAAGGGGCGGGCGGACGGCGCCGTCATCAACGCGGCGGCGTTCACGCACACCAGCCTGGCGGTCCGGGACGCGCTCCTCGCGGTGCGGGTGCCGTTCGTCGAGGTTCACCTGTCGAACATCTTCGCCCGCGAACCCGAGCGGCGCCGCTCCGTGCTCGCCGACGTCGCCGTCGGCGTGGTAACGGGGTTCGGGGCCGAGAGCTACCGGCTGGGACTCGAGGGCCTGGTCGGCTATCTCGCGTCCCGCCATGCACGCTGATCCCCGGCGCCAGCGGCAGGAGGCGCTCGCCGGCGCGCTCTCTGCCGCGGCGCTCGACGGGCTGCTCGTCACGTCGCGCGCCAACATTCGTTACCTGACCGGGTTCAGCGGCTCGGCGGCGCTCGTAGCGGTGACCCAGGGCGACGTGCTGCTCGTGACCGATTTTCGCTACGACGAGCAAGCGCGGGCCGAAGCGGGCGCCGTGGCCCGGGTCGAGGTCGAGAGCACTAGTGTGTGGGACCGGTTCTTCAAGGAGCTGGCCACGCTCGGGCCGCTCGCCGCGCTCGGCTACGAGGCGCACGCGCTCACGGTCCAGGATGCCGAGCGCTTCACGCAGGCCGGTCAGGCGTGGCGCTGGACGGCGACCAAGGATCTGGTGGAGCGGCTGCGTGCCGCCAAGGGACCGGGTGAGGTGGCCGCGATCCGCAGCGCGGCCGAGCTGGCAGGCGCGGCGTTGCGGGACACGTTGCCGCAGGTGCGGGTGGGGATGACGGAGCTCGAGGTCGCCGGCGTGCTCGAGGGGGCGCTGCGGCGGCTCGGCAGCGAGGGGCATCCGTTCTCCACGATCGTGGCATCGGGCCCGCGGACGGCGTTGCCGCATGCGCGCTCGAGCCGCCGCACGGTCGCGAAGGGCGAGTGGCTGCTGCTCGACTTCGGCGCGCAAGTGGACGGCTATTGCGCCGACGTCACGCGCACGCTCGTCGCGGGCGCGCGGGCGACGGAGCGGCAGCGAGCATTGTACGAGCTGGTGGCGGAGGCGCAGCGGCGGGCGCGCGAGTGTGTCCGCGCCGGGATGACGGGGCGCGACGCGGATGCGCTCGCGCGGGACCTGATCGCAGCACGCGGCTTCGGGGAGGCGTTCGGTCACTCGCTCGGGCACGGGCTGGGACTCGAAGTGCACGAGGCGCCGCGGCTGTCGAAGACGAACGCCGACCCCCTTCCCGTCGGCGCGGTGGTGACGATCGAGCCGGGCGTGTATCTCGCCGGGCAGGGCGGTGTGCGGATCGAAGACGACGTGCATCTGTCGGCCACGGGACCGGTCCTCTTGTCGGACGGCCGCACGGAACTTCTCGAACTCGTGTAGATTTTGGGGTCTATGAACCTCGCCATCGTCGCGCAGCTGGTTCAGATCTTGAAGGAGGCCCCGGAGCTCGGGGCGATCGAGGTGCGCCGGGGTCTGTTCGGGCGGTGGTCGTCGATCCGGGTCACGAAAGTGGGCCACGGGGCCAATGCGGGCGGCGGAGCGGGTGGGGGGGCCCCGCACCTGGTGGTCGCGCAGGCGTCCGGCGGGGGGCTCGTTCCGGGCACAGCCGCGGCCGCGCCGGCGGCTGCCCCGAAGGCGCAGCTCGTCGACATCAAGTCACCAATGGTCGGGACGTTCTATTCCGCGCCCGAGCCGGGGGCGGACCCCTATCTGAAGGCCGGCAGCCGGGTCGCCGCCGGGCAGGTCGTGTGCATCATCGAAGCGATGAAGATCATGAACGAAATCGAGGCCGAAGTCGCCGGGCTGGTGCGCGAAGTATGTGTCGAGAACGCCCAGCCGGTCGAGTTC
>WNGH01008008.1_pt1 | contig 10010 bp, 9 predicted proteins | sample 5400631 | NCBI WGS metagenome assembly WNGH01 (sample SAMN13153373, study PRJNA577476) | soil metagenome | isolation source: 115 cm soil or saprolite under Garry oak tree replicate 1 | place: USA:California | collected 2016-06-15 | reverse complement strand
GCCCGCGCCTTCAAGCGCGCCACCGGTGCGGCGCCTGGTCAGCACCGTAAGCTCGCGCAGATCAGCGGCTGACGCCGTGCAACTGCCCATTGAGCAGCTCAACAACAGCTAATCGGCGCACCGGGTAGCAGGACTAGATGCCAAGCTAATGGGAATTCCTATTCCGCGATCAGGAGCTCGACGGCCTGACGCTTCTGCTCACGTTACGTGATTGATTCTTCGTCCTGAGTGGAGCGCGCCAGCGCCGGGCCGGTTCTCCGTCCTGATGGTCAGCGCCTGGTGTACCCGGCACCGGTGCCGGTCAGTGCGGCCTCGGCGCTGGCCTCGTCATCGGCAATGAACGCCACCGTGCCGTCTTCCCCGCAGGTAGTCACGCACGGGATCAGGTTGACGCCGCGGCCGGCCATCGCCTCACACAAGGGGGCAAGCTCGCCGGGCTGGTTCTTCAGATCCACGGTGAACACGCTCATCAGGCGCTCCTCGTCCTGAGCCGTCCGAGAACTGCTCCTCGACGGAAAACCGGGCCTGGGGCGTTGCCGCCAGCATCTCTGCCCAGATCTGGCGCACCACGTCGCGGCCTTCGTAGCGGGTGCCGTCGGGTGGTGGCGAGGTGGACTCGAAGACGATGTCGTCGGTAACGAGGGCCGCGACGGCATCAAGGTCATGGGAGTTGAGGGCGGCGGTGAAGCGGTCCATGAGATCGAGGACGGGATCGTCAGTGTGCATGCGGCCATCCTTCCAGCCGCTGCCGAGAGCAGGTCGGGACATGCCGTGAGGCATTGCGGCTACTCCGGCAGCGTCGCGGATACCGGCGCCGCGGCTTGCCAGCCGCGCGGCGGCCGGCCGGGCCCGCTGCGGGAACTGGGCGGCGCGCCGGGGTTCCTGGAGGCACGGACCGGGTACCCCGGTGAGTGAGCGCCTTTGGCGTGCTAGCCACCGGAGCAGCTTGCCCGGTGGCGGCCGGGTTTACCTGCCTGCCGGATCACGCCTGAGCGGACTTAGCGTCGGCTTCGATCCCGGCGGTGTCGGCCTTCAGCTGCCTGGCCTCCACCTTCCGCGCCTGCTTCATCGCCCGCTCGATCTTGGCCCCCATATCCGACACCGCGACCACCACCAGGCCGGCCTGCCCGGCGTCCAGGTGCTCGCCGAGCTCCTTCAGGTCCTTGCGGCTCATCCCGGCCGCTGCGTGACCGGCCAGCGCACCCAGCACCGCGCCGCCCCCAGTGGTAACCGCGAGCAGGCCCCCGCCGATCGCGGCGAACGGGAACAGGGCCACCACCAGGCCGGTGGCCAGCCCCACCCCAGCGCCCAGCACACCCCCTGCCCGCGTCGGCGTCTCATGTTTCTTCGTGATCTTGACCTTCCCGTCGGCCCGCCGCTCGATCACCGCGGCGTCATAGGCATCGATCAACCCTGCCTTGGTATGCAGGTCCTTGACCGCCTGGTAATCGGCGTCCGCGCCGGCGGCGTCGTCATACACCCCGACATAGGCCAGGAACGTGTCCACCGCCATCGTCAGCACCTCCACTACAGCTAGCCGGGCCGGCCGCGTAACCGGTTGCAGGACAGGCGGCCCGGCAGCTACCCGGACCGGTGCCCATGGCCAGAACATGCCGGGCCACCCGCCAGGCGGCTGCCCGCAGCCGTCAGTAACCAGGACGCTACCGCCCACCCGCCGCACCCCGGATCATTCGTCACGGGTGACCCGGCCACCAGCGCCGGCCGTCCGGCGCAGGCAGGCCCAGCACCGGGCCGGCCGCCACGGGCACCGCGGCCGCGACGCCACCCAGACTCTCACGCACGCGAAACCGGGACCGCCAAGGCTCACCCCGCACACGGGTCATGCGTAACAAGCTCTGCCCGGCGGTCGCAACCGCCGGGCAGAGCCCTCCTGGCCGACGATCCGACCACCACTCCAGATGACGCACCGCAATCCCAAGAGCGCACGCCGACCCGCGATATGGTCGGTCACTGCCCCGTCGATGATGGCCAGTTGAGGCGCGCAGATCTGGCACTCTGGCGCGTTTCGGGTGCCAGATTCTGTCAATTGTGGGACGCTGCATCTGGACGTGCTGGTGTGCCCGTCGCCATGCTCGCTGGTTGTCCTTAGCCGCGGCTGTCCATGATGAATGGTGTCCTTCGTGCAGAATGCCCGCTTGTGGCGCATGATCTCCTGCAGCACGCTTATCGCGGGCAGTAGCCGGGCCCGGAGCGCCGGGGGAGTTTGGCCCCGGAAACCAGCTGCACTCACCCGGAGAGGGTGAGGGACCGGTGGGTGGATCTGCACCAGGATTGACACGTGGTGCGCGCTGTCAACGGTACCTGGGCAATCCAGGCACGCTGCGGATGCCGCGCCACGACAAGGAAGGCATCACGATGCCACGGAAGGTGACGGCCATGGCTGACCTGACCGCCATCGGTTGCCAGGTTGAGACGACCGCGACGGCCGCCGGGAAGGTGCGGTGGCTGGGCCGGGACCTGGTCATCCGGCCGGATGCGATGTGGGTGAGGGTCAGAAGGCTGCGTCCGGGGCCATGCTGGCGCGAAGGGCGCGCCGAAAGCGCAAGGTTGCCGGAGCGGTGAACCTGGTATGACTGTCGAGTCTGGCACCAGCGCTCCTGGGCTGGCCAAGGAAGGCCGCAGGCTGGCCGTCCTGCTGGCGATGGCGATGTTCGTCCTGGTTGTGGACACCTCGGTGATGAACGTCTCCATCGCATCGGTCGTTCATGACCTGCACACGACCGTCAGCGGAGTCCAGTCCGCGATCGCGCTCGAGGCGCTGGTGTCGGCGGCGTTCATCCTGATCGGCAGCAAGGTGGGTGATCTGATCGGGCGCAAGCGCGCGTACGTGCTGGGTCTGCTCGGCTACGGGATCGGCGCCATTGCCATGGCTGTGGCGCAGGGCCTGACCACGATCATCATCTTCTGGGCGATCGTGGGCGGGATCGGCGCGTCGCTGCTGTTGCCGGCGATGCAGTCCCTGATCCACGGCAACTTCCAGGGCGCGGCCCAGCGGCAGGCTTACGCGCTGGTCGGGGCCGCCGCTGCGGTCGCTGCCGCCGTCGGTCCGCTGATCGGGGGGTTCATCACCACCTACCTGTCGTGGCGGATCGCGTTCTTGCTGGAGGACGTCATCATCGCGGTCGTGCTGTCAGGCATCAGGCTCATCCGCGACGTGGAATACACCGGATCCCGGCGGGTGGACGTGGTGGGTGCGGTCCTGTCCGTTGTGGGGATGGGCGGCATCGTGCTGGGCATCCTGGTCTGGCAAGAAGGCGGCGAGGCGGTGGGCCTGCTGCTGGCGCTCGGCGTGGTCTCGCTCGGGACGCTGGCGTGGTGGCTGGTGCGGCGCAAGCGCGCGGGTAAGGCGACGCTGCTGGACCCGGACCTGTTCAAGGCCAAGCTGTTCAGGTTCGGGGTCTCCGGGCAGACGCTGCAGCAGATCGCGCTGGGCGGCACGATGATCGCGCTGCCGATCTACCTGCAAATCGTGCTCGAGTACAGCGCGATGGGGGCTGGCCTGTCGATTGCCCCGCTGTCCCTGAGCATGTTCGCGGTGGCCCTGGTCGCCGGGAAAAGAGCGGGGAAGCGGCGCCCGGCGAGCCTGATCCGGGCGGGGTTCGCGCTGTTCACCATCGGGATGGTCGTCGTGGAGCCGATCGTGCCCCGGGCGACCTCAGGCTGGTACCTGGTGGTGCCGTTGCTGATTGCCGGATCGGGGCTGGGCCTGCTGGTCTCTCAGCTCAACAACTACACGCTAGCCCCGATCTCCGAGGAACGCGTCAGCGAGGCTGCCGGGGTGAACTCGGCGGGAGGGTCGTTCGGCCTGTCGTTCGGGCTGGCCTTCGCCGGCGCCATCTTGCTGGCGGCGCTGTCTATCGGCTTCACCAGCATGGCCCAGTCCAGTACCGTGCTGTCCCCGGCCGAGCAGCAGCAGGTCGCCCAGACCTTGGAGCACGACGCCGAAGTGGTGAGCAACACCCAGCTCGAAAAGCAACTCGCCGGACAGCCGCAGAAAACGCAGGACGAGATCATCAGGATTAACACCCAGGCACGGCACATCGCCCTTCAGGTGGCGCTTCTGGTTCCCATACTTGCCGGCTTCGCCGGGCTGGTCATCTCGTTCCGCATGATGCGCCTGCCAGATCCCCGCCAATCAGGCTCCGGCGAACAGATGGTCTTGGGCTGATTCGGGATTACCCTGGGGGCGATTGGCCCCAGGTAACCGAACCAGCGATAGAGCCGACGCAGGCAGACGTTCGGCGATGCGGCGCAGGGAACCGACGTTCTCCCGTCACGCACTGCAGTTTGCACTGCGCATCACTTGACAAGCGGCAGCCACCCCGGGTACGTCCTGGGCTGCTGGATGCGCGACTACGCCAGGCAGGTGCGGCTACTCACCAGCGGACCCGCCGCGGAGCGCGCGAACAACGTCTCCGAGCAGGGCGCCATGGCCGCCAAGCGGCACTAGGCCGTCTCCGGGTACTGGCACACCCAGGTAACCGCCGCCCGCTGGTGCCGCAACCGCAGCTACGTCGACTCCGCCGCCGCCCACGGCATCATCGCCCTGGACGCCATCACCGCCGCCCTCGCCAGCACGCCACGGCTGCCGCTCCACGCCGTCGCGACCGCAACCGGAAACCGCAGCTCGCGCATGCCCCTAAAAGGACACCGCGCTCCGGCGTTGATGCCATGCACGATGACAGGCGCGGCGACGGGGCCGTCAGATGGCCCTGAGTGCTTTGATGTGCCAGATAGGTGTCCAAATTAGCCCACCGCGTGGCGCCCTTTCTGCTCAGAGCAGGATTCGTTCCTATGAAAGCGAATGATCCACCACAATCTGGCTGATTAGATGATGTGTCATTTTGATTGGTGGACCGACGCCAGAACTGGAACATATGTGCGCACGTGCGGTGCCGTCGCAGCCAAAACGTCAGGCGCAAATATTCGATCGGGGCGGTTGTTGGGTGTGTCGGTATGGGCATGACGCTGACGTGTCGAGCTGACCGGGCCTATTAAGATCCGTTGCATGCCCAGGTATCCGGATATCGAGCCCTATGAGACCGGCCTGCTGGACACGGGTGACGGGAACCTCGTGTACTGGGAGACCTGCGGGAACCCTGATGGCGTGCCCGCGCTGATCGTGCACGGCGGCCCGGGGTCGGGGTGCACGGCGGGAAACCGGAGGTCGTTCGACCCGGAGAAGTTCCGGATCATCCTGTTCGACCAGCGCAACTGCGGCCGCAGCCTGCCGCACGCCAGCGACCCCGCGGCGGACATGAGCCTGAATACGACCGGGCACCTGCTCACGGATATGGAGCAACTGCGCGGGCACCTCGGCGTGAACAAGTGGCTGCTGCGCGGCGGGTCGTGGGGGGTGACGCTGTCGCTGGCGTACGCGCAGCGGCATCCGGAGCGGGTCAGCGGGATGCTCATGCTCAGCGTGACCTCGACCAGGCGGCTGGAGCTTGACTGGCTGTACCGGGGCGCCGGCCGGTTCTTCCCCGAGGCCTGGGCCCGGTTCCGCGACTTCGCGGGCCTGGCCGGTTCGTACCGGCTGCCGACCGACACCACGCCGCCGATCTCGGGTCTGCTCCGGGCGTACTCACAGATGATGGAGGATCCCGACATCGGTGTCCGGTCGCGGGCCGCGACCGAGTGGACGGCCTGGGAGGACGCGGTGATCTCGCAGGAAAGCAACGGGAGCCCCGGCGCGTACGGCGACCGGCCCGACGACGCGAAGCTGGCGTTCGTGCGCATCTGCTCGCACTACTTCGCGCACGACGGCTTCCTCGAGGACGGCGTGCTGATCCGCGAGGCCGGCAAGCTGGCCGGCATCCCCGGCGTCTTGATCCACGGCCGCAACGACCTCGGCGGCGGCGCCTGCACCCCGTGGGAGCTCGCCCGCGCCTGGCCCGGCGCCGAGCTGATCATCATCGAGGACTCCGGCCACACCGGCAGCACCACCATGACCGAGCAGATGCACGCCGCCGCCGACCGCCTCTATGAGCAGATCACGAACCCGCCCAGCCGCGTAGCGCACACGTAAGCCAATCCGCATCCCGGCGTACCTCCGGAGCAAGCGTGACAACCGGAGATGCCGGGCAGATAGGATCAGCGCCGCCGTCCCGGATACAGATCCGGAACTTCTGCGCATACACGCCAGATTCCGCAGCCCAAATGCCAGCCGCAAATAATCGCTCGGTTCGCTCTCTCGGGAGACTAGTCGCGCAGCGTGACGATCGCTGGTCAGGGCCGTCGCGCGATACCCGCCGATATGCGCGCCTGCGGCAGTGAGCGTTTTTCATCCTGACATGACCTATTCATCACAGCTCGATCACTGCGCGGCGCGCCGCTGCTGAGACCAGAAGCCCCTGGTAGGTGAGGCGATCGACCAAGAAAGCTTCACCACCACCAGGGGCTTCCATGCTTTCTACCGTGCCGCGCTGCCGTTGTCGTCCCGGACCCTCACTTACGCATCGGGGATCATCCGCCGTCACCGGGCGGCGGCCGGGTCGCGGTGGCGGAAGCTGAACCCCGGGAAGCAGGCCCTGCTCGTGCTGGCCTGCCTGCGCAAGGGCGAGACATTCGCCGGGCTCGCCGCCGGGTTCGGGGTCGGTGTGAGCACGGCCTGGAGATACGTGAACGAGACTGTCTCCCTGCTGGCGGCGCGGGCGCCCAGGCTGCGCAAGGCCGTCCGGGACGCGAAGAAGGCCGGGCACGCCTACCTGGTCATCGACGGCACGTTAATCCCCATCGACCGGGTCGCCGCGGACCGGCCGTTCTACTCCGGCAAGCACCGCAAGCACGGCATGAACCTGCAGGTCATCGCCAGCCCCGGCGGGGACATCGTGTGGGTGTCCGGGCCGCTGCCCGGATCGGTGCACGACAAGAAGGCCGAGCAGCTCTGGGGCGTGCTGGCCGAGCTGGAGGCCGCCGGCCTGATCGTCCTGGCCGGTAAGGGCTACCAGGCCGCCGCGCCCGCGAAAGTCCCGTACCGGGGGAAGAACAAGCCGGAATCCCGGAAAGACGCCAACCGCGCCCACGCGAAACTGCGCTCACCCGGCGAACGCGCGAACGCCCAGCTCAAGACCTGGCACATCCTGGACAAGCTCCGCTGCTGCCGCGCCGGCCAGCTCGCCACGGCCATCCACGTTTTGCAGACCCGCGAGGCAAACGCAAGATGAAAAGGGTTCAGTGAGGTACTTCCGTGGCGATGTCGAGACGGCCGGGCCGGCTCCGACTACCCGTTGACGGCGCCGGACGGCGGCGCCGAGCCGACTGAGGAGGCACGATGAGCAAGCTCAGGTGTCATATCTCGATCTCGCTGGACGGTTTCGTCGCCGGCCCGAACCAGAGCGAGGAGAACCCGCTCGGCGAGGGCGGCGAGCGGCTCCACGGCTGGATTGTTCCGCTGGCCGCCTGGCGCCAATCCCACGGCGAGCAAGGAGGCGAGGTGAACGAGAGCGCACGGATAGTCGAGGAATCGAGGGAGAACATCGGCGCCGCGGTGATGGGCCGGAACATGTTCGGCCCGGCCGGCGGGGGCGCCTGGGGCGACGAGCAGTGGACGGGCTGGTGGGGTGACAACCCGCCCTACCACTACCCCGTGTTCGTCCTCACCCATCACTCGCGTGATCCGGTGGAGATGGAGGGAGGGACCACGTTCCACTTCGTCACCGACAGGATCGAGTCCGCGCTCGAGCAGGCAAAGAAGGCCGCCGGCGGCAAGGACGTCATGCTGTGGGGCGGCGGCCACGTCGCTCAGCAGTACCTGGCAGCGGGACTGCTGGACGAGCTCGAGCTGCACGTCGTTCCGGTGTTGCTCGGTGGCGGTTCTCGCCTCCTCGACAACCTCGGGGACGCGGATGTGCGACTCGAGCAGATCCGGGCCATCGAGGCGCCCGGCGTCACCCACCTCAAGTACCGGATCTTGCCGGGTGCTCCATCATGATCGACGTCGCGATCATCATTGGCAGCACCCGACCCGGACGCAAGGGTGAGGCGGTCGCCGGGAATCACCTCGGAACTGAACCTGCCTGAGGCCGACCACGAGGCAGCCTCGAAATAGACGTCCGCCTCTGCCGAAAGTAGTGCGTTGTTCTTCCGGATGACCATGCTCGGTTGTGCATATCCATGCGTGGCTCCGTGATCAACGCAGGGTTAGGCCTCGGCGATGGCGGCACCGGGCCGCGCGGCGTACCCGCAGGCCGCTTCAAGCAGCGGCGCGGCCAGCCCGCGGCGTCGAGCCTGCCGGGCCAGGAAGAAGACTGCGCCACATCGTCGACGGGACGAACTACCGGGCACCAGCGTCCGCCGATCGCGCCTGCCGTGAGCGGCAAGCGAGCGTAACGAGCCCTTGACTCCCGCTTCCGCCGGAACCGGCAGCTCGGGGGGAGCGTCCTATCCCTGGGGGCGGAGGCAGGCCGTGTATCTGTGCCGCGGATGCGTGCTCTGTATAAGTGTGATCCTTTGCGGTGATAGTGATGGAATCGTTCAGATATCTCAGTAGCGGGCTCGCCGCCTTATCAGCGGCCCTCGTGGCAGTCGCCCTTTCCGCGTCGCCTGCCCTGGCCGCGAAGTCGGTACTGACGCCTTCCGCGCAGACCGTTCAGGTTGGTGAAACGATCGGCCTCTCCGTTACAGGCTTCAAACCCTGCCCCGCCCTGGAGAGCCCGGCGGTGCTCTGGGACCAGAATCCGCTGTCGTATAAGTTCGTCGCCGGGTCGCTCACAGCTAACGACTTCACGGTCGACTTCGTCGTGCCATCCAGTCCGGTTGGTTCCCACCTGATAGCCGCCGGGTGCCCCACGGTAAACGGATATGCGCTGCAGCAGCGGGTTCCCGTGAAGGTTGTCGCAGCGGCACTGGCCCTGGCACCTTCCCCGCGGAGCGTTCAGGCGGGCGGAACGGTCACCATGACCGGCAGCGGCTTCGTCCTGTGCACGGATCCCGCTGGGAGCACGAGCGTCGAGCTATCCTCGAACGGGACATCACTGGCGGCGGCCAGCGGATCGAATGGCGCTTTCCAGCAGGCGATCACGGTTCCGTCCAGTACTCCGGCCGGTCCGTATCCCGTGACCGCTCAGTGCTCGGCTCAGCCGGGCAGCGATCTCACCTCGACCAGCGTGTACGTGGCAACCTTGGCGCTGACGCCGAGTTCGGGAATCCCGGGTACGACGATCAGCGTCGCAGGTGCCGGTTACACCCAGTGCCATGAGGTGCAGCTGCAGCTGCTGCGAGACACGACACAGGCCGTGGCGACGAGCAGTCCATTCGTGCCGGCCAACGGCAGCTTCACCGCCGAGGTGACCGTGCCGTCCAGCGCCGCCCTCGGGACTGACTACCAGGTGGACGCCGGGTGTTACCCGGCCGCCGGCACCTCCGCGGCGATCGCCGTCGAGCCGTTCGCGGTCACGTCCCCGGCCAGCTCAACGTCGCCGACTCCGAGCTCAACACCGACCAGCTCAACATCGCCGACTCCGAGCTCAACACCGACCAGCTCAACATCGCCGAGTCCAGCGCACTCGGGAACGACGACGTCCTCAAGCTCGCCCGGCTCACCGTCACCGCAGTCCTCCCGGCACACCGACGGCCTGTGGGCACCGGTGGCGCTGGTCGGCGGCACCGGTGCTGGCCTCGCCTTGGCGGCGCTGTTCCTGGTCAGGGCGCTGTCAATGGCTCACGGGAAGCGAGGACGGGGTTGGGTTAACAAGCATCTTCGGGCCGTGGCCGGTTCGGCCGGGCCGTTGTCGGCCGACGTTGAGCACCGGCCTGGCGCGGTTTCGGTATCGGTGGGGCTGGAACCGCATCTCGACCATCTCGGGCACCAGCAGTATGAGGAGGTGACGGCCCAATGACATCGGCAAACACGCAGACCGGCCTGACTGTCCGAACCTTCCTGCTCGGCAGCGGGCCCGAGGACGACACAACCAGGATCCGGCAGTTGCTGTCCGAAAACGACGTCGTGGGCAGGTGCGGCGGGGAACTGACGCGACTGACACAGCAGG
>WNGH01008007.1_pt1 | contig 10011 bp, 9 predicted proteins | sample 5400631 | NCBI WGS metagenome assembly WNGH01 (sample SAMN13153373, study PRJNA577476) | soil metagenome | isolation source: 115 cm soil or saprolite under Garry oak tree replicate 1 | place: USA:California | collected 2016-06-15 | reverse complement strand
AGGCGGGCGCCGGGGAACTGATCGAGCAGGGCTTGCGGGTCGGCCCCGTCCTCGAGGACCAGCGTGACCCGAGCTTCGCCTCGCTGCCAACGAATCGGCGGGATGAGGTGCGCGCTCTGATCTGCGAGCGATGCGATGATTTCCTCCTCGCGTCCGGAGCCGCCGAGCAACAGCGTGACCTCGTTCCCGCTCCGCGTCGCATGGAGGACTTTACCCCCGGGGCCGTTGATCTCGGCTGCCGCATCAATGCCGTCCACATCTCCAAAGCACCGAAGGAGCAGGAGACGGCCCAGCGGATACGCATCGATCGCGAGGCCCGGACGTCGTTGGGTGACTTCTTGGAGCGGCCCTTCGGAGCGAGTCGCGAAGCTCATCTGTGTGGTCATGCGACCTCATCCTCCCAAGCGGAGGCGACCGTTCCAATCCGACATTGGGCAGTCGCGTCCTCTTGTCTGGCACACATACTCCCCCGCATGGCGGCCCGAGGCATCATGCTTGGGCCGGCGATCGCCGGTGATTCGTCGGCCCGTCACGGCGCTGCGCGCGCCCAAGAGCCACCGCGAACGGTCCGCCCATCCGAATGGCATGGGATGGGATTCACTTGAGCCTGGACTACCGTCTCCGGCCCGGTCGCTTCTTCGGTAGCGAGGAGGCGAATCCGACCCCGCGCGCAACCCACGTCTGGAGCGTGGCCTCCGTCCGGTATCCCGCCGACGCCACGAGCAACCATCCCGCCATGGCCCGGGCCCCGGCAAGGTCGAACGGCTTCGCGCCTGGTTCCTTCAGCATCGCTTCGGTCGTCGAGGGCTCGATCCGCACGATGAGATCGTCGCCGTGAACCCCGACGCACATGTTGCCGCCGAGGAGGAAGGCGATCCCGCCGAACATTTCCTTCTCGGTGATTTCTTTGCGACCCCCGAGCGCCTTGCGGACTCGCGCGGCCTGGGCCTGCGAATACGTCATGCGTGTGGAGGGCAACCGCTCGCAGGTTCAAAAACCATGACCCGCCCGCGAGGCTCGTCGCTCCCTGGAAACAGGCGCTCCACGCACGACATTCCCGGCCCGAATTCCGCACGTATTTCTACCCCCACCCCCTTCGGGCCGGTGGAATGCCCACCCTCGAGGTCCGAGGGCTCGCGAAATCCATCGACGGCCTCCCGGTTCTGAAGGATGTGACCTTCGGACTTCAGGACGGCGAGTTGGCCGCGATTTTGGGTCCCTCGGGCGGCGGAAAGACCACCCTCTTTCGATGCATCCTGGGGGAACTGACGCCCGAAGCGGGAGAGATCTTCATCGACGGCCAGGAGGTCGGCCAGCTGCCGACGGAGCGCCGCGGAATCGGGGTCGTCTACCAGAGCTTCGCCCTCTTTCCGCACCTCTCCGTGGCGGACAATATTGGGTACGGATTGCGAGCGAAGCGGGTCCCGGCCGACATCGCGCGGGGCCGGATCTCGGAGATGCTCGACCTCGTTCATTTGCAAGGAAAAGAGAATCGATTTCCGCGCGAGCTCTCGGGCGGCGAGCGGCAGCGGGTCGCCCTCGCCCGCGCGTTGTGCGTGGGTCCCCGGATCCTCCTCCTCGACGAGGCGTTCGGCTCGCTCGACGCCACGATGCGCACCCAAGTCGTGCAAGAAGTCCGATCGATCATCCGGCGGCAGAAAGTGACGACCCTGTTCATCACCCACGATCAGGAAGAGGCGTTTATGTTCGCGCGGCGGATGATCGTGTTGAACGACGGCCGGGTGGTCGCCTCCGGGTCCCCCGAGACGATGATGAAGCACTCCGACCCGTTCATCCAGGATTTCATGAAGATGGTCCTCTTCGCGGAGGCCACGGTGCAGATGGGTCCGGACGGGGCCCCATACATCACGCTCGACGGCGGCGCGCAAATCCCGGTGCACATCCCGGACGTCCGCGGAGGAGAGAAAGTCCACGTCATGGTGAAGAAAGGAGCCGAGGCCGAGCGGATCGAGGTGTGGCAACGCGATGCGAAATAACGCGTTCTCGATTGCCGTCCTCGTTCTGGCCGCAGGACTCGCCCTCTCGCTCACGGACCTGTACAAAGTCCAGCAGGGGACCCTCGTCGTCTACACGACGCCCGCGCTCCGGGATCTGCTCGAGTCGCTCGTCGTCCCCCGGTTTCACGCAGCGACCGGCACGGACGTCACCCTCGTCTACGTGAGCGCGGGCGAGGAGTACAACCGGCTTCGGATGTCGGGCGGCCATCCCGAGGCCGATCTGTTCCTCCACGCGTCCCCGCTCTACTTGGAAAAAGGATTTGACGCCGGCTTTTTCCTGCCGTTCCAGATCGCGCGGAGCGCCTCGGTCCCGCCGAATTTCGTGAGTCGTAGCGTGGCCGGAGGGCACCTGTGGTATGCGTTCGCGTGGAGCCCGCTCGCGGAGGTGTACGACCCGCGGCTCGGTCTCACCCCGGATCTCGCGGCCCTCGACACGACGTTCGGATTTCCACATCCTCTCCTGAGCAACAACGGCATCTATGCCGTCCTGTTCTTCGAGAATGTCTCGGCCGCCGCCGGGGCCCGAGCCTTGGCGCAGACGGTCGTCCAGCCGGCCAATGCCCGCGCGAACATCCTCGGCATCGTCGACGGAGCGTTCGACATCACGTTGGGCTACGAAGGCGTCACGTTGTTCTACCTGAAGCAGGGCGCGCGGGTCGCGTTCGATCTCCCTTTGCTCGGGGGGCAACGCTTCCTCGTCCCCGTCATGTTCTCGGCGGGCATCGTCAAAGGCCATCCGAATCCGATGGCAATGGACTTCGTCGATTTCCTGTTCCGTGATGAGATTCAATCGAATATCAGTCGGTTCTACTTCCGCGCGGTCCTCCCGGGATTTCCCGACCCTGCGGGAGGCATTCCGCTCCCGGTGCCCGGGTCGGTGGTCCTCATCTACGACTGGTCCCAATGGCGGACCCTCGAGTCCACGTTGCCGAAGTACGTCGTCGGGGGATGACCGGATTTCTCGAGCGGAGCGGATTCCGATGAGATGGCCGTTCCGACGCACCACGCTCGAGCGAACCATCTGGACCGTCATCGTTTGGTTTCTGTTCGGCCTGTTCGTGCTCGGTCCCCTCGCGACCGTCTTCGCCTTCAGCTTCACATCGTCCGTCCTCAGCGGGACGGGGACCTTCACGCTGAAGTGGTACGGCCAACTCTTCTCCCAACCGGGCCTGTATGGACCGCTCATCCGGAGCTTCGAGATCGCGGTCATCGTCGTCGTCTTCCAGTTGATGTTCGGGACGCTCATCGCCTACTCGACGGTCCGTGAGAAGGTCTTCGGCGCACGGACGCTCGACACCCTCAGCAACATCACGATCGCGGTGCCGAGCGTCGTGGTCGGGCTGGCCCTCCTGTCGTTCTACGGGCCGTTCGGTCCGTTCGCCGCGATCACCCAGTTCCTGTTCGGGAACCCCCTGTCGCTCACGTGGACCCTTTGGATCCTCGTCTTCGCGCACATGATCGAGACGTTCCCGTACATGGTCCGCTCGATGGCGGCGGTGCTGGTCAAGCTGGATACCCATCTGGAGAGCGCGGCCCGCAGTCTCGGAGCGAATCGTCTTCACGTCTTCCTGACGATCACGTTGCCTCAGCTGAAACCGGGGCTCGTCGCCGGGTCGGTCCTCGTCCTGTCTCGGAGCATTGCCGAGTTCGGCGCTACGATCATCGTGGTGTCGGCCGTCCTGAAGACCGCACCGATCGCGATTTTCACGCAGGCGGAGGCCGGCTCGCTGGAACTCGCGTCCGCGTACTCCGTCGTCCTGATGCTCGTGTCGTTCGTCGCGTACCTGTTGATGAGCCGATGGCTGCTCCGGGGCGAGACAACCGCCTAGTCGACAGCTTCAGCCCCCGTAATGCCAGCCGAGCGATTCCAGGAAGATCGGCTTGCCCTTTCCGGGACCGACGTCGGCGACCTCGGCGAGGACGACCGGATGGTCTCCCTGGGGAATCTGATCCACCACATGACATTCGATCCAGCCCGCGCCATCGGTGAGCACCGGGAGGCCGGACGCGGTCCGCTCGGTCTTCACCTTCTCGAAGGCCCCATCGAGTACCAGCTCGGCGACGTCCTGCGTGCCCTCTCGGATGAACGAGACCGCGAACGATTTCGATCGTCGGACGTTCGCCAAGGTCCGGCTATCTTTGCGGAACGCGAACGCGACCAGCGTGGGCTTGAAGGAGGTCTGCATCAGCCACGTGCCGAACATCAGCCAGTCCTTTCCATCCTCGGTCTGCGTGCCGACGATGTACGCGCCGTATGGAATTTGCTGGAGGACTTTCTTCTTCACTTTCTTGTCCATCGCCCCACCGGCCCGCCGAACGACTCCGAGGCTAATCAAGTCATGCGCATCAGCTGGGTCGGCCGTCCATCCGTTCAGATCGATTGGTCGACACGGTTGAGCACTTGCATCGCCTTCAGGGTGATGAGCTTGCTCGCCTCGCCGGGTTTCTCCAGGCCAAACGGCGTCGGCGCGTGCTTCGGATTCTTCGCGTACCATTCAGCCACGCCGCCCTCGGCGTCCGGATGGAGCGCGTCGAGGTTCCACTTCCCGTCCGGCCGCCTCTTCTCCCGAAGGAGATTCAGCGCGAATCGCAATCGTGGATCCTTCCCGTACCCCAGGGCGGTCATGAAATCGAGGCCGACGAGCAAGTCGTAGTAGTAATGCGCAGGGTAGTGGAACCGGTACCATGGCGGGTATTCGGCTCCTTGCTTGTGCAGTTCCTTCCCCAGATAGTACTCGGCCCCGAGCTCGACCGCGCGCCTCATTCCCTCGGTCCACCGCTCCTTCGGATACACCGCGAAGGCGCTCATGCCCTCCCACGAGTCCAAGTTCCGACCGCTCCCAAAACAACTCCAGCCGCCGTTCTTGTCCCGATTCTTGACAAGCCACTCGAACGCCCCGCGGACCGCCGGATGATCCGCGTAACCAAATTGCACGAGGGCGCGCGTCGTGTTCCCGGTCACGCAGAGGTGGCCTTTCTTGGAACCATCCATGGAGAACCCTCCATCTTCCTTGGAGAATCGTTCGATCCAGAGGTCGCACGCCTTCTTGATTCGCGGATCGGCCTTGGTCAATCCGAGGTCCGCCAGGATGAGGAGCATCCAGTTCGTGGACAGGTACTTCGGCTGGTAGAGGCTCTCTCCGCTCACCCACCATCCCGCAGGATCCTGCTTCTCCAGGATCTCCTGGGCCCATCCTTTTCGCGCGATCGTGTCCTTGGCGGCGACGACCTCCGGGTCGTCAAGAGGTTTCCCAAGCAACCGAGTCAGCGTGAGATACCGCACGGACGGTTGGTCCTCCTCGAGCAGCCAGTCCAACGTGGTCCTGGTCTTCATTTCCGGCGTGAGCCTCCCAGCCTCGGGCGGGTTCCGTGTTCGTCGCGTTGATTGCTTCGGAAGCAGTAGGTGAGATGGTCGTTCACCATCCCGATCGCCTGCATGTACGCGTAGCAGATCGTCGAACCGACAAACTTGAATCCTCGACCCTTCAGGGCCTCGCTCACTTGGTCCGATTCCTTGGTCCGTGCGGGGATTTGTTTCAAGGTTTTTCGACGGCTGGCTTTCGGTCCGCGGTCGGCGAAACGCCAGATGTACGCATCGAAGCTCCCGAATTCCTTTTGCACGATCAGGAATGCCTTGGCATTCTCGATGGCGGCCGCGATCTTCGCTCGATTTCGGATGATGCCGGCGTCGGCCAGGAGCGTTCGGACCTTCTTCGAATTGTACTTCGCAACTCTCTCTGGATCGAATCCATCGAAGGCCTTTCTGAACGCCTCGCGTTTCTTCAGCACGGTGAGCCAGGAGAGACCCGCCTGTGCCCCTTCGAGGACGAGAAATTCGAACAGCTTTCGGTCGTCGTGTTCCGGAATGCCCCACTCGGCGTCATGGTAGGCGAGGAGCGCGGGGTCACTGAGAGCCCATTCGCATCGCTTGACCGGATCCTCGCTCATCGAGATGCTATCCTTCCCTCGCCCTGAGTCCGTCTAAACCGGACACCGCCGGATGCCGTCGGTCATATACAAACTCCGCCGGTCTCCTGGGGGAGAGCCGGATCGCCTCATCCGGTCGCGTCAAGGAACTCGGAGATGAGTTGCGCGGTCTCTCGAGGTTTCTCGACCATCGGGAAGTGTCCGGCATCTTCGATGACGGCGAATCGCGATCCTCGGATCTGCCGCGAGGCCTCCTCCGCCGACTGCCAAGAGAACTGGACGTCGTGCCGGCCGGAGAGGATGAGCGTGGGTGACCGGATTCGTGGGAAGTCCGCGTGCACGGAGGCATCGCGGCGCCTCAACGCGAACCCCGTCGCCATGAACGCCTTGCGGCGGTCTCGCGGCATCCACGCGGCGACGATCGCGTTCACCCAGGCGTCATCCGCGAACCGAGGGTCGTGGAAGACGGCATTGGTCAGGAGTTTCCGGACGCTCATTGGACCCGGTGCTCGGACGAAGCAGGGGAGGAGGAACGGCAAGTACATCCGGGCCGTCCGGCCCGGGAATTTGGGCGTGAGTCCCGCGGCGTCGAGGACGACAATCTTCGCGACGCGCGCCGGGCGGTCGAGGGCCAGCATGAAGGCCAGTGTTCCACCCATCGAATTGCCGACGACCGCGAACCGGGGAAGATCGAGGGCGTCGACGAAAGCCGCGATGGCCTTGCGGTACGCGGTGAGGGTGCGTTTCTTTCCGGGGAGCGGGGAGCTGAGGCCCTGGCACGGCAGGTCCGGCGCAATCCAAGGATGTCGGGCGCCGATGACCCAGGCGACCGGGAGCCACACCTCCGCCCAGGTGGGCCACCCGTGGAGCAGGACGACGGGAAGTCCGCTCGTCGCGCCGCCTTGGAGGTACCGGAACCGCACGCCGCCGGCTTCGACGAATCGTTCGGTGACCGAAGCCGGGAGGGCTTGTCCGGGAAGTGTGGCATCGTCCCGTGACGCGCGCGGCCCGTCGGTCATGTTCTCGCGCGACGAAGGCCGGGTCTCAGATGAGCTTTCCTGTCCTCCGACGTCGTCACGTAGGAGTCCTCGGACGGTGATCGCAATGACGCCGACAGCCGTCGATGCCAACCAGTCGACCCTCGCAAGGCAAAAGACTCGGGAGGTCCTCCCGGAGACGGGAAGGAACGCGTGCGAATCCTCTCGGCCGAGCCTCTTAATGCCGAAACGCCGCTCGAGGCTCTCACGGAGGACCTCACGCCGGAATCCTCCTTCTTTGTGAGGAGTCACTTCCATCGACCAGACGTGCCGCAGCACGAACAAGTTCTCGAGGTTGTCGGTGAGGTTCAGCAAGCGCTGCAGCTGAACATCGCCGGCCTCCAGGCGATGGGCACCCGGACCCTGACGGCGACGCTCGAGTGCGCGGGGAACGGTCGTACTGGACTCCAACCGCTGCCGGCGGGGGAGCCTTGGGGGCTCGGGGCTGTGGGCACGGCCCGATGGACGGGCGTTCCCTTGCGGGCCGTCCTGGAGTCCGCACGGCTGAGACCGCACGTGGTTGAAATCCTTGCCATCGGCGCGGATCGAGGAAGGCCACCGGATACGGCGGACGAGATTCCGTTCGCGCGGTCCCTCCCGCTCGCGAAGGCGAGGGACCCGGACACCCTCCTCGCATTCCAGATGAACGGCCGGCCGATTCCTCCGGAGCACGGAGCGCCGATCCGGCTGATCGTCCCAGGCTGGTACGGCATGGCCAGCGTGAAATGGCTCGAGCGCATCGAAGCTCTCGCGGAGCCTTTTCGCGGTTACTACCAGGTCGGCCGGTATGTGTACGATCACGCGGACGGCAACCCGCCGATCCCGGTTCGCACGATCCGCGTCCGCTCTGTCATCGTGTCTCCCCGGGACGGGGACGTCGTGCGTCAGGGCGAAATGATCGTCCGCGGCAAGGCGTGGTCCGGCGACGGTGTGGTCGTGAGAGTCCAGATCGGGGTGGACGGCGCCGAGCCGTCCCAGGACGCGACGCTCGCGCCTCCGATGTCGCCGCATGCGTGGCGCGCGTGGGAATTCGCATGGGACGCCACGAACCCGGGCCGACACGTGTTGCGATCCTATGCAACGGACGCGAAAGGCAATCGGCAGCCCGAGGACGGCCGATGGAATCGATACGGTTACGGGAACAATGCCGCGCAGGCCATTGCCGTCACTGTTCAGTGAGAGCGAGAAGTCCAAACGGCGACGACGCCGGGGCGACGCAGTGCCGAATCTTCCCGTGCGTGGTCCGCAAGCGGGAAACGCCACGGACGAAGAGCGCACGGCCGCCTATCACGGCCGATAATTGCCGGCGACGGGTTTATCGAACCCGGTGCGGCTTGGTTGGGCCAGAGTTATGGGTGGCGTGCCTTTCGCAGCGTCAGCGGTGCTCTTGGCCCTCGTGTCGACGGCGCCCGAGGAGGGTGGGAAGTCGCCTGCCTCCCCGAAATCGGCCGGGCGAGCTCGCGGGAGCTCGGTTCAGGTTCAGGAAGCCACCGAACTCGAAAAATTCTTTCAGCTGAATCCGGAGGAGAAGTTCGATCTCGAGGCCACGAATCTCATTGACGCGCCGAAGCTCGTCGAAGAGGCCCGAGGGGACAAGAGGGTCCTGCGAGAAGTCTTGCGAACGGCCGAGGCTTTGTTGCCTCGAGTCCGCGCCGAGACGGAAGACCCGCTCCTGGTCAGCGCGATCCTGCGCAACAAGACGATGGACTGGGTTCGTCGTAGCCCGTCCGATTCGAGTTGGGGAGACACGATGCCGCTTCGCTGGGGCGGGATTTTCTACGAGTCGAGGGTCCCGGGCGGCCGGCTGTGCCGGAAGCTCTCCACTCGACTGGCGGGCCTCATCACCCTGTGTGTGGAGGCGAGCGGTGCGGTCGCATTTCTCCGTGCGGGAGTCACCGGCTTGTTTCGAGGTTCGGCCATGATGGCGAAGATGGTGCAATTTGGTCTCAGCTCCAAGCGACCCCGCCATGTGCAGCAGGTCGCGCAGGCGTATCTCGACGATCTCGCGGCGAACCGTTGCGCCGGGAAACAACCCCTTCCCCTGGAGCGCCTCAGCGAGGTCGCGCGACGGAACGGATCGGCGGAAGTGAACATCACGCTGGTCGAGCTCTTCTCGCAAGAGGGCACCGGGACGCTCATCGTCCTGGACCCGCGGTTCCATCCGGGGATGGACCCCGTGACGATCCGCGTGGTCGCTCCGAAGTCGCAAGACGATGGCGCGACCTACGACTTGGTCCACGGCGGAGTCCACGCGACCCGGGAATCCGCTGCTTCGGAAGACGCGGAAGCCGACGCGACCACCGCCTCCCCCTGGGAGCGATCGGACATGACGAAGAAAGAATGGCTCGGGATGTTCAAGTCTCTCGCCAAGCGGAAAGAACGGCTCGAAGCGCCTCCGCGGGAAAATTCACGCGATCGCGAATCGTACATCGGGCTCCGGGACCTGGTTTTGGCCGACGCCTCGGTGCGGCGAGCCTTTCTCGCGGTCCACTGGAAAGGCAGACCGAGCGGCCTCGCTCTTCTGGGTCAGCTTCTCTCGGACGGCACGCTCGTTCCGGAGTTCGACACGGACGCGGACTACCTCGAAGCGGAGTTGGAGCATCTCGGCCAAGGCCACGCGGACCATCGATCCAAAGACGGTCAGTGGAAGCTCGCTCACGGATGGACGGTGGTCCGTGAAGTGGCCGACGGCAACGCGCGCACTTACCGGGCCAACGGCAAGTCGGCGGACTGACGGACCGTCGCGGTCAAGACCTGGTATACCTCGTCCCGATCGAGGACACGAGGCAACACGGACTCGCTGAGGGCGCTCTCGAGGATGGCCAAGGTCGAATCGGCCCGGACGCCTCTTTGCGCGACGACGAAGTTGAAGAAGTCGAGCGCGGAAGAACGAGGGGCTTCACTGATGGCCGTCATGAGCGGGAGTCCACACCCCCAGGCCAGGAGCTCGTAAACCAGGTTGAGCGTGGCCTTTCGGGCTTCGGCCGTCGTGTTCCGGCAGAGGAGCAGGGTGCGACTGTTCGGATCCG
>WNGH01033206.1_pt1 | contig 10012 bp, 6 predicted proteins | sample 5400631 | NCBI WGS metagenome assembly WNGH01 (sample SAMN13153373, study PRJNA577476) | soil metagenome | isolation source: 115 cm soil or saprolite under Garry oak tree replicate 1 | place: USA:California | collected 2016-06-15 | reverse complement strand
CTGCACCAGGGAAAGCAGCGCGGTGGCGATGCCGGCACGGTCCATCTCCTCGAGCGAGCGCGCGGCGACCACTGCGGCGCCGGCCCGCCACGACGCGTAGCGATCGCGGCCATGTATTCCGGCGGCAGCACATGGTGGTGGACATCGATGCGGTGCGGCCGCGCGCTGGATTGCGGCCACGCGTGCGTCGCGCCGAGCGCGCTCAGAGCGGCGACAAATTCACGCCTTTTCATGCTGGCAGCTTCAGAAGCCGCCGCGCGTTCGCGAAGTAGATCTTGCGCCGGTCCGCCTCGGGCAGCCCGAGCTCCTCGATCGAGCGGATACCTTCGCGGATGAACATCGGGCCGCCCTCGGGATCGAACGGGCAGTCGCTCGCGAACACCACGCGGTCGACACCGAAGAAGGCGATGCCGCAGGCGAGCGGCGCAGCGGCGCCGCCGAGCACGGTGTCACCGTAGAACAGCTTGAAGAATTCGATGGGAGGTTTTCCCAAGCGCTGCAGCGCTTCGACCTCATCCGATTCCATGGAACGCGAACCCAGCTGCGCCCACAAGGTCTCCGCGCGCCCGGCGAAGTACGGGATCATGCCGCCGCAGTGGTGCGTGATGATGCGCATTTTCGGCAGCTTCACGAACATCCCCGAGAACACGATGCGCGACATTGCGATGCTGGTCTCGAACGGCCAGCCGAGCACTTGCCAGATCTCGTACTTCGATTTCGGCTCGCCGGGGTAATCGGCGCGGCTCGCGGGACGCGCCGGATGCATCCAGATCGGCACGTCGTGGTGGCTGGTGGCGCGCTCGAAGATCGGCAAAAACTCGGGGTCGTCGAGCGGCCGCCCGGCGACGCTGGTGAGGATCTGGATGCCGCGCGCGCCGAGCACGTTGATCGCGCGGTCCATCTCGGCGAGCGCGGCCGGCACATTGTTCATCGGCAATGAAGCGACAAAGGCCGGGAATAGATCCGGATGCTGCCTCACCATCGCCGCCATGCCGTTGTTGGCGACGCGCGCGAACTCCGGCGAGCGCTCGGCGCCTCCCAGCAGCTCCGGCCCGGGCAGCGACAGCGTCAGCACCTGCTGCACTTCGCGGAACTTTTCGCGCAGCATCGCCACGCGGTGCTCGATGTCCCAGAGCATGCGCAGGTTGGTCATGCGCTTCACCATGCCAGGCTCCTTCGAGTGCGTCTTCACCAGCTCGAGATAGGCCTGCGGCATGACGTGATTGAAGATGTCGATCTTCGCCGTCATTGCCTTTTGCGCGATTTCTCGATCGCCTGCCATACGCGCCCCGGCGTGGCAGGCATGTCGATGTGCTCGACCCCGACTGGCCGCAGCGCATCGAGGATCGCGTTCATCACCGCGGGCGGCGCGCCGACGCAGCCCGCCTCGCCTACGCCCTTCACCCCGAGCGGGTTGGTGCGCGCGGGCACATCGACGAAGTCGAGCGCGTACTGCGGAACATCGGTCGCGCGCGGCATCGCATAGTCCATGAAGCTCGCCGACAGCATCTGCCCCGATTCGCGGTCGAACGCCACGTTCTCCATCAGCGCCTGGCCGATGCCTTGCGCCAGCGCGCCCTCGATCTGGCCTTCGCAGATCATCGGGTTGATCGGCGTCGGTGAGCGCAATGGCGCGGTCGGTCCCTGCGACGCGGAATTTCCCTTCCTTGAACTCGAGATCCTGGGAAGACGCCTCGAGCAGATGCGCTGCCAGCAGCTTGGCTTTCTCGATGATCGCGTCGGCCGCGCCCTTCAGCGCCGAGCCGCCGAGCATCGCGCTCCTCGAGGCGTAAGTGCCGCGGCCGAACGGCACCTGGTCGGTGTCGCCCTGCACGAAGCGGATGCTCTCGAAGGGCACGCCGAGCCACTCGGAGACCAGCTGCGCGTAGGTCGTGGCGTGGCCCTGGCCGTGCGAGAAGGTGCCGGCGACGATCGTCGCCGTGCCGCTCGGATCGAAGCGCAGCTCCATGCGCTCGTTGAACACACCCGAGTCCTCGAGGTAGTAGATGAGCGAGCGGCCCCTCAGTTTTCCTTTTCCCTCGGAAACCTTTTTTCGAGAAGCAAAACCGTTCCAATCGGCAATCTCGAGACAGCGGTCGGTCAGCTTCGCGAAGTCGCCCGAGTCGTAGGTCCAGCCGGTGCCCGTGGCATAGGGCATCGCGCTCGGCGCGATGTAGTTGCGCCGGCGCAGCTCCACCGGATCGATGCCCGTCTTCTTCGCGGCCTCGTCCATCAGCCGCTCGGTGAGGTACGCGGCCTCGGGTCGGCCGGCGCCACGGTAAGGCCCGAGCGGCGTGGTGTGCGTGAAGATGGCCTTGGCTGCGAGGTGCAGCGCCGGAACGACATAGACGTTCGGGATGTTGCGCAGCGCGCAGAGCACCGGCACCACGCCCGCATTGGTCACGTAGGCACCGACGGCGTGCAGCGCCTGCGCGCGGATGGCGAGGATCTTGCCGTTCTCATCGAGCGCCATCTCCGCGCTGATCAGCTGATCCCGGCCGTGGTTGTCGCCGAGCAGCGATTCGGTGCGGGTCGCGACCCATTTCACCGGCCGGCCCAAGCGTCGCGACGCCCAGAGCACCAGGCCGTCCTCCGGGTAGATATCGCCCTTCATGCCGAAGCCGCCGCCGACGTCCGGTGCGATGACGCGGAGCTTCGTCTCCGGGATGTGGAAAACCGGCCCGGCGAGGATCGAGCGCACGCCGTGCGGGTTTTGCGTGCTGGTGTGCAAGGTAAAAGAATCATTGGAAAAATCACCGATGGCAGCCCGAGGCTCCATGGCGTTCGCCGAGATGCGGTTGTTGTACAGGCGCACGTGCTTCGCCTGGGCGAAGGCCGCATCCGCGGCGTCCTTCTTCCCCATCATCAGCGGGAACGCCATGTTGCTGGTCCACTCGTCCCACACTTTGGGCGCGCTCTCCTTCGCCGCATCCTCGACGTTGACCACCGCCGGCAGCGGGTCGTAGTCGATCTCGACGCGCTCGGCGGCGGCCCGCGCCTGCTCGGGCGTCTCGGCGACCACGAAAGCAATGCGGTCGCCCACGTAGCGCGCCTTGGCGGCCTCGAGCAGCGGCCTGAAAGTCCGATAGCCCTTCGGTCCGCCCATGTCCTCGGGCATGAAGAGCGGCGGGATGCCGCCGAGGTTGTCTTTCTTCGCATCCGCGCCGGTGAGGACGAGATGGACGCCCGGGCTACTCATCGCCTCACTCGTGTCGATTTTCTTTATCAAAGCATGTGCATGGGGCGACATCACCACCGCCCCATGCAGCATGTGCGGCAGCTGCATGTCGTCGACGTAGCGCGAGCGGCCGGTGAGAAAGCGCTGGTCTTCGACACGGCGGACCGGCTGGCCGATGCCGAAACGGCTCATGATTCCATCACCGGCAGGACCAGGCTGGACGGGTATTTGGCGCTGTGCCAGATCGTGTCCTGGCCGATCTTGTCCGGCTGGTAGTAGTGCGTCCACAGCACGTCGGTGACCGGCGAATCGCCGTTCGCGAGCTCGAGGCGGATGCGGTTGCCTTTCTTGAAGCGGAACGCATTCGGCTCGACGCTGATGTCGAACTTGTACACCCCGCCCGGCTTGATCGGCTCCGCGCGCGTATGCAGGTGATAGGGCTCCATCTCGGTGCTGTGCTTCTCGTCCAGCGCGCGGTGCGAGGCGCGCAGCCAGCCTTTGGTCACGACCTGCGAGCCGGGATTGAGGCCCTTGCCGCGGTCCTCCGGCGACTGCGGGAACTGCTCCGACAGCTTGACGATGAAATCCGTGTCATTGCGCGTCGAGGAGGCGTACAGCACGAGCTTGATCGGCCCGGCGATCTCGAGGTCCTGTTCCAGCGGCACGGTGGTGAAGGTGAGCACGCGACGCACCGGGTCGAAGTTCGGAGGCCCGGAGGGGCCGAAGCCCACGACGCCCGTGACCCATCCCGGGTTTGGGTATGAATACGATGTCTTCTCTTCACCTGTGGAAGGTGAAGCAGATAAAACACCGTCGTTCAGCGACGTGACACTGCCCGAAGGCCCCGCCTGTAGATGCCAGGCCTTGTACTGCACGCCCGTGGGCGGCCATTTATCCGAGGTGCGGAACACATTGGCGCCGCGCACGAAGTACTCGACCGCGGCACGCTTGTCCCACTCGGTTTCCTTACCTTTAAGGAAGCGGTCGTAGAACGGCAGCATCACCTTCTCGTGCAGCTCGACGCCGTTGAACTCGGCGTTCGCCGCCCAGGCGTTCGGCGGCCCGCGCATCTGCAGCTTCTTCGGCCCCTTTGCTCGCGCCCAGCCGTCGATGTTGCCGCGCGTATGCAGGTCGACCTTGCCCCAGATGCCGACGGAGTACAGCGGCACCTTGATCTCGTGCAGGCGCTCGGCTGCGCAGCGCTTGCGCCAGAAATCGTCGTAGGTCGGATGCGAGGCGACCAGCATGTCGAGGTCGGTCTTCTGCATCCGCGGCGCGGCGCCGTTCGCCGGGGAGCGGTTGATGATGCGGTTCTGGTTCCACCAGTACCCGGGTATGAACTGGCCCGGAATGCCGCCCTGGTAGCACGAGGCGCGGTAGGGATCGTTCAGCCCGTCGTAGGCGCCGAGGCAGGCGAGCGCCGGCGGCGCCATGATGCCCATCCACCACTGCGACATGCAGAAGTAGGACTGGCCGAGGCCGCCGACCTTGCCGTTCGACCACGGTTGGCTTGCGATCCACTCGATCACGTCGTAGAGGTCGCGCTGCTCGTTCTCGCCGAGAAACTCGAACTCGCCGGCCGACTTGCCGGAGCCGCGAACGTCCATGTGCACGTAGGCGTAGCCGCGCTTGACGTAGAACTCGATCGGGCCGGTCTCGCGCCACAGGAACTGCGGGCCGGCCGGCAGCGTGTTGTTGTCGTAGCGGTAGGGCGATGCGGCGAGCAGCGCCGGGTAGCGGCCGCTTCCTTCGGGCGCGTAAATAGCGGCGCCGATCTCGGTCCCGTCGCGGACCGTGATTTTCATTTCCTTTATCATTTCGTCCCGGACCTCCTCGGCGCTGCTATGCTACCCGCCCCATGAGCACGTTCAAAGTAGTCCGCATGGCGAAACGCGGAGACAAGACGCCTGCGGAGTTCAAGCCGGAATGGCTCGAGCGCCATCGCGAGCTGAAGCGCGCCGCGAATCGCGTGGTCGCAAGCATCGCGACCGGCGAAGTCGCCCTCGGCGGGGAGGAGCCGCCGTTCGACGGCATGGCGGCGATCTACTATAGCAACGCCGAAGCAGCGCGCGCCGTGGTATGCGAAGAGCATGCCATGTCGCAGAAGCCGGATGCCGACAAGCTGATCAAGTCCAATGGACAGCTGAAGATCGTGCGCACCGTCTTCCGGCGCAAGGACCTGACGCAACTCCAGTTCAAGGACTACTGGCTGATGAATCACGCCAAGCTTGAGGCGCGCGTCATCGCCGAATCGCCGATGCTGCGCATCGTCGCCACCTTCGCGTTGCCGCCCGAGAAAGGCGGCAACGAGCCCGCCTTCGACGGCATGGTGGAGCTCTATTTCGCGAGCGCGGAGGACATCCGCACCACGTTCGCCGGGCCCGTTCCCGCAATGATGCGCAAGGACGAGGAGAACTTCGTACAGATGGACGCGCCCGCGGTGCGGCTCATCGCCGAAGAATTCGTCCTTTAAGGCCCTCGATCTGAAGTTTGAGGAGCCGTCTCAGGTCCGTGGCCCCGGCTTGCGGGTCGGGCTTCGGCGCCGCGATCCACCAGCGCAGCGACGCCGAGTAGACGAAGAAAATGTGACGGGCAATCACCGCCGGATTTTCACCTGAACGAATCTTCCCTGCCTTCTGCGCGCGGCGCACAAGATCCTCGATACCGTCGATCAGGCGCTTGCGGATGCCGTGGAAGGTCGCCGCCTGCTTGCCGCTCGAATAGAAGGTCAGCTCCTGCAGCAGGATGCGCGCGAGCGCGGGCTTCCCGGCGAGCCAGCGGTAGTGCACGCGGAACACCGCCAGCAGCTGGTCGACCAGCGCCTGGCCGGGACGCGGCGCGGCGAGCGCCACGTCGGTGATCGCGTTCAGCTCCTCGTTGAAGATCAGGAACACCAGGTCGCGCTTGTCCTCGGCGTAGTTGAACAGCGTACCGAGCGCGACATGTGCGCGCCGCGCGATCTGGCGCATGGTGGCCGCGCCGTAGCCGTGGCGGGTGAAGAGCTCCGCCGCCGCGGCGCGGATCCGCTCGCGCGTGGCGAGCTTCTTCCTTTCTCTTAACCCGGCTTCGCTTTTGCGATGGCGTGCCAAATTCTTGTCGGCGAGTAGGGAAAATCAAGCTGGTGGATGCCGAGCGGGCGCAGGGCGTCGATCACCGCGTTCGCCACGGTCGGGATGGCGCCGGTCGTGCCCGCCTCGCCCGCTCCCTTGACGCCGAGCGGATTGCTCGGCGAGGGCACCGAGTGGTCGTAGAGCTTCACGTGCTTCAGGATCTCGGGGCGCGGCATCGGGTAGTCCATGAAAGAGCCGCTCAGCAGCTGGCCGCTCGAGCGGTCGTAGATGCAGTGCTCGGCGAGCACCTGGCCGATGCCCTGCACGATGCCGCCGTGCAGCTGGCCGTCGACCAGCACGTGGTTGATCACGCGCCCGCAGTCGTCGACCGCGACATAGCGCATCACCTCGACCTCGCCGGTCTCCGGGTCGATCTCGACCTCGGCGACGTGCGCGCCGCCCGGGAAGGCGGTCGGCGTCGGGATGCTCTCGCGGGTGTCGAGCGCGCTGCCATAACGTTTTGCAATTTCAGAAAAACTGATTGAAACGTCGGTGCCCTTCACCTGGTATGCGCCGTCCTCGAACTCCACGTCCGTCGGAGAGACCTCCAGTTCCTTGGCCGCCAGATCGAGCCCCTTCCTCACCACCGCCTTCGCCGCGGCGGCCAGCGCGCCGCCGTGCGACATCATGCTGCGCGAGCCCACCGTGCCGCCACCGATCAGCGCCGGCCCATCCGGATCGCTCGCCTTCAAGGTTATGTTCTCCGCGGACAGGCCCAGTATCCCGGCGACGATCTCCGGCAACACGGTTTCGTGACCCTGGCCGGAAGAACCGGCGAGCACGTGAAGCGCGGCGTTGCCGGAGTCGCCGAACTTGATCACCGCCTCCTCCTTCGGGCTCGCGCCCGCGCCCGAGGGCTCGATGAACATGCCGCAGCCGATGCCGCGCAACCTGCCCTTTTTTCGGGATGCCTCTCTTCTCTGAGGGAAGGAAGACCAGTCGGAACGCATCAAAACCTCTTCGAGCTCTCCCGGCGGGTCGCCGCTGTCGTAGGTCGAGCCGCTCGGCGTCTTGTACGGGAACGCCTCCTTCGGAATCAGGTTGCGGCGTCGCAGCTCGATGCGGTCGATGCCGGTCTCGCGCGCTGCCTCGTCGACCAACCGCTCCACCAGGTACGAGACGTTCGGCCTTCCGGCACCGCGGTAGGCGGTGGTCGAGGTGGTATTGGTCAGCACCAGCCGGTGCCGGCCATAAAGGGCCGGGATGCGGTAGGCGTTGATCGCGTGCGTCGAGGGATTGATCGTGTTGATGATCGGCCCGGGCTGCGACAGGAACGCGCCCATGTTGCTCACCCAGCGCACGCGCAGGCCGAGGAACCTGCCATCGCGGTCGAGCGCCAGCTCGCCGTAGAGCCGGGCGGCGCGGCCATGGTGGTCGCTCACGATGGTGTCGAAGCGCGACCCGACCCATTTCACCGGCCGGCCGAGCTGCCTTGCGGCCACCATCAGGGCGCAGTATTCCGGGTAAGCCTGCGAGCGGATGCCGAAGCCGCCGCCGACGTCGTGCGCATGCAGGCGGATCTTTTCAGCCGGCACCCCAAGGATCGCGGCGAAATTCGGCAGCATCATCGACATGCCCTGCGAGCTGGCATACACGTCGTAGACGCCGCTCGCCGGGTCGTAGGCCGCGACGCAGGCCTTGGGCTCCATCGGCGTGCCGGAGACGCGGGTCGAATCGAGCGTGATGCGCGTGACGTGCGCGGCGCGCGCGAACGCGTCGGCCGCGGTTTTCTCGTCGCCATACTCGTAGTCGAAGCTGAGATTGCCGGGAATCTCGGCATGCAGCTGCGGCGCGCCGGCCTCGAGCGCGTCTTCGGCGTCGACCACCGCCGGCAGCTCGCGGTAGTCGATCTCGATCAGGTCGGCGGCGTCCTGCGCTGCGGCGGCCGAGGTGGCGACGATGAGCGCCACTTCCTGGCCGACGTAGCGCACGCGGCTGCGCGCCAGCACGTCCCGCTGCGGCACCTTGATCGGCGTGCCGCCGCGGCCGGGGAATTTCACCATCGGCGGCGGCGTTTTCAGCTCCGCTACGTCCTTGCCCGTGAAGACGGCAACCGTGCCCGGGTTTTCAAGCGCATTTCCAGTTTCTATGGAAATGATTTCGGCATGCGCATGGTCGGAGCGCAGGAAATGCCCATAGAGCTGCCCGGGGAGGTTCCAGTCCGCCGTATAGCGGCCCTTGCCGGTCAGCAGGCGATCGTCTTCCCTTCTTCCATGAAAATTCCCGCTCACGCAGCGAGCGGGCAGGACTGCCAGGCGACGAACTTCCAGCCCAGCGGCGTCCTCGCCCAGGCGTCGAGGAACATCAGCTTCAGCTGCCGCGCCTGGCCGTTGACCTCCGCCTCGATCGCCGCCCTGCCGGTGACCAGGGCGATATCACCGAAAATGCGCACCTTGCGCTCGCTGCATTTGGCGCTCTTGTACTTCGTCCTGCCGGATTTCATCGAGTCGAGCCAGCTCGGCTTCGTATCCGTCACGCCTGACGAATGCGTGTACAGCAGCTCGCCGTGCAGCATCGCATCGAGCGCCTTGAAGTCGCGCGCGATCATGGCGCCGAAGCGCTTGTCCTCGAGTCCCAGGATTTCCTCGTCGCTGCTCATTTCCACACCTCCTTGGCCACTTCAACCACCCGCTCGAGCTTGCGCCACTGCTCGTGGTGCGTGAGCTTGTTGCCGTGGTGCGTGCTGGAGAAGCCGCACTGCGGCGACAGGCACAGGTTCTCGAGCGGGACGTATTTCGCTGCTTCTTCGATTTTGCGTTTCAGTTCGTCTCTGCTTTCAAGGGCACCCGTTTTTGTCGAAACCAGTCCGAGCACCGCCTTCTTCCCTTTGGGCAGGAAGCGCAGCGGCTCGAAGCCGCCGGCGCGCGCCGAGTCGAATTCCATGAAGAAGGCGTCGACGCCGCTCGAGAACATGCTCTCCGCGACCGGCTCGTAGCCGCCCTCGGCGACCCAGGCGCTCTTGAAGTTGCCGCGGCAGGTATGCATGGCGATGGTCATGCCCGCGGGTTTGCCTTGCAACGCTTTATCTATTGTTTCCGCGTACCTGCGCGGCAAGGTCTCCGGGTCGTCGCCGTTCTTCGTGCAGTTGGCGCGGATCTTCGGGTCGCAGAGATAGGCGAAGGCGACGTCGTCGAGCTGCAGATAGGTGCAGCCCGCGTCGGCGAATGCCTTGATCGCCGCGCGGTAGGCGGCTACAGCGTCGCTCCAGAACTCCTCCATTTCCTTGTAACAAATTCCTGCGCGGCCGGCGCGCAGATGGAGCATCGAGGGCGACGGAATCGTGAACTTCGCCGTCTTCGTGGTGGTTTTTTTCAGGAATGAAAAATCGTCGATCATCACGGGCCGCGAGTAGCGCAGCTTCCCGGTCACGGTCGGGATCGGCGGCTGCTCCTCGGTGCCGCCGAACTTCGGCCCGGGATTGTCTTTCAGCGTCACGCCGTCGAGCTGCGACAGGAAATCGAGGTGCCACCAGTCGCGCCTGAACTCGCCGTCGGTGATGCCTTCCAGCCCGAGGGCTTCCTGCTTTCTCACCGCCGCGACGATGGCGCGATCCTGGATCTCTCGCAGTTGCTCCTTTGAAATCCTTGAGCGTTTCGCCTCGACCAGCTCAAGGGGACGAAGCAGGCTGCCCACCTGGTCGGCGCGAAACGGCGGCTTCATTTCTTTCGGATGCTACCATCCCCGCCCCGGTGAACATTCTCTTCGCCAGCGAAACCGAGAAGGC
>WNGH01008006.1_pt1 | contig 10013 bp, 8 predicted proteins | sample 5400631 | NCBI WGS metagenome assembly WNGH01 (sample SAMN13153373, study PRJNA577476) | soil metagenome | isolation source: 115 cm soil or saprolite under Garry oak tree replicate 1 | place: USA:California | collected 2016-06-15 | reverse complement strand
TTGATAGCTCTGGAGAGGATCGAGAATCAGGCTGTCTGGGGAGACAAACACCTGCGTGACCGGGTTGTCTACTCCGGTGCCCGAACCGCGTGGCCTCAGGTCGCACGACGCGATCACGAGGGCGGCGGCCGGAAGCAGCAGCGACGCGGCTTTTATCCGCGCCAGACGTTGGGACAGCTTGAACGTGAACGGCATATCAATTCACTCCTCGAATCAATGGTCCAACCGCCGCGACAACTTGTGTTTGAACGTCATGCCCAATCCTCCAGCAGATGGCGTCTAACGTGGATACGCTGAGCGGGAAGGTGCCGGCTGGCGCGAGACGGTAGGACCAACCACGACAGTGGCGACTGGGTTGTCCAGAAATGCATAAACCCCCACTCAAGAAGGTTCGGCAGCTCGACTGGCATGGCACGCGAGAGCGTGCGGTAGCCTCGGGGCTTTGCGTCCCCGGCTTTCGCCGGGTTTGCCTTTTTCGGCGCTCCCTCAAGCGAGGGGTTCAGTCAAAACGAAAGGCCGCCAGCTTCGACCTTTGGTCGATTCGCTGGCGGCCCGGCGGACGTGGCGAGGATGTCGCCTTAGTCCCGTAGCTCTGCGTCACCGTCTTTCGACGGTTTTGCTCTGAGCAGCTTATCTAGGCATACGCTGTTGGCAACAGGCGTGCCGAATGGGCTGCAGCCCGCAAAGGCGCAGTAGCTGAGGTGAGATTGAAAGGGTTGTGAAGCGCACCGAAATCGTGTGATTGGGCCAACATTGGCTAAATCCTGCTGTATTCTGCCTGCTGGTAATGCATTAAGCGACATGCAACCTGCAGCGTCTCGGCAGTCGCAACGCTAATGCGGTGCGCGCGCCGTTGAGACCAGGATGTTGTCGAAATCGAGCGTTTGAGTCTTGGGGACGCCACCGCTCACGCTGAAAGTGAGTTGCACGGAGTTCAATCGCAAGATCGTACTCGCGCGAAAACTCAAGCCGACCCAACTGCCCCGCTGGACGCCATCAAGCCGGAAGGTCTGGCTGCCGTCTGCCTGCCCCGGGGTGTTGAGCTTCACCCAGAATTCTACGTGATGCCATTCGCCACGAGTCAGCACGAGTGGCGGCGCATAGCGCTCAGACCCGTCACCGAACCGTCCCCAACACGTGACACGATCAGGTTCGCGCGCCATCGACGGGTAGTAGGTATAGAACCGCGTCGGTCCGGGATCGCCGTTCGCCTCCGCGACAAGCATCGCTGCGAAGAAATCTGTTCCGGTGGGGCATCTCCCCGCTTGACCAAGGCCCGACCATTGATTGTCCGTCCGCGAACCGTACAAGGCGAGCAGCTTTGAGCCGCCCTGCCAGTTCGACGGGAAGCGCACGTAAAAGCTCACGTACAGAGAGTCGTAGCCAGGTAAAAGGAAGTGAGTGATCCAGCCGCCGTCACTTCCGGAGGGATACGTGACTTCGAGGTAATGGGTCCCGGACTGGGCACCACTCGGGTCCGCCACGATCCGATGACGAGTGACATCCACCCCATCTTGCCAGGCTGCAAGCGACCCCGTCTCGAACCCCTCGGCGAAAACGGTGTCTACACCCCGGCTCCTGGTTGCCGGAGGGCGCTCGCACGCTACCGCTGACGCTGCGACCATCGAGAGCGCCAGCCCTAGGAGCGACCGCGGCCTCAAGGGCTGCCGTGGGTTCGTATCATGACGCTATCGAGTTCCACGATCCGCAAATCCTCATCGCGCAGGACCGGAAAGATTCCCGTGAGCTCAAAGCCCCTATCGTTCATGTACGACATCGCGTCCAGGTACTGCGTCATTCCCTCATAGAGGGGTTTTACTGAAAGCTCTGATTGCAACGCTAACACCTGCTGCAGGCGCCGCCCGCAACCCTCAAGGATCTTCAGGTCGTAGCCCTGGGTGTCGAGTTTGAGGAAAACGCGAGGATCCTTAACAAGACAGATGCACTCGTCGAAAACGCTATCCAGTCGTTGCATCGCAACAATTTCTGTACGGCTGGTCCCGCTCAGCTCGCCAAACTGATTCACGCTGTAGCCACTGCGCGGCAAGAAGGAACTGAACTGCGTGATGTGGGCCACGTTGATCGGAACCATTCGATCATCGTTTCCAAGCGCGAGGCGGCGCGCGATCCACTTCTCGTCTTTCGCAGAGCGCTGTTCCAGCACGGCGAAATTCGCGCGAATCGGTTCGAAAGAGACGATGTAGCCGCTGTACCCAATATTTCGCAGAAATCGACCATACTGACCAACATGAGCGCCCACATCCAACACGCAGTTGATCTTCAGCCGAGCGAACAGCATGGCGAGATGCGTACCGAGCGCCTCAAAGCCCGGAAGTCTTCCGATCCGGCATCCGACGAGCGTCGCTCCTTTCCTCACCAAGTCCTTTAGCTTGGCGGGGGTCCATCGGCTGGCCTGTTCATAGAGCTTCGCCATCAATGGGCGTTTCGGCATAGCCGCGTGAAAGCGTCGCGGTCTTGCGCGTCGAGCAGAGAGTGGGTTGGAAATGTCACGAGCTGGCGAACCAGATCCTCCGCTTCAGGCCACCGCCGAATGACCGACAAGAGTCGTTCGCGGACCGATGGTAGGGTCGCGAGCGTGCCTGGATAGCTGGGCAGGATACCCAACCGCGCGATCGCGAGTACCCCCGGCGCTCTTACGCCTCCTTGCATCCACCCCATTCGCGAATCCAGTGCTCGAGTGTGTCGAGGTCGCGAGAGTCGAGCCGACCGTGCGTCGGAAACGTACAGAGGCGGTCGGCGAGCAAACGACCCCCGGGGAAGCCGTCGTTTCGGTTCAAGCACCGCCTGCTAAGCGGCTCAAGGTCGCAAAGAGGCTTTGGATAACCCGGCATCACCCCTAGCCGTCGTGCCGCAACGTCAGACGCAGCACGACGGGCGAGAGGCGAGGCGAGCGCGGGCAGCCGCAGGTAGCCAGCGCGCGCACACGGTGCGGCGGTCACCGTCCTGAACGCCGGTTGCCAGCGGAGTGCGTCGAGCAACCGTTCTGCGTTGCGCCGACGGACGTCCACCTCCTGCTGCGCCAACTCCCACGATGCGGCGATCACGCGACACGAGACCGCGGCGGGGGCTCGCAGCGGCCGTGGCGCTCGATAGATGGTTTCGCCGAGATGGAGCATGGGGAGCGCGGCGGGGATTGGGTACAAGCTAGGGTGCTGGAACAGCCACTGCGCTGTGAGCACCGCCAGCTCGGGCCAGCCGCGCCGCCCCTTGTCCAACTTGCGTTGGCGTCGGATCCTTTCCACGATGCGCTCGCCCACCTCGTCGATAGCCAGCAAGGCACCACCGCTTCCCCCGGTCAGGCCTTTACCTCGGCCGAAGCTCAACACCGCCACCGACCCCTGGCAGCCGGCCGGGCGGCCGTTCACGGTGGCACCCGCCGCTTGGGCCGCATCCTCGATCACCACGGCGCCGGCGGCGGACGCCAGGCGATTGATGTCCGCGAGGTCAACCGGACACCCGTAGAGGTGCGCGACTACGATGGCGCGAGCGCCGTGCCGGACCGCGGCGTGTACCTGTGCGAGGTCCGGTCCAAGCGTGCTGGGATCGATGTCATACAGGAACACCGGCACACCGGCTCCATCGGCCGCCGTGGCCACGTCGTAACACGCGTATGCCGGCAGAGCCACGGACGCGCTACCGGTTTGATCGTTGAGCACGCCGAGGAGCGCTGCAGTCAGCGCGGCGGTGCCGCTATCCGTCAGGAGCACCGCGCGCGCCGCGTACCGCTGTGTGAGGAGCGCGGCGACGCGTGTTTCCCACCGTTCCCGCGCGCCGTTCCGTGACGCGATGGCGCGGAGACCCGCAAGCAGCGAGCTGGCATCGACGGGCGAGTGAACGGGAAGCTGGCGCCGCCAGACGGTCACGGCAGGAAGCGCACCAGCCGCGGCCCGATCACATTCGCGACGGACAGGGGCAAACGACGCCACAGCCGCGGTCCCCAGGAGAAGGCCGGGTCATCTGGTGACGGCGTCGCATGGCGGCCGCGCTCGACAGCCGCATACTGGTGCCACGGTAACGGGACGTCGACGCCACCCCATTGCTGCTTGAAGCGATGCGTCCCGCCGCCCGGTGTGCAGCGACCGAAGTTGAAGACGCGGACGCCTCGCTCGATCGCGCGCTGCATGAATGCCCAGTACAGCAGCATGTTGGCCGCGATGCTGCGCGATTCGCGAAGAGCCCCCGCCCGTATCAACTCGAACTCCTCGCGCCATACGAAGCCGCAGCCAGCGGCCAGCGGCTGCTCCCCGCGGTATACGACGCCGAACTCGACGAGCTCGGGGAAGGTCGCCGCAACGCGTTCGAAGAAGGCGCGCGGCAGCACTGGTGTGCCCAGGTCCCGCATCGTCCGCGCGAAAACCTCGTAAAACGGTTCTCGTTGCGCGGGACCGAACCGCACGGTCAGCCCCTCTTTCATGGGACGGCGAATTTGACTGCGCAGCTTGGCAGGGAATGACCGAAACAATATGTCGGCGTCGGGCGGCAACGGGAGAAGCACCGTAACCTTTCTCGACGAGACCGGGAGATTGACACCGCACGGATCGCGTGTCCGCAGCTCGAGCAGATCTGCGCCGCTGCGCCGAGCCTCGGTGACTGCCTCCGCTACAAGCCGGTCGCGTGCGGCCGGTGAGCCGAGGGGTCCGCCGTCGTCGAGAAACGGGAGCGAGACGAGGTAGTGGCCAAAGATCCGGCTTCGCACGCGCACGAGCGGAAGAATTCCCTGCCACACGCCATTGTCGTCCGCCGCCACCCAGTAGAGGCACTCAGCGCCGAGCGTCCCGCTGAGGATGTGACGCCAACTCGCGAGGTGACAGAAGCTGCTGCCTGCGACGCTTGTCACAAAGTCGTCCCACGCGCGCGTGTCACCGTTGAGCGTTACCAGTTCGAGATGGGATCGCGCGTCGCTCACGCCGGGCTCTCGCTGCCAAGGAATTCTTCCGCACGACTAGGCCGTGCCTGTCGCAGTGCTACTACTGTTTCGCGGATCGGCGCGAACCGGAATTCGGTCAGCAGACGCTCGAGTCGCGGCAAGGTTCTGCGGAGTCCGCCGTAGTGTCGCGCGCGGGTCAGCCAGGACGCGTCGATCCGGGGTTGGTCCGGATCGATTTCCCACGGATGGATATAGAACGTGCCGGGCACCTGGCGGCGCTCGCATTGGCGCAGCGCCGCGCGCACGACACCGTATGGTAGAAGGCGGAAATACCCGCCGCCCGCCGCGGGGAGACGCAGACCCGCCCAATGCAGCGTCGCTGGTGGAATCTCCGCGAGGCGGCCGGCCGGACGCTCGAGCCAGTGGGGATCCGGCTGCCCGCCGGGATACCCGTAGCCGGGGCGGCGCACGGGAAACAGGCTGGAATCGTAGCGATAGCCTTCCTCTAGAAGGATGTCGAGCGCCCACTCTCGACCCGGCACGATCGAGTAGCTCGGCGCGCGATATCCGACGACCGGGGCGCCGGCGATCTCTTCGAGCAGCTGCTTGGAGCGTCGAATCGAGTCCCGAAACTGCGCCGGTGTCAGGCCGGTGACCCGCGCGTGATCCCAGCCGTGGGACGCAATCTCATGGCCGCCGCGGGCAATCGTTCGGATCAAGTCGCGGTGGCGCTCGGCGACCCAGCCGACGACGAAACACGTCGCGCGCACGTCGTGCCTCGCGAGCAGCGCCAGGAGCCGCTCCATTTGCGGCGCGACGCGCGATGGCAAGCGGTCCCAGTCGCCGCGCGCGACATACGGTTCCAAGGCCGAAACCTGGAAGTACTCCTCGACGTCGATCGTGAAATGATGAAGCGTCATTGACGACGACGGGGTGCAATGGCCGTGCCTGAATGCACGAACGACGCGGAGCACTGGCTCACGCGTCGTTCGTCGCGTAACAGCAGCAGCCGTCGCGGCGGCGCTACAGGAGCAGGACCGACACCACCTTCGAATCCGAACCTGACGCTCCGGCGGCATCTGTGACCGTCACGGTGACGGTGAATGAACGCGGCAGCACGATCACGTACGTGTGTCCCACGGTGAAGCTGCCTTGCGTCGTCCTGGTGCCCGTGCTCACTGACCCATCACCCCAGTTGATTCGGTACGTCCACGGGCCGTTGCCGTTTGCGTCGCTGAAGCTCTGCGTGGATGAGTACAGCAAGCCCGTCACCGCTGTCTGATCGGGTCCCGCGTTCACCACGGGTGGGCTGTTCGGCGCAATCACGGTTACGTGGGAGACCGAGTTCGTGGCACCCTGATTGTCGGTGATCGTCAGGGTGACGGTGTACGTCCCGGCGGTGGCGTAGCTGTGGGACGGACTCACGGCAGTCGACGTCTGGCCGTCGCCGAAATTCCAGCTGTTGGCGCTAATCGACCCGTCCGGATCGCTGCTCGTGTTCGTGAAGGTGCACGTCAACGCGCTGCAACTCGAGCTAAACGCGGCGACCGGCGACTGATTCGGGGCCGTCACGGTCACGCTATGCGAGACGGAGTTCGTGGCACCCCGATTGTCCGTCACTGTCAGCTTGACGGTGTAGGTGCCCGCCGCGCCGTAGCTGTGCGATGGACTCGCGGCCGTCGAGGTTCCGCCGTCGCCGAAGTTCCAGCTGTTGGCGCTAACCGACCCGTCCGGATCTCCACTCGTGTTCGTGAAGTTGCATGTCAGGTTGCTGCAGCTCGAGGTGAACGCCGCGGTCGGTGCCCGGTTGACGGTGACGCTGTGCGACGCCGAGTTCGTCGCGCCTTGGTTGTCGGTGACCGTGAGGGTCACGGTGTACGTGCCACTCGCAGTGTAGGTGTGCGACGGACTGACCGTGGTGGAGGTCTGGCCGTCCCCGAAGTTCCAGCTGTTGCTCGCGATCGAGCCGTCCGGATCGCTGCTGGTGTTGGTGAAGGTGCAGGCGTCACCGCTGCAACTCGAGGTGAAGGCGGCCACAGGCGGCTGGTTGGGTGCGGTGACCGTGACGTTATGCGAGACAGAGTTCGTCGCCCCCTGATTGTCGGTGACCGTCAAAGTCACAGTGTAAGTCCCCCCCGCACCGTAGGGATGCGAGGGACTGGCCGCGGTGGATGTCTGGCCGTCGCCGAAGGTCCAGCTGTTGGCGGTAATCGACCCGTCGGGATCGCCGCTCGTGTTCGTGAAGTTGCACGTCAGATTGCTGCAGCTCGACGTGAACGCGGCCGTGGGCGACTGGTTCGTCGGGCTCACCGTCACGCTGTGCGAAACGGAATTGGTTGCGCCTTGGTTATCGGTGACCGTCAAGCTCACGGTGTAAGTGCCCGCCGCGCCGTAGGTGTGGGACGGGCTCGCGGTGGTCGAGGTCTGGCCATCCCCGAAATCCCAGCTGTTGGCGCTGATCGAGCCATCCGGATCGCTGCTCGTGTTCGTGAAGCTGCACGTCAGGTTGCTACAGCTCGAGGTGAACGCCGCTGTGGGCGACTGGTTCGCCGCTGTCACGGTGACGTTGTGTGGAACCGAGTTCGTGGCACCCTGATTGTCGGTGACCGTCAGGGTCACCGTGTACGTTCCCGCGGTACCGTAGCTGTGGGACGGACTCGCGACCGTCGAGGTCTGGCCATCCCCGAAATCCCAGCTGTTGGCGCTGATCGACCCATCCGGATCGCTGCTCGTGTTCGTGAAGCTACACGTCAGATTGCTGCAGCTCGACGTGAATGCGGCCGTGGGCGACTGGTTCGGCGGCGGATTGGTTGGTTGCGCCGCATTGAGCGCGAATGTCATAACGAGCCATGGCCGGGCGGGAGGGGCGTAGGCCCAGTTCCATTGCGGATCGATCGTACCCGCGCTCGCCTGCACTTGAGACGCGGCATCTTCGAGAATGAAGCGGTCGGACCCTCGGCCGATGCTGGTGAAGCCCGGCGGTAGACTCAGACCCGTATACGCCGTCGAGTCCAACTCGCCCATCGTCACCGTGAAGGCCAGTGCGCCGGCGTTGACGGCGATCGGGGCCGTGTGGGCAGTGATGGAACCGGTATCGGACCCGCTCGCTACGTGGTTGTCGCCGAGCGCGAGCGCAAAGTTGTCCTCCACGCCGCTCCATGATGAAATCGTCACTCCACCATCCGTCACGGACTGGCTCAGGTATGCGCGTACGGCCAGGGTCCGGCCCGACACCGAGCTCGAGTCGGGGAAGTTCTGGATGTTCGTGGCGACGTACGTCGCCATCGAATACCCACCCGCCGTGACGTACCCAATCAGATGATACGGGTTGCCGGCGCGTGTATTGTTTGCGTCCGCGATAAAGTCGATCACGGAATCCACGATGTACGTCGATCCGAGCCAAGAGAACGTCGCGACCACCGCGTCACCGAGGCGTGGGTTCTTGGGATCGAACCCCTTGGCCAGCTGTGTTCCCGACTCGTTGAGCGACCCGTTTACGCCGCTTCGCGTGATCCCGTTCGGCGAGAACGAAAACAACGGATGCGGGACCGTCGGAGTGACGGCGTCTGAACATGCCGCAGCTATCAAAGCCGCGCAGACGCCTCGCAGCAGGTGCCGCCGATCCATCAGAACGCTCCGATATTGAAGGGTGCGCTTTCTGCGGTGAAGAGGTTGGGTACCGTGGCGACGAGCGTGTAACCGTTGCCCGGTTGGTCGATACTCAGGTCCGCAAACGTGCCGACCCCGTTCACGACGGTCACAGTCTTGGTGCCTGAGAGCGTGCCGGGGAGCAGCGTACCGCCGTTATGCTCGATCGCGATGGTCACTTGGCCGCTGAAGCTCGTAACGCGGTTCCCCAGCGCATCCACGACGGCCACCTGCACTGCGGGCTGGATCGTCAGGAGAGGGAGGGTCGTGCTGGGCTGAACGGCGAACGCGAGATGTAGTGGCGGGTTGAGGGCGATCACCGTGGTCAGCCATGCGCTCTGGCTCCCCCAGAACCACGTCCATTGGGGATCGACTGACCCGACGGCGCTCTGCAACGCGTAATCGGTCTCGTTCACGATCTGGGCATCGGATCCGACGCCGAGGCGCGTGAAGCCAGCGGGCGGATCGCGACCCGCGAGGGTGTTCGACATCGTGACGCCATAAGCGAGAGCGCCCGCCCCGATCGGAATGGATCCGGGGCCGACCGCGACGATGCCCGAATCCGCCCCACTCGCGGAACCGTGTGCACCCACACTGTACGCCGTAAAGGTGTTAACGCCCGTCCATGCGGAGATCGTCACGCCGCCGTCCTCGACCGGAGCCGAGAGGTACGCGCGCAAGGCAAGGATGTCGCCCTGCCCCGGGTCCGTATTGGGATCGGGGAAATTCTGAACGTTCGTCGCGACGTACGTGGCCATCGACCAGCCACCGGACGTGACGTACTCGAGCAGTGTGTACGTGTTTCCGACCTTGGTAAACTGCGCGTCGGTGATGACATCGGTGACCGAATCGATGGAGGCCGAGCCCTTCCAGTAGAACGTCGCGACGATGGCGTCGCCCTGGTGCGGATTAGTCGGATTGAACCCCTTGGCCAGAATCTGGCCGCTCTCTCCCAATGTCCCGTTGACCTGGTCTAACGTGATGCCGGAGGACGGAGCCGCGGGGGCAAGTTGCGCGAAGCGCGGGAGCTCGGGCGAGCGCTCGACGGGTCCCGCTGAGTCACTGCACGCCGCGGCGAGCGCGGCGAGTGCGAACGTCCCGGCTACTGCTCTCGATGTATACATGGCCATCTGCCTGTTGGGGGAGCACCACACGCGCGCGGAGCGCGCCATTCGAGGCGTGTCTATTGGCAATGTTTGGGCCGCTATGAGGGATGTAGCGGATGCCGCTTCGGTCGGTTCGGCGCGTCAGGCATTGCTGCGCCCGCTCTGCAATCGGCTATGGCCGTCCCGCAACAACGAGGGATGGATTAACCCTCACGGACCAAGCGTGTTGGTCAGCTCCCGGACGCACCGTGCGATCCGCTCGTAGACCTGGTCGAATACAGCGCGGCTCTCGTTCACCGGGTCGCGGATCATCCGTGTCTCGACGCGAACAGGGTCGAAGTCGCCGAGTACGATCACGTCACGCGGCCGGC
>WNGH01027556.1_pt1 | contig 10015 bp, 13 predicted proteins | sample 5400631 | NCBI WGS metagenome assembly WNGH01 (sample SAMN13153373, study PRJNA577476) | soil metagenome | isolation source: 115 cm soil or saprolite under Garry oak tree replicate 1 | place: USA:California | collected 2016-06-15 | reverse complement strand
TTTGGGTGGCGCTGACTTACGATAGGCACGTCCACCATGTGATCGCGCGGGGGTGGTTCGAGGGTCTGGAGCCGACAGCACGTCTCTTCTTCTGTCGGCTCACACAACTTGGATTGCTTCGACTCTTGAGCGCAGAGGCTGTCATGGGCCCGGACCAGGTGCAGAGTCAGCAGGAGGCATGGAAAACCTACGACCGCTGGCTCGAGGACGAGCGGGTCGAGTTGTTGGACGAACCTGGTGGGCTTGAGGCACATTTTCGCGGCCTGACTCGATCAGCACATGCGGCCCCAAAGGATTGGGCAGATTCCTATCTAGCAGCTTTCGCGCTGGCCTCCCGACTGACAGTCGTTACATTTGACCGGGCCTTCCAAAACAAAGCCAAAGAACTCCTTCTGCTGAAGGCCTAAATAAGGTACTGAGAGCTTCACTCGTTTCTGTTGCCCGGCCTGCCTTCGCTGCCCCTACGGACAATCGACCCATCCTTACCTGCCGCTGGACTGTACTTACTTATGTAGCCAAATGCTTAGCGTTATCATCAATTACTCTGAGGGGTATCTGACGGTAGGTATCTACGATGACGGAACGCCTGGAGAAATCTTCGTTAAGATGGCGAAGGAAGGCTCCACACTCTCGGGCTTCATGGATGGACTCGCGCTTTCCATCTCGATTGGCCTGCAGTACGGCGTGCCGCTCCAAGCGCTGGTGGACAAACTGATGAACACCCGCTTTGAGCCCGCTGGGTTCACGGAGAACCCGAGCATTCGCTATGCGAGTTCCGTGCTCGACTACATTGCCCGCTGGCTCGGGGGCAAATTCCTCTCACCGGAATATCTCAAGCCGAGGAGCGCTTTCAACGAAGAAGAAGTGGTCACACGGGGAGATGGTACTTGGGAGGTCGTTAGTCTAAAAGCCGTATCCGCTCAGGCGCGCCCGCCGTCAGCTGTGACCGGAGACGCGCCGTCGTGCTCGACTTGCGGCATGCTGATGGTGCCGAACGGCAGTTGCTACAAGTGCGTGAATTGCGGGAGTACGAGCGGATGCTCGTAGATCGACGCTCGGCGAAGATACGGCTTTTGAGCGAGATCCGGGATTTCGGCCGTCGAAACAAGCAATTCTCGGATTCGACCAGCAGGGCGCAAATGTAACTGTTTTCAGCTGTTTAGAGGAAATAGCGTATCTAGGCCAGATTTGCCAGAATGGTAGAAACCGTGAGGTTGAAGGGTATATCACATGGCTTTGAACATCAAAAATGAAGAAACGCAGAAACTGGCCCAAGAGTTGGCAAAGCTGACTGGTGAAAGCATGACTGCCGCAATCACCGGAGCAGTTCGCGAACGTCTGGACCGGGTACGCGGGGAGCACGGAACCAGCCTCGCCGACCGGCTAGTGAAGATCGGCAAGGATTGCGCCGCGCATCTGCAGGAACCGTACCGGTCTGTTGAACATGGGGAGCTGCTTTACAACGGGAAAGGGTTGCCGCGATGATTATCGATGCGTCGGCCTTTAGGCGAGACAACGTTGTACAATGATTTAGTCGGGCGCTACGGAAAGCCATGACTAAAGAACCTCGAAATGTCCTCGAATTATCAATGGCCGAACGCGGTCTGATGGCGCTCAAGGCGGCAGTCAAAAAGGTGATTGAGGAGCATGCCAGAGAAGGGTTGCCAATCTATATCTGGCGTGATGGCAGAGTCGTGGAAGTTCCTCCCGATGAATTGCGGGCGCAAGCGACCCTCCCGCAAATGGGATCATCGTAAGGATGCTCCCTCGCTTTTGGCTGCGCGCACTGACTGACTAACGCCGGAAATGAAGCACCTACACCTCGAAATCAAATACTGTGCGTAATCGCGAGTTTACACTCAGTTTCTAGCTTGGCTCTTGCAAACACAAAGCGTCGCTCCGCCGACGCGGGGATTTCATCAACGCACATTTAATTGCACAAGGCGCGTCACCGTTTCGCCGGAAGCGGTCGCCTTACGTGCCGGACGGCAGATGCTTGAAGAGACCACTCTCTGGGCAAAGCGCAGCGAGAGGCTCGGCTTCGAAACAACTCTTTCGGACCGCAGTTATCTGAGCATGATTCGCCGTCTCAAGAGTCGGGGTATGAGGTGCGCTTTGTCTATCCGTGGGTGCCGAGCGTCGAACTCGCGCTCTTGAGATCTATGCTCGGCGCGAGTTTTCCTTCAGGCAGAGAATCGGACGGGTGCAGATAGGTTCTCATGCCAATCCCCATCCACGACCAAAGCGGCGTAGTACCACCCATTGAATCTACACACTCAGATGTGTAAGCTATCACACATGGGAGGTCATAATGCCTACCAATCTCGCAATCGACGACCGACTGTTGCAGGAGGCTCAGAAGGTGGGTCGGCACCGGACAAAGCGCGAAACCGTGACCGCTGCCCTAGAGGAGTACATCGAACATCGCAAACAGCAAGAAATCCTTTCCCTGTTTGGGAGGATTGACTACGAGCGCGACTATGATTACAAACGCGAACGCAAGGCAAAGCGCATATGAATATCCTTATAGACACCTCCGTCTGGTCCCTCGCCCTTCGACGGAAGAAAGAAAGTCTCAGCACAAACGAGAAGTCTCTGGTTGCCGAGTTGTCCGAACTCATCCGCGAGGGGCGAGCCCGAGTAATCGGCCTGGTTCGGCAAGAGCTGCTTTCCGGCATAAAAACAACGGAACAGTATGAAAAACTGAGAATCTACCTCCGGGCCTTTCCGGACGAAGTGATCGACACGGCGGATTACGAGGAGGCGGCCAAGGATGGGAACCGGTGCAGGGCCAAAGGAGTTGTAGTTTCGATTGTGGACATCCTCTTGTGCGCAGTCGCGATCAGGCGTGAATGGGCCATCTTCACGACCGACCCGGATTTTTCAAACTACGCGAAAGTGCTTTCCCTCTCGATTCATGCACTGAGAAGATGATCAGTCCTTTGCTTAGGATGCACCGACGACTGAAATTCAATTTTCTGCTTCACGATCGCCCCTTCGGTGATTGTTGGATGTTGTTCGATAACTCTGGTGCGGCGCCAACTGTCATAGCCTTTCAAAAATAGAGCCAGCGCCTTACGCGTGTGTCTCGCTTCACGCTCAGACAACGCGCCTGTCCTCTGTACAGTGTCCACTCGAGCCCCATTCTCCCGATCGATTCTCACCGCGAGACATAACCGAGGACAGCCTGTTCACTTTCACACCGAAATCCGAAGTCCGTGTCTTGGCGGTTGCCCCGCTTCGCGGATCTCGGAGTTCAAGGACTGAATACAAAGGAGAATGACACACATGGAGCAGTCTCAACTCTTGGCTCACTGGGGGAGTTCGAAGATCACCCGGGAAAAATTGAAGGTGATCCAGACACCGCCAGGGAGCCCAACCCATCAACCCGTTCCGCACTACGAGATTGTCGGGGCGCTGGCCGAAACCCTGAGCTTCCGCCAGATCTCGGTCGTGCGGGAGGAATACGCGGTTTCGGGCGACGGCATGAAGATGTTCGGTGTCCTCGATCTTGAAACCACCTTCGACGGGTGCCGATTCTCAGTCGGCGTCCGAAACTCACACGACAAATCCATGCGCCTTGCGCTCACCGTGGGCTACCGCGTGCTGGTGTGCGACAACATGGCGTTTCACGGAGATTTCACGCCCGTGCTCGCCAAGCACACTAAGCACTTGAGCCTTGTGGACATCCTCTCGGTCGGGGTGGACCGCATGCAGCGGAACTTCGAGCCGATGAAGAAGCAAGTCGAGGCGTGGAAGGGAACGCGGCTCCCGGACCAGGCCGCGAAGCTGGTCGTCTACCGGGCCTTTGTGGAGGGCGAGTTAGACGTTCCCAAGCACCTGGCCCGCCGCGTCCATGATCTGTATTTCAATCCCCAGGTCGAGGAATTCGCTCCAAGGACGACATGGAGTCTCTCCAATGCGTTCACGAGTGCGTTCAAGGAACTCGACCCAATTCCGCAGTTCAAGGCAACGGCGAAGCTCGCGTCATTCCTTGAAGGGGCGACCGCGGGGTCGAATTAATTGCGTCGTCCTCTCGATCCAACGAGGGCACAAGGTCTGGAATTGTGAGAGATGGACAGAAGGCAGTTGTAAAACTGCCTCCTACGCCCGTGTGTCTCCGCCTGGACGGGAAGATAGTTGATCGGCCGCGAGGCCAGTCTCAGTGGGAGGAGGACCAGAGGAATCGGGCCTTGCGCGCGCTTGGCTTTGCGCCTAGAGTTTTCTTAATCAGCTTTTAGGAAGGTCAGGCATGACCTCGACTATTTTGCTGTGGCTGTTCGTCATCAATCTTGGGGTCGCATTCGGCGCGGGACTGTACGAACACCGAATCGTCGTGTCTAGGTGGATCAGTTCTTGGCCTGAATCCGGCAGGCACTGGAACGCCGACGCCGTTCGCCGGGATGACACCGGCCGGAGGTTCTGGGCGTTCGTCACAACAGGGCCCCTCACACTGCTTACATTGGCAAATGTGTTCGCAGCGTGGCGAGCTTCTGGGACAGTTCGGGGCTGGTGGCTTGCCAGTGGATTTGCCGCCCTGGCAGACCGAGCATTCACTTTCTCCTATTTCATTCCGACGATGGTCGGACTAATGAGGGCGAAGGATTCACCGGAGTCCGTTGCAGTCGCGACACAGTGGCGGAATTTCAATTATCTGCGTCACGCCATCGTGTTGGCGGCGTGGCTGGCGTCGTTGAGAGCATTCTCGTTGTTCTATCAGCAACGCGGATAGTGGACAGCGCTTGCGGGCCTTACGGGAAGCAAAACAACTTTCTCAAGGCGATATCGAGAAACGGACGGGATTGCTTCGTTGCTACATCTCCCGGGTGGAAAACGGGCACACGGTCCCTGCCATCGAGACGCTGGAGAAGATGGCTCGGGCACTGGAAGTTCCGCTTTACCAGCTCTTCTATGACGGCGAGGAGCCGCCCAAACTGCCGAATCTTCCCAAGGGGAAGTCGTCTTACAGCATCGCCTGGGGCAGCACGGGAAAAGACGCACGTTATCTCAGTAAGCTTCGGCGTCTGTTAGCCAAGACGGCAGAAGGAGATCGCAAGCTGCTTCTGTACATGGCACAGAAAATGGCCTCGGCGGGAGCCACACGTCAAAGGCGCGCATCACGGACCGGCTGATCTCGGCCCACAAATAGCGGCTTTCCTCCTTTCCCTCTTTGACGAATTCCTCCCGGACTAACGAATCCGAAACTCGTAAGTGTAGAGCCACGCTTGTCGAGGAGCGATTAATTCAGAGTGAGCGTCTGTCGACACCCCCCGTGTCGTTCCTAGATTGAAATTCGACCTGCTCGCAACCTGCAAGCAACAACCCTAATCCGGCATTGATCGGGCAGCACCCCTTAAACATTTTGTGCGGCACAAGTACCGGACTGGAGGGTACAGGAGTGACTTGCATCGTTTGCGGTCGACGCATCGAAGAAGGGCGTCGGCATAGCCAACCCCCACGGGAAGCGAAGTACTGCTTGAAGTGCCGCGCTGACCGCCGCCGGCGTTCCAAACTGAAGTACACATGGCGACCAGAATACGGCGCTTATCTCAAGGCGCAGTATTTTGGTGGGCTCAAGCGTCGCTTTCACGTTCTCGACCGGATGATTCGCATGACGGGCTTGCCGCGGTGGTACATCAAGCGCCAGGCCGCACGGCTAGGTCTGACGATGCATATCGATCGAAGGCCGTGGACCCGCACCGAGTTGGAGCTTTTGGAGATCATGGTCGGCCGAGTGTCGTCGGCGACAATCGCAAAGCGATTGCGCCGCCCAGAGAGCTCGGTCGTAAACAAGCTGAAGCGTATGGGCACCTCCCGGCGCGTACGAGATGGTTACACGATGCGCGAACTTGAGCTGTGCCTCGGGGAGGACCATCACAAAATTTCGGGGTGGATTAAGAATGGCTGGTTGCAGGACCGCCTTCAGGGAACCCGGCGACATAACGGAAATGGGAAAGATATCCACCGTATCCGCGAGGACGACATCGTGGACTTCATCAGAAATCATCCACAGGAAATCAATCTCGGCAAAGTGGACCAGACCTGGTTCCTAGACCTCGTGTTGCTGAAGGGAAGAGAAGTGCGCCAGGCCAAATCGCCTCGCGACGCAGTCGTACTCGCGGATGACGAGGCCGCATAGGTGATTCAGCTGCTGCGCCCGAGTCCCTCCCTGCTAGCTCAGTGTCATCCCTCGTAGCGCTCAACGACTTCCGGTGAGCGCACTTGTGCCCCCTTCGGGTCTTGCCCGAATTCCCGCCGAGCCCGGCGCTGACGCAGGAGATCCCAGCATTGATCGAGCTCCACCTGGATTCTTGCCAAGCGTGAACGGTCTTCCTCTACGAGCGCCCCCTGGTTGTAGAGCTTGTGCTCTTCTGCGACAAGTCTCTCGATATGGCCCAGAACAGGCTGGTCAGTCGTGTCTTTCACTTTTTCATTCATGACGATAGCCTCCGAAGATAAATCTTAGTCTTGCAGCCCTGCGGAACGCAGATGTTCGCATCGAGATGGTCAGAGCTTATCGCTGCGAAGTCGAGGCAGCTCGCTTTGCAGCACCTCTCCCGAGGAAGTTCACCAGTTCCGCGTTCACTTCGTCCGCATGAGTCCAGCTTACGGCGTGCGGCCCATCTTTTATTGCCAGTAACCGGGCGCCCTTGACCAGCTTGGCGATTTTTGCTCCGGAAGCCTGGATGGGCACAATGCGGTCCGCTTCGCCGTGAATGACCAGAGTGGGTACGTCGATACGAGCCACGTCATTGCGGAAGTCCTCATGCCACGTTGGCACGCAGGCAAGACTTGCGGTGGCCGAGGCGCCAGCGGCCACGTTCCAGCTGGCCTGGACAGCCTGTTCGCTGATGCGCTTACCCAGAAAAACATCCGTATTGAAGAAATTCTTGAAGAATTCAATGAAGAAGGCGTAGCGGTCGGCGGCGACGGCTTTCTGGATGCCCTCGAACACACTCGCGTCCACGCCGTCGGGGTTGTCGGTTGTTTTCAGCAAATACGGTGGGATCCCTCCGACGATCACGGCCTTGCTCACGCCCTTCGATCCGTACTTCCCGATGTAGCGCGCCACTTCGCCGCCACCCATCGAGAATCCGACCAGCGAGAAATTATGTAGTTTGAGGCGGGTGATGAGCTTGTGCAGATCCTCGGCGAAAATGTCGTAGTTGTAGCCGGTTGTTGGCTGGCTGGATCTGCCGAAGCCTCGACGGTCATATGTGATAACGCGGTGACCCGCCTCCAGTAGAACCGGAAGCTGCTTCTCCCAGGAGGCACCGCTTAGAGGATATCCGTGGATCAAGACTACCGGGTCACCCGAGCCGTGATCCTCATAGTAGAGGTCTATGTCACCGGAGTTTTCTTTACCAACCGTAATGTGTGGCATTGAGGTCCTCCTTGCCATTCATTGGATGCGTCAGGTGAGAGTTGGTTCCGATCGCCCAGGTCCCCGCGCAGGCGCGAAGGCCAAGAGATGAAACCAGTTGCCCAGCCGCTAACGAAGGCGACAAGCTGCGAATTCTCACGGCATCGGGCCGCTCTTGTCGCCCGGAGAATACTAAACCCAAAGACTCTGAGAAAAGGAAAAGAAATGAGCACAACAATCGTGGCAAGCGAGCCGAAAGCAGTACCTCCAGTGGCGTCTTCTGTTCAGGACATTCCACTAGAAAACATCCGCGAATCCACGAACAACCCTCGGCGAGTTTTTGACGAAGCTCAGCTGCGGGAATTAGCGTCGAATATCCAATCCCACGGCGTCTTACAGGCAATTCTTGTGCGTCCGTCGCCAGATGGTGCGGACGGTTTATACGAACTGGTGGCCGGCGCGCGCCGCTTTCGCGCGTCGAAGTTGGCCGGGAAGAACACGATCCCGGCAACGGTGCGAAATCTGACGGATGCCCAAGCGCATGAAATCCGTTTGATTGAAAATCTGCAGCGGACAAATATCCACGAGTTGGACGAGGGAATCGGTTATCGGTCGTTGATGGCCCTGAGGCCGGACTTCTACACGGTGGAGACGATGGCGGGGCAGGTTGCTAAAAGCCCGTCGTATGTGAGGGGTCGCATTTCTCTCACCGAGCTCATCCCGGCCGCACAAACCGCGTTCTACGACGGCAGGGTCACCGTTGCTCACGCACTGGAAATCGCGCGTTTGCAACCACGAGATCAAGAGCGTGCCCTCATGGAATGTTTTCCGGGCCATCGGAGCACCGGCTCGATCCTAAAGGATCGCAAGGCAGAGGCACTGACAGTCCGGCAACTCCGCGAGTGGATCGAACGCGAAATTCACCTCGACCTGAAGAATGCGCCATTCGACACGGAAGATGCGAATTTGCTGCTTGCGGCGGGCGCATGTTCGACATGCGCGAAACGGACCGGGAATAATCCGCTGCTCTTTCCGGAGATCAAGAACAAGTCCTTGTGCATGGACCCAACCTGCCACCAAGCGAAGGTTCAAGCGTTCGTTCAGTTGCGTGTCGCCCCCTTGGTGAAAGAAGGGGAAAAGCCCGTTCAGATTTCGGAGAACCCCTCTTGGCAAGTTCCCACCAAGGCCCCCAACACAATCTATGAAGGTCAATATCGCCGTGCACAGCGGGAAGGAGAATGTGCGCACACCCAAGTTGCTGTCGTGGTCGACGGCCGAAAAGCAGGGACAGTCATGCACGTTTGCACGGACGAAAAGTGCAAGACCCACCGCCAATACTCACACTACGAAATCTCTCCTCAGGAGAGAGAGCAGCGGCGAAAGCTTGCGCTCGCGGTCCGTGTTCAGAAGGAAGCACGTTCGCGCATTCTGCGGGCTGTTCGAGAGAAGCTTCCGGCTGCATGGGCGCGTGCGGACTTCGAGATGGTCGCGCTGGATTACTTCCGCCGGCTTGGCCACGACAATCATCACCGGCTGTTCCAGGTCTACGGCTGGGAGGAGAAGAAGACAAAGACCTCCTGGGGCGGGAACACTGTGGACCATGAAAAGCTGGCAGAAGCTCGAATCCGCGCGATGACGGCGGCCGACCTCAACCGTTTTATGGTGACCTGCGCGCTTGTCCCGGACCTTTATTGCCTAGGCTACAGTTCCGCGGAGACGCTCTCCAAGGAAGCGAATCTCATGCGAACCGCTGTCCGCTACAACGTAGAGGCATCAAAAATCACTGCCATCGTTACAGCGGGGCTGTCGGCCAAGAAGAGAACTACAAAGGGCAAGTCCCTCGTCGGATCGAGTCGGCGCGCGCGCCAGAAGGCCAGAGCCCGATAGGGCGAGGGTCGTTCTTCCGGGCGACGTGTCTCTGCATCTTTGTTACTCATTTCCCGGCGCGCGGGCCCGAGTACGTGGGTGTGAGACGAGGTCGTTCATCAATTAGGGAGGGCGGCGGCGATAAGGTCACGGGGGCCCAGCGAAGCGTCAAAGCCGACGGACAAGAAGGGCACCCGGCAGTCGAGGCGTACGAAAGGTAGTCAGAAATTGTGCGACTAGCGAAAAAATGTCCCCTGTCCTGTGGGACGTTCTCACCTGATTGTATCCACTGGCTTTAGCTTACCGCCGTGAGATTGAAGGTCACTCTCAGGTGGGGGGAGCGACGCTCCTCGAAAATGCGTCCATAGAGGTCAGGTTGTAAGGTCGGTGCGGAGAACATTTGCGGGACGAATCCGGTCGGCGCGTAGCACGGGTGCTCCAGACGCAGAAAGCCGTGGGCTATGTCGCCAAGCCTAAAGTACGGACGCGAGACGTCTGAGGCGACGAGAGTCCCACTCGAAATACATGGGAAGAGTGCACCCAGCTCAACGACAGCAACATTGGAATGGCGTTCGTTGCTTCGTCTCACCGCCCTAGATCCGGCAACGGATTCACCAGATCTTGAGGGGCGAGGATAGAACGGGGAGTCCTTATGCATAGCACGAACGGAACAACGAACGATGCTGCGATCGTCCCGCAACGCCTGCTAACTCTACCCGAGGCCGCGCGCTATCTTGGCTGCAAGTTGTGGTCCGTCCGAGAACTCATTTGGAAGGGCCAGCTTCC
>WNGH01008712.1_pt1 | contig 10015 bp, 11 predicted proteins | sample 5400631 | NCBI WGS metagenome assembly WNGH01 (sample SAMN13153373, study PRJNA577476) | soil metagenome | isolation source: 115 cm soil or saprolite under Garry oak tree replicate 1 | place: USA:California | collected 2016-06-15 | reverse complement strand
AGCCGAGCCCGACTCTATTCATAGGCTCGCCTCGCCCGTCGAACGGGCTGCGGCTCGCACTGCCACCCTCACGGCCTTATCCCGCCGCGCGCCCGGCGCAAATCCGCCGGCGTCGTGATCTTCACGTTCCTGACGCGACCCTCCACGACGCGTACGGCGTGGCCGAGGCGCTCCACGAGCATCGCGTCGTCGGTCGCGACGATCCCGTCGCGGCGCGCCTTCTCGTGCGCCTCCCGGAGCAGGTCCGCGCGGAACGCCTGCGGCGTCTGGACCGCCCAGAGCCCGGCACGGTCCACCGTCGCCTCGACGAGCCCAGCGCGCACCCGCTTGACCGTCTCCGCCACGGGCAGCGCGCAGATCGCCGCGCCCGTCTCCGCCGCCGCGCCCACGACGGAGTCGACGAGCGCCCGGTCGATGAACGGGCGAACCGCGTCGTGCACGACGACGATGTCCGCGTCCGCGGGCGCCGCCTGGAGGGCGCGCCAAACGGACTCGTGACGGGTCGCGCCGCCCTCGACGACGAGAACCCGCGCACCCCGGCCTCGCGCGAGCAGTCGTCGCGCGCGCGCGAGCCACACCGGGGGGACCGCGACCACGACCGTGACGACCGCGGGGTGACGGCGGAAGTGCCCGACCGTGGCGACGAGAATCGGCGTCCGGCCGAGACGCAGGAACTGCTTCGGCGTCGGGCTGCCGAGGCGCGCGCCGACGCCGCCCGCGGGGACGAGGACCGCCACGCGCGCGTTCATGCGGAGAACAGAATGCCCAGCGCGTCGGAGACGGTGGCGACGCCGCGCGCCGGCAGGGGCAGCGCCTTGGCTTCGGCGACGTTGCTCCGCGGCACGATCGCCGCCCGGAAGCCGAGCTGGGCCGCCGCTTTCAGGCGCGCCTCGAGTCCATTCACCGCGCGCACCTCGCCGGTAAGCCCCACCTCGCCGAGTACGACCGTGTCGCCGGCCACGGGCTTCTCGAGGTAGCTCGACGCCGCCGCGATCACGACGCCGAGATCCGCGGCCGGCTCCGCCACCCGGCCGCCGCCGGCCACGTTGACGAAAACGTCCTGGTTGCCGAGCGGCAGCCCGGCGCGCTTCTCGAGCACCGCGAGCAGCAGGCAGACGCGATTGTAGTCGGCGCCGAGCACGGTCCGGCGCGGCGTGCCGAAGGACGCGCGCGCGACGAGCGCCTGGAGCTCGAGCAGGAGTGGCCGAGTGCCCTCGAGGCTCGCGACGACGACGGAGCCCGGCGCGTCCGCCGGCCGCTCGGCGAGAAAGAACCCGGAAGGGTTGGGCACCTCCTCGAGTCCCGCCTCCCCCATCTGGAACACGCCGATCTCGTTCGTCGAGCCGAACCGGTTCTTCACGGCGCGGAGGACGCGGTAGGCGTGGTGCGACTCGCCCTCGAAGTAGAGGACCGTGTCCACGAGGTGCTCGAGCACGCGCGGGCCCGCGAGGGCGCCCTCCTTCGTGACGTGCCCGACCAGGAACGTCGCGATGCCGCGCCCCTTCGCGATCTGCATGAGCCGCGCGCCGCACTCGCGCACCTGCGCGACACTGCCGGGCGCCGACTCGAGGTCGGGGAGGTACACGGTCTGGATCGAGTCCACGATCAGCGCCCGGGGTTTCACGTCGTCGAGCTGCGCCTGGACCGCGGCGAGGTCCGTCTCCGCCCAGATGAGGAGGCCGTCACCCCGGATGCCCAGCCGATCGGCGCGCAGCCTCACCTGCGCCGTGGACTCCTCGGCCGACACGTAGAGCACCGGCGGCATTGTGTGCGCGAGCGCGCGCGCGGCCTGGAGCAGGAGCGTGCTCTTGCCCGCGCCGGGCTCTCCGCCGATCAGCACGAGCGAGCCGCGCACGACGCCGCCCCCCAGCACGCGATCGAGCTCGCCGATCCCGGTGCGCGCCCGGTCACCGTGCTCGACGACGACGTCGCGCAGCGGTATCGGACGGGCCGCGGGCGACGCGGCGCGCCGTCCGCCCCGCGCCGGCGCCTCCCGCTCTTCGACGAGCGAGACGTACTCGCCGCCCGTACGCAGGCAGTCGGGGCACGTGCCGGGCTTGGGGCTCGCGAAGCCGCACTGCTGGCACCGGTAGACGCCGCCGCGCGGCTTCATTCGGCCTTGGGCGTGGCGAGGCCCCGGATGAGAGTCCGGAGCAGGAAGCTGCGCTGCGTGCCGTCGAGGATGAGGATGAGCTTCTCGTACAGGGTGGGGTCCGCGACGAGGGCGCCAATCGTGCCCTCGCCCTGGTTGACCTTGTCGGTGATGGCGCGCAGGTTCGCGACGGCGACCTGGAGGTCCTCCGTCGTCTGACGCAGGCCGCCGCTCCCGCCGTCGTCCTTCAGCAGGGCCCCGAGCGTGCCGCGGCCGCCGGCGAGGCGATCGGAGAGGTCGCGGAAGTTGCGCGCGACGACGCGCAGGTCCTCGAGGACCGGCTTGTACTGCGGGTCGAAGAGGAGGGTCGGCAGCAGGCCCTCCTCGGCGCCGGGGCGATCCATCATCCGGCCGAGCCGGTCCATCGCGGCCACGAAGCGCTTGGCCGCGTCGGTGCTCTGCTTGCCGGTCAGCACGCCCGCCGCGCCCTCGCCGCGCTCGATGCGGTCGAGCAGCGCCTGCGTCGACACGAGCGTGGCGTTGAGCGACTTCAGGGCGACGGGCTCGTCGTAGATCAGCGCGTGGGCGAGTCCCGGCCCCTTCTCCACCCGCTCGACGACGCGGTCCACGCGCTCGACGGCGCGGCGCGCCGACTCGGCCGTCTCCTTGAACGTCTCGACGAGGCCGGCGCCCTCCCGCACCATCCCGGCCAGGTCCACCGGCTCGCGCGAGCCGACCGTCGCTCCGTCCGTGGTCGGCGGCGCGTCGGCGGTGCCCACGGTGAGCTCGACGATGCGGTCGCCGAGGAGACCCTGGGTCTCGATGCGCGCGACCGAGTTCTTCCGGACGCGGTCGGCGAACTGGCGCCCGATCGTCATGTCCACCCGGACGCGGCCGCCCGGCTGAGCCGGCAGGTAGATCCCGCTCACGCGCCCGATCTGCACGCCCGCCAGCCGCACGGTCGCGCCCTCCTTGAGGCCGCCCACCTCGGCGAACTCGGCGTGGATCGTGTAGCGCGCCTCGAACAGGCGCGCGCGCGCGCCGAGGGCGTAGATCCCGCCCACGAAGACGGCGAGCGCGATGAGCACGAAGGCGCCCACGCGCAGCTTCAGCTGCAGCTCGCGCCGCTCAGAGTTCACGCACGTCCTCCGTCATCGGGCCTCCCCCGCGAGGAACGCCTGCACGGCCGGGTCGTCTCCGCCCAGCACCCGGGCCACGGGCCCGAGGGCGGCGAACCGCCCGTCGATGAGGATCGCCACACGCTCGCCGACCGTCCGGGCCAGCTCGATGTCGTGCGTGACGACGATCGAGGTGTCGCACACTCCGCCGCGTAACTGCAAGATCAGCTCGGAGACGAGCTTGGCGTTCGTCGGGTCGAGCCCGGCCGTCGGCTCGTCGAAGAGGAGCAGCTCGGGCTCGACGGAGAGCGCCCGCGCGATGCCGACGCGCTTGCGCATACCGCCGGACAGCTCCGCGGGCAGGAGCCCGAGCACCTCGGGCCCGAGCCCGACGACCGAGAGATTGCGCACGACGCGCTCCCGAACCTCTGACTCCTTCAGGTTCCGGTGCTCCCGCAGAGGATAGGCGACGTTCTCGAGAACGCTCAGCGAGTCGAAGAGGGCGGCGCCCTGGAAGACGTAGCCCAGACGGCGCCGAACCGGCAGCAGATCCTCCTCGCGCAGCGCCTCGATGCTCGTGCCGAAGACGCGGATCTGGCCCGCGTCCGGGCTGATGAGCCCCGCGACCAGGCGGAGCAACACCGTCTTGCCGGTGCCGCTCCCGCCCATCACCACGAGCGTCTCCCCCTTGGCGACGGCGAAGGTGACGCCGCGCAGCACCTCGAGCGTCTCGAAGCTCTTGCGGAGGCCGGTGACGTCGACGACGGGCACGGCCACGGCTCAGAACCGGTAGTAGAAGAGCATCAGGAAGAGCTTCGTGAGGAAGAAGTCGGAGACGATCACACCCATCGTGACCTGGACGACGGTCGCCGTCGTCGCGCGACCCAGCCCCTCGGTGCCGCCCTCGGTCGAGAGTCCGTTGTAGCAGCCGATGAGCGTCACGATCGCCCCGAAAAAGACCGACTTCGCCAGGCCCATCAGGAAATCTTTGGGCACCACCCAGTAGACGGTCGCGTTCCAGTAGGCCCACATGTCCACGTTGCGATCGAGGGACATCGTCGCCATGCCGCCGAGGACGCCCAGGGCGTCGGCGAGCGCGGTCAGCAGCGGGAAGACGACGACCGCCGCGAGGACCCGCGGCACGACGAGACGCTTGACGTAGTTGACGCCGAGCGTCCGGAGCGCGTCGATCTGCTCGGTGACTTTCATCGAGCCGAGCTCCGCCGTGATGCCGGAGGCGACCTTGCCGCCGACGAGGATCGCGGTGAGCACGGGCCCCAGCTCCCTCAAGATCGCCATCGCGACGAGCGGCCCCACGTAGACCTCGGCGCCGAAGCGCGCCATGTTCACCGCGCTCTGGAGCGCGAAGACCATGCCCGTGAAGACGGCGGCGGTGAGAGCGACGCCGAGCGACCGGACCCCCATCACCTCGATCTCGTGGACGATCAGCCGGAAGTACTTCGGGGGGAGCGCGAGGCTGCGCAGCACCTTCGCGGTCAGCAGTCCGACGCCGCCGTACCAGATCACCGTGCGCGTGACGAGCGTGTCCATCGGCCCTCCTTGTATCTCAGTCCGCCGCGAAGCTGTCCACGAAGCGTCGGAAGTCGACGCGCGAGCCGTCGAACGCCGACGGCTCGGCGACCAGCAGCAGATCGTAGACGCAGCGCGCGTCCTTGAGCGTGTACGCCTCGATCCTGACCGGCGCGCCTCCGTCGAGGCGCCCCTCGAGGAGCGCGTGCGTGGCGGTGCGTCCGTTCACCGGCGTCTCGCCGTGCTCGAGCCGGTGAAGCTCGCGCACGCCGATCAGGAGCTGCCGGCCGAGGACCTCCAGGCTGCGCCGCGCGACGGCCGGGTCACACTGGGCGTTGATGAGCATGCCCGCGCGCGCCGTCGCGTGCCGGAGCTCGAGGTCGGCGCGACCGCCGACCTCCTTCCACTCCGGCCCCGGAACCGTCACGCGGTAACCGCTGGACGACCTGAACACGCCGCCCTCCAGGCGCGACCCCGCGCACGCGCCGAGCAGCGTTGCGAGTCCGACGGCGGCGACCACCGTCCCGACGCGCCCGGGCGCCACCACGGACCCGTCAGCGCCCCGGCGCCGCACGCCGCTTGTGGCGGCGCCCGAGCTCCTGGAGCACGTCGCGGAGCGGGATCGAGCGCCCGCCGAGGAGGACGAGGGTGTGGAACCAGAGGTCGGCAACCTCCTCGACGAGCCGTCGATCCCCCTCGCCGCCGAGCGCCGCCGTGATCACCTCCGACGCCTCCTCGCCGATCTTCCGGCAGACGGCCGCCTCGCCCTTCGCGAGCAGCCCGGCCACGTAGGAGCCGGCGGGGGGCGACGCCTTGCGCTCGGCGATGACGCGCTCGAGGCGCTCGAGCATGTTGGCCGCCGCCCCGCCGTCACGCAGCGCCCGGAAGAAGCAGGTGCGATTGCCCGTGTGGCAGGCGACCCCCTCCTGGTGCACCTGCACCAGCAGCGTGTCCGCATCGCAGTCGACGTACAGGCCCTGCACGTGCTGCGCGTGACCCGACGTCTCGCCCTTGCGCCACGGCGCCTGCCGCGACCGCGACCAGAAGTGCGTGAGCCCCGTCGCCAGCGTCTGCTCGACGGCCTCGCGATTCATCCACGCGACCATCAGCACCTCGCCCGTGTCGGCCTCCTGGACGACGGCGGGCAGGAGTCCGCGCTCGTCGAAGACGAGCTCTTCGACCTTCACCGACGTACCTCCACGCCGCGCTCGCCGAGGTACGCTTTCACCTCGGCGATCGTGTGGATCCCGAAGTGGAAGAGCGAGGCGGCGAGCGCCGCGTCCGCCTGGCCCTCCACGAGCGCGTCGTAGAAGTGCTCGAGGGCGCCCGCGCCGCCCGAGGCGATCACGGGAACCGACACGGCCTCCGCGATCGCGCGCGTCAGCTCGAGGTCGTAGCCGTCCTTCGTACCGTCGCGGTCCATGCTCGTCAGGAGGATCTCACCGGCGCCGAGCGCGACCGCCTCCTGCGCCCACGCCACGGCGTCGCGCGCCACGGGCCGCCGGCCGCCGTGCGTGTACACGCCCCAACGCGGGGGGCTCGCCGAGGCGCCGCCCTCGCGGCGCGCGTCGATGGCGATGACGATGCACTGGCTGCCGAAGCGCTCCGCCGCCTCGCGGATCACGTCCGGCCGAGCCAGCGCCGCCGTGTTGAGCGACACCTTGTCGGCGCCGGCGCGCAGCAGCCGGCGCACGTCCTCGACCTCGCCGATGCCGCCGCCGACGGTGAGCGGCATGTACACGCCCTCCGCGGTCCGGCGCACCACGTCGAGCATCGTCTTCCGGTCCTCGTGCGACGCGGTGATGTCGAGGAACACGAGCTCGTCGGCGCCCTGCGCATCGTAGGCGAGCGCCGCCTCCACCGGATCGCCGGCGTCGCGCAAATCGACGAAGCGCACGCCCTTGACGACGCGGCCGTCCTTGACGTCGAGGCAGGGGATGACGCGCTTGGCGAGCATCAGCGTCTCGCCGGGGACGACGCGGGTGGCGGCGCCAGCGCCGCCAGCGCGTCGGGCAGCGCGATCGCGCCGGTGTACAGTGCCCGGCCCACCACGACGCCCTCGACGCCTTCGACGGCCGCGAGCCGACGGAGGTCGTCCACGCCCGCCACGCCCCCCGAGGCCAGCACGGGCAGCGGGACGGCGCGGGCGAGCGCCGCGGTCGCCTCGACGTTGGGCCCCCGCTCGGTGCCGTCGCGACTCACGTCCGTGTAGAGCACCGCGGCGGCGCCCGCGTCCCGCGCGCGGCGCGCGACGTCGACGACGGCGACGTCCGCGGTCTCCGTCCAGCCCTTCACCGCGACGCGCTCGCCGCGCGCATCCACCGCGACGATCAGGCGAGAACCGAATCCGCGGCCCGCCGCGCGCAGGAACTCCGCATCGAGGGCGGCGCGCGTGCCGACGACCGCCCAGCGCGCGCCCGCGGCCAGCAGCGTCTCGATCGCGCCGACGTCGCGGAGCCCGCCGCCGGCCTCGACGGGGACGGGCGCCACCGCCACGGCGATCGCGGCGATCAGCGCCGTCTGCATCGGCGCGCCGGCGAAGGCGCCGTCGAGGTCCACGACGTGCAGCCGCGCGGCGCCGAGGGCCACCCAGCGGCGCGCCGTCGCGACCGGATCGTCGGAGAAGACCGTCTCGGCATCGGCGCGCCCCTCCCGGAGCCGGACGCATCGTCCGGCGCGCAGGTCGATCGCGGGGATCACGATCACAGGCCCGCCTCGCCTGCCGCTGTGGCTCGCAAGGCCACGATCACGCCGACTCCTTGACGAGCGCCGCGAAGTTCTCGAGCAGCCGGAGCCCGACGCGCTGGCTCTTCTCGGGGTGGAACTGCGTGGCGTGGATGCGCCCGTGCTCGATCGCCGCGGCGAAGCGCACGCCGTACTCGCACCACGCGCGCCGTAGACCGCCCTCGCCCCGGACGTCGCAGCCGTCGACCTGGGCGTCGGGGTAGTAGGAGTGGACGAAGTAGAAGCGCGCGCCGTCGGGCACGCCCTCGAAGAGCCGGAGCGCACCGCCGTGCCAGACGCGGTTCCAGCCCATGTGGGGCACCTTGCGCCCCGGCGGGAACCGGCGGACGACACCGGGGATCACGTCGAGACCCTCGCCCTCCCCGAACTCGTCGCTGCGCGAGTACAGCAGCTGATAGCCGAGGCAGATGCCGAGGAACGGGCGCGCGCCGTCGAGCGCGCGCCGCAGCGGCGGCAGCAACCCGAGCGTCTTCAGATTGGCCATCGCGTCGTGGAAGGCGCCGTCGCCCGGGAGCACGACCGCGTCGGCGTCGTCGACGACGCGCGGATCCTGCGTGACGACGGCGGGGGCGCCGACACGCACGAAGGCCTTCTCGACCGAGCCGAGGTTACCGCGTCCGTAGTCGATAACGGCAATCACAGGCTCGCCTCGCCTACGGCTGCGACTCGCAATGCCACGGCAATCACAGGCTCGCCTCGCCTACGGCTGCGGCTCGCAATGCCACGGCGATCACAAAGCACCCTTCGTCGACGGGAGGATGCCGGCGATGCGCGGGTTGAGCCGTGTCGCCTGCTCGAGCGCGCGTCCCACCGCCTTGAAGACCGCCTCCGAGATGTGGTGCAGGTTGTGACCGTAGTGCATGGTCACGTGCAGCGTGATCTCCGCGTTGACGGCGAGCGCGCGGAAGAATTCCTGGAGCATGTCGAGGTCGAAGTTCGACACGCGGGTGCGCGCGATCGGCACCGACCAGACGAGGAAGGGGCGGGCCGAGATGTCCAGCGCCGAGAAGACGAGCGTCTCGTCCATCGGCACGAACGCGGCGCCGTAGCGCACGATCCCCTTCTTGTCACCGAGCGCCTGGCGGATCGCCTGACCGAGCACGATCCCGACGTCCTCTACGGTGTGGTGGATGTCCACCTCGACGTCGCCCTGGGCGTCGAGCGCGAGGTCCATCAGCCCGTGCTTCGCCCATGCCTCCAGCATGTGGCTGAAGAACGGGATCGGCGTCTGCACCTTCGCCGCGCCCGTGCCGTCGAGGTTCAGCTGGATCGTGACCTCGGTCTCCTTGGTCTTGCGCTCCACGCGCGCCTGCCGGGCCGCCCCACTCATCGCCTGTCCTCCCCGAGCCGCGCCCGCGCGGCCCTGCCGTGCGCTTCCAGTCCCTCGATCGTCGCGAGCGCGCCCAGGTGCGGCAGCGCCGCGGCGAGCCCCGAGGGCGAGTACTCGATCACGCTCGTGCGCTTGACGAAGTCTTCCGTGCCGAGCGGCGACGCGAACCGCGCCGTGCCGGCGGTCGGCAGGACGTGATTCGGACCCGCGACGTAGTCGCCGACGACTTCCGGCGTGTGCGCGCCGAGGAACACCGCCCCCGCGTGGCGCACGCGCGGAAGCCACGCCGCCGGCACCGCGACCATCAGCTCGAGGTGCTCCGGTGCCAGCCGGTTCGCGAGCTCCACCGCGGCGTCGAGGTCGCCGACGAGGATCAGCGCGCCGTTGGCGGCCAGCGCCTGGGCGGCGATCTCCCGGCGCGGCAGCGTCAGGAGCTGCCGCTCGACCTCGGCCGCGACGCGCGGGATCTGCGCCGGGGCGTCGGTGATGAGGAGCGGGCGCGCCATCGGATCGTGCTCGGCCTGGGCGAGCAGGTCGGCGGCGATCCACGCGGGATTCGCCCCGCCGTCGGCCACGACCACGACCTCGCTGGGACCCGCGACCATGTCGATCCCGACTTCGCCGAACACCCGGGTCTTGGCGAGCGCGACATAGACGTTGCCCGGGCCGACGATCTTGTCCACGCGCCGGATCGACGCGGTGCCGTACGCGGGCTGTAGCGCGCCGTCGGCCGCGGGCGGCGTCACGAGCACGATCTCGCGCACGCCGGCGACGCGCGCCGGCAGTGCCGTCATCAGGACGGTCGACGGGTATGCGGCGCGCCCGCCGGGGATGTAGACGCCGACCCGGTCGAGCGGCCGTACCTCCTGACCGAGCACCGAGCCGTGCTCGTCGGTGAGGCGCCAGGACTTCGGCGCGGCGGCGGCGTGATAGCGCTCGATGCGCTCGGCCGCGTAGGCGAGCGCCGCGAAGACCTCCGGCGCCAGCGCCGCCGCCGCGAATTCCTCGGGCCGGATCGCCAGCGCCCCGGCGCCCGACGCGCGGAAGCCGTCGAGGCGCGCCGTCAGCTCGAGGAGCGCCGCGTCGCCGCGCGCGCGCACGTCGGCGACGATCCGCGCCGCCGCGTCGCGGACCGAGCCCTCGTCCTCCTCCGAGCCGCGGGCGCAAAGCTTCGCCCAGGCCTCCGGAAAGCCGGGATCG